>JAABUY010002210.1_pt1 | contig 23701 bp, 25 predicted proteins | sample 5560271 | NCBI WGS metagenome assembly JAABUY01 (sample SAMN10711886, study PRJNA513374) | rock metagenome | isolation source: Antarctica rocks | place: Antarctica: Victoria Land, University Valley | reverse complement strand
AAGCCTTCTGGCGATCGAGGTGTTATGGGGAACGTCCGAATACCCAAAAATGAGTCACCTCTTCCTCGCGGGAAGGGGCCGGGGTTAGGTAGAACACTATGAAGATCAGTCAGATGCAGGTAACGACTGTCGCGGCGCCGGACCCGCCGCTCCGCAACTCGTGGGGCGTGCATGAGCCGTATTTTGTCCGCGTCATCCTCAAACTGACGACGGATGATGGCCTCGTTGGCTGGGGCGAGGTCGGTGGCGGGGCGGCGATGGCACGGCAGATCGAGGGAGCAAGGCCACACATCCTCGGCCAAAACCCGTACAACCTCGAACCGATGCGCCTTCTGCTGCGGGGAAATGCCCAGGCCTTCTCCGCCATCGAGGTCGCCTGCCTCGACATCATCGGCAAGGCGACGGGAGAGCGACTGGTGGACCTGCTCGGCGGGCAGGTACGCGCGAAGGTGCCGTACGCGTCATACCTTTTCTACAAATACGCCGATCAGGAGCGCGACGACCCATGGGGCGAGGTAATGACGCCTGAGGCGATGGTGCAGGAGGCGGAGATGTTCCACGAACGGTGGGGCTTTACGTCGCATAAGGTGAAGGGCGGCGTCCTGCCGCCGGACGAGGAAGTGCGCACGATGCTCCTGCTGCGCGAGCGCTTCCCGACACACCAGTTACGTATTGACCCGAACGCGATCTGGTCGGTCGAGACGAGCATCCGCGTCGCGTACAAACTGAAGGATATAGACCTCGAATATTTGGAGGACCCGACCGCCGATAATATCGGCATGGCTGCCGTTTCCCGCACGACGCACATCCCGCTCTCCACAAATATGTGCGTCACCCGCTTCGAGGACATCCCGGAGGCGGTGCGAGTGAACTCGGTACAGGTGATCCTTGGCGATCATCACAGTTGGGGCGGCGTACGGGCCTTCATGGACCTCGGCAAGTTCTGCCAGACCTTCGGCCTCGGCCTCTCGCAGCACTCGAATAACCATCTCTGCATCTCGATGGCCGCGATGACCGCCGTCGGCGCGGCGATCCCGAACCTGCTCTACGCCTCGGACTCCCACTATCCGTGGAATACCGAGGACATCATCAAGGGCGAGATGATGACCTTCACGGACGGCTGCCAGGAAGTGCCGCGCGGCCCCGGCCTCGGCGTCGAGATAGACGAGGATAAACTGGCGAAACTGGCCGAGAATTTCCAGCGACGCAACAGCCTTGCCCGCGACGACGTTATCGAGATGCGCAAGCACGACCCCTTCTGGCTGCCGATCAAGCCGCGCTGGTAAGGCATGATATACTAGGAATGCGAACGTATGATCTTTGCGGATTATACGGAAGGTTGGACTATCGGGAGCGTCCGGTCGCTATGACGACTATCGTTGCATTTACCGCCGATAACGTCTGTCAACTAACTGGGCTGACAAAGCGCCAGCTTAGTTACTGGGATCGCACGGGCTTTTTTCCGCCTCGATATGCGGATGAGAATCGGCACCGTCCGTTCAGCCGGATTTATAATTTCCGTGATGTCGTCGGATTGCGCACAATTGCTCTCCTCATCAAGAAGTACAACGTTCCTATGCGGCGACTTCGGTTTGTCGGTGAATGGCTGGCACAACACCATGACACGCCTTGGGCAAGCCTCACGTTCTATGTTGGAGGCGGCAAGGTCTTCTTCGATGATCCCAACACCGGTGAGCGTATGGTGACGCAACCACATGGGCAGGTAGTCTTTCCCATCGAGATGATCGGGGTCGCTCGTGAGATGGAGAAAGCAGCGGATCGTCTGCGCGAGCGAATGCCTGATCAGATCGGTTATATCGTACAGAACCGGCATGTACTGCACAATGCACCGGTGCTCGCTGGCACACGCGTTCCTACTTCCGCCGTCTGGAATTTCTACGAAGAAGGCTACGACACGGACGCGATTATTTGTGCGTATCCGCGACTAACTCCGGCGGACATAGACGCGGCACTTGCCTATGAACGAGCCTTGCGGCAGAAGCGTGTAGGATAGCGCGGGTATCCTCCGTTCCTCTATTTCTCATCATAGATGAGAATGTTGATGATGCAGTCGGTCGTTATCTTCAGGAGCGTGGTCATCGCGTCGGCTTTGTACGGGAACTCTTCGCAAACGGCATTGCGGATACCATCATCTCCGCCATTGGCGACGAAGACAGCGCCATCGTGGTCACACACGATAAAGACTTCAAAATACTGGCACAGCGAGCGCCGGAGGGTAGCCGTCAACGATTCCGCAGATTGGGGCGTATCAGTTTGCGCTGTAGAGAAACACAGGCAAAGAGGCGCATTGAAGAACTCATTGAATCAATCGAGTTCGAATATATGCAGACGCAGAAGCGGCGGGATCAACGGCTAATTATGGAAATAACGGAGACGACCTTTCGTATCGTGCGCTGAACGTCCCGGATCGCGTATCATAGTGACATGACGATTCGCGCGGCGATTTTCGACTTTGATGAACTGCTCGTCAACCTCCAGACGCTGCATTTCGCGGCGGATCGCGCCGCGCTCGCGGCGCTCGGCCACGATTATGACGATCTCCCCGACGCGATTCGCCTCGGTTCCTCCGGGCGACGGATCAGCGAACTGCTCGCGGAGATGCGCGCCCATTTCACCATCGCCGATTCGGTGGATACACTGATGCGACGGCGGCAGGAGCATTTTCTCGCTGCCCTGCGCGATGCCTCGATGCTCCCCGCAATGCCCGGCGCGGTCGGGGCAATCAATGCGCTCCGTGCCGCCGGGTATCCCCTCGCGGTTACATCCTCCGGCATCCGGGAGTACATCACGCTTGTGCTGGATCGCCTCGACATCGCGGATCGCTTCACCGTCATTGTCACCGGCGCGGATGTCACACATGGCAAGCCACACCCAGAGCCGTACCTCGTTACGGCGTAGCGTCTTGCCCTGCCTCCCGCTAGCTGTGTCGTCTTCGAAGATGCGACTGTCGGCGTACTCGCGGCGAAGGCGGCGGGGATGCGCTGCATCGCCGTACCGAACCCGGACGCACTGCAACCGCAAGACCTCACGGCAGCCGATCTCATCCTGCCGAGCCTGACGGCTTTCACGCCCGCGCTGCTCGAGGCAACGCGGTGGTAGATGCATCGGTCGCGCGCGGATGAAACCGGGGAGAACCGTAAAGACGCAAAGGACGCAAAGAAATACAAAAAGAATGAGGGTGCGGGAAATTGATTCTTCTCCCTCTTTGCGTTCTCTGCGTTCTTTGCGTCTTGCGCTTCTCCCCGGTTTCAGTCTCCCTGTTCCGCAATGCGCGGCGGGCCTTGGCGGAGGCGGGCGCGGAGTTCGTCGGGGCTGTTGTTGCCGAGCCATCGCGTTTCCATCCACCACGTCGCGCCTGCGTCGGCGAACGGACGGACGATCGCGGCGGCGCGCGCGCGGTCATCGCCAGGTGTTTCACCTTCCGTCAGAATATCGAACGGCGTCGTCTTGCCGCGCTCCGCGTCAATGAACGCCTTCATCACGGCGATGTCGGCAGGGGTCATCTCGGTACCCCTCCCATCACTCTTCTGCGGCAGGATGCCATCCCAGCGAAGCGCGCGCCGCATGGATTTCGCGCGCGGCCACGCCCCAACGACCCAGACGGGAATGCGTGGCCTCTGCACAGGCGGCGGCAGGAAGGTCAGGTCTTTCACCTGATAGTGGTCGCCGTAAAAACTAAACGGTTGCCCACTCCATAAGCCCGCCAGAATTGCCAGCCCCTCATCGAGCATCTGTGCCCGCGTCTTCAGATCCGTCGCTTCCCCGACATTCGCGAACCCTTTGTCATCGAGCGCTCCCAACCCGACCGCGACGATCAGCCGGCCATTGGAGAGATGATCGAGCGTCGCCGTCTCGCGCGCCAGTTTCCATGGCCGACGCCGGGAGATCGGCGTGATGATCGCGCCAAGGCGCACGCGCTCGGTGCGCATCGCCATCGCCGCCAGTGTCACCCACGGATCGAACGCGGGCATAGCCGGGAATTCCGGCGTATCAATCGCGATGCTATCGGGGATGAAGACGCCATCCCACCCCGCCACCTCCGCCTCGTACGATAGTTCCGCGAGCGTGCGCGAATCCCCGCCCGGAAAGATGAACCCGTACTGCATCCGCCCCTCTTTTACGCTAATTTGCTCTCTGCCGCCCACTTCGCCGTACTATTCGCACCCTGCGCCGTGCAGTGCGCGCGGGGATTGTACTACCCATTGACACTGACTTTGCCTCCCCGATTGTTCGCGGCTACACTATGCGCTATACACGGAAAGAAACGATGCGCGGCAGAGAGGCGGATGCCTGGAGAGGTGGGATGGGATGGCTGGCAAGACAGAAGAAATTCTCGGCATTGACGTGGGCGGTTCCGGCATCAAGGGTGCGCCGGTTAATGTCCAGACGGGTGAACTGACGGGCGAGCGACTCCGCATCAAGACGCCGCAGCCCGCGACGCCTGAGGCGATGACGGATACGATGGCGGAAATCGCCAAACACTTCAATTGGAAAGGCAAGATCGGCGTCGGCTTCCCGGCAGTCGTCAAGCAGGGGGTGATGTACACCGCAGCCAATGTTGACCCGTCCTGGATCGGCACGAACGGACAGGCGCTGATCGAGGCAAAGACAGGCTGCCCGGTCTCGATCATCAACGACGCCGATGCCGCTGGCCTGGCTGAACTGCGCTTCGGCGCGGGTAAAGGCAAGATAGGCAGCGTGATGATGGTCACGCTCGGTACCGGCATCGGCGTCGGCTACTACGTGGATGGCCGACTCGTGCCGAATACGGAACTCGGTCATTTGATCGTTGACGGCAAGGACATCGAAACGCGCGCCTCCGCCGGAGCCCGCGAGAAGCACGACTATTCGTGGAAGAAATGGGGCAAACTGCTTACGACGTATTTCCATGAACTGGAGCGGTTGCTCTGGCCAGACCTCTTCATCATCGGCGGTGGTGTGAGCGACGAGTTCGACAAACTCGCCCCGTACATCGAGATTCAGACGCCGATGGTTCCGGCTCAGATGCTCAACCTCGCCGGCATCGTCGGTGCCGCCCTCGCCGCTGAAAGCAAGAAGTAAAATTACCGGTCGGCGAGCGCGCGATCGAGGTCGGCGATCAAGTCTCGCACCGACTCGATGCCGACCGACAGGCGAATCAACCCTGGGTGCTGTGCCCAGGGCGAGCCGGGGATTTGGGCGAGCAGCGCCGGATCGGTCTCGAGCCAGGCAGTCGGCGGGAAGATCAGCGACTCGACACCTCCCAGACTCGTCGCCAGTTGGAAGAGGCGCGTGCCTTCCGAGACGCGCCGCGCGGCAGCAGCGCCCCCCGCCACCGCGAATGAGACCATTCCGCTGAAGCCGCCCGGCATCTGACGGCGAGCCAACGCATGCCTCGGATGGCTCGGTAGCCCCGGATAAAGGACGCGCGTCACCTTCGGATGCCCGGATAACCACTCGGCGACGGCCTGCGCGTTCTCCATGTGCTGGCGCATCCGTACGCCGAGCGTGTGCATGCCACGGATAAGCAGCCAGCAGTCGAAGGGGCTTGGGACCGCGCCGAGGTAGTACTGCCGGTCGGCGATGCGCGCCGCCAGTTCCTTCGTGCGTGCGATCACTGCCCCGCCGAGCAGGTCGCTATGTCCGCCGAGGTACTTGGTCGTGCTGTGAACGACGAGGTCAGTGCCCCAATCGAGCGGATTCTGGCAGTAGGGCGAGGCGAAGGTATTGTCCACCACGGTCAGCGCTCCCGCCTCCTGAGCAATCGTCGCCACGCCCTGCAAATCCACAATGTCCAGTAAAGGGTTCGTCGGCGTCTCGATCCAGATCATCCGCGTGTTCGGGAGCAACGCACGGCGCACGGCGGCCAGGTCGCCGAGATCAACGAAGTCGGCGGTGATGCCGTAGCGGGGCAGGTCGTTGGCGAAGAGATGGTAGGTGCTGAGGTAGCAGTCGTACCCGACGATAGCATGGTCGCCCGCCGAGAGCAGTTGGAGGGCCGCCGTCACCGCCGCCATGCCGGAACCAAAGGCGCTGGTGCCTGCGCCGTGCTCCAGACCCGTCAGAATTGCTTCCAGCGTCTCGCGCGTCGGGTTCGCCCCGCGCGCATACCGGAAGCGGGCATTGTCATCAATGTGCTGCCGGACGAAAGTCGAACTGGGATGGATCGGCGGGACGATTGCGCCGGTCTGCGGGTCGGGCCCCTGATTGCCGTGGATAAGGAGCGTATCACGTCCCCATCCCTTTCCCTCGGTATCGTTTTGTCGTTCTTCCCGGATTGTCATCACGCTTCCTTTCCCGTTTCGTTGGATGCCGCCATTCGTGCCAGTGTCGCGAGATCGGGCGTCTCCAGATCGGGGCGCGCCGTCGCGGGTGGCGTCGCGCCGTATCCCAGCCGGTCGTGGCGGCGATTGATCCAGACGGTGGTCAGCCCGAGCGCATTGGCGGGTGCGATGTCGTGGAAGAGGCTCTGGGCGACGTGGAGCACGCGGTCAGGTGGTGTATCGAGCCGGTCGAGAAGGGCACCAAAGTTGCGCGGATCGGGCTTGTACCTGCCGACCTGCTCCGCCGTGACGACCGCAGTGAATTGGACGCCGAGATGCCGCGCGGATCCGGCGAAGAGATCGTCGTCAATGTTCGAGAGGATAGCCAGCCGGAAGCGGCGGGCCAGCGACTGGAGCGCCTCGACCGTATCGGGGAAAGGTGGCCAGTCACCGACCGACAACGCGAGCGTCGCGCGCTCGTCTGCGGAAGGCATGAACCCCAGCCGTTCCCCGAAACCATCCATCACGGTGGCAAGCACATCGCGATAAGAGCGGTATGGCCTGCGCTCCTCCTCCGACTCCAACGCGCCGTATACTTCAAGGGCTGCATCGTCGGATACCGCGATCCCATGGCGATCAAGCACGGGCTGGAGCGCGGCAAGGATGCCCCGCTCCCAGTCAATCAGCGTGCCATAGCAATCGAACGTGAGGTAGGTGAAGCGGTCGAAATCGAGCATCGTCCAGTCTCCTCGTGGGCGCGCGCGATGGCATCGGTCAGCGCGAGATCGTCGCGCGGGCGATACCGTAATTGTACTCATCTTCCCACGGCTTGCCCTCGGCGAACCGCGTCGAGCGGAACGGCGTCAGATCCACCGTTTTGGGGCGCCCTTCGGTGATCCACTCCGCGAGACACTTGCCGATTGCCGGGCTGGTCTTGAACGACGTGCCGCTGTCGCCCGTCATACAATACAACCCCTCGTGCTGCGGCAGTTCATCAATGATCGGTCGCGCGTCCGGGCTCATCATCAGGATGCCCGCCCAGTTGCCGCGCACCGTGCTGTGCTGCATCACCGGGAAGCGCGCGACGAGTTTCTCGCGGCAGACCCGGATGTAGTCCTCATCCACCGCCTCCGGCGCGTGTTCGGGATCGGGGCTGACGCGCACGCCGCTCTCCGCGCCGATCAGCGTGCAATTGTCGTCCACGGGACGCGCCCAGGTGTTATTGATTTGGTCAATATAGGTCAGGTGTTTGGACGAGCGGTCGAACGCCCAGCGGAAGAGTGTGACCCGCGCCGCGACAGGGACGAGGCCGAGGTCAATGCCGAGCGGTGCGAAGAGCTGGTTCGCCCACGCCCCCGCCGCGATCACGACGACCGGCGCCTGAATGACTCCGGCCGTTGTCTCCACTCCCGTAACGCGTCCCCCGTCGGTCAGCACGCGCGTTACTCGCGTGTCGAGTTTGAATGCGACGCCCCGATCCATTGCGGCACGGGCGAAGGCGTAGGTGGTCGCATTCGGGTCTGCGTAGCCGGCTCGTGGCTCATATGCCACCGCCGTCACGTCGCCGACGTAGAGGGAAGGGTCGAGGTCGCGCGCATCCTGGGGCGTGATGATCCGGGCGTCCGCGCCGACCTCGCGTTGCATGGCGACATTTGCCTCCAGATGATGGCGATAGTCGGGCGGCGTGAAGGTGAGCAGACCGATTGGGCGGAAGCCACAGTCCCCACCTACCAATTCCGCCCAGTTAGCGAAGTAGCGGTGGCTCTCGACCGCGAGGCGGGTTTCCGGCTCGTTCGTATAGTGCATACGCACCAGGGCACCGGACTTGCCAGTAGCGCCCGCCGCGAGATGCCCGCGCTCGACGACCACGACCTTGCCCGCGCCCATTTGCGCGAGGTGGAAGGCGGTGCTGCTCCCGTTCGCCCCCGCTCCGACGACGATCACATCGGCGGTCTCCGTCATAGTGCTCCTCCTTGTCGCTCGCGTATGCCATCAGTCGGTCATTATCGCAGCATAGAACAGCGAGAGATACAATCCAACACGTTCTCCCGATGCATCGTTCGGATTTTCTTATACGAGTGAGGTGGGGAGGCGAGCGCCGCCGGATGCTATACTGGGCAGGCCCTGGAAATGGGCTGAATCGCCCAGTGTAGAATGAGGAGTAGACGATGATCGAGACTCCGGATATCGAACGCCCGGCGCGGGACCTGATCGAGGGACTTGCGCGGATCGGCAGCGCAACGGCCGTGGGCGAACTGAGCCGCCTTGGCATCCGCGATGCCCACCTGCGAGGGATCACGAGTTGGACGCCGGGCAAGACGGCCGTCGGTCCCGCCCTGACGCTCCAATTCATGCCAAAGCGCGAGGATGTCTATCGGGTTGATGAGTACGCGGATCCCGAGAAGCAGTTGCACCGGCATGTCCTCCACCACACGCAGCCCGGCGACATCGTGGTCGTTGACGCGCGCGGACATATGGGCAGCGGCGTCTTCGACGAGATGATGCTGACCTACTTTAAGGGTCGCGGGGGCATCGGCGTGGTCATTGATGGCTGCATCCGCGACTATCCCAAGGCGAAGGAGATCGGTCTCGGGTTGTGGCTGCGCGGCGTCACCCCCAATTTCCACACGCAGACAGACATCTTCCCCTTCGCCGTCAACGTGCCCGTCGCCTGCGGCGATACGCTGGTGATGCCGGGCGACATCATCGTTGCCGACGACGACGGGGCGGTCGTCGTGCCAGCGAAGTTGGCGCCCGAACTGCTGCACAAGGCGAGCAGCCACGCGGAGTGGGAGGAGTTCTCCCGCATGCGTCTGGCGGCGGGCGGCGATCTGCGGAAATACTACCCGCTCTCCGAGGAAGGGCGCGCCGAATACGAGGCATGGCGCCGGACGCAGGGTGCGTAAGACCGTGCCGTCTACTGCCCGCGCGGCAGGATCGAGCGTAGGTAGCGGACGACCTGCCAACGCTCAGTTGGAGAGAGGCGCGTAGTGTAGGGAGGCATGCCCTTACCCGCGACGCCGTTGGTGAGCAGCCAGTAGAGGTCGCCGTCCGTATACCGCTGCCCGGTGGCGGCGGTCAGTTGCGTGCCGGGTTTGCCGATCCCTGCACCGTTCGCGCCGTGACAGACGGCGCAGTTTTGCGCATAAAGCACGCTTCCTTGCATGAGGATGTCCTGGGTTGTGGGCAGAGGGTTTCCCCGCCCGGTCAGCGGCGTCGTTGGTACGGAATACCACGCCATCAGCGTCGCCCCGAGCACGATCAGGCCGATCGCGCCACTCCACGTCGCACGCCGTGCTACCCGCGAAAGCCGGACGATCACGGCGAAGAGGAACAGTGCAACGCCGATGAGGAGGAGATCAATCCCCCGCATGGCATCCGGCAGGAGGCGTGGCCAGAGGAAGGCGGTGAGCGAGACAGGTTCCTCCGCATACGCTGTCGGGCGTGGTTGGAGCGCGAAGGGAAGGTTAACATCTTCCGCCACATCCTGGCGGCGCACGACGACACGGGCGAGCCAGTTCTGGCCGATGGCGAACCATTGGCCCGTCGCGCGGTAATGCCCGTCTCCGGCGGCAGTGAGCGGCACGATAAGCAGCCCGACATCCTTGTCGCCGCTGTTCAGCCAGAGCGTGACGCGCGTCACGTCATTGCGGAGAGCGCCCGCCGTGTCGGTAATCCGCGCATCGAACGTAGTGTCCGTCCCCTTCGTCTCGACGGTGAGATAGCTACGCACATCGTCCGCTTCGAGCACTGGTTGCGCTACGACCGCCTCGACGGGCGCGGAAGGCAACGCGATGATCGCGCCGACGCCCGTCGCCTGCGAGTTCGCGGGAGGCAACTGCGTCAGCAACCCGGTTAGGCCAATCACCGCGACGGCGAGGATCACTTCCGCGCTCATCCCGCGCAGCAGCATCGTCTGTGCCCGTGCCGCCGTGCCGCTCTCCACATCTCGGGCGATCCACCGTTTCAGCCCGAAGCGATTGAGCGCGGCAACCAGCACGATCCCAGCAACGAGCGCGACCTTGCCGATCACAACGAGACCGTATGTCGTCGTACCGATGGTGTCGCGCGTCGTGTGGAGGGTGACCGCGTAGATGCCGGTGACAGTGAGAACGCCGATGCTGATCAGCGCGAGATGCGAGAAGCGGCCGATGATCGCGCCCATCGCGCGCCGCTGCGTCGCGCCTACCGTGCGATGCAGCAGTGGCGGCACCAGGCCGACCATCAGGATAATCCCGCCGAACCAGAGGCTCATCACCGTCAGGTGCAGAAAGTCCGCGAGCATCGCCAGGGCGGGATGCGTCTTCACATCGAGCGCGTGGCCGCCGAAGACGCTGATGAGCAGGAGCGCCAGCCCACCGAGCAAGGCGACGCCCCAACCCCAGAGCGGCGCGAGCGGCACTGTTTCCGTTTCCGCCGTGGCGACGGTAGGCCGCGCCGCGTTGGCGACGATGCCGAGCGGAAAGCGCGGCAGCCGCAGACGGCCCATCGTTGGCAGGAGAATGAGCCATTCCCCGATCGCCAACAGGAGAATACCCTGCATTCGCCAGACCGCGCCGTACGTCGTATTCCTGACGAGATCGCTGATGCGTGCCCACTGCAACGCTTCGCCGAGTGTAATGCCATTGACCGTCGCTACCTGCACGATGAGCGAGAAGAGATGTGCGCCGAGGGCGATGCCAAGCGCGATGAAGAGCCAGCGCTGTATCCGCTGATCGAGTGTGCGTCGCAGGCCCGCGCGCTCCTCCTCCGGCAGTTCCCGCAGGGCGGGCAGGATGGTTGCCAGGAAGATGCCGATACCACCAACGAGCGCGGCAATCCCCGCGTAGCGTAGCCCGCGCAGCACAACCGCAAGGAAAGGCGGGCGGTTCGAGGTGGAGATGCCCGCGATGTCCGGCACGCTGGCGACCGGCGCGGGCGACGGATCGCCCGGCAGCGCGACGGTGAATACAAATGCACCGCGTACGGGGTGGCCATCCGACGAAAGCACCTGCCAAAGCACCGAATAGACACCCGTCTTCAGTGTCGGTACGCCAATGGTCAGGGCGGACGGATCGGTACCAGCAGCCGGGTTCGGCACGGTCGTGACGGGCCGCTGACCCACATCAAAGATGGTCACCTTGTTGAAACCGGCCTGGAGAGGCTGATCGAAGTGCAGGGTGATTAAGTCCGGCGAATGATCCAGCGTACTGTTTGGCGCGGGGTCCGTTTGCAGCAGCGACGTATGCGCTGAGACCGACATCGGCATAAGCGCCAATCCGAAGACCATCACGAGCGTCATCAGGCATGCGGCAATGACCGGCAGGCTCCGGCCACCGCGTATCCTGATACTGATGCGTCGCCATGAGAGGTTCACGCCTGCCTACTCGCGTGCCATCGGAATCCGCCTGCCCTCGATAGTGTACCACCGCATACTGTTTTCCTTGTCCCTCTATCGAAGTACGGCCGCGACACGTTCTCGGATTGCCCCGCATGCCATTGATCGCGCCCTGGCAGAAATCCGCGCGACGATTGCCAATTATCCGCAGGCAGCCAACACCCTCTTCATCTACACGACCGATCACGGCATCGCCATCCGACGCGCGGCGTCCGCACGGCTTTGACTGCTGCCTCTCCGACAAACAACCGACCGTAGTCTTCACGAATGTGAGAACTATCCAGTGTCAGTCTGCCGAGAGCAGATCAAATGTCTCGCCATCAATCCTGGCCTGCACGATCAGTTCGCCCCCCAATGCCTCGATGAATCGGCGCATCGTCCGCAGTTGCGGCTCATCGGCGTGCTTAATGCTCGACACCCTGACCTGCGACACTCCCTGGAGCTGCTTACTCCTTCGTGCGCACCGCGTCAATCGCGGCAAGTGCATGCTTGTGACCTGATATTCCCTGACATAGGTTGCGCCGCCGTGTGGCATGACCACTGTGAGGATTTCGACCATGAGCGGGTGTGTATAGGTGACATGGCTGCTGCCGCCACGTGCTTCCTTGCGGGGAGTGAACTTCGCAGCGCGCAATACGAGGTCAAAATCATCGAAGCGGACGCTCTTGGTGTTGCGCCGGATCGCCGTTTCCCGTTTGTCTCGCTTCGTCGTCGCCGCCCACCCCATGTGAGTTTATGGTGCCCTCGGTTTCGCCCATTCAACCTAACCCCCACCTCCCTTCTGTTCCTCGGCGTGGGAAGGGGGACAATCTTTCTTGCAATCGGGCTGTTTGGGACAGGGCACGGCAGTATGATGCGTCACCCCTTCTCACGCCGAGGAACGGAAGGGGCCGGGGGTTAGGTTTCTTTCGAGAACGCATAAGCCCTGCGCAATCATGGGACTTTCCGCTTTACTTGAAAGGGAGATTCCGTCACTTCCGTACTGTGATCGCTACGCAATCGTCTGCGGCGAACCGGGCGCGCGGATGAGCAGGAAGGGGCCGGGGGAGCGGGCGAGCACTTTGTTGCTCACGCTGCCCGCCCATGCGCCGCCCATCCCCGCGCGGCCATGCGTCGCCATGACGATCAGGTCCGCATGGATGTGTTTCGCCTGCTCGACGATTGCGGTTGCCGGATCGTCCCGCGCGATGCTGGTTTCGACCGCGACGCCTTGCGCGGTCAGACGGCTTGCGAGCGCATCCAGATAGATGACCGCATCGCTGCCCGCGCTCTCCAGCAACTCCGCCGTCACCTTTGGGTTGAAGCGGGCGATGCTGGACATCGCGCCGGAAAGCGTGCCAACGGTCGGCACGACGAGGGCGAGATGCATGACGCCACCCATCGCCTGCGCAAGGTTTGCCGCGAGCGAGAGGGCGGTTTCGGCGTCCGGCGTGCCATCGAGTGGGAGGAGGATCTGCTTCAGTGCTGGCGGGCGCGGTTCGCTTCCGCCCGTCGGAAGGACCATCAGTACCGGCGCGATGCCGACAGCGAGCACCTTCTGCGCGATGCTGCCGAAGAGCCAGCGCCCTAGACCGCTCCGACCATGCGCGCAGAGGACGATGAGATCCGCCTGCATCTCCGCCGCATGGTCCACGATGCGGCCCGCCGTATCGTTGCCCTCGTTCATATCCACATGGGTAACAACGGTGATGCCCTCCGCGCGGAAACGCGCGGCGATCTCCGTCAGATAGGTCTCCGCGTCTGGCACAATCGTCAGGTGGCGCGCGCCATGCACGGACGATGGCGCGCCCCGCTCGATCAGATGCAGGAGCGTGACATGCGCCCGGTCACCGGAGCCATGGGCCAGCGTACGGACGTAGGGAAGCGTCGTTTCCGCCAACCCGGAGCCATCGAGTGGGACGAGCAGATGCGTAAACATGCCGATCATCCTCCTCCGCTGCCGAAGAGTGTGGGAATCGTCTGAGCGAGCAGGAAGACATTGAGAACGACAATCGCTGTGATCACGACATAGGTGAGATACGTCGTTGCGCGCCGGTTGACGAGCGTGCCCATCAGGTCCTTCCGCCGCGTGAAGATCACGAGCGGGATCAGCGCGAACGGCAGCCCAAGCGAGACACCGACCTGGCTGTAGATCAGCGCCTTGGTCGGGTTGACATTGAGCGCGATCACCACCAGCGCGGGGATCATCGTCACCGCCCGCCGTACCCAGACCGGGATGCGCCAGCGCAGGAAGCCCTGCATAATCACCTGCCCGGCCATCGTCCCGACTGTGGATGAGGAAATGCCCGACGCCAACAGCGAGATGCCGAAGACCGTACTCGCCGCCCCGCCTAGGAGCGGTGTTAGTGTCTTGTATGCTTCGATGATCAGGTTATCCGCGTTCGCGACGCTATCTCCCAAGCCGTTGGCCCAGAAATTCGCCGCCATGAGGAGCATTGCCACGTTGACGAAACCCGCGATGGACATGGCGATGATGATATCAATCGTGTTGAAGCGGAAGAGTTTGCGCGCGCGATCATCCTTATCGGCCACGATGCGGCCCTGAGTGAGGGATGAGTGCAGATAGATGACATGGGGCATTACCGTCGCGCCGAGGATGCCAATCCCGAGCACAATGCTCGCCGTGCCGGCGAACTTCGGCGGTGTGAAACTGCCGACGATTCCGCTAAGGCTCGGCTTGACAATGAATGTCTCCACCACATAGCAGAGCGCGATGGCGCCGACCAGCGCCGTGATGATCGCCTCGATTGGGCGGAAACCGTACTGCTGCAAGCCGAGGATGAGGAACGTGATCACACCGGTAATCAGGCCAGCAGCGAGGAGCGGAATATGGAAGAGGATGTTGAGGCCGATTGCCGCGCCGAGGAACTCTGCCAGGTCAATCGCCATGGCGCAGAGTTCCTGTACCACCCACAGCCCCCACGTCACTGGTCGAGGGAAATGCTCGCGGATCATCTCGGCAAGATTGAGGCCCGTGGCGATGCCGATTTTAGCGGAGAGGCCCTGGATGAGCATCGCCATCAGGTTCGCGGCGACGATCACCCAAACGAGCAGATAGCCGAATTGCGCGCCGCCCTGGATATTCGTGGCGAAGTTACCGGGGTCAACGTAGGCGACACATGCAATGAAGGCGGGACCAAGAAAAGGGAGGATACGCGACAGGCCACGCTTCGTACTGGTACCCGCCAACACACTTGCCCCGGCGGCAATCGTACCGGTATCGAAGTGGCCCTTGATCGTCTCGCCCGCATACCGACGCCCCGACGCCGCCTCGATCACACTCGCTTCCGCTTTTGTCTCGACACTCATACGTTCCTCTCTTTCCTTTGTTCTTCCTGCGCATGCGGACGTCGGCGCGGACGCTGACCGTCCTTCGTCGGTTCTGACGGCACTGAGGTCGCCACGGAAATCGCAGAGGTGATAGTGTCACCTAGCGCATATTCCGCGTCGCCGATGCGTATGTGGAGGGGACCGTCGAACGGCCCTTTGCGGAGTACCTCGACCCTGACACCGGGGATAAGACCGAGGTCGGCGAGGTAGGCGAGCAGCCCTGCATCCTCATCCTCGACCTCGGTCACCGTCACGGTCATCCCCGGCAGCACTGTTCCGAGTCGCTGCGTCAGCGGGGCAACGATGAGACCCTCTTTCGTCGGGATCGGCGCACCGTGCGGGTCGGTTGTTGGATGACCGAGCGCGGCGTCGATCCGGTCCTCGAGGTCCTCCGAGAGCGCGTGCTCCAAGCGCTCCGCCTCGGCATGTACTTGCTCCCACGGCACACCGAGCCGTTCGTTGAGGTACATCTCCAGCAGGCGATGGTGGCGCAACACTTCCAGCGCCACCTTCCGCCCTGTCTCGGTGAGCGCGACGCCGTGATACGGGCTGTGCGTCACCAAACCACGCTCGGTGAGCTTCTTGATCATATTGGTTGCCGAGGCGGGAGCGAATCCGAGCCAATCTGCCAGGGCGACCGTGCCGACACGCTCGTCCCCGCCCCGCTGACCGAGATGGTAGATGGCCTTAAGGTAATCCTGCTCGGCCTGAGATGGGTGCAACTCTCTCATATCATTCTCCATACTCGCGTCTTAGCCGCCCCTAAAGTCTATAACGCGAGCACGATCTGTCAAGTAACCCATGGCGTTGTCCTCACGCGGCGATGGGCGCCACCGAGCGATCACTGAGTGACGGCTCGTTGCAGATCGCATTGGTCACAGCAGCAACCAGCCGTGCGAGGGTCATCGCGTCCGGGTCATAGTGCATGAGCACACTCCCCGTCGCGACAGTGATCGTAATAGAACGGAGACCAGACAGCGGGCGCAGCGTCGCCTCCACTCTCGCTGCGCGCAGCGGCTGATTGCGGAGGGCGATAGCGGCAACACGCGCGCGCCCCGGTAGCGATGAGCGGATAGTGATACCGACGGGCGGCGGGGCGGTTTGGGACACAGCGCGGCGTATACGGTCATTCCGGGGCGGTACCGGCAGGAGCGGCGCGGACGGACGAGCGACTCGCCTGCGATCCTGGGCCTTTTCCCAAAAGGAATCGACGAGGAGATGGGCGATGATATGGGGGATAAGTTCTCCGCCCACGAAGCCGATCACGAAACTCATGCTGATTCTCCTTTGCTGTATCGTGCGACCAATCGTCGGTCATCAGGCAGGCTGAGTTCGCCAGTACAGCGTGATGGTGCGTCATTACTCTCGTCGTTTATCGCTCCCCATTCACCCCGCGCGTCCGGATTGCACCACAGCATCCCGTCGCCCATTCCCTGCCGCATCAGGTAACAGCCGAGCGCCGTCACAAACCATCCAAGTGGGGCGGATACGTTGCTATCCGGGTTTCTGGTGCACGATGTCATCGCGTCCTCTCCTCTCCCTCGCCGCTTCACGAATCCGGCTACGCCGCGACGATGAGGGGATAGAGTGTAGAGAGCATATCAACAATCTGCAGTTGGGCGCGCACAAAGCGCTCGGAGCAAATAAAGGCGCACAGGCGCGCGATGGCACGAAGCATCGTGCGGAGAGGATGGCCCGACCGGGGCGCTTGCGTCGTTACAATCATCGCGATCACCTCCAATATGCAACCAGGGCGAAACCGAAAATCAGCGAGACTAAGTGAAAAAGAAGGGCAAATCTAAGATACGATTTAACTATGACTAATATACGAGTTGCGCCTCTTCGTGTCAAGGGTTCGCGGAGAGAATGTGAAAAGTCTGCTTGATTATCGGTCCAGTCATTGAAGGCACACGGCCTCTAACACTGCTCGCATGTGCCGCGATTGATGTGCGGCGTTGCAGTGAGACGGGAGAGGATAGCGACATGGCCGAGGGTAAAACAGTTCGATGCGGATGAGGCGAAGCGGATTGGCGAGCAGATCGGGATCAACCGGTAGCAGGTTAAGGATTGAGGAGTTCCGCAAGGGACTGGCTGTCGAGAGGGAGCACGGCTCGCACGACCCGAAGACCGACGCCACGCACGACGATCCGCTATTGACGGGCAAGATCGCGTTCACACCCCTCGTTCCGGCAGATTCCGCGCCCTCATCCCTCTTTCCGCAAATCGGCGGATACGTGATCCCCCGCGCTACTCGGGTTGTCGCGCGTGTCTGCGGAGGGCGGGGAATCCACACGGGGACGGGTGACCCGTCGCATCCCAGCCAGCAGCCTCGCGCCCACCACGAGGATTGTCGTAACGACGGTCGCGAGGCCGAGGAGAAGGATAAGCCGCCATCCTGGATCGAGGAAAAGTGTCATCCGCGCCCAGATAGGGCCGACCATCTGGAAGAGTCGGCCTGTGGGATGCGTGTATGTCACTGCGAAGCTCGCCGTCCCCATCTGCTTCTGACCGTTCACGGCGAGCAAGAATCCCGGCCGCGAAACGTCGGGGGACGTCCACCACGCGACGCCATTCTCCAGCCGATCGGGCGACTGCAATGTCAGCCGCAACAACTCCGATGCCTGCACCGCCAGCGGCGGGGTGAACGTCACCGTCGCGAAAGTATCGTCCCGGAGCGTCTCCTTCGCGAGCGTCTCCTTCGCGAGCGTCTCCGTTGCGAGTATCTGCCAGTTCCCTTCTCGTTGCGCCGCGAGTGTCAGGATGATCTGCCCCTGATTGACACCCTTGTAAGTGCCGAGTAGCACCGCCAGCGACGTCAGATCCTTCCCCGTCGCCGGAAACTCCTGTGTTACGACCACGCCCCTGGCGATCGTGGGGCTGGGAAGCCCGCTGTTAGCGATGCGGATATCGTCGCCCCCAGGGACCGAGACGGACATAAGCGCAATGGCCGCGATGGCAACAAGGCCGAACAGCGCGGATAGCGGGAAGAAGGGCTTCATCCGATCATCACTCCGTAGTAGCGGGCGAGGAGCGTGGCAAGTCCAATGAGGTTGAGGGTGAGCATGGCGGCAGGGGCGAGACGTAAGGCAAGGGGGTGGCTGCGGCAGAGATGATCCCAGCCGGAAAGGAGGAAGAACAGGAGGGGAGCGAGGATGGGGAAGAAATACCGCCCCTGCAGACCGAATCCTGAGCCTGAAGACGCGAAAGAAGAATAATCCACAACAAAGAAGATAAAGGCGGCGTGGGCGAGCAGGAAGACGAGAAGCAGGAAGATCCCGCGCCGTCGCGCTGGTTGCAACGCGAGTTGGATCAGCAAGCCAATGACCCCGACGACAGAGAAGATGGTGATGAACATGAAGGTGCGGTCGGGCAGCGGGGCATCGAGCCAGCCGAAGTTTCCCCAGAACGAATTGATGAACAACGACTGAAAATAGGGCAACCCTCCGGCCTGCTGATGCTGCAGATACGAGAGCAGCACGGAGGGGGAAAAGGCTGACGGCGGAGCGGCAGGCCCCGAGGAAGGCGGGGCATTGCGAAACACCCCACTGAGGATACGGGAGAGCGAGGGGAAGGGATTCGCGGGGAGCCCCACATCACCATAGAAACGGATCCGGAAGAGCGCCCAGGGGCCATACACGATCACGACCCCCGCCGCATACACGCCGAGAGTGAGAAGGCAATCCCACACATATCGCCCATGCCGCCATTGCGCCCGCATCGCGGGGAATGCCTTGACGAGCACGATGGCCCCCGCGACGAGCACGATAGCATAGACCGTTAGTTTCGTGAGGAGGGTCAAGCCACTCGCGAGGCCAATCGCGAAAGCGAGCGGGCGCGCGAGCGTGCGACGGCTATAGGCCCGCACGGTCAGCCAGATGAGTGCGGTAGCGGCAACGTCCATCCCGACATCGTTGTTGACGGTGGACGTGAGGAAAGCGTACATCGGCATAAGGGCCATCGAAAGGCCCAGTGCCCAGCCCCAGCGGCGCTCCCGGCGCAGTTCGTAGGCGATCAGATAGGCGAAGACGCAACCGAGCGCGCCGAGGATGGCTGAGCCGCAGCGGACGGCGAACAGTCGAGACAGGAGCGGGGCATTGTGGAGCAACCCGTAGGGTATCGCGAGCAGCAGATAGTAGAGCGGCGGATGCGGCGATGCCCGCCCGGCGTTCGAGGTGAATCGGTCCGCACGCGGCATCTGATACGCCCGCACGGCACCGTAATCATACGCATGGGGAAAGTAGGGGAGTTCGGGGGGGCGCGCTGCTCCCAGGCTCGAGATCTGGCCGAAGAACACCAGCCTCCAACTGGTCCCGGCCTCTTTCGAGTAGGCAGGATAGTCCTGGAAGGGTGGATGGAAAATTTCGCCCTGTTCCACGATGTGCGCGACATAGGAGAAATGATCCGGCTCATCTGGGGCCTGCCACGGCGGGATCACGACCACCCAGACAAATCGTAGCCCGACCGCGATCAGGAAAACGACCAGCAGATCGCGGAGAACGCTTCTGCGCGTTTCGGCAAGAGAAGGTTCGCCGATGGACGGCAGGAGCGTATGGAAGCGACGGCGGACGCGCGCGATGGTGAGCGGGCGGTGGGGAAATCTGACGCCTATCGCTTGCAACAGATTCCGCGATCCCGGCTGCCCAAGCGGCAGCACGACCGCCGCCGCCGCGAAGCAAAGGCTCGCGCAGATGCTCCCAGCGACCCAGACGAGATACGTGTCGCGCGCGATGAACCCGATGCGAAGGATCAGGATACCCAACGCCGCCGCGCATCCCGCACCGACCATGGACGCTGCGACCGCCCCGTATCCGGCGGCCATTGCGCGGTACCGATGCGCGGCGAGGGCGAGCGCACAGACGAGCAGCGCAAGCGCGGGCAGCGCCCAGAGCAGCCAGATGCGCTGGGCGATCGAGGACCAGGCCGCACTCTTATCAATGCTCACACTTTGCACCATTGTCCCGAGCGTGCGAGAGTCGCCTTTTCCGGGAATGAATGGAGTCGCCAGAAGCCTGACCTCGGTCCGTTGGCCACCCCAGTCGTGCGGGACAAATCGTATAGCGAGCGGCTGGAAGTTAGGATTCGCGGGGTCGGGGTGGAGCTGGGCAACCTCCACACCATTGGCTTCAACATGCACCGGTGCGTCCGGGCCACCGGCGACCGCCGCGCTCCGCATCATAAAGGTAACGGTAATCGGCCGATGGACCAGGAAATCAATGACCAGAGTCGCGCGCTCCTGCGTCCATACGTACCGGTTGTCCATCGCATCTACTTGCACGGGGTAGAAACCACGATTGCTCGCGATTTCCTGGACATTCCCGAACTGTTCTGGGACGTATGTAGCGCGCAACTGGGGCTGCGTGTCGAGCATGATGAGAAAGACGGCCAGTACCGCCGCTACCGCGATCGGCCCAATGGCCCACGCGCAGCGGCGGACGAGCGCGACGCGCATCGCCGCTCGCTGCGCGGGATTCGATCGTGACCCGAGGAACGGGAGTATCCCCCGCCGCGCGAGAACCCGCCCGACCGCGACACACACGAGCACAACCGTCGCACCGAGGAGGACGATCCTGACCAGCGGACGCTCTACAACCTTCAATGCAATGGCGAGGAGCACCAGGATAAGTACGAGGGGAGAGGGTTGCTTCATGGGTGCAGTGTGACTGTCACGATGCTCGGTTTACCCCCGTTGACATGACTTCGCACCCCGACATTCCGCGAGCGATCAAGCCTTTCGATCGGCACGCTACTGATCCTTGCCAATGCCAGCGTGCGCGGTCAGCGGATACGATTCTACTCGCGATCATGCGTCCACGCAAACGCGGCGATCACCCGGATCTCTTTACCGGGAAAGGAGGAGCGCAACACGATTGACGCCCCCATAGACGACGTGATACACCTTGATCGGTGATGAACCTTGCCAGTGTCTCCCTCCGAGACCGCCCCGCCCCGGACAGCCCGAGGCTGATAGCTTCTACCGGCGTTGCGCTGTGTAGGGGCGCTTTGTGTATCGCACGGGAGAGATAAAGTGCGCGTTTTCATCGTCGCCATCGGGGCCGCGCTGGGCGGGGTCGGGCGGTACCTGCTGCAAGGGTGGATTCTGGAACGCACTGGCCCAAGCATCGTCGCGCTCTTCATTATCAATGTCTCAGGGGCATTCGCGCTCGGCCTCGTCACGACGCTGGCAGTAGACCGTAACCTCATCAACCCAGAGATACGCCTGCTCCTGACGACCGGTTTTCTCGGCGGCTATACAACCTTCTCATCGTGGATGCTCGAATCGTTCCAACTCATGCAGGCAGGCGATCTCTTGCGGGCGGCGGTCAATGTGGTGGGCAGTGCGGTCATCGGCCTGGTAGGGGTCTATTTCGGCATCCTTGCCGGGCGATTGGTCTAGCCGCTAGGCGATACCAGGGAGCAGAGACATGATCGCGACCGCCATCATCTTTTTCTCCCTCGGGCTGGATACGCTCGCCGTCTCCCTCGGCCTGGGGTTGTCGGGGTTGCCCCGGTCGCGCTGGGTACGCGTCGGGCTTACCTTCGCGCTCTGCGAAGGGCTGATGCCAGTGATCGGGTTACTGATCGGCCAGCGCCTCGGGACATTGTTTGGCGAAGTCGCGGGATACGTCGCGGCGGCGATTCTCATTGCCATCGGCGCCCTGGAAATCAAGGAAGCCTTCACAGATGATGATGACGATGAGCATGAGCGGGCAATCAGCCTCACTACGACCGGTGAGAAGCAACGACCGCTCGTGCTCGTTGGCCTCTCCGTGAGTCTCGATGAACTGGCGGTCGGGTTTGCCCTCGGCGTGTTGCACGTCTCTATCGGGCCTGCACTCGTCTACATCGCGGTGCAGGCGTTCGCGCTCACGTTCGTTGGTCTGACGATTGGACGACGACTCGGGCGGCGCTTCGGCGAGCGGGCGGAACTCGCCGCCGGTGTCGTCCTTGCTCTGCTCGGCGTTGCGCTCCTCGTCAGCGCAATCACTGGCACGCACATCGCCTGATGCACATGCCTTTCAAAATCACTCATAGTACTTCGATACGCTGATCACGCCGGAATACCGACTGGCGATTCTGCACGTTCATTGACACCTGTGAAGTTTCGCACGATAATCGGGTTGTGCAGTCTTCGGGGCAGGGTGTAATCCCCGACCGGCGGTGAGGCAGTCGTTACCCGCATGCCAAGCCCGCGAGCCATACCGATACGTCCCAACGGGTATGGCAGACTCCGGTGCGATTCCGGGGCCGACGGTGAAAGTCCGGATGGGAGAAGACGCATCACACATGTGTGGCGGGTAACGCGATCCCGGAGGGGACGCGGGAAAATGTGGTGGCATAGGCTTCAGCCTGTGCTTCTCGCGGCAGGCTGAAGCCCGCCGTCACCCTGTCTTTCCCCATCTTCGGTATCCGCTCGCACGCATGCCCCGACGACTGCGGTCGCCGGGATTTTTTGTGCCCCCGGCATGGTTCTCTCTACCGGGAGGTATGCCGGATGGTTGGGACACTCGAACGAACGAAACAGACCGCGCCGATAGTGACCCCCTCTACCCCTACGCCGCAGCGACCGCAGCGGCGATTACGACGCAACACGACATGGATGAACACGCTCGCGCCCGTCGTCGCGTTTATTCTGCTCATTGTGGTCTGGAAAGTCGTCGTGATTGTTGGGGGGTACAAGCCGTTTCTGCTGCCACCGCCGGAAATCGTCGCGCGGTCATTCTGGGACGCGCTCAGGGACGGTATCCTTTGGCCACACCTCCGCACGACACTGATCGAGGCGGGATATGGCGCGCTCGCTGGGATCGCGGTTGCATTCCTGCTCGGATACGTGATCGTCCATCTGCCGTTGCTGGATCGCGCGCTGTCTCCCGTCATTGCCGCTTGCCAGGCAATGCCGATCGTCGCCATTGCGCCTATCTTCATCCTCTGGTTCGGTACGGGTCTGCTGCCAAAAATACTGATTTGCGCGTTGATCGTCTTCTTCCCTGTCCTCGTCACCTGGACGATTGGCCTACGTGGTATTGACCCTGAACTCATCGGCGTCGGAAAGCTTTCCGGTGCGAACCGCTGGCAACTCCTGCGGTATGTCGAGGTACCGCTCGCGCTCCCATCGCTGCTTGGCGGCATGCGCATCGCCTTCACCCTCTCGGTGATTGGCGCGGTCGTTGGCGAGTTCGTCTCGGCGCGGCAGGGGCTGGGCTACCTCTTGAAGCAGGCGGAGTTCCTCTACGACACACCGCTGAAGTTCGTCGCACTCTTCTGCCTGATGGCGATATCCGCGCTTGGCTATGTCATCGTTGCCCTATTGGAACGTTTGCTACTCTCGTGGAAGGACTAATACATGCGCCGTCGTGCTTTTCTTGTCGCTGCCGCCAATGCTTCACTCAACGCTCTGCTTGCCGCCTGCGGTTCATCGAGTGCGACCGCGCCGCCGCATACTCCCGTCTCGGACGCGACCCGCGCCGCATCGGCGCCTGCGGCAACGACCGGTGCGGCGAGCACGACAACCGCACCTTCGGTTGTCTCCGGCAAGCCGCTGACAACCGTCAAGGTCGCCTTCAGCTACATCCCGAATGTCCAGTTCGCCCAGTTCTACATGGCGGACGTGAAGGGCCGGTTCGCCGCCGAGGGGCTCAAGGCGCAGTTCGATTACGGCTCCTCGTCGGACCTGATGCAACTCACGGCGCGCGGCGAGCGGGATTTCCTCAACGCCAGCGGCGATGAGGTCGCC
>JAABUY010002209.1_pt1 | contig 23706 bp, 39 predicted proteins | sample 5560271 | NCBI WGS metagenome assembly JAABUY01 (sample SAMN10711886, study PRJNA513374) | rock metagenome | isolation source: Antarctica rocks | place: Antarctica: Victoria Land, University Valley | reverse complement strand
CAAACCCGTGCACATCGGGTACGGCCGCGGCGACGGGGCGCCAGGCGGCGCACCGCTTCATGATGGCCAGGTGCTCAGGGTCGTCCACCATCTGCGGGCTCTGCAGGTACACCACCTTGAGCGCCGCGAACTTGCCTGGCTCCTTCTTATTGCGCGCCAGGACCACCTGCGTGGCGCGCTTCTGCATGACGCCGGCCCGGCCGCCCGCAGGTGCAGGCCCCTCTGAGCGCTCAGCAGCCACCCCAGCTGGGGCCCTACGCCCTGCCCGCGCGCGCTGCCGGCGCGCCGCAAGCGGCGCTCGAGCGATCGGCGCAGCCAGCACGGGGTGAGCAAGGAGGTGAATGTGCTGGCCCGCGCATGGCTCGAGCGGCCGGGCAGGCGCGCTGCTACACGTCGCGGGCGCTCAGCCTGCTGCGAGCGGTTGCGCAGCGCCCCGGCAGGCCTGCCATCTCCAATGTCACCGACAAATAAATAACAAGAAATGCGTGCCAGGGCGCGGCCCCTGCAGTTGACGGGCGCGCCGGGCGCGGGCGGGGCCGGCGCGCGCGCCTGCGAGAACGCGCCCTCGCCCAGGTCCATGATGATCTCCCAGTCCTTGCGGCAGGGGTGCTGCGTCCAGGTGCGCCAGTCCTCCTCGCCCAGCCCGCCCGTCAGCACGCAGCAGCCGGCCCCCATTGGCCGCCACGCGCGCGCACGAGCGCGCCCCACCCCTGCGCGCCAGCCACGGCGCCGCTCTAGCCACTGTAAAAAGGCCTGCGTAGTGACGGGAATACCTGCCTGTCCAAGCGTGCTGCTGGAGCAACAGTGGAGAACCGGCGCGGCTGGGCGCAACGCTCCTGCCGCCAAGCGGTGCCAGCAGCCCACACATACCCACAAAAGTCTGCGCCAGCAAGATGTTGCCACTTGCCCCCTTTGTGGCAGTCCGCTTTGTGGCTGCCGTGATAAGCATATACAGATTGTCAGGGCGGCGTCAGAGGCCACAAGTTACCGGCGCGCCGCCTGCTTTATGAACGGCAGCACCTGTCAGCCGACAAGTAACACCACGGCGGGCAAAACAGCTCGGGCATTGGCGCTCGCCCCCTGCTGCGCAAGGGCCACATTTTGTGGAGTGTCTGCATGAGGTGTAGAACAGTGCCCACTGTTGATAGGAGGCCAGTACAGCCTTGTCTGCCGCCCGGCACAGACCAAAAAGGCAGCAGGCACTTATGCAACGACATGAATGAGTGGATTAAAAGTCAAAAGAGCAATGCCACACAAAGCTGCCGCTACCTTGGAAGCGGAGTCGGGGAGCGTTGCTACCAGCAGTCCCCTCTCCCCGAGCCGCGCAGCTTGCTTTTCACGACATGCACAGAGTGCGGCCTTCCCTGAGCCTCGCGCTCACGCGCTCTGTTCTGCAGGTAACACCCAAGCTCAGGAGTTGTGGCCCGCTATCCAGCTCACGTGCGTGCGGATGGCTGCAACCCTGCTGGCTTTTACCATTCTGCCCTAAGGCAGTTCAAGTGGTCTGGCGTGGCCCAACTCACCCATTGAAAGCGCACCAGTGCGAGCAATCTGTGGTGCGTACACACAGAGGATCTGGTAGGTATGCAGACGTGTAGTGGCACAGGCAGGCGCCTTGCGCGTGTTGAATGTGGCGTTGTTTCGATCGGATGTGTGCGCAGCGCTGGGCTGCCATGCCCGCTGCAGCGTGCTAGGCCGCACGGCTGTCGGCGGCGGCTGAGTCACGTGCCTAAGGCCGCCGCACTTGAGGTGCATGCATCTTGGCAACTTTGGCTAGCATATGAAACAACCTTGTTAAGCCGGCACTTGGTTACTGTCTGCTGTGCTTGCACGCCTGTGCCTGCGCTGCCAAGCAAGAGCGTTTACCTGGCTTCCAAGGTTGGCAATGGGTGTACTGGCTTTCGCTGATGTTCCTCCATGCGGCAGTCACTGCTCTCTGAATATGTCTGAGCAGGCCGCGCTTGCTCTGAGGCCATGAAAACACACGTGCGCCCTTGCGCCAGGCAGCGTCCGCGCCCCTGCCAAAGCTGCTCCGACCAGTGGCCGTGGCGGAGCCGTCGGAGCGGCCGCTGCTCATCTACTTCCCGGGCAGCGATGGCACCGGCTGCTCCATCGCGCCGCAGCTGCAGGGCCTGCTGGACGCTGGATTTGATGTGCGGTGCGCGCTGCGGGCTCGAGTGTGCCCAATGCTCCTCACCCTCCTCATCGCAGCGCTTGTGGCGGAGGCTCCTGCAGCTATTTTTTTTCGCTTCAGATGTCTGCCTGCATGCTGCCTGCTATAGGAATTCTGCATGCATGTGCCGCAGGTGCTTCCTGCGCACACCCTAGGCTGTGCAGTCTAGGCACAGCTGAGGGTGTGCAGGTGGGGGCACAGGCAGCGTATGACACACATGTGTCCGAATGCAGGTGCCTCTACATCCCCATGGAGGACAGGTCAGACTGGCCGGCGCTGGTGGCGCGCGTGGTGCCGCTCATGCAGGCGGCCGTGGACGCGTCCCCAGGCCGCGCCCCCGTGCGCGCCCGGCAGGAGCACCCGCGTGCGGCAGGCTGCCTGGCATGTGCTCCAGGCCCCTGTCGCTTGTGATACCGTGCAGGACCCTTATTAGGCAGGATAGCCATGTCTGCCCACACTCTCTGTCATGTGGTCATGCAAGCAACAGCGGGGCGTGCCGGGCCACCTCACCGCATGTGTGTGCCGATAAGTCTGGGGTTCCCACCCTCGGAAGCATGTCAGCCGTTCCTTGTGCTCGCGCCGGCCCGCAGCGCGCTCGCTCAGTTGACCGCGCCGCCCAGGTCACGCTCGTGGCGGAGAGCTTTGGCGGCGCACTGGCGCTGCGCGTGGCCGCCGCGGCGCCGCAGCTGCTGGAGCGCCTGGTCCTGGTGCGCGCGCCGTAACCCTAACCGCTGCTCATGGCCGCCGTGGCGGCGCCGCTGCTGGAGTGCCTGGTCCTGGTCCGGGCGGGCGCCCTGCAGTGCATAGGGTGCAGCGCGTGCCGGGCGGCATTGCGGGGGCGCCGGTTGCCGGTGGGCGTATGGGCATGGAGGGCGAGGTATGCGGCGATCAAGCGCTGCCAAGCCTGGCCCTCGTCTGAGGCAGCGACGCCCCGTCGTGCACTCCTGGCAGCAGATCGGCGCGCCGGATGGGAAGGGGCGCGCGGCCGCGCGCGCAGGTCAACCCGGCGACCAGCTTCGCGCGCAGCTACGGCGGCCTGCCGAGCCTGGTGGCGGCGACGAGCCTGCTGTCGCTGTTTCCGCAGGGCCTGTACAACCTGGCACAGGCCGTGCTGGTGCCCTTCCTGGTGGACAAGGAGAGCATCGGCGCGCCGGGCCTGGCCGCTGTGCGCTCCATGATGGTCATGGACCCGCCGCCCGCCTACCGGGTACCCTACCCTACCCCTGCCCCCCGCAGCACACGCCACCACAGACTGGCACAGATGCTGGTCAGCGCGTGAAGATCGCGCCATGGGCTCACAGCGTGTCCGCGACATGGCTGCAAGGCGCTGCATGGAGGTGCGGCATGTGAGGGTCCTGCGTGGGTGGAGCGCACCGACGCCCGCCTCTGGGGATGCGCGCAGCCTGAGCGCGGCTTTGTGGACGCCGGCGGCGGCGCGCCGGCCGCGCAGAGCGCCGCGGCCGGCGGCGGCTTCTACGCGCCGGCGGCGACGGCCAGCTGGCGGCTGCGGCTGCTGCGCACGGCGGACATGTCTGACGCCGCCATCGCCTCTATCAGGCGCGCGGGGATGGGGCGCGGCAAGACACGCCCATGATTTCCTGATCTTGCGCATTGCGCTGGTGACTGGGCACGCCAACTTGTCGCGCGCTCTGTGCGGCATTCACGCATGCAGCCCGTTCTCCTGTGCCCTGCACCAGCAGTGCTCGTCGCATCGTCCACTACGGCATGCGTGTGCAGGCAGAGCTTTGGCTGGACGCCAGGCGGCGGCCAAGAGCATGCACAGTGCGATATAGGGTGCAGTGTGCGCCTCAGTAGGCAGTAACAGGCATCAGGCATAGGGTCGGCTGTGCCAGCCCCGCGAGCCGCGCAGAGTGCCGACGCTGGTGGTGGCGAGCGCGCGCGACCGGCTGCTGCCCAGCCTGGCCGAGGCGGGGCGCCTGGTCGCGCTCATCCCGGGCGCGCTGCGCATCGTGCTGCCCGAGTCGGGGCACACCGCGCTGCTGGAGTCCAAGGCGCGGCCTGGGGGCGTGGCAGGGGGCGGCCTGCAGAGAGGGCGTGTCTGCTTGTATGACATAGAAGGGCCATGCGCTGGTGCATGATCGAGCGCGCCCATAGGATCGTGGTCTGGCCTGCAGAGGCCTGCAGAGGGCTGCCTAATACAGCAGCAAGGGTGATAAGACTGCAGTAACCTCTTGATCTCCTGCGATACCTTACCAGTGAAAGGGCGCGGTGCCCATCGTGCGAGGCGATGGCGCATGCAAGCTAGCAGCTTCCCCAGACGTGCGGCTGGCCTGCTGGCCGAGCTGTGCCGTTGCCTGGCCTACTGTGCCTGACCGCCTGCCGCGCGCGCAGGTGCACCTTGCGGACATCCTACGGCGCGCAGGCTTCGTGCCGGAGCAGGCGCAGCGCGCGGCAGCGCTCACCGCCGCTGCGCTGCCGCCAGCGTTTCAGGAGGGCGCCGTCAACCCTGCAGGGTCCATTGAGCGGCGCGGCAGCACCGCTCCGCGCGTCACCGCAGACGGCGTGCCTGCCGACGCTAGCGCGGGCGTCCGAGGTCTCGCGGCCGGCGCGAGTTCCAGCAACGGCGTGGCCGCGGCTGCGCCGGCCGGCAGCAGCGGCGGCGGCACAGCCGTGCTGGGCGGCGAGGCCTGGGCGGCAGCTGTGAGCGCGCGCCCCGGCCTGGGGGACGAGCAGCGCCCTGGAGAGCGCGGCCTGAACGGCGCGTCGCCGGGCGGCAACGGCTTTGCACCCGCAAACGGTCCGCCGGCCCCCTCGGGCACAGGCGCGGCCGGGCCTGCGCGTGGGGCGCGCGGGGCGTCGGATGCTGTCAGCGCATCCGCGCTGCGGTTGGGTGCCGAGGCGGCGGCCGCGCCCAGCAGCGCCAACGCGGCCGCCTACGGCGCGCCCGCGGCCGCCGGCTTCGAGGACTTCATCAACGAGAATGTGGCGGGCTTTGTTGCGCGACTCAATCCGGCTGCCGCGGACGGCGCGGGCGCGCTGCTCACGCCGGAGCCCAACCCCGGGCCGCCCGCTCGGGAGCCCGACGAGGGCGCAGACCTCGCCGCCCGGCCGGGCGCGCTGCCGCTGGTGCCGTCGGGCGACGAGGCGAGTGCGGCGGCGGCGGCTTTCGCCGCGGCGCGCGGGCGGGACGCCGGGCTGGCGCCGTCGCCGGGCGCGCCGGCGCCGCGGCCCAGCCAGCGGCTGGGCCTGCGCGCGCTGCGGCGCGTGGCCAGCACCGCGGCGGCCGTGCGGCGCCGCCGCGGCTTCGACCCCGACTTTGACCGGGCGACGCTGTTCCTCAACCCGCTCAGGCGCGCCAGCGCACTTGCGCCTTCCATTCCTCTAGCTACGGTCCTTTGGCGGTCTGTATGTCCCCACTCACTGCAATGCCCCCACTGCTCCTCTCCATAACGCGGTGGAGGTCACCGGCGCTGCGCGACAGAGCCGTTGGGGCGGCCAGCTACGCGCCGTGCATGCCAGGTACACGCGTGTCGGGCCGGCAGCGCGGCCAGCGCGAGCGAGCGGCGGCCGCGGCAGGGGCCTGGTGGCGCCGGTGGTGCGCGGCGAGGTGCTGAACCGACGGCGCATCCAGTTCGAGTGAGGTGTGGCCGCGGCAGGGGCCTGGTGGCGCCGGTGGTGCGCGGCGAGGAGAACCTGCCGGACCCGCTGGCGCCCAAGGCGCGCCCGCTGCTGTTCGTGGGCAACCACACGCGCTTCGGCCTGTACGACCTGCCCTTCCTCGTCTGCGAGCTCTACCTGCGCGGCCTCAAGGCGCGCCGCCGCCGCCGGTGGCCCCCCCTGCACGTGCGGCGGCCATGGTGTGTCACGGCGGCCATGGTGATGTCAACACAGTGCATTCTTATGCATGCCCTATCTAGGCGCGCCTCGCTCTCACCCGCTGTTCACGCATGCCTCGCTGTCACCGTGCAGGGGATCCTGCGCCGGCGCCCTGCCTCTGCGCCTGCCCTGAGGGTGTCGGCGGAGTGGCAGGCGCAGCATGAGTGAGTGACAGCGCTGCTGCTGCACGCTGCACACAGCATGCCGCACTTGCTATGCAGAGAAGCTTTTCAAGCGCAAGGACCATTGTGGTAATAGTTTTTCTGCCGGGCCGGCGGCAGGTGCGGGGCCTTGCGCATCCGGCGCACTGGCAGGGCCCGCAGGGTGCGCTGTTTGAGCGCTTCGGCGCGGTCAAAGCCACGCCGCGCGCGGTCTTCAAGCTGCTGCAGTCGGGCGAGGCTGTGCTGCTGTTCCCAGGCGGCGGCCGCGAGGCGCGCCCGCACACCCTAGGGCATATCGTGCCGGTGTTGGGGGTTTCACCAGAGCCAGGTGTCAGCGGTAGTGCTGTGACAGTGCTGGGATCGTGTGTGTAAGCATGCTGCATGGTTTGGCTGCAGCGTTGGATTAAGTTTATACAGTGTAATGTAAGCAGAACTGCAGGGTGCACGTGTCATCGATGTTTTCGTGATCCTGACTTCCCACAATGTTTTCCACGGTGTGCAGGTCAACAAGCTCAAGGGCGAGGAGTATAAACTGATCTGGAAGGACCAGCCGGACTTTGTGCGGATGGCCGCAAAGACCAACGCCCTAGTTGTTCCCTTTGCCGCTGTTGGAGGTGAGTCCCTGCGGATGGGCATCAGTCACTGGCACTTGTCTCGCCTCGGCAGCACTGGATGTCGAGTGTGCTGTCCAGACATGCAGTCGAGTAGCACCCTGTCATTCGTGAGCACAGCTAGATGCGAGGAATGGAAAGGGTCCCCAACGTCACTGCACAAGCACACAGCAGACACAGCCTGCGAGCCGCATCGTGGGTGCTGTCACGCACACGCGCATCGCTGGGCGCAGGCGACGACGCGTACGACCTGGCAGCGGACACGAGCGAGCTGCTGGGCAACCCGGTGCTGGGCCCGCTGATCCGCAGCGCGCTGCGCCTGGTCGCGCCCGAGCTGGACCCGGCCGAGGCGACGCCGCCGCTCGCGCGCGACCCGCTGACCGGCCTGCCCACGCTCGTGCCGCTGCCGCGCCTGGAGCGACTGTACTTTCAGTGCGCGCGCCCCCTCACAGCTCCCACGCGCCTGGGTTGTGTGTAATGATCTAGGGTCGGCAGCGCCCTGCCTCAGCCTTGCCGAGGTGGCCGCCGCTTGCGGGCGAATTGCCGACCGCCCTGCCTGCACTCGAGTCGAGCACCGTTGCAGTTTAATGTGGCCCCCCATATGCCCGCTGGGTCATGGGCTGTGCAGTGTGGATAACGGGTGGACACACGAAGCACGCGCGTCTCATGCGCTGTGAACCGCCCAGGTTTATGGAGCCGATCGACCCCGCAGCTGAGGGCGCGATGAAGGATGCGGCGGGCGTGTATGCGGACTGCCGTGCGGCCGTCGAGCGCGGCCTGGCCGAGCTGCAGGCGCGCACGCCTCTCTGTGGTTGTGGCACATGGCGTCCATGTGTCCCTGTGCTAACTGGGGGCGTGCACCTAGGCGAAGTGCAGTTGTTTGAAAACATGCCGGTGGTTGCAGACCCCTGCATGCACAGGACGTCTTGTTTGCCATAACCTGACGCATTCGGGTGTCTTGGCAGGCTGTGCGGGCGGCAGACCCGGAGAGGCCACTGCTGGCTCGGCTATCGGCGCAGGCGCGCCGCGCCTGGCCCTTACTGGACCTGACGCAGGGGCCGCGGGGCGGGCCGCAACCATTTGCCTGAGGCCAGCGCCCGAATGCAGCGGAGGAAGGCGTTTCTGCTACAAGCTGAGGCCAAGGCTGAGGCGCTGCCAAGCAGGGCCTCGATAGCCTGACCTCTTCTGCTCTTATCGTCTGTCTTGCGTGGTTGCCTTGCATGGCGCATCATGGGAAACGCATGCTAGGCATTGTAGGCAGGTACATGATTAGCTTGATGGCATGGTTAACATTGAACTGCGTGTTACTCTGCACTCGTCGCGTGGCGTGGAACACTGTAATGTTGTGCTGTGCGTAGCGCGTTTCCAAGCATGGATACATGCATGAACACATGCCTGATTGTTGAGCAGCTGGAGTGTGAGTGTACTTTGCATTGTGCTGTGCGTCTGCGGCAACAGCCGCGCCCTCTGTACTACCTCTGTACTACCGTACAAGTTCCTCCTCCTGTGCTCTGGGCATTGTTTTGCGGGTTTGTCAGCGGGACGCCCTCACAGCTGCATGCAGAGTGCTCGTCAGGTGCATGGGTACGCATGCGGCACAGCAGCTCGCCGGTGTCCCTGTATGCACAGGCTGCCTCACTGCGCCCCGGTGCAGCCGGCCATGCGCGGCGCCAGGCGCGCGACCAGGTCAGCCTTCTTGCCGCCGACCAGCAGCGCGCGCGCCTTGAGCAGGCACTGCAGCTCCGGCACGCTCAGCTTGGCCAGCCCGCCCGCGCCGGCTGCCTTGGCCTCGACGGCGGCCCGGTCCATGTCAGCGGCCTTGGCGCGCTTGCGCTGCGGATGGGCGGCCGGGGCCGGCGCCGCCGCGCCGCCGCAGGGCGTCTGCAGCTGCTGCGCCTCGGCCGGTCCGGGAGCGCCCGGCGCTGGCGGCCCGGCGAGCGGGTCGCGGGCCGGCCCGGGCCCGTTGGCTGGCTTGGCGCCCTTGGCTGCTGGCTTCCTGGCACCTTTGGGCGCGGCGCGCTTGGCGGGCGCCGCCTGCGCTGCGCCGGCCGGCCGCTTTCGGCCCGCGAGCTGGGGCTTGCGAGGGGCGGGCAGTGCTGCGCTGGTGTCTGCGCGCCCTGCATTCATGCCTGCCAGCTGGGCTGCCAGAGCAGCGGGCGCGGCCGCCTTTTGCACAGGTCTGCTGGTGAGCCATGGCGCGCGCGTGCGGCTTGCGAAGATGGGCTTGTTCGGGGTTGCCGGGCCGGCAGCTGATGGCCCGGGCGCCTGCGCTGCCGCGCTGACCCGTGCAGCCCCGTGGGGCGTGTCCTGCGCTGCAGCCCCCGCCGCCTGCAGAGCGTGCTGCAGCGCGGCGCTGGGCATGCCTGGGCGCTTGCACGCTGTGTGCGCGTCTTTGTAGCTCTGCAGGCTCTGCAGCTCTCCGTATCGCCTCAGGCCGGCTGCCGGCGCCGGCGCCGGCATCTGCTGCCCGCAGGGCGTCCGCTGCCCCATGGCTGCCGGCCCCTCAGACGAGCGCTGGGCGGCTGTGACCCAGGGCGACGCTGCCGGCGGCGCGGCCTCCGGCTGCTGCGCCGCGTGCGGGGCGGGGTCTGCGGCGAGCGGGGCGGCTCGCACACCGGCTACCTCCATGGGCTTGGCGCCCCAGAAGGGGCTGGGAGCGCTCAGGTCCTCTGCCGCCGCAGCGCTGCAGCCTTACAGACCGGAAGCACCAGAAAGCTGGACAAGTTACTGTGTCATACAGGGGCTGGCAGATGTGAAGTGTCTGCATGTCCGCGCGCCAAACATGCAGCCAGTGGTGCGCCTCACCAGCCAAGCGCGACAGCACGGCTGCCGCGGCCGCGCCGCGCGCCCGCTGCAGCGTCAGCCCCGTCGGCGAGCCCACGCAGCATGCCGGCACCGCCGCGGCCACGGCCTCCGCATCGTCACCGTCGGCGGCAAAGCTGACGTCCAGCCAGAGCATGCGCGCCGCCGGCAGCTGCCAGCCCGCCTGCATGCGCCACCAGGTGCGGCGCGACACCTCATCTGCTGGGGCAGAGCGCACACCCACGACTCGGCCGGGCCTGCGCATGGCGCACTCGTGTATGTGTGGCGGCAGGGCGCATGCAAGTGCAGGTGCATCGCTGACTTTGCGTGGCAACCACACCAGCAGTGCTACCTCACCTGTCCCTTGGCTAGTGCTGAGTAGTGTTGCATGCGCGCTGCGTCATGGCTTTGGCATGACTGGGCATGGTGCTGTGCCTCTGTGGACGCACATCGTGCACGTGAGCCAGGCGCGCGGGAAGGCGCGCACCAACAGCCGGGCAGCACAGTGCATGCGGCGCCATGCACAGCGTTGCTCATATCGTCCGCGCAGCTCTGCATGTCCAGGCAGTCTACAAGGCTGGTGCATGCGGCTGGCATGCTCCACCCCTCGGGTAGGTGGCGCATCACGGACAAAGGCCGAAAGCGCGCCGTGGCTGCCGCCCCTCCAGGCACGCAGATTACTACTGCAAGCGCTTGCAGACATGCAGGAATGCTTGTGCGCCCTGCACACGGGATCACCTGGTTGCGCAACGACCGCAACCATGTGTGGCGGCTGCACATGAAACTCAAGCTCGACTGCCATGCCAGCCCACACGTGGCCCGCAGCTGCTGCCAGGATGCCGCTGCCTGTGCAAGGACACATCACACGGCATGCACTCCTCAGATGCGCATCGGCTTGTCCCTGCATAGCTTGGATTTTGCATGCTTACCAATGAGAGTATTGCCGTGCAGAGAAATCCAACCGCGCCCCAGCAGGGCAGCCCTGACAGCTTCGCAGACGATGCTGCATGCTGTCTGAGGCGCCAGCGCCAAGCACACGCTCTGCTTCACAGGCGGCAGCCAGGCCAGGCCAGCCAGCGGTCCTCCAGGCTGGGCTGCCGCAGCCAGAGCCTTGTAAGCCTTGGCCACATGTGACTTTGTGCAGCCCACCAGGTACAGGCTTCCTCCTGGCCAAGCGTTCTTGCGTCACGATGTGTCATGACCCTGCAGAGAGTGCAGAAAGTAGTGTGGCTGCTACTAACGCGCCTGCTGGCAGTATCACGCAGGCACCCCCACACAGCTCCAGCGACCCGAGGGCGTGCAGGAATGTGCTCGAGCGCGCTGTCTCTGCAGGCACTGGCTTGTAGCCTGCTGGGGCTGGGCTGCCGCCAGCGAGCTCCCCTCTGCAGCTCGCAGCGGCCTCCTGTCTCAGGTGCGGCCTGATACACACTGACAGTGGCCAGAGTAGAGAGACTCCACGGGGCCTTTAAGACCAGAACGGCACCCTGCGCAGCTGCCATGCTCTTGCCGAGCACAGGCTGCTCTCACCATGTCAGAAGCATGTTGAGGTGACCCACGAGAAGCATCTTCTATATGTCTATGCATGGCAAGTTGTCACGTTCTGGACCCTGGCAGAGTCGCATATCTCTTGTGATGAGGAGCTAGCATTTCGCATTTGGACTTAGCATGGAGCCGCAGACTCAGCAAGCAGGGGAGGCCGATCGGCTTGAAATTATCACTACACTTAAGGCAGGGCAGGCGAGTCCAGAGGTGCGCCGCAACACTTGTCAGTGCGTCTCAGTAGCTCCGCTATGCACTTCAGACTGAGCAACAGTGGCTGCACCAGGGGTATGTGCATACCCTTCTCCAGCGGGTAACTCAGGAGGTGCACAGCCACCTGCAAGACACACTAGTGCCTCAAGCAGCACACCTGGACAGCTTCATACAGGTTGGCTCCGCGCTGAACACGGGACACATGCTACAGCAGACCATTGCTTGAGGTGGAGGCGCTGAGTGTGCCTGCGCGGCCTGCTACTGCTGTGCAGGCGCTGCAGGGCAAGATGGACAGAGCAGAGCAGCAGGTGAAAGAGGAATATGCGCAGAGCACGGAGCGCCTGTCCCACTTGAGCCACCACCTGTCAAGTTTCCAGGACCGCGTCGCGGATGTGCTGCATTCTAGCTTCATAATTGACGACAGCAACACCCCCTCGCCGCAAACCGGCGGCGTGAGTGAGGAGAGCTCACAGCAGCACGCTACCGGCGACAGTGCAAGTGTTTGACTCATCACGATGTTACACGTGTTCAGCACTCCTGTGCATGATGGCAGAGGCATGTGCATGCATACTGCTTGTAACATGCTGTCCAGCCCCAGCATGCTGGACAGTGCCTATGGCACTACTACACCTGAACGCCTACGCCTTTCGCTTCCGCGACGGCCTGGACATGATCAGAATGCCAGCCTTGCACAGCCTGATTGCGGCTTCCCTCAGATGCTGCCTTGCCGCACCACAGACATCCTCAAGGTCCACATCCCGCAGCCTCAGCTTGTCCTTGCTCGTTGTGGTTGCGCCGGGAGCAAACCTGGCTGGCGCTGCCAACAGCTGCTCAAGTATTGGAGCCATTTCTATGCAAAAGACCAGCCGGTGACACGATGCGTGTGCGTGTAAGCCAGCATCCGCCGGCTCACCCGTGCTGCCGCTCTCACCCTCTGCCGCGTCCCCGTCGTCATCCGCATTAGATTCAGGAGACTGCCCTCGCTCGTCAGAGGCCTCGCCGCTCGCATGGCTGTGCCGCTGGTTGGCCAGGCAGTGGTACACCACCGCCCCTTCATCCTCCAGCACCAGCCGCGCCAGGTTGGGCGCCGTCAGCTGCACAAGCATGCCGTCCACCTCCGAGGGCCGCATCTTCCCCGGCAGGCCGGCATGCAGCGGCAGGTCTCTGGCCGCCGGCCCCAACGCCGGCGGCGGCGGGAGGCGCTGTTGCATGAACGCGGCAGCCATCTGGTCGACTGCTGCAGCCAGGGGCAGGCACTTCACCACGCGCTGCACAAGGCCGTCCACTCTTGCGAGGATTTGCTGGCGCTGGAAGTCCTCTGACCCCTCGTGCACAACGCCCTGCACATCCGGCTCAAGCATCACAACGTGCAGTCAGAGTCATGCGCGGCAGTTATCCTTGCAGCCCTGACACAAGTGCACACTGTCTGACATGCCTGTTTGCGGCATGCATGGGGACCATCGCACAGCCCTCGAGGCTGACGGACAAAGCATTACATCACAAGAGCTCCAGCCATGTAAAACTTGAGTCAATGCCATGCGCAACACATGCACTCTAAAACAAAGTGCAGGAGAGCCGCACCATGTGGTCAAACAGGATTCGCGGAAGAGCGTGCCGCAGGGCCTGATTTTCCTCGGCCGCCAGCTCCAGCGCACGCGGCAGCGCAACTGCCAGAAGGTCTGCCCACGTGTTGCGCTGGCAGGCGGATACAGTCAGGTGCAGCGAGTGCTCGCATGGCAGCGCCTCTGCCTGGTGGATCGTGCCTGCGTGGCGCATCCGCACAAGTTTCTGTTCTGGTGCTGCCCACGTTGTTTTCTAAGCCGCAAGCCCCTTTACACTGAACCAACAATTGCAAAACAGCAAGCTGGGTGTTGTGCAGGCAGGGCCGATCCCGTGCGACAAAAGTGCCTGCGGCACAGCCTCGCAGACACACGCAGACCTGCGCGCGCACCCCGCGGCATGTACATGAGGTCGCCTGGGCGCAGCTCCACGTCCAGAACAGGCTCGCCAAGTTCGTGCTGATCAAAGTCTGCGCTGGAGAAGCGCGGCAGGACGGTCCCCTCGCTGAGCGGCGCATACAAGCGCCACCTGCCGCAGCATGCGCCCCGTGTGCGGCTTGCGCACATCCTGCCAGCTTTCAGAGCATCCACTCGACAGCCGGCGCACAGCGTGTGTGAGCTATTACCTAAGCGTGTACGACCTTCTGTCTCAAAAAAAGGGTCATGAGGACCACATCGTCTTGCGTGCAGACACATCCTGTGCACATAGAACAAGGAAAAATTGAAAATCGCGATATGCGTGGAATTTGTGAGCAAAGCTTGCGCAGGCGGCGCATACAGTTGGTGTGCTGCACTGACACGTGGGTCTCCTATGCACCATGCTTTGCTGTGAGGAGGCACTTGGCAGTTGGGACCGCACCGCTTGCAGCCCTCCAATTGTAGCACAAAGGCGTCGATGTCGTCGTAGTGCGGGGCAAAGCCCTGCAACAGTGGGTTGACGTCAGCTTGTGGAAAACAAGCAGCTCGGCGTCCAGGGCATGCAGCGCGCACAGACGTTGACAGCTCGTCAGCAGACGCGCCTGAGCGGCGCCCGGCGTCAGGTATGCGTTGCAGCCGATGGGACAGTTGAAAAGCGCCTCCAAGGGCGCCAGCGCAAGCCACAGCTCATCGCGCCAGCGCTGCGGGTGCAGCAGCCGCAGGGAGAACCCCTGCGAGAACCGCTCCCAGACCTCTGACGCGTCCGCGATGCCAGCCTCTCCGTCGGCGTTCGTGTTGCGGGTGATGCGCTCCTGCTGGCCCGGAAGGCTGCCGGTCAGTGCAACGTGTACACTCTGTATAATGCAGGCTGGTTGCTTGCACAGGAAGCCAAGGCCAGGAGTGCACAGTCCAACGGCACCAGCTGTCCCGGGCAAGACCGGCGTGCTTGCAGGGGCGCCCTTGAACAGCCTGCTGGAGCGGGGCGCGCGCCCGGCCGTCGTAGTTGACGACATCCAGCTCTGTCTGGTACTGCAGGCCCTCGCGGACCTGGGCTCGAATGGCCGGGAAGGGCAGCAGGCCGGCAAAAATGCCAGGCGCGTGCGTGTGCGCTACCACCAGCGGCCGCCGCTGCCACACGGACCCAAAGAAGTCTTGCACACCGATCGCCCGGCCAAACCAGTGCTGCAGCAGCCCTTCGCCGTTGTTGAGCCGCACGCTGCCAGGCACGTGTGTCTGCACCCCGCCCAGCGTTGCCTCGGTGTGTCCACGCGGCACCGAGGTCATAGCTTGCCTCTGCAGTTCTCCTAGTCAACCTCACTCACACATCTCCCGCGTTGGGCTTGCTGCAGCGGCAAAATCACACCTCGTCTGCACTGCGCGGGTCATTCAGCTGCAACGGCCTGAAGCGGGCGCGATAGTCCTGGTACCCGTCGAAAGTGAAGCAGCCTGGAACGCAACCAGTCCTCTTGTTCTGTCGTGCGGCAATGCTGTGCGCACCAATGCTGGTCTACTGCGTGACAGCTGGGCCGCACCTCTGCTTTCACGAACCCTCTTCTGGAACGGACTCTCACCGTGCTGCGATGCCTGCATGCAAGGCCACCTTCACAACGGTTCCATATGCACGCGTCACTGTGAAGCCACTTTCAGAGAGAAACCTGTGCGTCGCGGGGCGCAGATGCAGCTTTTGTCTTCTCTAGCGCGTCCGCCGCAGCTTGCAAGATATCTCTTCTCGGCACCGTCCCTCGCAGCCCCAACAGGTGACCCAGCCGGTGCAGCAGTGCTGTCTGGTCGTCCGTCATCTCTGAGCTACATCTGTGGCACTCTCTGTGGCTGTTGCCCTAGGCAGGCACCGCAAGCTCAAGCACCGAGCGCTTGCGGCTCTGTGCAGCTGTGGACGCCTGCTGATGGAGGCAGAGTTGATTGGTCAGCCAGTCAGCTGAGCAGTCCTTGGATGGTGTAAACCTCGGATGGCTAGGCTATGGTGTGTGTATAGTGGCAACCGGCCATTCTGCTGCTCCGTTCTTGCCTCTGCTGACCTGGTGAGACCTGGGCTCGCGCCAGCACGCCCGCCAGATGCTTGCAGCGCGCCAAGCAGCTGTGCCTGGCTTTCAGGCACATCTAAGCTCTTCGCCTCAACCTGGACAGGTGCCGTTTGGAGATTTGCGAGTGGTGCTGCGGAGCTACGCGTACTGCCTGCACTTCTGCCCATGAATGCTTGAGCATGCTTGTACACAGTCGCTCAGCGTGTGCGATTGCCGCAGAAAGGCGCTGCGCTCGCACCACGACTGCACGTAAGCGGCAAGAGGCGCTCGGTTGTTGTTATGCAGGCTGGCGAAGGTGAGCTTGCTCGAGCGCAAACTGACAATCAAGCCCGCCATCATCAAGCTTCTAACTCGGTGCTTATGCAGGGACTCCAAGCGCGCCAACAGACAAGGGCCTGGGCATTTTGGAGTGGACTGGCAAGCTCGTTCCTCAGGGCTTGCTTGTGAAAGGTGTGAACTGTATGACGCATGCGTCTCACTTATCGCGTATCGTGTCAGGGCAGTTAACAGGGCTGGCATATGATGCAGACTAGCTTCAGCTCCTGTTGGTGTTCAGGGGCAAAGACCGGCTGGCGGACGGCATGGCAGCTTATGATGCGGGAGCTGGCGCCCCAGACAAAAGATGGCGGATACAGCCGCCCGCAGTACACATTTACTGGTCAGATCGGTGACCCAGAGTTCCCGGTGCGCTCCGTGCCCTGTACACGCGCTCCCATGCATAGCACGGTATCGGCTGTGGGCAACAACGCTCCTGACGTCCACGTCTGTTCTACTGTGGTGTTGCCGCACCTCACCTGACTGGTCATGCGGTTGTGAGCAGGCCTCTGGTAGAAACTGTGACTTATTCTGTCCCTGGCCCCGCCTCATGTCAACACTTGGTTGAGAAGGCGAACCTTGTGTGGGTCGCATATCACTTCTGCACCAGAGGTGTACTCATGCTGCACCTACACAAATATATATTCTGTGGAAAGAGACGTCTGCGCGAGGGCCAGGTGGAGTCGGGCCGGTACCACGTGTATCTGGGCAATGCATGCCCATGGTGCCATCGCGTGATGCTCGCGCTCGTGCTGCGCGGGCTGCTGCCGCACATCAGCGTGACGAACGCAGTGGACGATGCCGAGCGCGCCAGCCGCGGCGGCTGGGTGTTTGACACGCCCGAGCCCGTCTTTGGCGCGCGCGACCTGCGGCACGCCGCAGCCTGAGCGATCTCAAGGAGTACCACCCACGAGCAAGGATGTGTATGCACATGCATTGCCGCATTGCATTGCCGCCAGTGAAGCAGACGTCTCCTGCACAGAGGTGTTATGTCTGGCACTCCTTGGATAACAAGCACACGCGCCCACCATCTTGGGCTCCATGCCTGCTTGTGACTGCTATTTACGACGCATGCATTGCTCATTGTGGCCACCCAGTACTACAGGAGAACACCGATCATGCATAGCCTGCCTTGCAGGCTATGCTGTCACTCGCATGCTGACCTCCCTCAAGCTGTGAGCTGTTTCGGTCTCTTTTGCGTCACTGAAACATGCCTGCTCGCACGCTGGCAGCGAGGTGTACGATGCGGCCAGCCCAGGCTACCGCGGGCGCTGCACGGCGCCGCTGCTGGTGGACCGACGCACGCGGCGCGCGGTGTGCAACGAGAGCAGCGTGATCGTACGCAACCTCAACGCCGTGCACCTGCCTGGCTGCACGCCCATCGACCTGTTCCCCGCGGCCGCCGTGGCCGAGATCGAGCAGGTCAACGAGCTCGTGTATGACAAGGCGCGCGCGAGGCACCAACGGCCGTCACGCCCTTGCCATGCATGGCATTTGCCTGTCATATGTTCTCAGGGGCCTAACCTGGCAGGCCATCGAGTCAGGGCCGCTCACGTGTGTTCTTGCACTAATCAAGGACTTTAGTGACAACTCATGATGATTATATAGAGCACAGTACGGCATACGTAGCAGGTCATCGCTGCGAGCCTTCCCCGTTCCAGTGACCGCTGTGCAGCATGTGTTGGGCGGTATGGCTTGATGTGAGCTCGCGGATGGGAGCTGGATCTCAGGCAGAGTCCGTGTGGCGGCGGCGGGCAGGTGAACAACGGCACGTACAAGTCGGGCTTTGCGACCAGCCAGGCGGCGTACGACCGCGCGCAGCAGGAGCTGTACGCCGCGCTGGACGCGCTCGAGGCGCGCCTGGCCCGCCACCGCTTCCTGGTGGGCGACAGGTGCGCCATCCCCCGTCCCTGTGCTGCTGCGCTGCAGTCTGCGTACAGCCTCTTGCTAGCTTCAATACGTGTTATCTTCTGCATTCTGACATTGTGCAGCGTGTCGCAACATGTGCTGCCCGACGTGTCATAACATTGCTGCGCATCTGAAAAGCGTATATCTGTCTAGAATGGCCGCGACATGGAGTCGGAGCATTTGCTGCTGCACACGTTTCCTAGAGCCTGTTGGCTCACCAGACGCAGCAACTGCGACGCAGGTTCACAGAGGCGGACCTGCGGCTGTACCCCACCATAGTGCGCTTCGACGCGGCGTATGCGACGCTGTTCAAGTGCTGCCGCCGGCGCATCGCGGACTACCCCAACCTCAGTGCCTGGCTGCGCGACGTGTACCAGCTTGACATGGGCACTGCGTCGCCCGTGCAGGCGCGTGGACCATCGCCCAAAGCGCATTGGCAAGCGAAAGGCTGCATGCAGATGCACGCGGTGGCCAACAATGTAAGCAGTGGCTGCGTCCATGCGCAGCTCTTTCCTGCATACGGATCCAACCTGCGTGAACGGCGCGCAGGTGCGCGACAGCTTCGACCTGGACGACGCGCGGCGGTCATACTTCCAGAGCCTGTTCCCGCTGAACGCGGGCGGCATCGTGCCGGCCGGGCCCACGCTGGCGGACCTGGCGCTGCACCGCCCGCACGGCCGCGGACCGGCCGACACCGGCGCCGTGTTTGCGCTGCGACCTGGGTCGATGCTGCCCGCTATGTCAAGTGCTGCGCGGTAGCGAGTCGCAAGGCCGACGGCCGCGTGCGGCGTCGCCTGGCGCCAGCGAGCGGTGGCGGCGCTGCAGCTGGTTGGGCACTCGCTGCTATCCTGCAGCTATCGCATTTCACTGCGTGCTGTGCTGCTGACATGCCGCACGTCGGGCGGCTTCATTTCTCTGTCGTCTCATTCAGCTTGCAGGATTGTTGTCCGCGCAGCCGTCTCCCTCGTGCTTGGCGGCATATTTTTGCTCAATCTGCAAGGCTTCACTACTAGACAGTGGGCATGTCCCGCTCTGCATGGCATGCCATTTTATTCACAAGCTCCAGCTAATGCATGCGCCCAATCCCAATGTCTGTAATCAAGGCACAGGACCCATAAAAATTCATCTATGCATGATGATGGCCTTATTATTAAAAGTCTTTTCAACCTGGGGTTTGCCAATGACCCTCGGCCTCACCAAGCGCTTCACGGTGTTGTTCACTGCTCATCCAGCTGAGCGTCTAGGAGTCTGGCAGCTTCGTGCGCAGCACTGTGTCGCTCACTGTGGCTATCAACTTGCACAAGCGTACACCATGGCCGTGCGCCACACAGTCCTCTGCTCACTGTTCGCAAGCTGTTGCAAAGTGTCACAGGGCCGCAAGCGTGCTTGTGCGGTACACGCAGGGCATCAACCGGCTGGGTGCGGGGCCGAGGAAGCCCGGCATCGCGCGGCCCATCGACCCCAACCGCTTCATAGTGCAGGACCTGGTGCCGGAGGGCGTCGAGAACGACCAGGACTACAAGCGGATGGTCCAAGACGTGCGCTGCGGCTGCACTTTGCAAGTTGAGAAATTCGCTCTTGTTTCGCTGCCGAGTTTGAGCCCCTGTGCTTGCGCAGATAGAGGACGCGCAGGCGAGCCAGGTCGGCTGGCTGTTTGGCCGCGGAGGTGCGCTAGCACGCGCCTGAAGTGGCATTTGCTGACCCATATGCTGTGCTTCTGCGTGTATCTGTACGGGAACGCGTAAACATAGAGTTGCCACCTTGGTCACCCACATCTTGTGGTGCCACACGCGGTGCTGCTCAGTGGAGGCGCGCGCTGCTGCGACAGCGTTCGACAAGAGCGACCTCATGTACCTGCGCGACGAGGAGGAGCGGCAGCGCTTCACGGAGGACGAGCTGCGCGACCGCGAGCTGCAGCAGTTCCAGCGGCAGCGCGCGCGCGTAGAGCCGGCCGCGCCCGGCCCGGCGCCGACGCGGCCAGTGCGCCGCGACAAGGAGCGCGCCGGCGCCAGGTGCTGCCGGGGTCCAGTCTGCGCCTAGTAATGCGCTCACCTGTGAAGCCTGCCGCGCCCGGCCTGCCCCCGCCGCGGAGTGCGCGCCACGGCGAGGTACAGAGCAGGGCACTGGAGGCGAAGGGCGTGAACGCAGCAGCCAGGTGTTTGAGCGTGCGCGCAGACGAGAGGATGTGCGGGCCTGTGAGTGACTGTGCTCATGCGGGGGGCGCCGCAGTGTCCAGGCAAAGGTGCTGTCGAAGCTGAAAATCAAGGCGGCGGGGACGCCTGGCGGCGGCGGGCCTGCGGCCCCGCAGCCAGCGCGGCCTGTGCCGGCCGCGGCAGAGGCCCCCGCGGCCAAGCGCCAGCGCGCCGAGCCCGCCGCCCCGGCGCCTGGTGACGCAGCACCTGCTGGTGCGCCTGGTGCCAGCGGCAGCGGCGGCGGCGGCGGCGGCGGGGGCCAGGCTGGCGGCGGCGAACAGAATGGCGGACTGGCCGGCCTGCTCGGTGCGCACTGACCATGACGTACGTACCTGGGAGCGCACCGTGCAGGGGCACGATGTTTAACAGAACAGGCCCGCTCTCGTCCTGGCGGAGCAAAGGCGGTAGCTGCGCGCTGGCGGACGAGCGCGAGTGTCAACAGCTCTCCCGTGGCGCAGGTGCATATGGCAGCGACGACGACGAGGACAGCGAAGGAGACGCGGCCGGCGCAGCTCCTCCAGTGCCGGGCAGGCCTAAGATGTCGGACACTGCAGCAGCACCTCAGCCGCGCGTGTCCGGTGGCGACCGGGGAGGAGCGCGGAGGGAGGCTGCGGTGTACAGTGGACGAGGACAAGGCACCTAACAATATGCCTTGCCAGGCTTGGTCTTGGCATATGACTTGCCAATGGTCAACCTGCATGCAGCCCGCTGAAGCCTGCTTGTGCCCACTGACACTCCAGCATCATGGAACCCCATCATCAAAGTAGGGATGCAGTTCCCGCCAGTGACAAAACAGAAACACGGTTCTGAAAGCAGGCAACCCAAAGCAAGCGGTCAACGCTATGGGATGTGCGCTCACCGTCTGAGACTCCTCGCAAAGTTGTGACTTGGCTGTGTGGCGCCAACTGATGGTGCTCCCACGCTTTTCGGCTGCATGAAAGAGCGGCTGCCTGCGTTGACGTGTTGACCTCTCTCTTAGCTGTCAGCACACACTGAAGGTACCTGCTTCGCAGAGCACATTCAGTCACCTTGACACAGGCATCAATGGCAACGGGCCTTCCCAGTCTTAGATGAGGCGCCCCTTGCAGGCACGTTTGCGTCCAAAGCCAACAGCTACTAGCTACAATTTATTAGAGGTGTGTTGCATCCTAAGCCACGCATCTTGAAATGTTCAGGTGACTTGGGTATGAGATGGACAGCGTCCAGCTTTGCTGTTCGTGGGCTGGTGCAGAAGCTTGCGGCCCTCACTCTGGAGTCAATAGCGATCCATATCTGACCCGTCTCAATGGTAGTTTGTGAAGGTGCAGGGCAAGCTCCTCTGAAGCGTGAGCTACCACTCAGGCAGTGTTTGCGTGGCTGCCCTCAGGCTGTTCTGCCTCACCAGAGAAAGAAGCAGACACACACCCAGTGCAAGCGAGCCGCCCTTGCTCGCCAGCGACGCGCCCTTACCAGCACGGTCCTGCTGCAGGTGCCAGCACAGATGCAAGCTCATGATACCTCTGCCAGAGGGCCTGGCGCTCCCACAAGTGAGGTGCTTTGTGACGGGCTTGAGGCGCGCGGCGGTGCAGTAAACGAGCCTGGGTGCGTTGTCCGCACATGTCCCATGCACATTTCGGTATTCGAGCTACACGGTAACCCATGCATGCAGGTCCTGCTCTGCACAGCAATGCAAAATTCACCGACAAATGCACGCTGGATCCCTGCAGTGGCGCCCCGGCCTGTGTGCACAGCCTCCCGGCATGTAGGGGCTGGTCTGCATTCCAGTGTGCGCGCTCATGCGTTGTCACATCAGGTGACTGCTTCCACGCCTGTAACAGGACCGGCACTGGGAGGGCGGCCGGGGGCCAGCCTGGCCTGAGCTCTGACGAAGATGCATGGTACGAGGAGGTGTGGCTCGTAGAGGAGGGCGCGGCCAGCAGCGGTTCTGGCGACGCGCTCGCTGTCGGTGCCCGGCCCCTATCTGGAAGTGCAGAGCCCCTTCGACCCGCGGAGGAGCCCAGGGCAGCGGAAGGGATCCGCCCTGCGGTACCGCGGCAGGCTGGGCCGAGATGGACACCCGATAGGACCTCCCGCCCTGCCGCACGCTTGGCGCCTGGCGCGGTTGCGGGTGGACAGCTGCGGCCGGGGCGGGACGACGCACAAGCGGCAGCACTTGCATGGGCGCTAGGCGGACACTTTCAGCAGGGGTGGTGGCTAGGACAGGACAATCGAACTGAACACCAGGAGAATGCAGCGCAGTCATGAGTGCAGTGTGCGTGAGGTCAGTGTGACCTCATGCTAGTGAATGTCAGGATGACAGATGTTGGACTCCAGGAGCAAGATTCCTGGAGTCCACTGGCACATATGAATTACAACCGTGTATCGGCCAAACTTGGCCCCTTACGGCCAACACATAATGCACATCTGTAACCGCCAAACCCCAGGTTGCACCTCCCTCAGGCCTGAGACTTAACACAAACACATATAAAAGCCAAGCGAACTAACAGCAGTGCGAAAGACATACATGTACCTTTGATGACCTTTCTCGTCAAAGCTGCCCACGAGCAAGCACTTTGTGCTGCACCAAAGCGGTGATCATGTCCGTAGTATTGAAGGAGCACCACCATGGCAAGTCCAGGGTGCGCGTCGGCCGGCGGTGGGCTGGCGCTGATGGCCGCGACGACTTTGTGGAGTGGACGGTGGACACTCTGCTTGAGTCGGACATGGCGCACGCCTTCACAGAGGGCAGCAACGCGGACATGACCGCCACTGACACCCAGAAGAACACCGTGTGCAGTTCTGTTGCATCTGTTGCACCTGCTCGGCCACGAGCTTGTCGCGCTGCCAAGCTCAGACATGGTGCTGCACAATGCCCTGCAGATTTACTACATGGCCAAGCAATGCAGTCAGCCCTGCAGCCCGGAGGAGTTTGCAGTTGCCCTGGCGCGGCACTTTGTGCACACCTATCCCAAGGCGCGCTCCCCAGGAGGCGCTGGGACTGCTGACGGTTACCAGCGCGCTGTGAGGACCTGTCACCGCGCCACTGGGCTGCAGGTGAGCAAAGCCAAGGTCTGGGTGGAGCAGGCGCCATGGCAACGAGCGTGCCTGGGCGGGCAGCTGCACAACCACGGTAGTGGCTTGCCCCTCGCCTGTTGCCTCAGTGGAGGTTGCTGGCAGACACACGCTGCTGACGTGAGCACACGTGCTGCGCCGCGCCAGGCTTTGTAGCAGCGGGAACCGAGACGCGGACGTGCGCTGTCAGTGCAACCGCGGAGGGGCGGACCACGGTTGCCGCAGGTGCAGCACCAGGGGTATAGCTGCTGTCCTGCCTGCAGCCCGTCCTAGCTGCGTTATGCTGCGCAGAACCAGCCTGGACGACACACCAGAGCGTCGGTGCTTGTCCAGTCGGTGGCTGAGCAAGCACGTCTCGTGCAAGCGTGCGCCGGTACCCTGGCAGGTCACCTGCCGGGCATGCCTCTTGCTCTCAGCGCCCAGGGCGGCCGTGCAGGGCCGCAAATAGCGCATCCGCCGGCGGCAGGCGTGCGGGGCCTGCGGCTGCTGAAGACGACGCAGTCCGGCTACGCGGGCTTCCTGCACGACCGCTTCACGCTGCTGCCAGACACGCGCGAGCGCATCATGGCCGCTGCGGTGACTGCCACCTGGCGGTGCGCGCGTGCGTGGCCTCGGCCCCGCGATTGGAGGGGGCGGGCCTGGCCTGGGCAGCTCCCGGCGCGGGCGTGAACAAGGCAGCCGCTGCCTGCACCGCGCCATGCTCAGGCTCTGTGGGGCATCCGAGGTCAGCAAACACGCACACTCCTTTGCGCCTGCGATGTGCCTTGCTGCAGCGCGCTCGTGGCAGGCTGCTCGCAGGCCCTGCTGCACAACACAGGTCAGTGAGCATGCGCATGAACATGCACATGCTTCGCATGACCGCACGGATGCGCACAGCGCGCGCGGC
>JAABUY010002206.1_pt1 | contig 23721 bp, 42 predicted proteins | sample 5560271 | NCBI WGS metagenome assembly JAABUY01 (sample SAMN10711886, study PRJNA513374) | rock metagenome | isolation source: Antarctica rocks | place: Antarctica: Victoria Land, University Valley | reverse complement strand
CGCCAGGCCAGGCATGCAGCTGGGAAGCTGGGCGCGCGCCAGGCACATGACCAGGTACTTCCAGGTCTCGCGCGACGCCAGCACGACCTGCCGGCAGCGCAGGCGGCCCGATGTAGTGGCAGAATCGCGACCCTCTTGCGCTGCCCAGACTGTGTCAACCGCCTCACTGCAAAGAAAGGAGTGGGCGGGCAAGGCTGATAACGTGATTAAGCGGACCATGCACGGGCACGCATGCAGGGGACAGAGCGGGCCGCCGCACCACCAGCTCGGAAAAGAAGTTGCCCAGCGTGAGGCGCGCGGGCTCGCCGGGCTCGCCGGGCGCGCACGCGTCGGCGCCGCGCGCGTCCGCAGACACCCGCACCTCCTCCTCTGCCTCCTGCGTGCGCGCCAGGGGCGCATTTCATACAGTTCGCCGTAATGTTGCCGTAATGCCGTAAAGTTGGTGTCATCGCTCCAGCACCTCGTTTGGTCCGATTTGGTCACAGCTCAGTTGGCGCTTTTCCATACTACCCCAGATCTTGAGGACAGTGCACTCGGACAGGCCGCGCCTGGTCGCCCAGCAGCGGCTTCTGGGCGTCGGCCGCCGCATCCTCGCCGCCCTCGGCGCCGCCCGCTGGCGCGCCTGCCACCGCGCTGCGCGCCGGCGCGCCCGCGGGCGGCAGCATCGCGCCCTCGCGGATCGCCAGCGAGATCGCCAGCCCCAGCACCGATGCCACCGATGTGGCTGCCGGCGCGCACGCCGGTCAGGCCCAAGACAGCTCATCGCTTGCAGGCTTGCAGGAGCTTCAGCAGGCTTGCAGGAGCTTTAGCAGCACATGGTCTCTGATTGTTCCTGTCAGTTCATCTGGAAGCCGTGCACTTCACACCATGGGTGTCTTCGCTCTGTGGCGCACAGCCGGGCAGGGGAGGCGAGCGCACAGGCGAGCAGCAGGCGCGAGCCGTCGTTGAGCAGCGCGTCGGGCGGCAGCCAGTCAATGCGCAGGCCGTGGCGCAGCCGCACGCGGAAGAAGTCCAGCAGCGCGCCGCAGCCCAGCGCCGCGATGTTCATGCAGCTGCGCGCGCGCGCTGTCCCGTCGCGGGGCTGCGGGCGAGGCGCCCATGCGATACCGCCGCTCGGGAGGCGGACCAAGACAGGCTGGTCTGAAGGAAGACAGGGTATTGTCAAGGTGGCCAGCCCCTTAGCATGTTGGCTTTGCCCGCTTTTTGTGCCACATCAGACACGGACCCCGCTGCTAGCAATCAGCCACGCATGCGTGCTCGACGCTGGACATGAGGGGAGGGGACTGCGCGCCTGTAGAAGAGGGAGAACGCAAAACCCCTGCTCGTCTCGGTTGTGTACCGCTTGATACCTGCACCCAACCACACGGCAATGGCATCAGATTGCATTAACATTTCACTGTGATAGCACCATGTCACAACAGCCGGACTCTTGCAAAAAAGATGGACAAACAAACTCAATCCTCCCAGCTAAAAAGGCACTTGCATGTCGGTGCACGGGATGAATGAGCAGCACAAGCTCAGGCAGTGCCTTGCTATTCGAACCTCCGCATCTCTCCACCCAGCAATGATACGGGCCCCAGCTGCACGATCTCCTTAACGTGCATGCGTATGCCATGCACGCTCTGCACCCAATCATGCACCTCGCGGTGACAGGCACTGCGCACCTATGGTCAGCACAGGCGTGCCAAGCGAGCCCGCCACAGTGACCGGCCCAAGCCACGCCAGCAGCAGCATGGTCTTGCTGTGCGTGGCAGCCACCACAAACCTGCCGCAGCCGCGCGCATGCTCTTGCACGGTGAGCCGTAGCTGCTGTGGCGCTACGCTGCCCTGCATGCTTGACCCTGCTGCTGGCCTGTGTGGGACGCGGTGCCGGCTACTCTTCCCTGCACACTGCCACATTTCAGGCATGTAGAAGAGGAGCTCTAGACAGGGCCTTCATGCTATGCGGTCCAATTGCGCAGGCAGTGTGATGCATGGGAGGCTACCCGGCACTCATAATCCCTGTGAGCGACACCATACCTGACCGCATGCCTGCCAAACACGCTGCAAGCTTGCTGTACTTGCTGTATGCTGCAAGGGCGCACGCAAAGCACATCCCGCGTGTCAAAAGGTCGGGCCGCACCGCCCAGCAATGCTGATGATGTAGCAAAGAACAAGGGAGCCACGGACTCCTGCAGACACGCGGCGTGGGAGCAACTCAGTGTATTGAATTTCACGTCCTGCGGGTGTCCTCCTTCAAGCATGTGGTTTTCACTGCAAGCAGCGCGCCCGTTTCTGTTAACACAGCGCAGCTTGCAGCTGACACAGGAGGACAGCTGACACAGGTGGACAACCACATGAGCGCACCCATCAGGTCAATAAGACCGGAGAAGAGGATGCCATAGGCAACGAGCAGCGTCCCCCACAGACCATAAAAGGTTCCGGCCTGCCAGGGCTCCAGACGCGCGGTGACTGACCGGTGTGACGATTATATCGGGGAGGCAGTTGACAATGAGCAACCAAGCGGACTTACAACCAAGCGCCTCCAAGCAAGCTGAAGACTAGCACTCTGGAGCAGGGCTGAGACAGCACGCACCTGAAAGTCACTGATGCCAAACTCGGCGGTCAGGTACAGGGGAATCAACAAGGAGAAAGCAAAGTAATTGAAGGCCTGTGCAGTCCAGTGCCACACCTGTCAGTGTCCGTGCGAGAGCGCGAGCGGCTAGCTAAGCAGATTCCTGCCGGAGAGCGCACAAGTCCATACGCAGCGCGCGCGCACCTCAAGGACCTGTAGTGCGAATATGAGGTACAGCTCCCTGTGCGCCAGCAAGCGCACTCTCAATCGCGAGGCTGGTGACACGCCTGGTCAACAGCGCATGAGCAGAAGGCTCCAGCTGGCCACTCCACACCAGGTGTTTACTAAACTACGTGCCGCAATACTGCACAAGCGCCTGTTCCCAGCTAATAAGGCTGCGTAAGGGTCCGATGCGTGATAGCGCGTACCTGGGCGAGCCATTCAGACTGTTGAAGCCGTCTGAGAGCTGCTGCCGCACGCTCCTCAGCGCGGCACGTACTGCAGTCATAGTGTGGGCTCTTTCAGAGTCCACTGGCTAGCATCCCACTTAGAGCGCGCTGGTGCACCAGCGTGGTGCCACACAGCTACTGTACACAGTGTACACAGGGCGAGGCTGGTCTTCGTTCGCTTGCCTTCAACTCCTTGCGACGTCCCTCTCGACTACACGACCCTGTCTAGGTGTCTTTGCCCTGCATCCTCACTGAGGAGAGCATGCTCCTTAATAAGGAGGATAAGGAGTTCTTCTCATAAAAGCTGTGGTGGGCCTGTGTTCACAGCGCATCTTCACACCTTGTCTGCTCATGTAAGGTGTGTGCAAATATGGGACAGGCAGGACAGCCGCTTCCGTTGCACAAGTTGCACAGGTTGCATGCAGCAAAACACCACACTGCACGCTCATGCATGAAAGCACACTCCCTCCTTCCCCACTTACGTGGTATGTCATACCATATACACTCAAAATATCTCTTCATTCTCATCTGCGGCTGCCAGCGCATGCAAATGCTCAACAGCCTCTGCAATGTCCTCGCTGCCGTAGCCCCACCCGGCCAGCGTCGCCCGCCCCTGAGCAGCGCCCGCCGCACCTGCACACCAATGCTCAGCCAGATTCTTCTGCAAAGGAAAGCGACGACAGTGTACAGCCTGACGCCAAGGAAGCTGCCATGAATCCTCGCAATGCCCCTCTCCTACTGACTTGCATGCCAATCATGCCTTCTTCAGATTGTGTGCCAGGGACTCTCACTGTGGACCGGATGCGGCTCCTGCATCGCATGCAGAACATTGGCTATGGCCACAGCCAACTGATAGGGCCGCGCGCAGGAGATTCATACTGCAAATGGCCCGCACATGGTGCCGCTCAGGGTCCTCATGGTGCAACAACCTGGCGATACAACACGTTTGGCACAAAAGGGGCCAGCCTAGGCCTGCGTTCGGCGCAAAGGAGTTGCAGCAGGAGGTTATCCGTCGGGCAAGGGCGCGCACCACGGAGGGCCTGCAGCTGGCGCCGCGCATAGCCGGCTGCGGCCGCGCTCGCGTACAAGCGCGACAGCACAGGCACGGACTCCACGTCGCCGCCGCGCGCCGAGGCGCCCAGACCCTGGCCAGGGTCTGCGTGTCCGGACAGGCCCCACACGTCGCCGTGGCGGCCCACAGCCGGCGTGAAGAGCTGCGGGAACGGCAGCGGGATGGGCAGTGGCGGCGCTGCTACGCAGCGGTGGCGCACGCAGCGCACGCCTGCGCGGCTCGGCTGCGTCCGCTTGGTACACCAATCTTCAGACGCACACGGAGGTGCAGAAGGAGGCAGGCTGGCACTGACAGGATACCTGAAGAACATAGCGGTCACCTAGACGCTAACCTAACACACGAGGCGCGAGCATGAGTCCTGCCTCTTGTAATCTGCAAGAGTCCCCTTTTGCCTCCAGCCGCACATGCGCCAAGGCCTAGACTGCACAGGGTGTTGGCACTGCAAGAGTCAATGCATCGACATGTGAGGGCACCATGCAGTGGCCAGGAGGCGTGGCAACAGGCACGCAGGGGGCAGGATGGGGCACCCGTGCGCACCCTCCTGCACCAGCGCGGCGTCCAGCGCCTCGGCCGCTGCCGCGGTGGCGGCCGGCGCGCCGCCGCGCCGTGCGCCACGCAGCACCACGGACTCTGCCTGCGTGCCCGCGCCTGCAGCCACTGCCGCGCATCAGGCGGCTGCCCGCGTGTCGAAGTCGATTGCTGCAGCCGTTGCCGCACCCCATGCTGAGCACAGGCGAGCAGGCCAACAGGTTCTCCATGGCGAGGACTAGGTTGCCTGGTATGGTGAGGTAAGTGTTCCCACCTCCCATGATCCCCGGAGACCACTCGGCGACAACTCGCGTGAACGGCGTGAGCGCGGGCGCGGCCGGCTCGGAGGCGCGGCCGTTCGCGGCCAGCCCGTTTGGCAAGGGCGCCCCGCTGGCCAGCGCCGCCGTCGCCGCGGGCGCGCCCGCGCGCTGGTCAGCCGCCGCGGCCGCCGCGTGGCCGCCCGGCAGCGGCGGGCACGGCAGTGCGGCGGCGACGCCCACGATGCTGCGGCCCTCGCGGGTGACCTGCCACAACAGAAAACGCTAGGGTCTGCAACTCTAAAGGACGTAATCGCCTGCCTGGCGGAAGGGGTTGCGTGAAACACAAAATTCTGTATAGAGGCCAGCGGTGGTGGCCCTGAGCACGAGGGGCGGCGCAGGAGTGCCGCGCGCCAGCAGCTGCACGAGCGAGTGCAGGTCGCAGGCGCCCAGCGGCGGCCCGAGCGGCCCCGGCGGCGCGCCGGGCGCCAGCCGGTATGGCAGCGTCACCGCGTCGGCCACCGCCGCCAGCAGCGCGGACGTGTGGAACGCGTTGCCCGGCTGCCAGCGCAGGTGCGGCAGCGCGTCGGGGCCGGGCGGCGCCAGCGGCGCGTAGACGGACGCGCGCGTCGCCAGCTCTGCCGCGCTCAGCGCCTCGCTCAGCCGCCAGCGCCGCTGCGCACCAGAAAGCGTGACTCAGGCAATCAGGCACACAGAGGGGGATTACACGACCATAACATTGTAGACAGGCTGCTGCACTGCATGTGGCCATATACGGGGCCCGGGTGCTTTGGCACGCATGGCAGCAAAGGCTGCATGGCTTTGCACTCCGCCCGCAGGCGGCGCTCCGTGAGGTCAGAACGTTCTGTTGTGTACCTGCCATGCCGGTGTATGGCCTTGCACAGGCTGGGAAGAGCCGCGCGGGCCCACGCCTGCGCGTCCGCATCGCCCGGCGCCGCTCCGGCAGCGGGCCGCACGGGGAGCGCGAGTACAGGCGCGCGCGGGTACTCGTCGCGCAGCGCGCCCAGCACGTCCGCGGCCAGGCCGCCGCAGCCGCCCTGGTCGGCGGCCAGCGCCTGGAAGCCCTGCACGCGCAGGGCCCTGGTGATGACTAGCACGGCCGGCCTCGTCCCGCAGCTAGCGCCCAAAACCCCTGCGGTGCCGGCGGTCGCGAGGGAGCCGGCCGCCGGATCGGACGCCGGCGCCTGGAGCCTCCGCACGGCCGGTCGCTGCTGCCGCGCCCGATGACAGACTGCAGGGGGCGTGGCAGGATGCGAGCCCCATGGCGGGGCTGAGGCAGGCCCTGGCGCAAAGCCGCCGTGCGCGGCTGCAAACGCCGGGAGCCCGGGCGCGGCAGAGACGCAGGAAGGGAGATCACCCGTGGGAGGGGTCAGTGCGCCAAAGGCCATGCAGACCTGCCAGCCCCTGACGGCCAGCCCCAGACGGCAGGCCACAGCGCGCTACAGCCGCCAGCACGACAGGTCCTGGGCGAGCGCCCTTCCGGCTGGCAAGGCCTCCAGCCGGCGTGACGGCGACCAGGGAGCGCGCCCTGCCCCAGCGCCCAGCGGGCGCGGGCGCGCGCGCCTGCAGCACGTCGCACTCCTCTGCAAAGCGCCGCACGCGGTCCAGCCAGTCGTCCAGGTCGGCGGCCGCGCCGGCGGCCGCCGCGCGCGGGCCGAAGCCCGCGCCGGCGCCGGCGCGGGCGCCCGCCGGCCACGCGTTGCCGAGCGCGACCAGGCTGCGGGGGTGGAGCACCGCCTGCGGCCGCCTTTGCCAAGTCAGGCATCACAACGTTGCCTCACGGCCGCGCCTGCCGAGTCACGCATCACGGTGACTGCCTGGCGGGCAGGGCTTTTTCACTGTCCTGTGCACGCCTGCGACTGCTTCACATTCGACGCCTGCGCCGGACTCCACTTTCAAAAGCCGCCTGGTCCGACCAGACCGCACCGGGGAGCGCTCCTCGGGCTCGCGCACGCAAGAAGCCCTGGTGCCGCCCAGCGCGCATGCTGCGCACGCTGCGGCTGCACATGCCGATACGCCTGCAGAGCGGCAGGGTGTCAACTGGTCGCAGGCCCTCCCGCAGGGGGCGGCCCCCCACCTTGAGGTAGTCTGTCCAGCTGCGCACGGGGCCGCGGTCCAGCTGCCGCGCGGCCGCGCGCAGCGCGGCCGCCGCCTGCTCCGCCCGCGCCGCATCTGCCGCTGCGCGCCGCCGCGCGTGAGCCGTCCGGGCCCGCCAGGCCAGGCCGCACGCGCCCGAGGCCCTGCCTCGCTTTCCACTGCGGATGTTTGCAGTGTGCCGTTCCATGCGAGGAGGTTACCTTACCCTGGTACAGGCTGTTATACCTTAGCTGACAACTGGCGCACTGACACGCTGGGCCGCATGTGAGCCTGCTGGAGGCAACCTGTCCGCTGCCGCACAGCAAGGCTGGTTCCACCCCGCTCTTTGGGGTTCGTCCTCCATCCCGGCGCACACGGTCAGAGGGCGCGCGCGAGCAGGCGGCACCTGCGCCGTCCGGGGCCGCCTCCGGCTCGGCATCGAGGGCCTCTGCGAAGCGGCTGCGAGGCGTAGGCTCCGCTCGGTGCACCGCGACCGCGCCCTGCCACGTGGCCACGCCGGCCGCGCCTGCGGCCGCCGCGGCCGCCGCGCCGCCCGGCGCGCGCTCGTGCGTGCTCGCGCCTGTCGGAGCGGGCTGCCAGAGTCTCTCCCTGAGTCTGGCGCATGCCTATACGGCCACAACCTAGCAGACTGGCCGCGCGGAGCGCGCCCTGCCTGATGCGCCGCCCCACGGCCCTCCCAGCACGCTGCACGGGCCACGGTCGGGGCCGCCGCTGCCGCCGCGCCGCCCGGCCCGCACTCGCGCGCGTGCAGGTGTGCCCAGAGCGGCCAGTCAGTCTGCTTACTGCACCGGCGCTGTCTGCGGTGTTCGCGACACGGGCTGCGCGAGCCAGTCTTGGGCGCGCTCGACACCGAGACGTGCCTCTTAACCCACAAAGACTGTGTCTTTCTCAAGCAATAAAGCAGAACAGGCGTGCTGGGTGAGTCGTGCAGGGACGGGAGTCAGCGCAGATCCTGCACCATCCATGGAGTCGCTGGGCGTGATACACAGCGCATAGGAGTGCCTGTGAAGTGCAGCGCACCGCCCAAGGCGCTGGCGCTGTCAAAGAGCACGAGGCGCGGTGAGAACGCCACGTGCCCCTGTTGCCCGCGAGAGTGTCAGCAGTGCTGCCTGCCCGCTGGTAGCAGCGCGGCGCTGCACGCTCGCTCACCCGCGCGTCTTCGCCCTGCCTGAAGAGGACGTTAGAGTCGACCTGGTCGGCGACGCCGCGGTGCGCATCCTGCTCAGCCAGGCCAGCCAGCTCATCCTGCACCGCCCATGTCCAGTCCATCAGTTAGACACATGCTGCAAGCCAAGGGATGCACTTCAGTGTTGGGGGCTGGTGCAGACCGAGTTCTTGTGCAGTACCATATAGTTCCTACAGTGTACAGACGCGCCTGGATGTTCCAGTAATGCGCGCCAACGAAGTTGGCAAAGCCACCAAACTGCAGCGTAATGACTTCGCCTGCGCCCATTGGATGCAGTCTGGACAGGAAACTGCAGCGCCTTGTGCCTGGCACTCCCGTGCCGTCCTGCTCTGTCAGAGAGAAGCAGAGTCTGCTTCTTCCCACATGTGCTTGGCTTTGCAAATGGCCCCCATCTGGTCCTGGTAATAAGATGCCTGCCCCTGGCCTGGGGCCTATGCAGCACTTGCGCACGGAGCTCACCCGCTCGGTCTGCTGCTACACAAGGCAGGAAGGGTGCAGTTTGGAGACAAGCACACCTCAGAGAAGAGGGGGACGGGTAGCACTTGGCTTGCTCCGCATCTTGATGTCTAGACGCACTTGAAAGCTCACTTGTCTGCCTGAGCACCTCGGTCAGCGCAACTGAACTCTTGCGCCAGTGCTGCTAGCCTATTGGCGACTAAAGCACAGGTCCACCCTGCTGCGGGGCGCTGGCGCGGGCGCAGCTTGGCCGCGTGTCGCCAGTGGCTGACAGACCGGGGCCGAGGGCGGTGCACTAGCAGGCATGCAGCGCTACTCCGCACCAAGGCAGACGCCACTATTCCAGTCCCAGCCTTCACGGCACCCGGTGCTGCAACCAAAGGTCTGTGCAACGCGCACCGCTTCCCCAGGCCGCTTATGTAGCAGTCAGCTGTACACTGTTTAACATGACGTGCGGACGTTCGCCTGCAGGCGCGGACCCAGAGGCGGGTGTCCGCGGCGCTGCCGCTCGCGCTGCTGACGTGCCTAGGCGTCGCGCTGCTGCACTTCTCCGGCAGGCTGCATGCGGTGAGCGCCTCGTCAACCAATTCACTCTGCTGTCCAGGCCGCACTCTGCTGTCCAGGCCTGCACGGTGGTACGAAGTGTGCATCAGTTGTGCAGACGCGTGCAATTGGGGGGCAGAACGCCAAGTGTGACCATCCTAGCAAAGCGTGACCACCGAAGAAATCAAAATGTGACTCTTGCAGTCGCGCTGCAAGCACCTGCACGCAGCTCACTCAGGCCTGGGGCGCAGGTCCACACGGCGGTCGCCAGCGGCCAGCCAGGGGACCGCCTGGGGCGCCTGGGCATCAAGTCCTTCCTGCAGCAGCAGAGGACGGTGCACCCCACTGCACCCTGGGCACCGTCACGCGTTTGCATGCATCAATCAGGGGACATAGGCAGTGATGCTCCCTCCAGAGAGGACCCTAGGCATGCCACTAGCATCATTCAACACTCAGTGAGAAAGGCTGCAGCATATGCGCTCTTTATGACAGGCTGCTCGACCGGCTTTGGTTGTCACATTCCGACAAGCTATGCAGGAGCGGCAGAGCTGAAAGACGCAGCGGGGTGCGCGACAGGTCGGGAGCGATGCGTATGCGGAGTGGCTGAAGCACTTTGGGCAGGCACGCCTGCGCGTGCAAGCACCCCTGGCAAAAATGCCGCTTCTGCGCTGCCCTCCCTGGATATTTCCTGCACTTGATGACAAGGTCTGGACACAGTGCACAGGCAGGCCGCCAGCCTGCTGACGCTGGGTGTTGTGACGCTCGCAGACGCCGCTGGCCTCAAAGCTGACCGTGGCCGTGATGACGCCCGGCCACTACATCGACGGCTTCGAGCGCTCGTTCACCGACTGCCCGTGGCGCGACACGCACATCGCCTGCGACTTCCTCAATGCCTCGGACGCGTACGTCTGGATGCGCGCGGGTGCGCGGTCGCGCGCGCCGGCGGGCAGATGCGGCGCCCTGCTGTGCATCAGCACGGCAGAATTCCTGCTGCACATGCACGCTGAGGCATCGCAGCAGGCACTGCGCATGAAACACATGCATGCTACTGGGTGGCTTCTGCGCATGCGGCTGTGGTGCGAGCATACCGGGACTATGAACAGAGCGCCAGCAATGCCTGCGCCGCGCCGCGCGCAGACGCGCTGTGGTACCACGCGCCCAACATCTGCGAGCACGTGCAGCTGGACCGTGCGAGCCCCGGGCAGATGCTGGTGGTGGCGTCCATGGAGCCCGCGGCCTACTACCCTTGCCTCGACAACCCCGCCTTCATGGGCCTGTTCGACCTGGAGATGTCCTACCGCATGCAGGCGCGCCGCGCCCTGCCCGACTCAGCACGCATCTTGCACATGCACAGGCAAACTACATGCATGCTGCTTCGCGCGTGTGCCTGCGGCATCCCTGCACAAACTGATGCCACCGTGTTGCTGCCATGTGCATCATGAGTCCAAGTAGGCGCTCAAGCTGCTGCCATCCTACTCACTTCCTCTGTGCTTGTTCCACTGGAGTGTTTCCTGCCTGACATCTCATGTAGTGCTGCAGTTGATATGCCTGAGCCGCACCGCACTTCCGCCTCTCGGCCTTGCGCTGCATCGACTGTGCGCACCTGCATGACGCGGGGGGTGGCGGGGCCGGGCGCAGTCCCAGATCCCAGTGCCCTACCTGCGCGAGGACCAGATCGCTGCCTGGGAGGGCCCGCAGGCGCCGTTCGGCGCGCGCGCCAACGCGGCCGCCTTCGTGCAGAGCAACTGCAACGTGCCCAGCGGGCGCAACCTGATCGTCTCCAACCTCCTGGCCTTCGCCGACCTGGAGGTCAACTCGTATGGCAAGTGCGTGGCCCTGACGGGTCAGCATCCGCCTCCCTCTTCTATACCCACTGTGACACTCATGCACACTGACACCGCACGCAGGAGTGCAGGTGTGGCACAAATGTACCTGGAGTGTTTGACGGGCACCATGAGCAGATGTAATTGCCATGTTTATTCAAAAACAGATTGCTTTGGCCAGGAGCATCTTCTGGCCCTCAAGCAAGCCGCGGCCCCGAGCGCGGCAGGTGCCTCAACAATGCGCGGATGGGCGAGGGGGAGACCAAGCTGGGCGTGTACGGGCGCCACCGCTTCTGCCTGGTCATGGAGAACGCGCTAAACCATGACTACGTCAGCGAGAAGCTCTGGGACGCCTTTGCCGGCGGATGCGTGCCCGTCTACTACGTGCGCCCCACGCCTGCCAGCGCCCTCCTGCAGCATGGCTGTCAGCGTGCTTGCTCAGATGTCAGGCGCTGCCTGCCTGTCAGCGCACTGCAGGCTGGCAAGCCCAGTGCAATATCAGGCGATAGTAGCATCCGCGCTGCTCCGCCCCGCTATCTCCATGTCGTCAGCAACTGCTCGAGCTCTGTAAAGTCTAGTACATTGATTTCATTCTGCTAGCCTTCTTCCACCTGCGCGCATGCGACAAGGTGTGCTCAGGCGTGCACGGCCAGCGTAAGACGCTGCGTCGCTCGCGGCAGGGCGCACCCAACATCGCGGACTTCCTGCCTGCGGCGGAGTCGATCGTGGACTACCGCGCGCTGGGCTCGCCGGCCGCGCTGCGGCGGGAGCTGCTGCGCCTGGGCGCCGACGAGGCCGCTTGGAATGCCAAGGTGCCCCGTGTTGCTCGTTCTGCTGGACGCGCTCATGCGTCTATCCTTATCTGAGTATAAGCACGACCCCTTGCTTGTTAGGGTTTGCGCTCGAGAGACGTTCTCCACATCAAGACGTGGCGGATGACAACAAGTGATGGCAGCATGTTAAGTCCCAGCCTTGACCTGTTGGAGATCTGCTGCTGATTCCGGATGAGCATGGTCAGCACGCGCCGGCCGTTGTGCCGCAGCTTGTCGGTCTGCAGTTCCATGCATGGGCGCAACACGGTCGCCACCAGGGGCGGCCGCGGCCGCGCAGGTCGCGTGGCGGCGGCAGCCGCTGGCGCGCCTGGCGCCCGGCTTCCAGCGGCAGGTCTTCCTCGCGCGGCACCGCGACCCGCAGTGCGCGCTGTGCGCGCTGATCATGGACCAGAAGAGGGGCGACCGGTCGGCGCTCGCCGAGCACCGCGCGGCCTGGCCCCGCGCCACGCGCGCGGTGCCGGCCGTGGACGGCAGCGTCGACGCGTCTGCGGGCAGGGCGCAAAGTTAGGGGTCGCCGAGACCAGAGCGTTGGGCGATGCGGCAACTCGGCGCTTTGCGTCCTTGCGGGTGGTCTGAGAGTGACCATAGGCCACGCTGCGTAGCCGCATGATAGGCGAGCCGTGCCCGTGCGACATGCGCGCTGATGCTTGTCTGCGTTGGTCTTCGTGTGCAGGGCAGGCGATGAGGCGAGCCTCTGTGCAAGGCTTGGGGTCTGCATTTGTTTTGGGCAATCCGGGCAGGCTGCATGCGCACACCAGCATTAACGCGCCACGCCCTGCTGATACTTGGCAGAGAGCGATTAACCTGCTTGCGTGAAAACTTGAAACACTGATTCAGCATGGTATAGTGGTGTCCCAATGGCCTACCGTGCAAACACCTTGTTGTGGACAGGCTGAAAGCTGCGTCGGCGGACATGTTTGACACACCAAGACAGCAGCGGCAGCCGGGCCGCCTCCATGACGCGAGCAGCTTCATATGTGTCCCAGTCTTTCACAGCCGTACGTCAGTGCAATCAGGCTTGCACCACACGGATATTCACGAGGGGCCTGCCAGATTGCATGAATGAATGAATTACAACCGTGTATCAGGCAACTGGGCTGCCTACGGGCGGCCTGCGTTCTAGAAGCCTATCAGACACGCAATGTCATGCTTTCAGGTTTAGGTCATGCCCCTGACATGCTCCTTCATGCTGCTCCTCTTACATCCACAAATCCCTTAGAGCTTTTCCCACTTGCCGCCTGGGAGACAGCTTACTCCGCAAGCAGGCGGAAGCCAGGGCTGTAGCATCCGCACTGCCTGAGGTGACTTGATTACGTAAGGTCTGTTGGAGCGCGCTACGGCTCCATGACGAAGCACGATGGCACAAAGCCCGAGCAGCTGGCATACCACGCGACCGGGGAGGTGCGCCTGCCTGGAAGCGCGGTCCTCCTTCTGACGCGCGCTGTGCCTGCGCACATAGCCTCCTGCCTCCCTCTGCTCAGCACTGTTTGGCCTTGTACGCGTGATATACAGTGTGCCACGTTGCGCACCCGCGCAGGGCCCTGCTCTGCAGCATGCAAAGCGGCCTGCACAGGCGTGCGCAGGCTCAGGCATGGCATATTCAGCAAAGAGCTGCCTGCTGAGCGCGAATGATTGCGGACGCAGACGCTCCAGATCGTGAAAGCGCTCGATGCGGCCGCGCCAGACCTGCCGGGGCGCGGCAACGCCCTGGTGCTGCTGCCAGGCGAGCACTGCAAAGAGTGCATTGCCACCATGCAGTGCAGCACCATGATGGGTGAACAGATGGACGGGCGGCCTGTGTACGCCTGGCAGGCTCGCGGATGCAGGCGTTCTCACCAGCGCTAGCACCTTCAGACAGTGTGACAGCATTGCAAGGGGCATGCCTTGCGCCCTCACAGGCCAGGTGATGAATGGTGGCACAGGTGTCATGCTGGGCCGCAAACGCGGCACGGCGTGCGCTGGCAGAGGGTGCACCTAGGGTTCAGCGTACATATGATTAAGTGCAGTCAGCCATGCGCGCAGGCGTGTTCACAGAGGAGCTTGAGTTTGCCCTGAACAAGCTCATCAGGTGCTGTACGCTCGCCGCTGGCCTTGCCGCAGACCCTGTGCAGCGGTCTGCCCTGCATGCCTGTAGCGGAGCTTGCCACAGCTTTCTAGCAACCCATGCATTCTCCCGTCAACGTCGCCCCTGCACTACCTTATGCCACTGCTGCACGCCCGGCAAGGCCCTGGCAGAGGGCGCTGTGAGTGGTTGTGTGCGCGCAAGCAGCATGCACCACGGGACGGCCCAGCTGTACGACGCCATGTACGCGTACTTCTCGCGCGACAGCGTCGCCATGCCCGGCTTTGCGCACTTCTTCCAGGCGCGGCCTTGTCGGAAGCGTCTGCTCGAGGGGCATGCACGGCGTGCGCATGTTGGCAGACACAGCAGCTTTGCTGGAGTGGTTGGAAAGCAAGCTGCAGCCAAGTTGTACACGCACAATCCTAAAGCACAGCAGGAGAGGGTCCACCCACAGCCATGCTGTCCATGGCGGCAGGTGCTGTCTATGGCCGAGCGCGCAGATGGCCGCACCGTCATGGACCAGATCAACAAGGTGGCTCACATCCTGCGCCTGCGTGCGGTTGATGACTGCAACAAACTGCTTGCGCTGCCTGTGTGGCCCCCAGGCCAATGCATGTGGGCGACATTGGAGCGTGGGGCATGCATTGGTGTTGCTTCTCTCTCCTTCACATCGAGCTTGTATGTCGTCTTGCAATCAACCCTGCAGCAACCTAGCACATGCTTGACATGACAGCAGGGCAAGCCCCAGCCATGCTGACACCGGCCGGCTGTGTTGCTCAGCGCGGCGGGCGCGTCGTCGTGCCGCCTGTGCATGCGCCGCCTGCGGAGTTCGAGTCCCTCAACAAGGTCAACGCGCTGGTGTGTCCCCGACATCCACACCTGTCGTGCCCTGGGACCCACGGCCTGCAACGTCTGGGACCCACGGCCTGCAATGTCTGCACGCCTGCCTCCGTGTACCATGTGCCGAGGATGACTTGCACCTTAGTGTTCTGTATGAAAGGAAAGGAAAGGCTCTGGGTGCGCGCGCCCCTTTTGCAGACCCAGGCATGTTGGGTTAAAGGCCAGGAAAGACGTGAAGACTGAACGCCTTGCTGGGAGATGCAGGTGGCGATGGAGCAGGCGCTGGCGACGGGGCTGCACCGCATGATGCACTGCACCCAGCTGGCCGAGCTGGCCTCCGGCGCCAAGGACCCGCAGGTCGCGCACTTCCTGTCGGGGCACGGCGAGAACGAGGCGCGCTCGCTTTGTCCTGCGTAGAGAACCGCCCTGCGTAGCAGCGCCGCGTACGCACGCGCAGAGCAACTGTGCACAAGTCATGCTTGCAGGTCGGCTTGCGCGCATGTCTGCCGGAGCTGAGATGCACACGCTAGAACTCGTGAGCTTCTGTGGGGCTCGTGGTCAAGGTAGCGCGCGCAAGCTCTGGCAGTGTAGCGCTTGGCTGTCCAGGCGCATGAGCGCCCTATTGCACAGTCGCTGAGAACCCACGACATGCACAACCGCATTGCCTGACATGCCAGCATCGTGTGCCATAGTGTGGAGGGTATGCAGGGTGGGGCCATGGCCCCGGCTCGCGAGGCTGAAGATAGAACTGCGCCTTTGTCCGAGTGCGTGGGCTGGGCATGCCACTAGGCCGCTAGCTTTTGCAGCGCAGCAGACATCCGACACAAAGCGGGTTCCCAAGCAGTAAGTGCGAGGAGTCCGGGCCGCGCAGGCGGAGAAGGTGCGCCTGCTGGGCCACTACGTCACGCACCTCAAGAAGGTTGGCGGCGGCCCCAAGTGCGCAGCCCTGCTATCCTGTGCCCATGCATGCCGCCGAATGCATGTCCAAGCACAGTCTGGCGAGCTGCGCACTTGCCAGATCAGGGCCAATGCGTAACACGGTTGTGTTACTTCAGGAACTTTCGCCAGGCATGGATAGCTGAAAGATGAGCGCGCTACTAGCTAACCTGACATAACTTGAAGCACTTGAAGTTTCTGCATGCTTGCTCACACTCGGTAAAGCGCTGGCTTCGTGCAATGTGAATGTGCAATATTGTAACCCTAGCCTTCTGCATCCGTTCTGCACAGCACCAGCGGGCTGAGAACCTGCCTGGGCGTGCGCAGACGCGAGATGACGGGCGTGTACCTGCTGGACCGCAGCATCTCGCACGAGAATGCTGACCTGGCGGAGGCGGCCGCCATCGAAGCTGTTGCGCCCACCAAGTGCGCTGCCCGCCGGCCCTGGAGGTCCTACTTTAGCCCTATCAGGCTGGACAGTCCCTGGTAACATCGTATACAGGCAGACATGCATGCACATATGCACGCATGCATGCTATTACCAACTGGCCCGCAAGGCTGCTGCAGGCTGGCCATGGGCTCCGCCAACCGCGCGCTCAAGCGGAGCCGCGAGGCGATGGAGGGCGCGCTGGTGGGCGACTGCAGCAAGCTGCACAAAGCCCTGGCGACAGGCATCAAGTGAGGTGGGCGGGGTCCGACAGTGGGGCACGGGTAAACTCAGTTTGCATGACATGCCATTGATCTGCTGTGTTCCACCATTGCACCTGCAGGCTTCCTCAGAAGGGTTGTACATCTTGAGTTGCCGATGCAAAGTGCGCTCAGCATTCTGCAGAGCATGGGTGCTCTTTTACAAGTTTCACGCATACCTGCCTAGGTCTTAGGTGCCTGTCTGTCACCAAGTGTCAGCAGCCAAAGTAAGGCATACTTATATACAGCAGTTCAAATGGCGATAAATGTACATTACGCCGTGCGAGCAGCACATGGGGGGCCAACAGGAGGCCCGGCCCTCAGTCAGACCCCCCAGGATGGAAGGGTACGCCAGGGACCAGACGGCCCACATCCACAGCCTTCTCGTACGTCGCAGCATACTTGCCCCGCCAGTGCGACGTGGGCAGCGCCTGCCTCCGCTTGCTCACCCCTGCACCCGCAGAGTGAGGGCGCCAGCTGAGCTGCGAGCCTCGGGCAGGCCGTCGTTTGCCCAGCTGATGACTGGTCAGGGTCTTGTGCTGGCAGGAGACAGACCCTGCAAGACATAGTGCCGACCTGTTGGGAGGACCTTCACAAGCACGCTGACCAGCACGGAAGCTGGCAGCAACCAACTGTTGTGCAGGCCTGGTCCTGGAAAGACCCCTTTGCACTGGCATCCTGCAGGCTTTACCTTCACCTTCAACCACGCATGGACTCCCTGATGCACGATGCTGGGTGCAGGAGACTCAGCAAAGGAGCTGAAGCAGCGTTTGAATGTAGCATGTCACAACCAGCCCTCTGCATGCTTAGGCCAGTGCGCACCCTCAGCCAAGCGGCACGACGCTGCATCGTACCCTGGGTCCATAGCGAGCGCCTCGAACACTGCTACGCTCTGCGTTGGCAGCACGCGCAGCTGTCAGGCGCTGCGCGGCATTCAGGCATATCTTCCTGACATGCAAGCCCATGTAGCGCAGGAAGCGAGCATAGCAAAGCTTCCGCGCTGATCCGGCGCCCTATCCCAGCAGGCACGCCTGCGCTGGCACACAGCCGCAGGCAAGCTGGCGCGGTATGCAAATGCTATGGGGCGTCACAGAGTCCTGCATGAGCGGCACGCCTGAGCAAACGCGTCCGAGCCGTACTGGGTGCTCCGCATGAGCCACACGCCGTCATCGGTCTGCGGCAGCGCCGCCAGGATGCGGTGTGCAAGCAGCGCGTAGCAGACCTTCAGGTCGTCGTACGCCTGCGCAGGGCACATGCATATGTGTTTACGCACTGTAGCTGAGGCTGGAGAACGTCATCATGGCCTATGCAACCCCCTTCCTTTCATATGCTCTGCGACAATGTGTGCCGAACATGCATATGCCTGCTCTGGGTTGCTCAAAGTCAATATGGCTCAACGTGGCTGGCTTGCTTTGGTTACAACTTATGGCTCACCTCCTTGCAGCTGAGTGGTGGTGGGAGTCCTGCCGCCACCAGACACGGTAACAGAACAGTATTGAACCCAGAACGCTGTGTGTAGAGTGTTGGGGCACGTCCAAGGGCAAGTCTGTCAGTGATAAGGAGACTAGCAGGCGCCTGAGAGTCCCTTGAAGCAGCCCAGGCTCAACACTCTGTGCAGTCTCAGGGGGGCGCCTGCAGGCTAAGTATTGCATGCTGCCACTGCCTGCCGAAACAACTACGACAGGCAGCGCGCCTGGAGCTGCGCGCTGCTCAGCGAGTCGCGCAGCGCGGTCAGGCCGTCAGCGGTGGCTACGTCCTTGTAGCACACGCGGCACTCCGCGTCATCGGGCGAGTCCGTGCGCAGCGCAGACAGCGTGGTCGGCCCTCCCAGGTATGGCAGCAGGTGCACAAGCACGTGCTGCACGGACTTCCTCTCGCCGCTCGCGAGCTCCGACAGCATTTTCACCTGCAGAAACAGGCCTGAGTCCCAGGTGTGCTACTGCACACGGTGCGACAATGCTGTGCTGCTGGACGGACGGACGCACCAGGAAGTTGCCAGCATAGCATGAAACAGCCTGCTGGCCTGCGCGCTCGCAGGGAAGCCCTGTATCCCGGCAGCTGCACATGTCCTTCCCGCTGGAGGCCGCAGTGCACAAGCACAGGACGGCAGCGAAGGCAAGCACCCATGTCATAGGCACCATGTTTCCTTGTGTGTTACAAGCGCAACGAGTCGTTGCCAACGACTTCAATGCTTGGCTGAACATTTGCTAGAGGGCTGCTAAACTATGTGGCTACCCAGAGGGGGTTGTCGTTTTAGAAAGGCCTGTCCAGACGCATGGGGCAGTTTTCTGCTGCAAAGTGCAAACGTTCTACTGCATTGAATCGGCTTTGATTACATATAAGTGGTGTGCTATGACGCTAGCACTGCAATGTGTGGTGTCAGGCCGCGTCTCGCAACCCGCACAGAGTGTGCACACACAACCGCCGCTGCTCACTCCCCACAAAAGTCGGGCAGACCTCTCATACACAGCACATAATGCAACTCCAGCCGGCATACAAGCGTGTTGGCCACCGGCACTCTACATGCAGTACACGCCCTTGGCGAAATGGCGCCGCAGGTATGAAATTATATATAGCGCACATGCATTTGGAAGGAGGCAGCCCCAAGCGTGTTCACGAGTCAGCATGCCTTGGCAAAACAAGCACCAGTTGGCTTAACAAGAGGGTGGGTCGCACACGCACACTAGGACCAGCCTGGAGGCCACGGCCTGTGCGGCCAACACGCCAATGCACTAGCCCAGCATTCAGCGACCAATGCGCCACGACAGGCACTGCAGGCGGGGCTGCATGTGCAGGCAAGCCGCAAAGCTCTCCCACCGCCTCAGCAGCAGCCATGGGCACAGTTACACAGCAGCGCTTCATGTAGTTCTTGCTGCAGGCGTTGTAGTGACCATGCAACCCGCGCCATGTCTGAAGGCGCAGACAGCAACGCTCCTGGCAAGCACCCAACATCCCCACTTTCCAATAAATGCGCTCAGTGTGCTGCATGCCGCGCGGAGCGACGAAGCGGCGTTGCAGCGGTGTCTGCGGCCGACGCACGCCGGCGGCTGGTAGTCCCCGCCTGTGCAACACAGGCGCGTCGCCGGTGACAGACGCGTGGGCAAGCAGGTCCATCTGAGATGCGCTCTTGGCTCGCTCATGTGTCGCGTGTGCAGGTGAAGCGCACTGCCCTTGACAGAGGCCAAGACAGCTTGGGCAGCAGGCCTCTGTAAACAACCGACAAAGGCGGTCATGCCCAAGGCGATGCAGGACCATAGAGTGTGACAGTCAGCACCTGGCTGGCGAAGGACGCCAGCGGCTCGGCCGGCTGCGCAAGCGCGCCCATGGCGGAAGCCGCAGCGCGTGTGCTGCGGCGCCCGCGCGGCGCCTCGGCCAAGCCCGGGCTTGCCAGCGGCGGCGCTGACGCCGACGGCCTCGCGCGCCGCCGCGGCCTGCAAGCAGCTTGGGTTTCAGGCGCAGCGCAGCTTGCACTCAATGTGAAGAGGCCACGTCTTTCACGTGCCACACCTGCGCCGCCTGCACTGCATAGTCTGACGCATGCGCCAGCTGCACCAATGGGGCATGTCTGGAATCCATGTGTGCAGATCAGCCCGCCGCCGCAGCAGCGCCCCGTCTCTGGCACAGCCCTCTGCACCTCACAGGGCGCAGCGGGGTGCACCTCAGCTCTGCTGCCTGAGTGCCAGCATACAGGAATCATAATGACAGCATGACACCGCTGCTTTCGGCGATCAAGCGAGCGCGGGCGGAGCGCGGCGGGCGGCACCTCGGCTCGACCGTCTGGCATGCCTCGTCAGCGCGGTCCACACCCTGCACACCGGCGGCCGCCGCCGCCGGCGCCCGCCGCACGCGCAGCGCGGCGCAGGCTGCCAGCGCGAGCGCGCCCAGCAGCGCCGAGCCCGCCGCCAGCCCGGCCGCGGGCCTCAGGTCGCCGGCGGCCAGGCGCGCGCGCCACGCCCGCGCGGCCGCCGCCGCGCAGGCCGGCGCCTGCTTTGCCTGGTGGCTCAGGCGCGCGCTCACCGCCCGCAGCTGCGGCGCAGCGTCGCGCAGCGCCGCCGCGCCGCGTCGCTCCGCGACCCGCAATGCAGCATGCATCCGGCTGACGAGGCGCGCGCCGCCATCCTGAGCGGCCGCCCAAGCGCGGCGCAGGGCGGTGACCGCGCAAGCCCGCCCCGCGGTGACGTGCGCAGGCAGGGCGCGCAGGACGCGCGCGGCCCGCTGGCGCAGGGCTTCCAGGGTCTGCGTCGCGCTCGGCTCAGGATTAGGCTGCATGTTGTGCTCGGGGCTGCCGGCCGGCCCAGGACCTCCGCCGGCACCTGGTGGGCCCTCCTCCGCTGTGTCTGGCCCCCGCGGCTCCTCTGCGGGCGCTGAGGCCTTATCCGCAGGGTCAGCAGCTGCTGCTGGCGAAGGCGGCTCAGGTTCGGCTGGTGTCCACACGGTGCGCACGCTATCTGCAGGCTCCGGCGCGACGCCCGGTGCTGCCCCAGGCGCGGAGTCCTGGGTCCCGGCTTTGAGCGCGTCATCGTCGGCTAGCGCTGCAGGCTCCAAAGTCGGGCTTTCAGGGTCGGCGTGGGCATGTTGCGACCCCGAACGGACGCGCAGCGCGCCCGCCAGCGCCTGCGCAGCGCCGCCGGCCGCCGCGGCGCGCACCCGCGCCCACGCGGCTGCCGCACTCACAGCCGCGGCGATCCGCACTGGCGCGCGCGGCGCGCCCGGCTCGCCATGCCAGCCCCGGGCCTCCTTGGGCGCGTCGCCAGCCGGCGCGCTGCCACCCTGTGCGCCCTCCTCCGAAGCCAGCGCCAGGCGCGCCGTGTCCCACCATGCCCTGACCCTGGCCAGGGCCTGGTCCAGGTGCGGGCTTGGCGGCGGCGGCGCGGCAGCGCGGTGCGTCGGAGCGCGCGCCGCCCACCAGGCCCTGATCCTGGCCAGACCCTGGTCCAGCTGCGCGCGCACGAACGCTGGCAGCCCGCCACCGGCCGCCGGGGGTGTCGCGGCGGCAGCGGGGCCGCTCCCCAGAGGCGGGCCGCTTCCGGCGCTCCAGGGGGGCGCGGCAAAGCTGCTGTATGCAGGCACCGCCTTGCGCGCCACGGCGGGGCCCTGCCACCACGGCGCTCTGCCACGCTCCGCATGCGTCGGCCACGAGAACGGCGCATGCCGTGCCGCAGTGGCCCCTTCGAAAGCCTGCGCGCACGCTGTGCATGGTGAGCGGGCGCGGGCATGTTGCTAAGCTCAAGCACAAAGCAGCTGCCAAGCTGTTTGGACACAGACGCAGAGGGGGTCCTGTGCAGTGCCACTCAGCGGCGCTGCCGCACACATGCAGCACACTGGCATGGCTAGTGTGCAATAACCCTCGGCATGCGCAACCGCTCTACCACAGCCGCCTTCCCGCACATCTTCGGGGCGCACATCTTTGATGCGTGGAGTCAAGCAACAACCACTGAACAGCGGCGGGTCCGCACCGGCAGGCGCGCTGCCAACCCCGGGTGGAGCCGCGCGAGCGGGCCGCGCAGGCATATGAGGGCCACGCCCACTGCTGCCAGCAGAGCCAGGACCGCCAGCAGCGCCCGCGCGGCACTGGCTGCACGTAGCACGCGGCGTCCGGCGACCCGCTGGGCCGTGGCCGCAGGAGGCACTTCCCCAGCATCCTGACGGCGCGAGACACAAGCTCGTGTCTCACGAAGTGAAGCAGCATGTGCCGCTGTGATGCGCCCGACCAACTGAATGGAGTGAGTCAATGCAGGGCCAGTCACGGATATGCAACATGTCAAGGCTCCAGGATGCTGAGGGCTTTAAAACGAACAGAGGGGCATAGCCGTTGGGGAGCATCAGCTCAACACAAGCAGAGAAAGCGAGCTGGCATCAAGGGCGCACCCAGTCCGCAGACGGCGTGCGGCGCAGGAAGGGCGTGAGGCGCGCGGGTGTGCTCAGCTCGGCAAAGCTGCGCGGCCGCTCTGTCGCGGCTGCCGCCTGCGCGAAACCCGGAATCTGCTCACTCACGCCCGGCGTCGGGCCGTATGCATGGTCCAACACCTCCACGAAGTCCCACGGAGCATGCACATCGTTGCCGCTGTGACTGCGATTGCCTGGCCCGCTGGTGAGGCAGCGGCTGCACACCTGTGGCGCGCTCGCGCCCGGCGCTGCCTCCGGAGCGGGCCCGACGTCGTCTGCCGGCGCGACCTCAATGGGGCTCGAAAACGCTCCAGCTGCGCCCGCACCCTCGCCGGCACCCTCGCCCTGTTTCACCGATGCAGGCGCTCACGCCTGCTCCGCACGCCTGCCTATTCTTGCACACTGCAAGCAGGCTGTCCAGGCTCTGGGCTGCGGGTGGGGACAGTGAAAAGCTCGGGCTGCAGCGCCTGTGCCACGCAGCCCGCAACCCGCAGCAAACCGCCGCATGAGCATCCGGCTGTGCCTGCAACACCTGTCTCAGCACGCAGACCTCCCCTTATCGACAGGCAGCCACCGCACGCCACGGCTGCTGCTGTTGAGCAGGGAGTGCCGGCGTGGGGATGCTGCGGTGCCGTGCGCATGTTGCCGCGGCCAAGCGCGCCGCCGCTAGGCGCACCAGGGCGCCAGGCGGCGCGGCCGCTGGCGCGGCCGCCGGCGCGGCCGTCGGCTCGCCAGCGCCCTCCGCCGCGCCAGGCGTGGGCATTGGGTCGGCCGGTGCGCCCGGCAGCACCTCAGGCGCCGCCAGCCACGCGGCTACCTGTGCCGACGGCGTCCCCTGGGGTTCCTCCACCGCAGCAGCCGCGCCGCCGCCCGCTGCGCAGCCCGCAGCCGAGCCCTCGGCGGCCGGCGGCGGCGCCGGCGGCGGGCCGCACGCAAACGCGGCGCGGAGCAGATCGCGCGCGCCGGCCGGCGGCGCCAGCGGCGGCGGCAGCCGGAACGGCGACTCGCCGGGCTCGGCGATCGTGCCGAGCTGCCCCGCGCCGGGAGCCGGCGCGCCGTGCGGCGAGCGCGGCGGCGCGTCAGCCAGGCTCTGCAAGCTCGCCTGCGCGCGCAACCGGATCAAGAAACGGCTCTGGCCCTGACGCTCTGGACGGCTGTTGCCAGCACGTGATGCGCCTGCGAGCCAGGCGGCGGCCAAACACATCAGGGCTGCACTCAAACCAGCGTGCTGCTGTCCGGGCGGGCGAGCCCACATGCCGCGCAACGCACGGCTGCCAGGCTGCGAGAGCGGCATCACCGACAGGCGGCCGGCCCTGTGTGCGCTACGGCACACGCTGCGGGTGGGGGCGCTGCGCTGCTGCGCACGCTGCAGGGCGGGGCGGGGCGCGCACCAGGCTGGCCAGGCTGTCGGAGGAGCCGGAGCGGAGCAGCTGGAAGCTGCGCGGGTACTCCGCGCTGGACAGCGCAGAGGCGCCGCCGTCGCCGTCGCCG
>JAABUY010002204.1_pt1 | contig 23757 bp, 24 predicted proteins | sample 5560271 | NCBI WGS metagenome assembly JAABUY01 (sample SAMN10711886, study PRJNA513374) | rock metagenome | isolation source: Antarctica rocks | place: Antarctica: Victoria Land, University Valley | reverse complement strand
CCCGCAGGTGCGCCAGCGCGCGGCGGCGCTGCTGAAGAAGTTCCCGCTGGCGGCGTGCTCGGCGGAGGTGCAGGGCGCCGCGGCCGCGAGCGAGCACGCGCGCGGCAGCCGGCGCGGCGCGCGCGGCTGGTACGGCGGCGCCGGCCGCGCGCCGTGGGGCCATGTGGAGTACGAGCCGACCGGCACGCCCGGCGGGCGCGCGCGTCTGCGCTTCCTGCCGGGGCACGACGCGGGTGCGGCGCGCCGGGCGTGCAGCACGCAGCCCGTGATGGGTCGGAGTGGGTGCCGCTTTCAGAACCAAGCCACGTGGCCGCTGACGCCCTCCTGGGGTTAGCCATGGAGAGCGCCAGTGCCTGCTCACACCATGCGTCGAGTGCTTCATGAGCATTGCTGGCCGAGGGAGGCGGCGGCCAGACGCTGGACAGATGTCGCTGCCGCCCCCGAGCTCAAAACGTTCTGTCCGGGCACTGAGCCGCGGCGGGCGCGGCAGGGCGCCTGGGCGAGCTGGTAGCCAAGCACCAGGCGCTGCGCGCGGCGGTGCTGGCGCGCAGCGCGTCGGGCGAGGGCGCGCTCTGGTCGCCGGACGTGCCGCCGGCGCCGCCATTCCCCGGCCTGGCCGCGCTGGCGCCGCCAGGCCTGGGCGCCGCCGCGCCGTCGCCGGTCGGGGTGCGCACGCGTCGCAAGTCGGCTGGGTAGACGAGATTGAGCCCCATGCTTGAGGGCCACTTTGCTAACGATGTACCTCGTCACTCTGCGTGCTGCACTGCTCAGCAGCGTCGCAAGATTCCTGGTCCATGGAGTAGTTTGGAAGGGCATGTCTGGTAGTAACAAGTGCATGCGCATGCAGGCGCTGCCGCTGCCGCCGCCGCCGCAGGCCGGACGCGGCTGGGTGCCCCCGCCGCTGCACCGGCTGCACAGCAGCTCAGCGCTGTCGGCGCTGCCGGCCGCCACGCCGCCGCCCGCGCCGCTGCCGGCGCTGCCGCTGTCGGCGTGGGCGCCAACGGCGTGGGCGCCGGCGGCCGCGCCCCTGTCGCGCAAGCGCAGCTTCGTCGAGGCCGCGGAGGATGGGGAGCTCGCGGGGCTGCCGCCAGGGTTTGGCGGCGCGCGCGCCGCACCGCGCGCGCACGCGGCGCCGCCGCCGCCGCCGCCGCTGGAGCTGCCCCTGCCGCCGCCCGCGTCCGGCCGAAACCCCGGCTCTGCAGGGCCGCAGCGCGGCGCTGCCACTGCGGCGCCGCCGCTGCCGCCGCCGCCGCCGCCACCCTTGCTAGACGACTACCTGATGGCCGCCGGCGGCGCGCCGACCGCAGCCTCAGCAAACCCCAGCTATGCCGCTAGCACGTTGCCGAGCCGGCCCAGCTCCGCGCCGAGCTGGCCCGGCGGCGCCGGCGCGTACCAGAACGGCCGCGCGCCGGACGCGCGGCCGCTGCCGCCGCCGCCGCCGCTGCCGGCGGAGCCCGCGGGCGGCGCCGCCGCGCCGGGCGGCCCCGCCTCGCCGCGGCAGGCCACGTCCGGCAGCGACTGCGTAACCAGCCACGCATCGCTCGCGTCGCCGCGGCCGCCTGGCGGCGTGGCAGGCCTGCCAGCCGCCAACGGTCCGGCGGCGGCGGCGGCGCTGCGGCCTGGCACGGCTGGAAGCATTGGCGGCGGCGGCGGCGGCGAGGACAGCGACGACGACCTGCCCAGCGTCGACGGCAACGCTGGTGCGGGCGGCCGTGCGCCCCGCTGCGTCACTCACGCTGACGAGCTGTGCCTCAGTTCCGCGCCGTGAGCTGTCACGGCCGCCTAGCCGTGCGCTCAGCTGTGAATCTGCTCTGCTGGCCGCCTGCTGCCGTCAGATTCGGCTATGTTCTAGTCCAAGGGCGACCGCTGTGGCGCTGCTCCCTGAGCTGCATTAATGCGCAAGGTGCTGCAGTGCCGCGAGCATGGCCCGCGTCCCGCAGCGCCTCGGTCGCCCGTCGTGCGCGCGCGCCTCACGCGAAGCAACCGCGCAGGCGGCGCGCTGTGGGAGGACGCGTGGGACGCGCCGGGCCCGCGCTTCGAGGGCTTCGTGGAGGACCGCGTGCGCCGGCGCCTGGGCAAGTACCGGCAGCCCGCGCACCCGCTGCGGCTGACGCTGGAGGAGGCGGCCGCGTTGTTCAAGAAAGTGCGCCGCGTCATCCTGGACACCGAGCGCAAGGCGCGCTGCCCGCCCGCCGCGCAGGGCGAGCCCCCAGAGGGTGCCTGGGGCCCGTCCGGACGCCCGGCGCCCAGCCGAGCTGGGGTTGTGCTCTTTGGGGCGACGGGGCAGGCTCCCGCATGAGGCGCCAAGCGTGTCGAGCACGGGTGCACCACAAAATGCGCACTGCATGCCGCCATTTTGGCGCGTGTCCGTCGTGCTCAGCACACGACACCGAGGGACACCGGCGCGCTCATCACACGCGCTCGCCGGATCAGACGCGCTCGCCAGGGGCCGGACCTCGCGCGGGCAGGCGCGCGGAAAGGCCTGCGCGCGGCTGTTCTTTCAGAAGCCTGCGCGGTCCCGAGCCCTGGCGCCCGCGCCGGCGCCCGCGCAGGCGTTCGAAGAGCGCACGCGCGCGGCCGCGCCCAAGCCGATCGAGCGGCGCAAGGTGGAGGCCAAGCTGAAGGAGTACGTGCGCGAAACTGTGCGCGCGGCGCACCTGAAGCGCGGCGGCGTGCTGTGAGCGCGGCGCGCCCCTGCTGCCGGCGCCGCGCTGCCGCGCGCGCCGACGCGCAGCGGCATGCCTGCAGCTAAGGAAGTCTGTGCGAAAGTATTGAATGGGACACCCTTGGGTTCGAACACATGTGTTGCGCCCGCCGGCGTGGCGCCATTCACCTCGGGCTGTGGTGCGATTCGGCTGTGCAATGAATGAGAGCTTGGGGATGCGCGGCTCCCTGTCCATGCCAGGGTGCCTGCATCTGGTGTGCATAATCTCCTGAGGGAATACTTGCGGCGTGTGGTGCAGTCTGTGGCGTGGCAGGTGAGACATGCGGCATGTCGGCCTGGGTGTGCATGAGGGGTGTCGTGTTTGCGCAGCACGGTGATTGGTGCCAGTCTTCAGCAGGCTTCAATGTTCCCTTGTTTGTAGGGCATGTCTGCTGGCTGTGCGCAGTACCGCGCAGCCCGCGTGTTCGAGTGTGCAGTGTTTTCTGCTTCGCTTTTGCCAGCACTGGCTCGGGTCCCAGCCATGTTGTAGATGCCCTTTGGTGGCTGGGCCTCTGCTGACGTTCTATTGCCGTGGAACGCTGGGCCAGAGCGCGTCGCGCTGTGCAGCGCAGGCGCTCTGCTGTCCTTGTGTGTGCGCGCGTGCCAGTGTATTCCTGTGCGCCCAACGTTCGGCCTTGTCTGCGCGTACAGCAGCTGGCGCCTGTGGGGTCGCACTGACATGCGAGGTGTTGTGGTACCATGTCACGCTGCAGGTGTCCCAGCAACAGTGTAACTCTGAAGTCAACAGGCATAGCCTCGTCAGACTTGGCGTGTTTGCTGACATGCTCATCTTGTGTCATGTTGCATACCAGTGATATCAATCCTGTGTGTGCATTGCCTAAGAGGGCGAGACACCCTGACAACCATTTTTGCTGTGCTTTGCCCCGTGCAAACAGTGCAAACAGTGCATGGTTCATCAGTAGCCCCATTGCTTTGTGTGCCCAGCAGACCTGCCGGCTAGAACCCCCCATGCGCATATGACAAGATGCAAGCACTTGTTGCGCGCCTCACGCCGACCAGGCTTGCAACATACGCTGAGAAGGTTAAGAAGGCAGGCTCTGTCCAGTCGTATGGCACGATGCGTGCCTTCCAGCGCCAGTTATGTCATGGCTTGGAGTGGTACAAAATGGTGCCTTGCGCTCCCTTTGATGCAAGCGCAAGGCAAGAAGTGGAGTGATGCGCAGGTCTATGGAACCCGGACCGTTCTGGAGGCTGTTAAGGTTGGCGGGCTGCAGGCGCTGATTGACGGCAACGTGGCGGACTCTGTGCGTCCCTGGTCTCACCGGCAGCCACAGTATCTAACAGTCCACCGACAGCACAGTGTGTACACTAGGTATGGCTTCGCGCGCTGCCCGCCGGCGACCTCGTCGGAGAGGACTACCTGGGTGCGCGCACCCGCGCCGCCGCCACAGCAAGCCTGCGGCGTCCGCAGGGAACACGCCCTTGGCGCTGGAGTGCAGGCGCCGCTCGGGGCGCGCAGGGAACCAGTACTATGAGGACAGGCAGGAGGCCGCGCGCAGCTGCCTGCCCCGCCGCGGGCGCTTCGTCGTGTACCGCTCCGTCGTTACGGGCGCGCCGCCGGCGCCAGGGCAGCCGCCAGCGACCTACCTGCCCTCATGCAACCGCGCCGACCCAGGCAGCCAGATCCCAACCGAGTGGTGCGGCCGCCCCAGCAGCCCCAGCATGTCACCTGCTGCGCGCCAGGGCTCCGCTCGCTAGCCACTGCCGTCTGAGCCAGCACGTCTGTAGGAGGCTGGCATGCCTGCAAAACTTACATGCCATGCCTGCACTCTTACAATCAGCAGGCAGGTACCAGGACTCACTTCAGAGTTGTGCGCGCGTAGGTACAACTGTGCGCGGCCCCACCTGACATGTCATCCTTGACCCCAGCTCCCCGCACGCGTCCAACCCGCACATGATGGCCGCATGCTCAGCGGCCGCCCTCACATGCAGGGCTGCACTTCACAAGCGAGACGCCGCCCGTGGGCCCAGGGAAGCCGAGCAAGCCGGTGCGCCCGCACACAAGCGCTCCCATGCCTCCATGCAGCATGGGTCACGCAGCACATGGCCAATGACAAGCCGCATGCTCTGCATGCTGCTCCTGCATGCCTGTCATCTGAGTGTCATCTGGATGTTCGCCTCGTGTGCGCAATGCAGCGCGGCATTTTGGGCATGCTCGGCAGAACCATACATCGCCTGGCACTGTGTCTTTCACATTGTGGTGACACACAGATATATGGTCTGAACCGCGACCCGCGGCTGCCGGTCCCCGACTACCACAAGAAGCCAAAAGGGTGGTGGTCCAACCCACGCAAGGCGTGCTCCCGCATGATGCTCCCATTGTTGCCACTCACAGCTAACATGAGCACCGTGCTGTGCGGGCACTTTGCCCGTGCTGAGGGCCAGTGCGGCGGGCGTGCAGCGCTACTGGCAGAAATACAAGCCATTCGTCAAGACTTGGTGAGTGACGCGCACGCTTGACAAGTGCAGCAGCAAACACCCCTGATTCAAACAACGTGCCTGATCGAAATGGCTGCTCCCTGTGCTACAGCACATGCAATGGTGATTCGCGCATGCAAACATGCCGACAACTGGGAAAGGCGGCGAAGTGTAACACAAGCAAAGAGACACCTCACTCTACATGCCATAGATCCCCTGCTGCTTGTGCAGCGTGTGCGCCACATCCGAGGAGATGCCGGGGTTGGCCAGCCCAGTGGTGTCCTGCACCCGCGCACACCGGGCAAACACCTGCGCGGCACCCCGCCCAATGTGTGTGCGTCAGCTGTGAACCAGCCGGGTCGTGTGCGGACGTCGAGCAGGACGGAATCGCCCCACGACTTACATTGGCAAGCGCACTAGGGCACACAGCCGCATGGCTGCCGCTGCTGTCCTAGCGGAGCGGACGATGAAGCTCCAGTCGCACAGCCTGGCCGCGCACATGGTTTGTGGTCCGCCAGGGGCGCTTGGACTCAGGGTCCCCGTCCGCCAGCCGGGTTTTGCTGCTGCCGCGATAGCGCTCCGCCCTGCAATAAAGGCAGCACCAGGTGCGCCGCAGGTGAGCTGCTGCTGTGAGCCCGCAGTATCCGACAGAGTGCAGCAGCAGGAGCGCACTTTATACAGGGGTGCAGCTTGTGCCGCGTGCCGACCACATTCTTCAGCTGCAGTGGCGCGATGTTGTGTCAGCCACAGCACACGTATACGAAGAAGCCAGCAGCAGCGCAGGCGTGATGGCGCGTCAGCCAGAGCCGCATATGCTACACAAATACGAAGCTAGCAGCAGCGCAGGCACACGCCCCACCGTATCTCTGGGCCGGTTGCGGGGCGCGGATGGGCTGTACGGGCACAGCGTCTTGCGGGCGCCGGCGCCCTCGCTGACCTGCTTCTGGGTGGCCTTGCTCGTCCTGCACGGCGCCCGCGACCCTGAGCCCGCCGCTAGCACCCGCAAACTCTACAGGCGCCTCACACTGACGCGCACGTCTCATCCTGCAGCACGGGGTGGAAGCCATAGGCGGTGCGCGCTTTGTAGCCAGTGCGCTTGACGTGGAACGGCACGGCCACCAGGCTGCCGTGTTGTTTGAGCAGCCGCTGGGCGCTGGTCAGGCCGCTGGTGTGCGCGGGCTGCATGGGAGTGCTGCAGAGGCTGCGGCTCTGTGCACCTGAGGGGTGTGCCGAAGCTCACGCTAGCCTGCTTCCACGGTGTTTATGAAGCAGCACTCAGTGAACAACCTTGCCGGTCCAATCAAAAGCCAGTCCCAGCGCGGTGTGTACGCGCTTCCAGCGAGCTGTTGGCAACGGGGTCGTACAAACACCGAGAGCTCCAGCCCTAGTCCAGGTTTTGCTGCTTGCACGGTGTTGTAGCTCAGTAGCGATGTCCATTGCCAACGTTGCCTACGCTTTCACTGCGCAAGTACTTTTCAGCTTAACAACTATATGTTCAAACTTGTTGCTTGTGATGTGTAATCATACCCTCCTGCAGACTTTGCGAAACACTGTGTCCTCCTACTAAACAAGTCTTACCTTGTTTGTTTGAAAGCACTGCGCAGTTGTGGCAGGCCGAGCGCAAAGCTATTTAAGCATGCGATGCCGTGCAAGGCGAGCTGTATATGTTTGGTATTGATACAACCGCTGAAGGCAAGGCCAAGCTGCCTGGTGCCAAGACAGAACTGCTCGTTACACCAACGGCGGCAGCGGCGGGCTGCGTGCCCTGTCTCATCAGCGGGGAGGCTGGTGCACGGCTGCCCCATCCACAGGCTGTCCAGCTGACAGTCTGAGGCTGCCACCGAGCGCGCCGGGCGGCTGGCGCGGACACTGAAGATTGGGGATGAAGCTGCTCAACAAGTCGTATGTGCGGGATGGGGAGGGACACTGCAAGCTGGTGCCAGAAGAGGGTGCGCCTATGCGCACTGTCGTTGCTGGTGTTCAGTGTGTGTGGATGGTGGCCTGGCGACGTGGCTTGGCGACCAGCCTGTGGACTTGGCAACGCGTTGCATCTCCAGTTTACACTTGGGCTCTTGCGCCCAGACAGGGGCTCTGACGCGAAAGAACGGGTTGCCGGCTGCACACAGGCAACAACACTGCTGCTGTGACACCCAGCCAGCCTTCCTCGTCCCTTCAACTGCAGGCAACACAATGGCGGTGCTCGGCCGCCCACAGCCGGCGCGCAAGCGGAGCCCTCTCAGCCGCGCCAGCTCCTGTCACACACGGCCACGGGGGTGCGCCAGGCGAGGACCTGTGGCACTGCTACAACCTGATCCGCGAGGGCGACCACGTCACGGCGACCACGTTCCGCAAGATCGCGCGCGACAGCGGCGCCGGCAGCGAGAGCGAGAAAGTGCGCCTGCGGCTGACCATCGCTATCGAGGGCGTCGACTTCGACCCCGAGGGCGCGCCCCTGCAGGGCTGGCCGGCGGTCCACGCGCCCTCGCAGTGCCCCATTGTGCCTGCACACAAGCAATGGCACCGGCATGTATATGTCCGTGGCCGACGTGAAGTTGCCGTATAGACTCACTAATGCCTTGGAGTGCTCAAGCTGGCGCATGACATGGCCAGCTCTGCAGTCATACGTGCATAAGCGCTGCTGAAAGGTGTACTACAGATGTTTAGGACGCTTGCCATATGTCGTATCACTCAACGTCAGCGGGGCCATGCGCCTCCGGCATGCATGCAGCGCAGAGCCCGTAACCTGCAAGATGTGTAGGCTACCCGCATGTAGGGTGACAGGCCGGAGGAGTGCAGGCAAGCTCCCAGCAGCGCGCTGTGTGAGCCGTCGTGGGGTGCAGGCCAGGCGATCCGGCTGAGCGGGCGCAACCTGACGGAGACCGACGAGGTGAAGCTGGGCGCGTACCACACGCTGGAGCTGGAGCCGCAGCGCGCGTTCACGCTCGCCAAGGCGCGCGCGCGGGCCCCCGCTCGCGCCTCGCTCAGTCCGCCCCATGCAGCGGTCAGGCGCTCCGCGCTCTCTGCAGCCTGGCACTGAGCCGAGCCTCAAGCGCCGGGCTCTGCAGCACTTGAGCTGAGCCTCGAGCGCCGAGCTCTATGCAGCCTGGCACTGAGCCGAGCCTTGAGCGCTGCGCTCTGCAGCACTTTGAGCCAAGCCTCGAGCGCCGAACTCTCTGCAGCCCGGCACCGAGCGGGGTGTGCGCTGCCGGGCGTGCGCAGGCGGCATGGGACGCGCTGGACATCGAGCGCGTGCGCGCCGCCTGCGACCCCGGCGCCTCGGCTGACCTGGCCGCCGTGCTCATCACGGCGCGCTCCCGGGCCGGCGCGCTGCGGGCCTCGCGTGCATGCCACCCCTGGCGCTTGGGGCCTCCTCGCCTGGACGAGCAGCTCGGCTTGCGGTGTGGCGCCATCGCGGACGCCCCCACGCCTGTCCCTGCTCGGCGGCCCAGCTGGTCAGCGCCGAGCGCTGCGCGGCCCGCACGTCCATGCCTGGCGCGCGCGAGCGCCGCGCCGGCGGCCTGCCTGGCTGAGACCGGCCGTGTGACGCTCGGGCGGGCGCCGGCCGCGCAGGAGGGCCTGGCCAACGTGTGCCTGGTGGGCGCGAGCACGACGCTGGTCAAGGCCAAGGTGGAGGCGTCCATGCCGCGCAAGCGCGGCGCCGCGGCCGCCGGCTACGATAAGGCGCTCGCGTCGTTCTTCGACAAGGCGCGCCCGCGCCCACCGCGCCTCGCGGGCGCAGGAGCCGTCCCGGCTCCGTTCTGGTGACGGGGGGTGCGAGCAGGTAGCGCGCGCAGGGAGTGAGAGGGACGCAGCGGCGCCAGCTGTTGTGTGCCTTGCATGGAGGTTTTGCTGGGGTTTTTACGCCCATGGTGGAAATCTTAAGGCTTTGGCCCCCACCCCGCCCAGCGCAGCAGCGGCGCGCCGCAGGTGCTTGCAGCGGTGGTGCGCCACGTGGACTGGGCCGTCGTGCGCTGCCTGGTCATCGCGGGGCCCGGCTTCACCAAGGACGCCTTCCGCGCGCACCTGGACGCGGAGGCCGTGCGCCGCGAGCTGCGGCGCGCGCCCGCGCCGGCGGTCCTGCCTTCTATGGGGCGTGTATGGTCCGGCTGGCAGAGGTACCCTCACAAGCGCTGGGACAGTCACTTGGAGGCTCGAGTCGGAGCGTGGCGGCCGCAGGGTGGCCGCAACTTGCGACGCGGCCGCCGCGGGTCCAGCGAGCGGCAGCGCAATGGCGCCGCCCGCCTCCGCTCGGCCGCGGGGCCCCGGGCGGGGGAGGGCGCAGCCGCGCGAGCGCCGCGGCGAGCCGCCCGGCGCTGACGGCGCCACGCGCCGGGCCGCGCAGGATGCTCATCCTGAACAGGCAGAAGATTGTGACCGCGCAAGCGTCCACCGCGTACAAGCACTCGCTGAAGGAGGTCCTGGCCAGCCCGGCTATTGCGTCGCAGATAAAGGCGCCAGCCCGCTCCCCATGCGCGCCCGCGCCCCGGGGCCTGCGCCGTGGCCCCGCTGCACCTTGCATGGCATACACTCTGGCCTGCACTGGGCAATGCGGATGGAGCACAGCGTCCTGCCATTATGTCCAGGTGCCCGCCATGCTGCGTGTGCTCTGTGGGACGTGGCCATAACCCTGCTCGCTGCTGGACCTAAGTGGTGCTGGAGACAGTCTGCTCAGCGAGCGCAAGGCGCCGGCATGCAGGACCGCATCCCGTGGCCCTGCACATGCGCGTGCGAGACAGCAAAATGCGCGCGCGAAATATGCATGCTGTAGTCCCAAAATTTCACAGAAGCAGGGACACATGGGGGAAGTCAGGGCTCAGGACTCAGGCCTGCGCGGGCGCGCTGTTCCGGAGAAGTGCCACAGGCGGTAGGTGGGTGCTCTCGCCATAGGGTAGGGCGCCTAACCCTAACCAGCGCGCGCAGGACACCAAGGCTGCGCGAGAGACCGGCGCGCTGCAGGCGTTCTACGCGATGCTGGCGGCCGACCCGGCGCGCGCATTCTACGGGCCTGGCCACGTGCGCGCGGCCGCCGAGCTGGGCGCCGTCGGCACGCTGCTGCTCTCGGACTCGCTGCTGCGCGTCAACGACGTCGCCCAGGCGCGGCGCCGCGCGGCCCGGCGAGCGGGGCCGCTGCGCCGTGTGCCGCAGCGCCCGCCATGCGCTGCCCTGCGCAGCCTAGCCCTCATCACACTCCAGTGATCAGCGGCCGTCTGAACGTGGCACCGGCAGAGGCTCATGAGCGCCCTCGCTTAGAGTGGTTACCACTCCGGTCCCAAGCAAGAGCAGCACGTTGCATTGAAACATCCGAGCATCGAGTGTACAGCCGGCAATGCTTTGTGTGTCCCTGTGGCAAATTCACGCACCACAACAACCGCCCGCCCAACCAGCCGAAGCGTATGGCGCATCCAACATGCGCCTCACATGCCGCTCTATGGTCTGCACGACAGCGCGGGCGCGCCCGCACCGCCGCGGGCGGCGCTGGCCGACCGGCGGCCCGGCGCGCGCGCGCAGCGCAAGGCCTGGGCGGCGCTGGTCGACGGCGTGGCGGCGGCCGGCGGCGAGGCGCTCGTCTTCTCGGCCGCGCACGCGAGCGGCGAGCAGCTGAACCAGCTGTCGGGCGTGGCGGCCGTGCTGCGCTTCCCGCTGCCCGAGCTCGAGGACGCCGAGCTGGACGCCTGAAGAGGCTGCAGATGCAGTGCCCGCGGCTGTGGGCATGGCTCACCGCAGCTGCGCCTGTGGCCATGGTGCACGCGCCTGCGGCGCGCACCGGAAGCCTGTCAGCGTGTGTGGCGCAGCGGGCGTGCCGCGTGCGCGCACGGCCCGCACGTGCAAGGCCAGCGAGCTCATCGGCCCTGCGCAGGTGTCTGAAGCACTTTGGTTAAAACAATACAGCAGGCTTGTGTCTGCGCGCATGGTGTAGCATGGCCATCATGCTGTTGGCATTGGCATTGAATTGGTGTTGGTGCAGTCGCGCACCTGTGATGCGCAGCTCTTTGCACCAGGACAGCATGTGCAAGCGACAGTTGGGCTTACTGTCAGCACATACAGACAAGGTTGCGCTGCTCATTACCGGACTTCGGTGGGGGATTGTCTGGACGCATCGGTAGGAGAGCAGGAGAACTGAGCAGCCCACATGGGAAGACATTGCTTCACCCTACCCTGCCAGCGTTCCAGCGAAACTCAGCCTCTGGGCCGTTCCCTGCTTTCGCAGCGCAGAAGCGGGCCATTCGTATGGCCACGATGGGGGCAGTTGCGGAGTGCTTCTCGCACGCCTGGTGCGCCTGCGCTTGGCCTTGCCTGTCCGGGCGCAAGCACAGGCAGCAGGAGTCAGCTCTGAGGCAATATCACCCAACTTTTCTTACTGTATCCACCGGTAGTAGGTCCTGAGCCTTCTCAGAACGTGACACGGGACTGTTGCCTGACAGAGCCCAGCCTCGCTTTGCGGCACAGGGCCGAGGACAGCCGGCAGGCGCAGCGGCAGGCAGCCCTGTCGCGGCCCAACTGGGCGCTCGCGACGCTCGGCGGCGGCTTCGGCGGCCGGCGTGCCGCACCCGCGCCGCCAGACGTGCACCCCCCGCCCCTCCTCAGCTGCCACTGCGCGCGTGTGGGCCCCCTGTAGCCCGCTCTGCTTAGGGGCTACTGCTTCACGGCGCTGGGCGGCTCGTCAGACGCGTGACGCCCTCCCCACGAGCTGCCAGCCTGCGCGCGCTGCGCTGCTCGCGTCTCCGGCTCGCTGCTGCGGAGGCCCCACGTCACAGGCAGGTCAGGTCCGGGCGCATGGCACCGGGCCAGACAAGACCAGCACCACACAGCTCCCAACCGGCCAGCAGAGCCCTGCTGAAGGACGAGTGTGAGGAGTGACAAACCAGTGAGGAGAGATAAAGCAGTACTCACACTGGCCGTGAGCACAGGGCAGGGTGTGAAGATGCGGGTGCGCATAGCAGCGTGCGCTGCGCAGCAGCCGCGAGTCACCACGCTGGCGCCTGGTGGGCCGCCGGCTAGCAGGCTGAGGCAACGCGCGTGGGGCGGACGCAGGCGCTGCAGGGCGGCGTGGGCCGCTTCCTGGCGCGCGCGCCCGGGCGCGAGGGTGGGGAGCAGGCCGCGCAGACGTCCGGCAGGTGCGAACCTGCGCAGCCGCCCCCCGCTGCACAATGCCAAGTCCTATCATCCAGTGATCATCATGGTGCTGCAGAGTGCGCACGAACAGCGCCGGTCCTCCGACCCAATGCATCTCATGGGTCAGCGCCTCTCCTGCCGGCTGGAGCGGCCGGGCAGGGGCGGCACGCGGGCCGAGCGCTAGCGCGGGGGCGCTGCGCAGGCGGACGTACTTTGTTGAGGCCGTGCGGGCGCCCTGCGGCGGGCGCAGCTGGCAATGGAGCGGCGCGGCCGGCGAGGCCCCGGCAGAGCCGCCGCCGTGCGAGGGCCTGCGGCATAAGGCGCGGCGGTGCATGCCTGGGTGGGCGTGCGCCCTGGGCTGGCAGACCCTGCGCAGGGCACAGGGTAGGCCTAGGCCTTCTGCCGTCCTGACGAGCCGTTCGGGAAGAGCAGGGGTGTCGGACAGTGGGCTGGGTGGCTGCCGACGCGGGGCCAGACCGCTTTGCCTGTGTCGTGCGGCCCAGCGGGCTGCCGCGCCAGGCGCGCCGAGAGTGGGCGCCGCGGCCCGCGGGCGGCGGCGGGCGGCGGCGGCTGCTGGAGCCGCAGGGGGCGGTGCCGCGCTTCGAGGGCACGCGCAAGTTCCCGGGCGAGCTCGCGCGGGAGCCCGGTGCGCGCCCGGCGCGGGCCGCGCGCGCCCTCCGCAGGGGCTGGGTCGAGCCCTGCAAGCGCCGTGCAGGGGCTGCGGTGTGCTCACCCGCTCGGGCGCATGTCTGCAGAACAGCGGAGCTGACGCATGAAGTGAGGGCAGCACGCACTGGGGCCACAGGAGTCACTAGGTTGTGTTGCATGCCCTGCTGACGGGTCCGCGGCGCGGCAGTCTGCGCGGAGCGGGAGCCGCTAGTGATGCACCTGGCACGCGTGCCGGGCATGGGCGACTTGTCCGACGGGGATGCGCATGCGTTCGAGAAGTCCCTGCACCGGTGCAGCCCTGCGGTGCCCATACCCGGCTGGCTTTGACTGGCATCCACACACGAGAGCAGCCTCATTCACGCCGTGCAAGCTTTATGACTCAGGTTGCGATCAAGCCTATAGCAAAAAATAATAATAATGACTACTGTCTTGGCATGCGCTCGCGGCGATGCATGGCCCTCGCCGCGCAGCCTCAGTGGCGGTGGGCATAACATGTATGGTGCGCTCGCGCAGCAAGGTGAAGGTGACGCGGGAGCACTTTTTTGGCACGGGCCGCGCGGGCGACACCATGAAGCACGCGCACGCCACGCTGCCGCCGACCGCAGAGCTGCAGGTGCCGGGGCGCGCCGCTGCCTGCCCCGCAGATGTGTGCTGGATAGGTGATATGCTTTTGCCGCAGCACTTGATGCGGGACTGATGGTGCGGGATATAGAGTCGTGTCTGCATGCCTCCACAGGAGGCCCATGCCGGGCAGAGCGGCGCTGCATATTAGCTGCAGCCGCACCGCTTGCAGCCGAGCAGCCTGGGTAGGGACGGCCTCATGCTATCCAGGCGAGCAAGAGAGAGCGCAAGCTCTAACAAGCAAGACCCTGGCGCAGATCGCGCCGGCCGCGCTGGTCGACTCGCAGCCCTACGTGCGCTTTGTGGCCGCGCTGCCGCCGCGCGCGGCCGCAGGCTGCGAGCAGCGCCGTGCGGCCCAGCTGCGGCAGGTGCCGCTTGCGCCCTCACATCTGCCGACCCGCCTCCCGCGTACCACAGAAACAGGGAAACAGAATGGCATCAAGCTGTGTACTGCAGTATGGGTAGGGAAGCTCGAGCTGTGCTCATGGGCACATGTTCAAGCGGTGTTGCATGGGTACATGCAGGTTGTGTGTGTGCGCACCGTGTGGAAGAATTGCTGAACCTCAGGTCTTTGAGCAGGCTGGTGGCTGCAATGACAGCCAGCCCTGGATGGTGACGCCGCGCAGAGGGAGGCGGAGGGCGCGCAGCTCTGCGCCAGCGCGGTGCAGGGCCTGGACCGGTGGGAGGACGCGCACGCGCAGGAGCCGCGGGCGCCGGCGCCGGCGCCGCCCGCGGCCGCGCCGCCCGCAAAGGGCGGCAAGGCTGCCAAGCCGGCTGACAAGGCCGCGAAGCCTGCAAAGGGCTGATGCGCGCATGGGGGTGGTTGGTCACCAACCGTTGATGGCGTTGGCAGATTGCCCGTTGCTGTCGCGCTGTGCGGCCCGCACATGTCTTGGGCGGCACTTGCTAGCTCAGCTTATGATGACACATACCAGAGCTGCTTCTTTTCGCTGGTGACCAATGGGTAAGCTCAGCCGCAACTTTCTGCATTAGCCTGTCTTGCAAAGTATACCCAGAAACGCTCTCACCCTCCGTCACACCTACGTAAGCACGCCTGCATGACATGCACCTTAGGGACAGACGCTTGAACACACGGAAAGTGTCTGGAAAACGGTCAAGACCTGTCTATTTTAGCTGAAGGAGCATACTTGACAGAGGACCCACTGGCATGCTGGTGCCAGCCCCGTCCTGCCCTGTCCTCACATGACAAAGTAACCCTCCCAGGGCAGTGAGGACGGGAACTACATTATAGCACATGCTCAGCATTCCAAACAGCTCAGCTTGCGCTGGCAGGCCGCAGCAGGCCGGGACGTCCACACCGCTGCAGCGCGAGCCCTCGCGTGCGCGTGCCGCAGGACGACCCTCTGCTAGGTCTTGGCGATGAAGAAATGGTGCATGGTCAGGCCAGCCCCATCGGCGCCCCGGCCCGCGGCCTTCGCACGCTTGCCGCCGGGCGCCAGGTGCCGCGGCGGCCAGGACGTCAACGACGGCGCTGCCGCGCTGCGCGGCGGCGGCGCCTGCCAGGCCCCCTGCCGCGCGCGGGCGCGGCGCGCAGCTTAGCCTGTTGGCGGTGCGCGGTCACCGCCGAATGCATGTTCGCACATGAGAGTTTATCCGCAGCAGTGGGGAGCGGTGCCTTGCCGTCTGCTTTGAGTGCCTCCTGTGCACGAGTGGCCAGGCGCGCCTGGGACTGGGGACGCACATCCGCAGCGGCACGTGCCTGCCCTTGCGCAGCACCTTGGCGCAGCTGCCCTATAAGCAATTGTGGCAGAACGGGTTTGAGTCAGTGCTCTATAGTAGCCTATCGTTGGGCCGCACCTGCAGCGGCTGTCGGTCGCCCGCGCACAGCACCTTGGCGCGGCCGCCGCGCCCGTCTGCGCCGTGGCGCACGAGCGTGCCGCCGTCGGCGCCGCCGGCCGCGCGGCCGCGGCCGCCGGGCAGGAAGCTCGCCTCGCCGCCCAGCGCTGCCGGGCGCGCCTGCGCGCCAGGCATGCAGGGGCTGGTTCAGCAAAGATGCGCGGCCGTCAGGGCTGTCACAAGTGCTGTAGTGCGTGACCACGGACCGCATGGCATCCTTGACGTGCACGTCAGAGTACAATCTTGCTTTGGAAGCACAACCTGTGGGAATAAGTGAGCACTTCGTATGCGACCCGCCAGCGGTGTATGCCCACACTGTATCAATGCCGACGGGGTCTGCAGCCACGAGCGGGCAGCAAACAGATTCAGTGCGTGCATCGCCGGGTGTGTGTAAGTCTGTTCGCACCGGCTTGAGCGGCGTCATCGGCGCCTGCGACAGGCCGTCCAGCAGCCCGCAAGCTGCCAGCGCAGCATACCCCGCAGCCCCGCCGGCCCACCCCGACCCTGGCAAGGGCGCATCCCGCGCAGCGTCCCGCGCGGGCGCGGTTGCGCCCGAGACGGACATGCCTGCATGCTCCGCGCCTGTGCCCCGCTCGTCGCCGCTATCAGCGGCGTACAGGCTCGCTAGTGCCCGCTTCTGCGGCGCCGCGGCGCGCGCGCCTCGCGCCCAACCCGCCCCCGGGTCGTTCTCCTTGCAGGCCGGCCAGCGCGCCGCCGCGCCGTGCGAGCCGGCCGCCGCGTTGCGCAGCCCGCCATGGCCCCCGCGGTGCCGCGGCGGCGCACTGCAGGGCATGTCGGCGGCTGTGACATCCCCGCATCCTGCGCTGCGCGCGACGGCATCGCCAGGGGCCGCCCCGGAAGCGCGCCGATGCTGGCCCGGCTGCGCCATGCACGGCGCCTGGCAGGCGGACCAGCGCGCAGCGCCATCGGCGCAGGCCGCCTCGGTACTCGCGCAGCGCGCGGCCGCGGGTGGGCGCGACGAGGCTGCGTCCTGCAGGCTGCCGGCGCCACGGTCGTTCCCGCTCCGCGTGGCGTCGCTGTCCTCCTCCTCCTCGGTGAAAAGGCTGACCAGCTCGCCCTCATCGCCCGCATGGCCGCTGCGGCCGCCGCCCTCTTCGCAGGGCGCCCCAGCGCCTGCCGGGCTCGCTCCGCCCGCTCCGTCACAGTCGGCCCTATCTGCGGCGGACCTCTCGCCGCCGCGCGCGAGCCCCGCGGCCAGCAGGGCGGCCTCCTCGGCCGCATGGCCACGCAGCCCGGCGTCGTCGCCGCCCGCCGCGCCAGGGCTCCACACCTCGGTCGGCTCCCCGAAAGGCAGGCCCGAGGGCATCGCGGCGCTGCCAGGGCATGGCCTCGCGGCGCTGCCCGGGCTGGGGTACTGCTCAGCGCCCAGCACGTCCCTCCCCGCCGTGCCGGGCGTGCCGGCCTCTGCGTCCGCCGCGCAGCGCTCCCACAGCTCCGCGCCGGCGTCCTGCTCGTCGCCGGGCTGGCTGCGGCCGCTGCCGCCGCCAGCCGCAGCGCCTGCCCCGGGCCTGACCGCGTCCGCCGCCGCTCCCGCCCGCCCGCCGCCTGCAGCTCCCCGGCGTGCAGCCTGGCAGGGCGCGCGGCGGGCCTGCTGCCGGCCTACATCCGCGCGCGCGCGCGCGCCCGCGGGGGCCGCCCGGGTGGGGCTCTGGGCAGGGCTGCGCGTCGGGGCGGCCGCGGCCGCCAGGCGCGCCGCGGCTGCCGCCAGCTGCGCCTTGGCGCTGCGCAGCTGCGCGTCCAGCGGCTGCAGCCGCGCCTGGGCCTCCTGCGAGAGCGCCCCAGACGCTGGCGGCTGTGCGAATGGGATGTGTAGAGGGCGGTGAGGTGTGCCGTTCGCGGGCACCGCGTAGCGCCCGCGGCATGGGAGCCGCGTGGCAGGCCGGCGCACGCGAGCGCCGCTGCCTGGCCTGCCTTTGCCGGACGAGGCCGCATGTGCGCTGGAGTGTTTGACGGGAGAAGTGCTGTGCGGCGAGTGTTTGGCACTGCTTGCATGAGGGGCCGCGCGCATCCGATCGGCCAGGCGGTCGGGGCCGGCGCACAGCGAGACGTGCGCGCCACGAGCATGGCAGGGGCATGCGAGGTAGAGAGCAAGCGCATGGATGCCGGGCTGCCCTCAAGCAGCAGACGTGCGCAGGCCCGGCGCACCCGCAGCTCGCGCAGCGTGCCGCGGTGCGCCTCCTGCGCGCCGGTGTGCTTGCGCATGAGCGCATTGTACTCGCCGTTGCGCAGCTCCAGCAGCACGGCGAAGCGGTCCACGTCGGGCTGCGTGGCGCGGCCGTGCCCCTGCGCGCGCCGGCCCGGCGGACCTCAAGCGCTAGGTGCCGCTGTGCAGGGCTGATGAGTGCCGAGCCACGCACCGTATGGCTGCCATGCCTGCAGGCTGAGATGATAGCGGCGCACCCCTCTTGCTCGCATGCACAGGGCGTTGCGCAGCCCGAGTCATCCTGGGCACCCGCTGCTCAGCCAGACACTCGCCGCGCAGGGGCATAATGCGCCACTGACATGTGATGCACGCACCGAACAAGGCAATCCGTCAGCAGCCAGCAGCCGGTGGTGTGCGCAGCCACCCCTGCAGCCCAGCGCCGCCCCGCATGCCTGGCAGCCAGGTGCAGCCTGCCGCCCCGCGTCGCGAGCAGTGCCCCCCCGGGCGCCGCCGTGCCTGCGCGCCGCCGGCCATGCGCCGCAGCAGGTCGTCGAGCGCGGCGCGGCCCAGCTCGGTCTCCGTGCGCAGGCGCAGTAGCGCGTTCTCGGCCGCCAGCGCGTGCTGCTGGTTCTGCAGCTTGTACAGCTTGCCCTTCTGCGCGCGCGCCGCGAGGCCTTGGCGCAGGGCGTGATGCGGTAGGCTAGGGTTACGATTAGGGTAGGGCAGGGCCTGGCGGAGCGGGCCCGCTGCTGCCGGCGCCTGCAGGCGGCGTGGCCCGACGGGCAACAGCACAACGGCGACGCGGACTGGCACACGAGGAGCCGCGGCGGTCGCGGGCGCGGAGAGCGGCCGGCGGGAAGGCCGGCCGGGGAGTGGCGGGGGCCGGGCGGGGGCCGCGCCGTGTGCTTGTGCGCGGCGTCCGCCTGCAGCGCCGTGCGGTGCATCTCCTGCCGCATCGCCTGCACGCGCTCCTCGGCCTCGCGCCGCACGGCGGCGGTCCGGGTCTCCGCCTCGGCCGTCCTGCGCGGCGCACGCGCCAAGCCATGCTTGGCGCTGCCAGCCGACACCTCTCTTGCTCAGCGACGCAGCTCTCAGCCTGCTAGCCGCCTTCGCCTCATCCACGGCTGCTAGTCATGCCAGGTTCGCGGCCTGGCCGGGCAGCCCCGCTGCTCAGAGCCTGCGTGTGATTGACTGTGGCAATGCACGTTGAGCTTGCGCTGAGAGCTTTAAGGCGCGCACATTGTTCAAACACCTCCAATTGTATAGTGTGCAGACTTTGTGATGCAAACACAGTGCAGGGGCAGAAGGCAGCTGACCTGCTGTGCGCTGCGGCAATCTTGACCTCAGCGGCCTCGGCCTCCTCTTGCGCTTCCTGGTAGTCCTCTTCCAGCTCATGTTGCTGCTCTTTGAGCTCCTCAAGCGTGCGTCGCACCTTCAGCGTCTGCACGCCGACGGCGCACAGTGCTTGAAGGACCACCTTGCAACTGTGCAAGTTTTGACTGCTCTATGCAGACTGCTCTATGCAAACGTGTGACGCTGCTCGGTACATATGATCAAACCATTTTGCAGGAGTTCTCTTTACGTGCGGTACAGCAAAGCGCAGCACTGCCTCCCGTCACACTTGTACCGGCTCATGTAGTCAGCCTACACTCCAAGCCTATACTCCAGCTGCTGGGCTTTAAGATGCACCCAGAGGGCGCGCGCCTCCTGCTTCTCCTCCTGCAGTGCCTGCTCCAGCAGGCGGATGCGCACGTCTGCGGCGGTCAGGCTGGCGGCCGACGGCGCGCGGCCGGGCGAGCCGCCGAGCGGGTCGCCACCGACCAGGTCCAGGAAGATCCGCTTTGGGCTCTGCCGTGCTTTAGCCTGCAGCGCGTGTGCGTCAGGCCTGCCTGCCATAAGAAGTAACTGGCTGGGCGGCAAGCACACAGACCGCAGCACCTCGCGCACAGAGAGGCGCTCAGCTGCGACAGCCCACACAGGGCTACCTGCACATACGACAAGCAACGGCGTCCAGCACGCGCACAAAGTGGACACGCCGCCTTACGTCCTGTGTGTGGCACAGGAGCCTGCCAAGCAGGACTGCTGATACCTCGCGTAGCTATGGCACGCATGCTCTATTGTGGCAGGAAACGCCAGGTGAGAGGCGCGTGACTCTGGCACGCAGCCTTGTGCGCACCCGGCAGTTGGGGCATGACTGCTTGAACTCCAGGTGCTGCGCCACACACGTCGTGTGGTACACATGCCCGCAGGGCAGCACGGACCATGTCTTGTCATCGGCACTGCTTGCCAGCTCCAGGCAGATGGTGCAGTGCAGGCTTGCCATACTGCGTGCTAGCGCACAGTGTCATGGCCGGCGAAAGCGCTCTCGCAGCGGCGGCGCGAGCGCATCTGCTGACCAGCTTGCGGCAGCCATACACGGCCGGCTCAGCCAGTGAGCGCAGGCTGGAGTCGAGGTGCCTGGTGTGTCCATAGAAGCTCCTCTCAGGAGGCACCGCTCAAGAAGGAGAGCGCCCGCTTGCATGCTTCTCAGCAGCCATGGTGGCACAGCTTGTGCCGCACAAGCACCTCATGAGGTGATCACATTGCAGCTGAGTTGCTCCATGCCATCCTCTTCATGACCCTCCGTCACGAGCTGCTCCGTCATGATTCGAACATCAAAAATGATCAAGGGCTTGAAGCGGTTACACTCGGGACAACAATTTGCCAGCAAATCGGGGGCGTCCAGCGCCTGGCCACCTGCTGGTAGCCATGGGGGCATGCACAGCGGTGCGCTGTATAAGGCGCAACTTGCGCTCCTGTGCCTACTCTGCGCGCGCTGTGTGCGCGCGCCCCACAGACAAGGCCTCTGTCCCGTGGGCGCGCAGCTGCGCACCCCAGGCGAAGGACGCATCCTCAAGCTGCGTGCCTATGAGGACAACTTGGCCCTGTATCGTGCAACCATACAGGCGAGCAAGGGCCTGCCGAGCAGCTATCAAGCTATGCCAACCACGGTTGACTACGCCGTTAGCGCTGCTACTCTGCTTCTTGCCCCGCACGACAGTCGGTGCCCTGCATTTGCTAGCAACTCGCGTGCAAGGCCGCCTTCAAGCTGAAGTATTGAACTAACGACACGAAATACAACAGGAGTGTACGTAGCCTAAGCAACCGCTGCTGCGCAGTGCACACAGCTGACAGCCCCGGCCATGTGTGCAACAACCAGGAGGCGGGCAAGCTGGGCGAAGTTGCGGCCTGGGAGGGGCGGACGCAGGCTCGCGCGGCGTGCGCGCGCGCAGCGCACACGCGCACGGCGGAGCAGGCCGCGGCCGCGGCGGCGGCCGCCGCAGCGCGCCAGGCGGCTGCGGACGCGCAGCGCGCGGAGCTGCTGGCGGTGCAGGCCGACTTTCTGAGCAAGCAGGCGAGCGGCCGCGCTCACGCGCGTGCGGTGCACAGTCACTGTTGTAGGGGCAAGCCAAGCAGCGCTGTGCAGCCCCTGCAGCCTCGACCAGCACGTGCAATGAGGGACTGGTGCAGGCAGGAGCTGTGTCGGCTTGGCAGCGCATGCACCACCGGTCTGGTTGGCTTGGTTGCCACGTCGCGACAACTCAGACCTATTTGCGACGTTGAGAAGAACCAGGCATCAGACGCAAGCTCAATCAGCAGCGAATACTGTCAATCAGCTCATGACTCTTAGCGGGAGGTGAGCAGACCCTCTTGCCGCTGCAGCAAACTCCAGAAGAGCGGCGCGCGGCGCTCGCGGAGCGCGCGCGTAGCCTGGCGGCCGCGCGGGCGGCGGCCGCGGCGGCGGCCGCGGCGGCCGCGCAGCAGCGGCGCTTCGCGGCCGGCTGCGATGAGCTGCGGCAGGCGCAAAGCGGCGCGCGCGCGCGCGAGGTTGCCGCGCAGCAGCTGGTGCAGGTGCGCGCCTGTGGCCGCGCGGCTCGAGCACTTATCAAGCACCTGCAGCGTCCGACCATGTCGCTGACAAGCTGCCAACGAAAGTGCTCGTGCGGCCATCCCGGCCTCTATTTCGCATGCTGTGTCTGTTGGCTGCCAACTCAAGCGTGTCGATGCGGTGGACATACAGGCAAGCATCCACCCATGGCACAGTCTGCATGTTCTTCCTTCGATCTCCACACGTCCTGATGTGTCCAGTCTGGCATGCGCAGATGGATGAGAAGCGCCGCGGGCACCATGCCGCCAGGGAGGTGGAGCGCCGAGCGGCTGTGCATGAGGAGGCCGAGCGTGAGGCTGCTGAACGCGCGTGCGAACACCAGCTCTGCTGCTGAGGGGCTTCAATGCATGGCCTTGGCGGCTGCATGCATGCTGCACACAGCGGGACATGTGACATGTGCTGTTGCTCATTACAGAGTGCCTGCCCCCAGCAGGCTCTTTTTCTGCTCTTCTTTTGTGAGCACGCACTTGGTAACATGTCAGGAGTGTTGGCTTGGTGGTGGACAGTGTGAAACAGCAGCGGCAAGTGGGGGCAGGCCGGCAGGCACGCAGAAAAGCGGGAGCAGGAGCGGCATGCGTTGCAGCAGGCCAAGGTGCAGCTCGACAGCCAGGCGCGCCCCATGCGCTGCGGCCACGTATGCACCATGCCGCTGGCCATCTACCATGCCGCTGGCCATCTACCATGGCGCTTGGCGGAGCTGTGCCCGTTTACACACCGCCGCAGGCGGCTCTGCAGAGAGTGCAGCGAACTTGTCCGGAGCTCATTCGGAACTTGTCACGGTCATGAGTCCAGACCAGGCGACTAGGTGGCGCTGGTGCGGGCCGCGCGGGCGGAGGAGGCCGCTGCCGCGGAGCGCGAGCGCGCGGCGCTGCATGCGGAGTGGGACCAGCAGGCGGCTGCGGCGCGCGCGACCGAGGCGGCGCGACGCGCCGCCCTGCTGCGGCTGCGGGAGGACGTAGCGGACTTCAACAGGCGCGCATGCGGCTGGTAGTGTGCGAGAGGCAGTGCGGCTGGTCGGGAATGGAGACTCCGATGAGCGCACACTCACGCGGTGATGTTGCTGTCGCAAGCGATGCCAGATCGCCCGCATGCATACAGCATGCTGCTCTGCAGCACGTCAGGGCAAGGCGCATGCTAGGAGGCAGCTGCAGCAGCTTCATGCCTGCACACGACTTAATTGCAGCCTGACGGTCCACCAGACCGAGTGCAACATGGCATCCGGCGGTCCAGGACCTTCACATTGGTCATGCAACACGTCGCTCCCTTCTTTGCGCATAGCAAGGCCGTCTCCGCATGCGCGCTCAGGCAGAACCAGCAGGCCGCAGCTGCCGCAGCCAGATCAGACAGGGAGGAGGAGGCGGCGCTGGTGGGCGCGGCGGTGCTGCGTGCGGCAGCCGAGGGCGCCGCGGAGGCCATGCGCGCGCGGGAGCGCCGCGAGGCAGAGCGCCATTACAGGCGCGTGCGCGGGCGGCCGGCGCGCCCGCCGCTGGCGCCCCTGCCCCACAGCACATCGCAGACCTGCGACCATGGCATGCCTGCAACTGCTTGCTGCAGGAGCGCCAGCTGCCCAAGCGCTGCAGGCATGTCGAAAGGTGCAACATTAGGAAGCTGCATCCTGCTGACGTGCTTGTGGCGCCGCCGGCCTGCGAGCGCATGCAGGTCGCATGCAGGTGGCAGCCGACCACGATAGCCAGCAGCGCGCCGACTCGGGGTCCGGGGCCGCGCAGGCAGCAACTGCAAGCGTCGCTGCACCGCGAGGCTGCTGACACGGCAGAGCGCGACGCGCTCATCGCGGCCGCCGCAGCGGCGGCGCAGGCCCGCCGCGATGCAGAGACCGCAGCGCGGGCCCGCGCACGCACGGAGCTGCAGGCGGAGGCGACCGCCGGGCAGCTGGCCCAGATCGCGGAGCGCACGCAGCGGCGGTGTGCGCCAGGGGCTGGGACAGCGGCCCGGGCGACTCTGGCGTGTCAGCGGCGCCCGAGTGCATATCCTTGTGTGTGCTGCACTGTTGAGGGGGCAGGTGAAGGACGGCCAGGGCAGGCCTGGCGTTCATATTGTCGCGGACGCCGCCGACGTTGCGGCAACTGCTGGCGCCCGTCAAGCGGCGAACTGCACACACTATTGAGCTGAGGGGCAAGTCACAGCGGCAGAGCCAAAGGCAGGCGTCTCGCGAGCGACCCTGTCTGCCGCCCGGCGCACAGGCGCCAGGCGCACGAGGATGCTCTGGCGGAGCGGACAGCATTGGATCGCGAGGAGGCCGAG
>JAABUY010002202.1_pt1 | contig 23758 bp, 6 predicted proteins | sample 5560271 | NCBI WGS metagenome assembly JAABUY01 (sample SAMN10711886, study PRJNA513374) | rock metagenome | isolation source: Antarctica rocks | place: Antarctica: Victoria Land, University Valley | reverse complement strand
TGAACCAGGGTAGGTTCAACGAACCAGACTAGGTTCAATGAACCAGGGGGTTCAAGGAACCAAGAGAGATCACCCGCTGATCAGTGGAAGCAAATGTTCAAGAGGCAGACAGCTTATAGGCCATCGATGCACCCGGGAGGCAACGGCAACACGCCAGTGCCACGCCGGCGGAGCGCCTGCGGGGCGGGACTAAGGTTTTCCATTTGGGTTTTTCCTTTGCAAAGGCGCTTCGCCCTCATAGACCTAGATAGGGACTGAATAGGGAGTTAATAGAACAAATAATAATAAATAAAACAATTATATTCAATATCAATAAGAACTTAATTAATCTTGAGCTTCTGAAGATAAGAAAGATCTGTAGTATAGAAAGTAAATTATTTTATGTTTTAAATAATATATTTAATTATTTGTTAAAAGAGAACAACTACATGTTGATGATAAAGAAATTTAAATGCAAAAATAGTATAAAGTAACTTAATATTAATTGAAATTGATTTGAATAATAAGTCTGATGTATAACTATGATATAAGAAGAATTTCATTGATAGTAAGAACAATTATATGAAGTTTGTGATTATTTATAAAGAACAGAATATAGTAATGATAAAGTATGAGTAAAAAGAGATAGCTGAGAAGAATAGTTCTTAATAACTTTAAATAACTGAACTTTACACTTTTTAAGATTGTAATTTATACTGTATTTATAATTTATAAAATGCTGCATAAAATAATGAGAATGCTGTAAATTTAACAGTTTGTTAGATATATAACTCACAATAGCTATGCTATTAGTGTGGTGCTCACTTTTAACAGGTTATGAGCTCAGGTTAGTGCAGTTGTTCTTGTGTAAAATAGCACCTAGGCCACCTCTGCTGGTGGTTTAAGTTTATGGTGAGAGAGTAAGCTCAAAGGTCATGAGTTTGAATTGCTGTCTGTGCACACTCTTTATATCTGTGAGTCAGTTGTGAGCCAATTGCAGGTTAGAGAGAGTGTTAAATATATAACTCATAATAGCTGTAGTTAAAAGTGTGGTGCTCACTTTTAACACAGTTAATTAAAACTGTATTTATTGAATTAAATAAGTTAAATGTGTTTATTGAACTAGATAGAATAAATGTGCATATTAAGCTATGAGAAAGAAAAATGTTTAATGAATAAAGTGTTTAAAATGTATTTATTGAATTAAGAAGAATAAATGTGTATATTGAATTATGAGAAATAAAGATATTTAAAGAATAAAAAGAATTAATTATATTTATAGTTTTAAAGATAAAGTTTGTGTTCAATGAATCTTAAGTAAGATAAATGAGAAATTGACTTAAGTTATAATGATTAAATTGTAAATATAAGTTTTTTATGAAGATAAGAGTAATTAAATTTATATAAAAAGAATAAATGTAAAGTGCAGTCACAATATATATATAGAGTGACACAATTAAGTTGATGTATATTTTAAAAATAAATTAATTATAAATAATATACTTTATATTCTAAATACATTTTTCTGTAACTGTGTTTTTCTAGTCACTTCAGATAGCTTTAAGTCAAGATATAAGATCATTAAATTTAAGCACTTTAAGCTTAACTATAAGTTAACTTTAAGTTAATCTCTTAACTTGTTGATGAAGTATTTAATGTTATAAGTATTTTATCTATATAACTGAGCTTTAAGTAAGTGTTTTACTCTTTAAATAGTGACTCATCTCTGTAAATAGTAATTCATTATAGATAACTTATCTTCATAAATGAACATTAAGTAAGTATATTATCTTTATAAATAGTGACTTATCTTCATAACTGAGTCTCAGTAAGTAACTTACTCTCATAACTAAGTCTTAAATAAGTGATTTAGTTCTTTAAATAAGTCTTAACAAATAACTTATTCTCATAACTGAGTCTTAAGTAAGTTTTTACTCTCTAAATAGTGACTTATCTCTGTAAATAGTGACTCACTCTCATAACTAAGCCTTAAATAAGTAATTTAGCTCTTTAAATGAGTCTCAGCAAGTGATCTGTCTCTGTAATTAAGTCTTAAGTAAGTGACTCACCTTCATAAATAGTGACTCATCCCTGTAACTGAGCCTCAAGTAAGTGTTTCACCTTCATAAAAGGGTCTCAATAAGTGAAAATCCTAATAGAAATGACATCATGACCCTTTTTATGTAAGCTCGCTTATTCTACGCTACTTGCGACAGTACATAGTAGATTATGGGTTTCTTGAAGAACAATGCCTTTCATGGCAGCGACAAGCGTATCTAGAGCCACAAATGTAAAGGCCAGCTACAGGGAAGGCTAATCTGAGCGACTGTGCATTGAGTATTTACTGTGCGTGAAGTTTCAGGGGGTATATGACAATGCTTCCCGTTCCACTATGACAAGCCCGCCTTGCGATGAACCGGCCAAACGCCCTTCGCTATGACCGAGAGAGCAGGACAATCAAGTACTCCACCAAGTATCGCCAGGTCATGTGTATCAATAGTAACCATATCGAAATGTTTCAAGAAGTCCTTGCGCAACCCATGAGATGGCATGTTGCCTAGCACGTTGCCCTGACGTTCACCTCAATTGCACTCTTCGAAACGTCACGGATTCAGAGCTTGGATCTCACCCCTTCCAAACGAAACTTGACATCTCTGAGGACTTTGCTCGATGGTTTCCAGTTATCAAACTGCCTGAGGAGTTCTTGGATCTCGTCGTGGAGCTGCGTCCGAACGTAATCCTCCTCGAGCAGCCCACGCATGGCGAATGGGAGGATATATGGGTTTGGCGCCGATGCTACTTCCGGCTTCCGGACTTGCAGTGGAACATCACCTATGGAGGTTGTCTCAAGCGCGTGCGTGGCTGCAAGACTAGCAAACAATATTAGCAAGCCCCTACAATGAAGCCGCCTTCCAAGTAGATCTCACTAATATACAGACTCGTCATCATAGATTCGAGAATGGCCCTCTCCGCCGTATAGACTCCCAGCGAGCGGTGAACTCAACTCCTTGATGAGTCCGTGATCGGAAATCCCGAGGTTGCGGAGTTTCAACGCGAACCCCACGAGATGAGTGATGCTGATAGGGTCAGTCAACGTCAGGCACTACCAGGCCTCCAACTTACAAATCTGGAGCGTGGACCCTCCCGTCCACAAAGACAGCCCGGTAAATGTAAGGATGGGTGATGTTCCCAAACGTCGAGGACTCGAGTTATGAAGGTCAGCCGACTTATTCACTTACTTTAAAAAGCGAAAAAAGCTCAGCATACCTCGAGTGAGACTAATTGATCGTCTATGCTGCCAATATAAACAACTCGCACGCCGTATCGTAAAACCGTCTCCAGGGCAGCGGTGTAGTCTCTTGAGACTGTGCTCTCCGGCCTGGCAAAGTCGAACAATTCGCCTGCCGATCCCCCTATCCAACGCGACTTATAATCTGCAAATGGTCCAAGGTTGATACCAGCCATAGCGCATATGCCAATACGGGCGGATTCTACGCAGCCAAGGGCGATAAGTCTACCCACAAGCATAATCGTGACCGGCACCCCCTGACTGTGGCAGGCAACCAGTATGAAGTCGGCCTTACGGATAACGTCGAGCCAATTGAGCAACAGCCTCCAGAGTAACTCGACCCTCTCCAAAATCTTCCCTTCTCCCTCGAGGGCGATCTTCTCGATCTCGCAGGAGTAACCGTGCTTGGTGGTCCATTCGCTGATTGCGCTTGCTGCAGAAGTGGCGAAACGGATGGATGTGCCTGTTGGCTGACCCAGAACGGTCCGAATCAACGGAGCTGGAAAATACCCATGTACTCCTATTGCCAGGGCTCTCTTTATTCGGGGTGGATCTCGAATGATATGAACTTGAGGGGTTTTCGGCAATTCGCCGTATCTCAGCAACTTCCCAAGCTGCTGCAGAAGGGTAGGACTCTGCTGTGGACCGTAGGTTTTTTCAAATAACGGTAGGACAAGGTTTGGCAAAACACTTTGCAACTGCTTCGATGCAACCAGCTCAGTCAACTTGGTGTTTGAGTTAGCCGAAACTGGTTTTGGATTCTCCGCCTGCCTTGGTTCTTGACTGGTCGCAGCTCCAACTGTTGCCTCTAATGACTGCGGCCGTCCTCTTTTTCCAAGGCTTGTAGCCTTTGCCACTGTTGCTGATTTTGGCGACTTTTGTGATGGCGTGTCGGCCACAGCAAGGTCTCCCGTCCCTGCCCTAAAACTTCGAGTCCTATCCTCTTGTTTGGCGTTGTCCCTAGACCAGAATGCCCATCCTGGAGTCCGCGCAACAGCTTTGCTAGAGGTCGAAAGAGTTTGCGCTTCTGCCGTAGAGCCTTCGGCTGTAGCCTTATTCTGATCCTGATCTCTCTCAACCTTTGGTACTGGCATAGACGTGGGTAACCTTGGGGACTCCAGTGCAGTCACTGGGTCATCCTCGCCAATATCATTCGATCGGGGTGCTGCTGCGCTATTCCACAGGTTGAACCACGGGTTTGGTCGAGCAGGAGCGGTAGCGGACCTTCTACTCGGCAGCGTGTCTGTATTTAATTGATTACTTTCAGACTCCTGCGTGACTGGCTCATGGCTTTCCTGTGCCGAAGGTTCATTGGGAGACTTATTAGAAGAAAGCTGTGAGGAGTCTTGTGCAGGTTCTGGGGTTTGCGTTGAGCCATCTTCCCTGTTCGAGGCAGTATTTCTGGAAAGCCATCCAAGCCAGCTAGAAGACCCATTAAGTGGTCTCTCCGGGCCAAGCTCCACCAACTGTGTTCTCGGAGGACATGTGTGCGCTTCTGGAGTGGCGTCTTGTTTCTTCAGCTCGGTAGTGATCAATTCTTCTCCATCCTTCACATCTTGACGTTCCCCAGAAGAGTGATCTATGCTGGCAGTGATGTCGGTTCGTTCACATTCCGGGGGTTGTCCGTGCTCGTCAGAAGCTTTGGATCGTAATGTTGCATTGGAGGTAATATTCACCTTGGTGGTAGTTGCTGCAACAGGTAGTGACCTGCTGGAACTACCCATACCGCGAGAACCATAAAGCGACGGGGATCTCATGGGTCCTGACGGTGTCCGTCGCGATCGAGCCGAAGAGACCAATCCAGAGGCAGCACTACTGGCGGCTGATATACTCTCACGAGCCACCTGGGTAACGGGCGCGGCTTTGGCTACTTGTGGCCACGTTCCTCCGTACCAGCTTCTCGTCCACCGTGGCTCCATCACGGTCAGCATATGGACCACGGGAGGAGGTCTCCAGATCCTTACGCTGATAGAGTCGGCTTTCTCCGGCTCCGCCGTGTTCGGAGCTCCTATCTCGACAGCATTTGGCGACTCGAGCGGATGTGAAGCCTCCGGAGTATTGGGAAGTGGAATTTCAAAAGGAGGCGTTTCTGGCGTGTCGGTCTTGAGCCTCTTGCGTGGTCCCATAGGATTGTTCGGTCAACCCGAAAAGCTGCAAGAATCAGACAAATCTTAAGGCCTGGTCACTATCGCAGTCAAATGTCTCGACTTTCTAAAAGGATATACAACATGAGTGAATACAGTAGTAGAAGGAAGGTAGATAAGGTCTACCTAACTTTGAGATGTGATTGTACATGAGGTACTGTACACGTTACCTCAGGTACATTCAAGGTAAACACCCCCACATGGGCCGTCATGTCATATTAGAAGTGTTCCCTGGTCTGTGCACAGCCTCACTTCAATGCACACTTTCCTCAAAAATTACCCCCATCTTCAAAATTCAATAACTTCATCAATATGAACTCAATTAATGCAGCTCTTGCTGCATTAAACTTGCAAGAGACCTTTAATTACACTGTTGTTGCTTGAAGATTCAGAATCAATTGTATTACACTGTTACAACATTATAAAGATATAACAGTCACAAAAAAATCAATTCTAATTCTATAGCTTTATTATTGTTTAAGTAAAGAAAGATCTTTATAAACTATATTAATGAGCTTATTAAGTAAGAACTACTTTCTATAATTTATATAATAAATCAATTTGCTGCTAAAATCAGTGAAAAGAAGTCTGAAAAGAACTGAATAAATTGCTTTATTAAATCAGCAAAAAATGATTTGACATTAAATGATTTTATGAGATTCAATTTAATTTAAAAGAAAATTAATAATGTCTATCAATACCAATATTATTTTAATTTAATATGTAATTCTTTTAGCTACAAGTTTCATACTGATATAGCTTAAATTCAGTAAAAGATTAATTAATATAAGATTTTATTTTAAAACATCTATAATATAAATGAAAAGAGCTTTCTTATTAATGTTTTGTAAAAGATTTACAGAATATATAGTGTCAAAGAGTTTAAATAAGATTTGTTAAAGAATGCAGATTAAAATAATAATGAAGAATAAATTACTTTAATTAAAACAATTTATATAAATAATACTTCTCTTTTTTTAATTATTATTTATTAAATTAATTCTGAAAATCTTTAAAACATATAATTTAATGATTTTAATTTTAAAAAACAGTTCTGCTTCTTTACTTTATCTTTTATGAATTAAATTAATAAAAATCTAAAATTTTTCTGACTTACTTATGTATTTAAGAACTTTATCAAAAATAAAATCTAATTTAAAAATATTTATTGACTTTTATTAATTAATAAGCATAACAGTTATATTAATATGAAGTTCTTAAACTGATATTATAACAATAAAGTATTAATAAAAAAAAATTTCTCTTCATTTTATACATTAACTGCAATCTTTAAATGTTAATCTTTAAATGTCAATCTTTTCAGCTTTTTAACTTTTTGTTACTTACAGAAATTGAATATTTAAATTTTTAAAATTAAAGATCTATTAAATATAATTAAAAAAGTCTTTTTTAATTTATTTTGATCTGCTTTTCAATAGACATTTATTGAAGACAACATTTTAAATAAATAATAAAAGACAGAGTTATAGTCTTTTAATTTAACATTAATATTAAATTAAATTAAATATTAAGAAGTAGTGTTCTAGCTGCTTTCATTGTGCTAGTTAAAATTAATGTTAAAGAAACTGAGTGAAGACTTTATTTATCTTAATTATAGTCATAATTTTCTTAATAATTCAGTTAAAATACAGCACAAAGTTTTACTAAACAGCATAATACAACATGAGTATTTTCTTTCTTTTAATAAATTATAAGTTCAGATTAGCAAGAGACTTCTTAAAGAAAGTGCATACTTTTAGTGTTGTGATAGCTGAATATATAAGTTTAAATTATTAAGTAAAATCAGTACTCTCAGCAGCTTAATATATATCTTATTAAATAGATAAATAAGCATCTGCAGCAGCTAAATATATAAACTTAAATTGTCAAGCAAAATCAGCACTTTCAGCAGCTTAATATGTGTCTTATTAAATAAATAAATAAGCATTCACAGTTACTTATAAGAAGCACTGTCATTCAGCAGCTTAATATGAGTCAAAAAAACAAATAAGCATTTACTGTCTCACAAAACAAAAGATATAAGACTTTTTTTGTTTTATTTACATTATTTTTTATATATATTTAATTATTTTATCTTATTCACTTCTTATACTTGTGTTTACTGTTGTCATGAATGCAAACAGCATTATAAACTTTAATGACTTCTTTATAAAAAAGATCTATAAAATGTTGTTGAAGTCTCAGCAGTCAATATTCTCATCAATAAATTCTTGTTTTTTCTTAACAATCTTAACTTTAAAAGTCAGAAAATTAACATAAAAACTTTATACTGACTTATTATCTATATCAATGTAGATAATTAAGAATATTTGATGAACAAGATCAGTGTAAAGAATATTTGAGATACATTGAGATTTAAATACAAGAAGAAGTTGCAGACAACAGAGAGACAATATTTAATAAAGTTTATTAAATATAAAATGTTAAAAAATATATTCATTAAAGAAGCATAAACTTATTTAAGCAAACTCAGCAGAAAGATTGCTGCAACTCAGTCTGATATAATTAATCTGTTTAAATCAGAGCAATAATTTTAAATATTGCTTTAAGCATTACTGAATGAGTATAATGTGATTTGCAATGCAATTAATGCTCAGAATGCTTCAGACATTAAGAGAAATCTATAAAAGCTTTAAAAGAAGAAGATACAGCTTAAGATTAAGAAAATTATTATTATTTTGTGAATAGATAAATAGCAAGAAGATAAATGTTTAATGAATTATAATTCATTAAATCACTGTGTAATCAATGTTAAAAAATGTCATTAAAGATTTAATAATCATTAAAGATCATTCAGCCTCAATAGTGATCAGTTTTTTTGCTATATAGTCTTTAAATATTTTCTTTATTAAAATACTTATAGCATTCAGAACTATAAATATCTTTTTGTTGCTTAAAGAAATATTTAAAAGAAGATAAATAAGTTGATTATGATTAAGTTACATCATAAATTGAGATTTAAATGTAAAAAAAAAGATATAAAACTTTTAATACAGAGATCAGCAATGATACTGTTTTCTTCTTTTTAAACTTAAAAGATAAAGAAAAAATTAATAATAAGATCACTGTTTTGTTTAAGAAGACTGTTAATAAGATATTTAAATTTAAATAAGTTGCAGACTCAAAATTCTTCTTATATATAACTAATTAATTTAAACTCTTCAGTGACTTTCTGATATGCATAAGACACTGATAAATTAAAGTTAAAAAGAGACATTTATACTCTTATTATTATAAAGTAATCATTATACAAATTAAGTTAAAAAATTCTGTAAGACTGAATTCAACACTTTATGTATCTGAACTTAAAGTCAATCTTTTCTTAAAAAAGTGAATGTATAAAATGAAATTATATAAAAGCTTTAATCAATACAGTCTTTAAATGTGTGATAAGTGCAGTAAGACTATAATAAAAGTATTAAAGTGAGATGAGATCTATATAGTTAAGTATATTATAAAGAGTCTCAGTGAATTTATTTTAATATTCATTATATATACATCACACTTAGAAACTGTCTTTCTCACTATTGCATTAAATACAAGTCTGCAGATTCAGACTCATAAATATAACTTAATGACTAATTTCTTAAGCATCAACACTGCACTGTTAAATAAAAAGATTAAGACTTACAGACTTTAACACTGATGATTTGCTCATCTTGATTTTATAAAGCTGTGCAATCTTTACAAGATAACAATTCTTAAAAAGTCAATTCTTATTGCTGAGAATAGTAAGAATATATATGAGATTTATGTTCTTATTAAGTTTATCAATAAGTAAAATCACACTGTAAATGAAAGAAAGATCAATGTTTTTATTTTCATTTTTATTAACATATATAGTCTCTTGTCTTTGTCATTTACAGAATATCAGTACTTTCTTAAGATTATAAATAATTATTCTTAAAAAATGTAAACAATATTACTAAAGTGACACAATGATGTCTCAGAGACACTGCAAAAATGATGATTGAAAATTAAATTTTAGATTGATGCAAAGATTTTTACTGTACAAAGCAACAATGTCATAGAGTTAAGATCTATTCTAAATGATTAATGCAAATTCTTTAACATTACACTGCAATATAGATGTTCTATATGTTGATTCAGAACAATGTAGCTGAAAAAGCAATTTAAATCATTAAGAACTCAGTGCATATTATGATTAAAGAAACTAAGCTATTAATAAAGTTTTAAGTACAGACTGTATAGACAGATATTTATCTTCATAACTAAATAGCAATTAATTTCTTAATTAATGATAAATAGATAACTTCTGAGAAAGCTTTCACTGATGTAAAGTCATTTATCAATTACATTTATATATGAGAATGTAAATGCTACAGTTACATTGATTTAAGATTACTATTTAATGATAGATACAACAAGTTTATGAATTAAAAATGAATGAGAGTCTTCATAAACTATATTGAGAAAATCACAAAGCAGTATCTATTTTAAGCATTAAATCTCAAGTACATCATTAGAAATTACACTGTAAAGTTCACTGAAAGCAAAAAGAAAAATATTATTGATTTTAAACTGCAATAATAAACACTTAATGTTCTTTTAAATTGAAGATTCATCAGATATTTATGAAAGAAGTTAATCACTATAAACTTTATTGTGAATGTCTCAGTTTCAGAGCAGACACTCAAAATTAAGAACACTGAAATACAGTTAAACTTAATTATAGTTAAATTGACAAGTCTTAAGATGAAAAGAATCAGATTAAGTCAATTATGATTAAATTAGATGAATCATTAGATAAGAAAATAAACATTAATTAAGTTAAAATGACATTACTTAGAGAAGTTAGAATCTTTTTGTACATTAAAGTTTTTAAGTGAAAGAGAAATAATAACAATTAAGATATAAATAAGTTTTCAATCAAAATATTCAGAGTTATGCTAACACTTACAGCATTTACTGCAAACAAAGAAGATTTAATAACAATTAAAATTAACATTCTTATATTTGTTATCTATGCTGAAGCAGTGAGAGACTCAATCTAAGAAAAGATATAAAAGAATGTCATTTATGCAGAGCTGATAGCTCTTGCAGTAAATAAGATATAAAAAGAGACTGTGTCATCAAGAAAAGTTAACATTATAATTAGTAAGTAAATCTTTAAATTTAAGCTGATCATCAATGAATTTTTAAACAAGCTTAAGACAAGACTTATGACAAGAGACTTTTTATAAGTATACAGCATTAATTATAAAGATATTTTCACATTTACTGTTAAGTTCAACACTCTGCAAGTCTTTTTAGTCATCATTGCACTTAAAGATCTAAAGTGTCATTAAGTAAATGTCAACAACATTTTCATAAAATTCTTTCTAAAAAAGATCATTTACATAACATTTTCTTTTAAAGTCAATATCACATCTAATTATGTTCTATGCATACTGCACAGTCTCTATAATCTTAAACAAGCTGCATAAAACTGATATAAATGATGTGTTATTAAATTGATTAAGTTAAATTTTCATTAAAGCAACATTGATCTTTATCTTCTTCTTTACAGCATCAAGAGAATTATGCTGCTTCTTTATATAAATGATATTGTTATGATCTCAACAAATCTATTACACATTTACTGATTTAAGCAAGCTTTTATAAACATGTTTAAAGTCAAGAACTTAAGAAAGACACAGAGAATTCTTGACATTTAAATTATACATAACTGCAAAATGAGAACTCTGCATCTAAATTAGACTCATTATATAAATAAGATATTAAGAAATCTTTATATGCATCTTAATAAACACAAAGTCATCAGTATTTTACTTAACAAATATGATGTTCTTTGCTCTGCTGACTTAACTGATCAAAGAATAGATTAAAGACAGTATTAACAGACAATTAAAAGTTTAATGTATACAGCAATTTATATTTAGTTAGACATTATCTTTACATTAAATTGATTAAATCAATATTTTAATGATTCTGCAAAGCATTATGAACATGCATTAAAGAGACTACTACAGTATATAAAATTAATCATTAATCTCAACATTATATACAGTCTCAATAAGAGTTAAGTAATACTTAAATACTCTGACTTCAACTATACATCAGATAAACAGAATTAAAAATTAAGTTTAAGATACATCTATATGTTTAGAGATGAATCAGTGTTGTGAATAAATTAAAAGTAAAAGTTTGTTATTATTTTAACTATTGAGACTGAGTACATAATTATGTTAATGTGTACAAATATTGAGATCTGACTCAGACAGCTATTAAGAAACATAAGTATAAGTAAATATCTTAAAGTCAATTTGCACTGTGTAAATATTCAAAAGAACAAAGCTCATTAAACAGCTTTATTCATTCAATTTAAAGAAGATAATTAAGCTGTCTTGATTCTAATCAAGAATGCATATGTATATGAGCAGTTAAAGTACATTAATATGTTCTATTATAATATCTGTAATCTGCATAAGCAAAATTAAATTCAGATAAACTTTATACTCAATCAAGAGATAATTATCAATGAGTTTATTAAGTCTCTGTTTAAATAAATCTTTAAGCAGTTCATTAAACTTATAAAATTCACTATTAATGATTAGTTAAATTCTTAAATAGTTTATTGAATTTGTAATGATGCATTGAATCATTTAATGTTTGCTGTTAATGAAAGTTAATGAGTGCAGTTTCATTAAGTAAGAATATTAAGAAGCAATATTTTAGCTGCTTTCATTGTGTTAATTAAAATTAACATTAAAAGAACTGAGTAAAGACTCTATTATTCTTAATTATGATCACAATCTTCTTAATAATCTGATTAAAATACAGCACAGAGTTTCACTAAACAGCATAGTATAGCATAAGTATCTTTTTTCTTTTAATATTAAATTTAATAAGAAATTCTCTTTAAGCATTACTGAATTTTTAATTATATTTAATTTTAATTAAAAGCAGATTCAGTTCTTAATAAAAGATACAGTGCAAAAAGAAGTAAAAAAAAAAGATTAGAAAGCTTAAAAAAATAATGAACTTTTTATATATTAAGAATTTAATGTTAAAAGTAAGAATAATGAATTTACAGACTATAATGAATATTAAGAAGATTAAAAGAAAGTATAATAAGAGTTTAATCAATAAATTTAATTAAAAAGATAAAATAAAAATTATATTTTTTAGCTTTAACAAAATTGAGGTAGCTCAGCAGCATTTATAAGAAGAATAACAGAAAAAAGATGTTATGAAGATTTAAAAGAAGAAGAAGAAGTATTGAAAGCAGTAAATAAAAAAAGAGAAATAATTGTTGATTATTTAAAAAAAGATAGTATAAGAGAAAGTACATTCTCAATATAAGAAGAAAAAAATGACAAAATCAGCAATATTAAGTGAAGACTGCAGAGCAGTGAAGAATGAATAAATAGTTTATTATAAAGATATAAAAGACAAAATAATATTTAAAGAAAAGCTGAGCAAGATTAGAATTGCAGTTAAAGAAAAAGAATACAGCAGAGAAGATTAATTAAAAAAAGAAGAATTAAATTAAATCTTTACAATTCAATAAATAAATTAAGTCTTTAAAATAATTTAATAATTAATCTAAGTTGCTTAAAAGTTTTTAATTAATCTATTTAAACTACATTTTTAATATGAATTCAATCAAATAAGTAGTCATTGAGTAATTGTGATTGATAGTAAGGTGAGTTTTTTTGAGAAGGTGTGCATTGAAGTGAGGCCCTGCACGAACCAGGGAATACTTCTATGTAATCTAGCTAACTGCTTCTGGTAGAACCCAAGATCCTGGCTCACAGATACCTAAGTTAAGGTTACTTATTGCGGGGCGCACTACTGGCAAAAATGGTAACTTGCAAATATTACAGTCTTACTCAGTCAGGAACCGTCACTGGAAGGTCAACCTTTGTTGACACTTACCAACCACTGAGTCCGTGTCGCAATGGGTCTTCAAAAGAAGGCAAGGGACGACTCCCATGGCTCTTCACTCTTTGCTAACCCATTGTGTCCAGCATGGCAAGGGTCGCCTTGACAAGTGGTATAAGCTTGCCAAGGAAAAAGGCTATAGGGCGCGAGCCGCCTTCAAGCTTATCCAGTTGAACAAGAAGTACAACTTCCTGGAAAAGAGTAAAGTACTTCTGGATCTCTGCGCTGCGCCAGGGGTAAGCTGTACGGGCCCATTTGAAGGTTTCTTCGATCGCTAACGCAAACCAGTCATGGTGTCAAGTCGCGGCGGAAACCATGCCAGCAGGCAGCCTGATTATAGGGGTCGACCTAGCCCCTATCAAATCGATTCCAAGGACGATCACCTTTCAAAGTGACATCACTACGGACAAGTGTCGTGCAACTATCAGGCAGCATCTCAAAACGTGGAAAGCCGACACAGTACTCCACGACGGAGCTCCCAACGTCGGCACCGCGTGGGTGCAGGATGCCTTTTCACAGGCGGAGCTTGTCCTCCAGGCTATGAAGCTGGCCACGGAGTACTTGGTGGAAGGTGGCACGTTTGTTACCAAAGTCTTCAGATCGAAGGATTATAATGCCTTGCTGTGGGTTTTCAACCAGCTCTTCGCCAAGGTTGAAGCAACAAAACCGCCTTCTTCAAGGAACGTCTCGGCAGAAATATTCGTTGTGTGCCGTGGCTTTAAGGCTCCAAAACGCATCGACCCCAAGTTTCTAGACCCCAGATCAGTGTTTGCAGAGCTCACTGATCCTACGCCAAACAACGAAGCGAAAGTTTTCAATCCGGAGAAGAAGAAGCGGAAGAGGGATGGGTATGAGGAAGGGGACTACACTCAATACAAAGAGGCCCTTGCCAGCGAGTTCATCGAAACGACGGATCCCATTGCAATGCTTGGTAGTTTAAACAAATTGGTCTTCGAGCAGCCAAGTAGCGTCGACATCGCTCTTTCCGCGCTCAATCAATTGCCAGAGACGACGACGGAGATACGGGATTGTTGCGCGGACCTCAAAGTTCTCGGTCGAAAGGAGTTTCGCATGTTACTGAGGTGGCGTCTCAAAGTCCGGGACAAATTCGGCTTTGCGTCAAAGAAAAAGAGCATGCATGATGCAGAAGCAGAGGAAATCGCGGAAATAGAGCCAATGGATGAGGAACTCCGAATTCGCGGAGAAATGCAGAAACTTGATGAGAATGAGAGCACTCGCAAGAAGCGAGAGAGGAGGCGAGAGAACGAGCGGAAACAGAAAGAGATAGTGCGTATGCAGATGCATATGACAACTCCAACAGAGATTGGACTCGAACAGGCAGGCCCGAACGGAGATGACGCCATGTTTGCCCTGAGGACGGCTGATCAAGCTGGAGCAATTGACCGAGTGGCAGATGGCAGAATGAGGTCGGTCGCTAACCGACCAGACGAAGATACGGAGAACAATACAAATACAAGTGGAGACGAAGCAACGGACCTTGAAGAGGACTATCTGGAAAGGGAGCTCGATTCTCTCTACGGAACGTACCAAGAGCACAAGGCTGCATCGGACGCCAAGTACCGAGCTAGGAAGGTCCGGAAGGAGCACAAAGATGGGGCCTGGGAAGGTATCTCGGAGCCTGAAGGCAGTGGCAAAGAGGAGCCCTTTGAAACCAACAGCACCAATTCCTCAGACGATGATGACAAGTACGCGCCAACCAAGTCATTAACAACAACATTAGTTTCAGAAAACCCCCAAAAAGACACTCTTAGCAGTCGTGCAACGACTTTCTTTGAGCAAGCCATCTTCAGCAACATTAGTGGGCTTGACCTAGGGCAAGGCGACGACAGTGCAATTGAGCTTGAGAACGAGTCGGTGAAAGACGATGTTAAATTATCTTCCAAGGTTCATCAGGACAATGATACGAAGGGGTATGTTGGCAAGAGAGCAGGTACGCGTCAAAGGCCGAACGTGATCTGCTCAATCCGATCCTAAAGCTGGTGCGCATATAGCAAAGTCTTCGGCTTCGCCTATGGGATCCGTCGATGGCGACAATAAATTCGAGGTTGTGAAGCGTGTCGAGAACGACGAATGGGATACTAGAAGTGAACGCCAGACTGGTTTAGGTACGTCGGGTCAAATTATGGTCACTTCCACGTGCTCCTCAGCGGCTCACTTGCAGTAGACATATATATCATTACAGCCGAAGCTATGACCCTAGCGCAACAAATTGCCATAGGGGAGAAGAGTAAATATGATCTGATGGATGAGGGCTTCAACAAATATGCATTCCAAGACAGAGATGGACTACCGGAGTGGTTCCTCGATGACGAAGGACGACACAGTAAACCGCACCGACCGACAACCGCAGCCGCCGCAGCCGCGATAAAGGAGAAGACACGGGCGTTGAATGCACGTCCTATAAAGAAAGTTCGTGAAGCCAAGGACAGGAAGAAGTTCAAAGCTGCTCAGAGACTAGAAAAGCTTCGCAAGAAGTCCGCTCTAGTGGCAGACGATGAAGGCGCAACCGAGAAAGAGAAGGCTCAAAACATTGCCAATATGATGAGTAAAGCTGCCAAGAAGAAGCCGAGACAGCAGGTAAAGCTGGTTGTTGCGAGAGGTGGGAACAGGGGCATCTCCGGTCGACCTAGGGGTGTGAAGGGTAAGTACAAGATTGTTGATGCACGGCTAAAGAAGGATGTACAAGCCAAGAGACGACTGGCAAAAAAACAAAAGTGAGCGTCTTCGATTACAACGTATCCTAATTCAAGGTATTCTTTGGCATGGAATCTTTTGACCAGTGCGATACCTGCAAAGCCTGTTAGTATAGTTCTTTTCTTCTTGAATGATCTAAGACCTGATAGAATTGTATATTCTAATAGTGTTGCAAAAGATAGAGAAGTTGTAAAGTAGTAAGACATTGAGGTCATCATTGCTGTCATGAGAGTAGATTAAGAAATTGCAGTTTTAAACACTTTTTAAAGAATGACAGTCTTGTTTCTGTATTGTAGAGTTTATATTTCTTACTAGATAGTTAACTGTTCATTGACAAGTTAAAAGATTAGCTTAAAGCTAGCTCTAATTGACAAAGCTGTACTTAAAGTGCTTAGAACTGAAGATCTTATGTTTTAGCTCAGAGTCATTCAGAGTGATTAAAGTAATCATTAAGTTAAGTTAAAGTCAAAATATCTAATCTGACTTAACTTATAAATTAAGATTACTAACTCTAGTCTAACTCACACTAAAGCTGAGATTAGGCTAGAGTCAGATCAGATCACTATAGAAAATTTATGCTAAAATTATTTTAATTAATATATATATAAATATTTACTTTAAGTCTTTCACAAAAGAATTATTCAAGAGCAATACAATAAAGTAATAAAAACAACAGTAAAATTCTTTATTAAACTATATAATATTTATATATTACTATTACTCTACAGTTTAAATACACACAATTTTTTTCTCTAACACTCTTATAAAAACTTTAAAGCTCTTTATGTATCAAACTATCAACATTATATTTTTGGTCTAAATTATAATTTATTTTGCATAAATAGCAGTCAGATTCATATCTAAAAATTGTTATTTTATTATTAACAACATACTAGAAGAATTAAATTTACTTTTAAAATATGTAGTAAAATAGATTTTAAAAGCTTCTTACTAAGACAAGTTAAGAGATTAACTCAGAGCTGACTTCAGTTAGTAAAGTTTAGCTTAAAGTGCTTAGATTTAAAGATCTTATATTTTAGCTTAAAGCTATTCTGAGTGACTAGAAAAACTCAGCAATAGAAATTTTACTTAAAATATTATTTACAATTAATTTGTCATTGTAATATATTTAGACTGAATTGTATTACTCTTTTTATATTTTATATCTACATCTTTTTTTAAGCAGCAATTCACAAGACACATACACTACAACTTTACAACTACATTAACTATCAAAAATCTACTTAATGCATATAAAAGAGCTTATTCACATCTTTAAACTTCTTAAATCTTTTATTTTCATCATCATTTTTCATAATGATAGAGCTTCATTTTCAATATTTAAAATTTTTTATCACTGTTAAGAAGCAGTGTTCTAGCTACTTCTATTGAATCAGTTAAAACTAGTGTCAAAGAAGCTAAGTAAAGTCTCTATTGATGTTGACTGCAGTCAATATTCTTAACTTAATCATAATAATATAATTATAGAGTTTCACTAAACAGTATAATATAGCATAAGTATCTTCTTTCTTTCAATAAATTATGAGCTCAGATTTGCAAAAAACTTCTTAAAGAAAGTATATACTTTTAGTGTTTTAATAGCTTAACATACATCTTATTAAATAAATAAATAAGTATCTGCAGTAACTAAATACATAAACTTAAACTGTTAAGCAAAATCAGCACTCTTAACAGCTTAATACATATCTTATTGAATAGACAAATAAGCACTTACAGTTACTCATTAAAAACACTGTTCTTTAATAGCTTAATATGAATCATTAAGACAAATAAGCATTTACTGTCTTATTATTATGAGTTGCACTCATACTAGAAGTCTTATAATCTAGTCACTGACTAAGATTCTAAAACAAAAACTCTTATCTTCAGTCTTTATATAAACCTTCTCTTTTCTCTTTAAATTATTCTTCTTGTATTTAGAAACTATCAATTAAGTGTTAATCTCATTGCAAATTCATAATATTGAAATAATCTTCTCATTTAAATCTAATCTACTAAAGAGACCTTGCTGTATGATTGTACAATTAGTGCAGAATAAATGAAGAAATTTTTATAATTAATAAATTTAAATTTGTTTTAAATGCAATGTCAGTCTGAGATTAGGTGTTGCTGAACAAGATATGTGATAAAATGCATAACATAAAGAGTTATATAAATTATCTATACATTTTAATGATGAAGCAATTCAACACTGCTTTAAACATACTGATCAGCTCAACAGTATCATCATTATTAGCTGTGACATCATTATTACAAGAACTCATAACTTATATAAATCTGATGAACTTTTACATGTGCACACTACAACTTCACAATCACATCAGCTATCAAAAATCTACTTAATGCATGTGAAAGAGCTCATTCACATCTTTAAATTCTCTAAATCTTTTATCTTCTTCATAGTTGTGTTTAAATTTGTTTTATTTGCATTTTATACACTCATCATTTCTCATTATATCTGCTGCTTTTTCATGCATTCAATTGCAAAGCTCTTCACACAATCTTCAGTTTTTTGATGTTTCTGAGTTCTCACTTATTCATTTGTCTATTTTCACATCAAAACAATTCAAAAACATCAATATCACAACATTTACACATTAAAACAATCATCTCAACTCTGCTTTTGTATGCACATCAACAATCAACAAAGATATCAAAAAATCAAAAACAGCAAGTTTTTTACATTACACTCTTCTGTATTTCATACATCAAAATTGTTTTCATATCTCATTTTTTCAGAAAATTATAAGCAAAAATGTCACATTACATCAGAAGTTTTAATTTTTCTGACTTCTTACTTAACAAAGTCATACAGCAACAACATTAAAAACATTATATCACATTAAAATATTCTTAAAAACATTAAAATCACATTTATATCACTATATTTTATCTTCAAAACACTACATTTTCAATCTTTTAAACTACTTTCAAAATCTTTCAAACTACTTTTCAAATCTTTTAGATCAAATTGAGTTCTTTTAGATCAGATTTATTGTTTTAAGCTGAATTTCTGATTTCTTTGTGCAGAAAGATTTTCTCAACAAAAATTGACATTGAAATGAATTACATAGATTGTAAAGAATATATACTTAAAGTTAAATGCATCATTTAAATTTAGTCTTGAGTATTAAGCATTAACTGTGTTATCTTATCTAATTGCTGATAAAAGCTCATTGTAAAGTCTATTTACTTTGAGTGAATTAAGATATTAAACAAGATTTAAAATAGAGAATTGAGACTTTCTTGCTTTAAATCAGAAAAATAAATCAATAAGAACTTAATCTAGAATCTTAAAAATGTTTAGCTTGTGAAAAGCTGAATTATTACTACTAGAAAAGATCTTATTTATAAATTTGAATTTAGATAATTCTATAAAATTCATAAAATTCATGATACTCACAACACTTACTACATCAAAAAGTTAAATTCATAACTTTCACTTCATCAGCTCATCTGACACACTTACATAGTCAGTTTATTAGATTATAAAATCTCTAAAAAATTTAAAGCTATAAATAGCTCTGTCTTTTCAACAAACTTCACTTCTAGCATTTACATCAACATATTTGATGATAACATCACATCAACATCTACATCATATAATCAGCTACTTCAGCAGACTAGAAACCTTCTAAAACTACTTTTCAGCAAATTAAAATAACAAATCAGTCAAAACTAACTATTAACATTAATGCTATAGATAAAGTTTGAAAGTCAGAGAATCTTAATTCTTTAGTTACTGAAGAGAAAATCTTCAGCAAAGAACAATAAACAGTTTAACAACAACTTAATCAATTTAAGAAAGAAGTGAACATCAAATTAAATTAAATTCTTTGTTAAGCAGTACAAACAGCAAAGAAATTCATCTTTTAATCTGAATTTCAATTCACATTCACATCAAATGACTTTAAAACAGCTAACTTACATCTAAAAATAGTCTTAAAAACAGTCTCAAAAACTGTTTTACAACATTAACAATCAAAATTCTACACTGCTGCACTTAAGAAAAGTCTAAAAGTCTTTATATGAATAACTGTTCAAAACAACAAATTAAAAATCACAATTACATTATAAAACATCAACTCTTACAGAGATAAACATCTTCTTATTACATCAACAACTGTTGTCAAGACACTAGACTCTATTTCTATAAGAAATAACATTAACAATGTTTTTAAATCTGCAAAACTCAACATCATAATAATTATCATAACTATGTCTCAGTCAAAATTCAACATAGTCATAACAATCATGTCTAAAGTCATCACAGAAGATCTTCTAAAACAATAGAAAATTTAACAACATGTTTTAGAATTCACAAAAATCAAAAAGAATAAAAAGTGATACAAAATAGTGACTTATAACATTTCTACAGTCATTTTCAATACTTTAAATGACATGCAACTAGTCAAAGAAGAAATAAAAATCTTTAATAAAGATTTTAAACTAATCTATCTACTCATCTAACTAACTTCTGAAGAAGTTTGAAGTGAAAAAGTACATTTCTCAGTGATTTTAGTCTTTGAATCTGATCAAGAGACCAAAAAAGCTGTGAGAAACAGACTAATTATAGCTGAAGTTTTAGTCAAAATAGCTGTCTATAATGTCAGTAAATCAATGAATCAATGCAATAAATGTCAGTAGTTTGAATATCACTTTGCAAAGTGTTAAAACACTGTCAAATGTCAAATTTGTACATTAAATCATAACATTAGACAACACAACTGCATTCTGTGTTCTCAGATGAAAAAGAAAAACATGTATGTTCATATTGTGTTGAAATGCAGCAATTGTCAGAAAATGCATAGAGCAAATAGCTTAGAATGCATGACTTTTAAAGCATTACAGTTTATTTTCATTTCTTCAACAACAGATTATTGAGTCATAGAGTCATAATGAGTGATACATTTATATTACTCATAAACACTACAACAGCAATATCTGAAATTCAGATTGTACAATATAACTGTGTCAGAACTATTGAGAACAATGTGCACACTAAAACATTACAATCACATCAGCTATCAAAAATTCACTTAGTGCATGTGAAAGAGCTCATTTACATCTTTAAACTCTTCAAATCTTTTATCTTCATCATCATTTTTCATGATGACAAAGCTTCATTTTCAATATCTGAAAGTTTTCATCACTACATCATACAATCAACTTCTTTTCACATATATTCATCAATCACACAACAAGCATAGCCACTAATAACAAACAGACTTTGTAGTTGCTTTAATTTTTAATTTATTTAATTTTTATACACTCATCATTTCTCATCATATCTGCTGCTTTTCAGTGCATTCAATTGCAAAGCTCTTTGCACATTCTTCAGTTTTTAATGTTTCTGATTTTTTGCTTATTTACATGTCTATTTTCACATGAAAACCACTTGAAAACATCAACATCACAATACTTACACATTAAAACAATTATCTCAACTTCACTTTTGTGTGCACATCAACAATCAACAAAGATATCAAAAAATTAAAAACAGCAAATTTTTCACATCACATTCTTCTGTATTTCATACGTCAAAATTGTTTTCATATCTCATTTTTTCAGAAAATTATAAGCAAAAATGTCACATTAGAAGTTTTAATTTTCCTGACTTCTTACTTAACAAAATCACACAGCAACAACATCAAAAACATTACATTACATTAAAATTACATTTACATCACTATATTTCACCTTCAAAACACTACTTTTTCAAGCTTTTAAACTACTTTTAAATTATTTCAAACTACTTTGAATACTTTTAGATTAAATTTACTGTTTTAAGCTGAATTTGTGATTTCTTTGTGCAGAAAGATCTCTTAAAAGAAAAAGAATAGAATATTAAAGTGTGTCAATAAAACATAAAGAATACATACTCAGAGCTAGAAGCATCATAACAATTTAGTTTTAAGTATTAAACATTAGCTGTATCATCTCATTTAATTATTGATGAAAAGCTCATTGTAAAGTCTATTTACTTTGAGTGAATTAAGATATTAAACAAGATTTAAAATAAAGAATTAAGACTCTCTTGCTTTAAATCAGAAAGAAATCAATAGAAACTTAATCTAAAATCTTAGAAATGCTTAGTTTGTAAAAAACTGAATTATTATTACTAGAAAAGATCTTATTCATGAATTTAAATATGAAATTCTCAGCAAAATTCATGAAATTCATGATACTCATAACATTTACTACATTAAAAAGTCAAATTCATAACTTTCACTTCACAAATTCATCTGACACACTTACACAGTCAGTGTGCTGCATTAAGAAATCTCTGAAAAAGAGTTATTCTTAACTTTATCTTTTTAACAAATTCTACATCTAGCATTCACATCAACATGCTTAATAACAACAACATTGCATCATCATTCACTTAATAAACAAGCAATCAGCTACTTCAGCAAGCTAAAAATCTTCTGAAACTAATCTTTCAGCAAATTAAAGTAGCAAATCAGTCAAAATTAACTATCAACATTGATGCTATAGATAAAGTGTAAAAATCAGAAGATCTTAGCTCTTTAATTACTGAAGAAAAAATCTTCAGCAAAGAACAGCAAACTGTTCAACAACAACTTAATTAATTTAAGAAAGAAGTAAACATCAAATTAAATTAAATTCTTTATTAAACAATGCAAACAACAAAGAAATTCATCTTTCAGTCTGAATTTCAACTCATAATCACAGCAAATAGCTATAAAGTAGCTATTACACATTGAAAAATAGTTAAAACAGTCATATCATAACATTAACAGTCAAAATTCTACATCACTGCACTTAAAAAAAGTCTAAAAGTCTTTACATAAATAACTGTTCATAACAGCAAGTTAAAATCTACTGTTACATCATGAAACATCTCATCTTATAAAGATAGACATCTTATTATTACATTAATAACTATTGTCAAAACATTAAACTCTATTTCTATAAGATATAACATTAACAATTCTCTTAAATCTGCAAATCTCAATATTATAATAGTCACTGTAACTATATCTCAGTTAAAATTCAACATAATCATAACAACTCTATCAGACATCACTGCAGAAAATCTTCTAAAACATCACAAAATTTAACAACATGTTTTAGACTTTATAAAAGTCAAAAAGAATGAAAAATAATATAAAGTAATAGTGTATGACATTTTTACAGTCATTTTCAACAACTTAAACAGAATGCAACTATTATTATTTGTTCTATTAACTCTCTATTCAGTCTCTATCTAGATCTATGAGGACAAAGCATCTTTACAACAGAAAAATTTAAGTAAGAAAATCTTAGTTCTATCTTGCAGACACTATTCTGACAGAATGTTAATTAATTATCATTATCTTTTTTGTGCATCAATGAGTCTGTATTGTGTCTGTCTCTTAAACATTTGCTTTCACTAAACAGCAGATAATCTCTCTTGATTTATTAAATCATCTTTCAGTCATTCAGATATACAAAATCTTCATATTTTAAGATGTTCTTCTCAGTGATCTACTGTGCAAGATTAAGATAACTGAGTAAATTGCTTATAATCAGTCATTGAGTTATCTGATGATTTATTTATTTATTTATTCTTCATACATCGCATGCAGCCTATAAGGCTATGGCGGTTAACACTAGAAATAGCACATAAAACTCTCAACATAAGAAATTTACATGCTGATGTGCTTTTTGATCACTT
>JAABUY010002200.1_pt1 | contig 23769 bp, 34 predicted proteins | sample 5560271 | NCBI WGS metagenome assembly JAABUY01 (sample SAMN10711886, study PRJNA513374) | rock metagenome | isolation source: Antarctica rocks | place: Antarctica: Victoria Land, University Valley | reverse complement strand
TGGTTCTTCCGCGTCGCCGCCGTCCTCGTCCCGGCCGTCGCCTTCTTCGTGACCCGCAACATATGTTGTGAGCTCAGACGGCGTGAAACCCACCCGCTGCGGGAATGGAGCGGCACGGTCCTGCGCCGCGGCGCCAGTGGCGGGTTCGAGACTGCGCCCGCCGACGATCCCTCGACCGAGGCAGCGAGAGAATCCGCGCCACCGCGAGCCCGGTAGCGCCCGCCGCACGTGCTCAGCAGCGCGCCGCTGGTGGCGTCGTAGCGGCCTTCAGGGGATGCGGGCGGTAGAGTCGAAACCGACAGCTAGGTGTCGGTGGTATGCGGCGTTCCATCATCAGGATCAACAGTCTCGGCACCGGCTCCCACCGTGCCGCGCTTGTGATCACGCCTCCGCGGGCTTCGACCGAATGCCTTGATGACCGCGAAGCAGACGGCGGCGATAACGGCCAAGACCCCCAGCGCGTAACCCACTCCCACCGCGATCTCGCCAATACCGGCTAGGTGCAGCAGGAAGCCCACCTGTCGCATCCTAGTGCCTGGCCCGACGTCGCCTACCACCGATTCGACGCCGGGTCTGGTGACCGTCGATGAGACAGCGGAGCCAACCGACTGACCCCACGTGTCCAGCGAACCGGGGGAAGTCCAGTACGCTGGATGGGTGGCAGTACGCTCTGCGCGTGGATCGTGGGCGGATTGAGTATTGGTCGACGCCGATGCTCAAGGGGCGGTTGGTGGAGCTGCTCGACGGGATGGGGTTTCGCCCGTACCCGAAGCTGACAGACCTCGCGCAGTGGGTTATGCACGACCTTCCTGCTGGGGCGCGGACCGATCCGCGGGCGGAAGAGGCGATCGAGATCGCGCGGTGTTGGTGGCAGCACGAGCGCAGCAGCAAGTGAGGCTGGCGCGTTGCCCGGCACCGGCGGCTATAGCGTCATGGCCGGAACAACTCGTAAGTCCCGCCCCCCGGACCCGACGGCGCCAATCAAGTTCGCGTTCCGCCTGGGTCACCCGACCCGTGCTCTACATCTGAACCGTGCCCTACTGCGACCCGTGGCCCTACATGCGGGCCCGAAGCACCGCCAGGAGGGCGGCGTCGGGCTCGATGCCCTCGCGCTGGAGGGCGAGGGCGGGATCCTCGCGTAAGGCCCGGCGGAGGTCGCCGTCGGCCTGCGCCCGGTCGAGGGTGGCCTCCAGCCGCCTCATCGCCCCCGGCATTTGGGCTGCCGTCTGCACCCATGCGTCGGGTACCGGCGGCAGGGCGCCGAGCAGGTCGGCGATGCGCTCCTCTGGCTGTGGGTCGGGCTGTGACGGTCGTTGACTCATGTGCGCATCTCTCCTCACGACGGTCCAGCGACCGGATTCTTCCCGGCTCGCGCCGAGCCTCGGACCCCAGCGTCAGGCGAGCCGGCTCTGCCGTCGCGCTCGGGGTCTTCGAGGGCTGCGCGGAGCCGGGCCAGACAGCGGCTGATGCGGCTGGCCACGGTACCCATGCCGATGCCCAGCGCGTCGGCGATGGTGCTGTAGCTCTCGTCGCGTGCGAGGTCGAGGATCTCCTGACAACGACCGTCCAGGTGGCGCATGGCCTCGCGGACATCGATGGCCTCCTCGATCCGGGCGAGGCGTTGGTCGATCTCCACCGAGTCGGGGACAACGTCGACCAGCTCCTCGCGACGGGCGCGGCGGTAGCGGTCGATCGACGCCCTGCGCGTCACCTGTGCGATCCACGGGCGCACGGCACTGTCGTCGCGGAGGGTGCCGTGCTGGCGATGCAGCCGTGCGAACACTTCCTGGAAGACCTCCTCCACGTCGGCCGGGGGCACGATGCTCGACGCGATGGCCTTCACGTAACGAGCGTAACGAGTCACCAGCTCCGTCCACGCCTCCTCGTTGCCCTCTCGACATCCCCTCACCAGCGCCGCGTCGTCGCGCTCATGCCAAGCGCTCCCGGCCGGGCTCACCCCGTGTTCTCGCCGGTTGCCCGGCACCGGAGCGCGCTCTGATGGCGTAGAGCCCGCGCCCGCTCCAGGCGCTCGTCGTTCTGGGTTACGCCGAGGTTGACCTCGACAAGATCTGTAGCTGCGCTCACGCACGCGTCGGCCAGTCGAGCGGCGATCAGCGCATCGGGGCGCATGTCGTACTGCGCGTGTCCAGCGGCCGTGGTGGCGAGCTCGACGATGTCGGCGGCGACCTCGGCGATGCGGAGGGGCACTGCGGCGGCCTCGTCCAGGGACGCGCCGAGATCGCTCGCCGGCACCGGCGAGCCGGCCCCAGCAGGGTTGGCGTCGTGAGGATCCGACACCGCGGTGAGAGCCCCGCGGGCCCGCTCGTAGGCCTGCGCGTTGGCCTCGGCCATCGGGGCTGCGCGCTGACGAAGGCGCTCGGCCTGGGCGACGACGGCTCCGGCCTCTGGCCAGGCGCCGATCGAGGGGCGCGACACCTTCACCATCAGCGCTGCCGCAAGCGTCGTCACTAGCGCCGCGGTCGCTCCCGCCCCGGGATTCGGGGCCGGCGAGGCGATGAGTTCGACCAGCTCGCAGAAGCTGTCGGACACCAACACTGCGGGCGCGTCAACGGGACAGGGGATGGGGTCCTGGGAGAGCCCTCGTGCGCGTGCTGTAGCCATGCGCAGAGTTCTCTCGGTGGCCTGCCAGGCTGGGATGCGTGACCGCTGCGACCCCGGAGACGTTCGCCGCGATCGCCTTGGAGCGTCTGCGCACGCTCACCGCCGACGCACGGTCGGAGTTTCGGCCGGGCCAGCTCGAGGCGATCCGGGATGTCGTCGCCGATCACGCGCGGGTGCTGTGCGTGCAGCGCACTGGGTGGGGGAAGTCGGCAGTGTATTTCGTCGCCACCGCGATGCTGCGCGGGGCCGGCGCGGGTCCGACGCTGATCGTCAGCCCGCTACTGGCCCTGATGCGCAACCAGATCGCCGCGGCCCGGAGGCTGGGGCTGCGCGCGCACACCGTCAACAGCACCAACCGCGACGAGTGGGTCGATGTTCGTGATCGACTCGCCGCAGACACCATCGATCTGCTCCTCATCAGCCCGGAACGGCTGAACAACCCGCGGTTCCGGGAGGGCATACTGCCGCTGTTCGCCGCGTCGGTGGGGTTGCTCGTGATCGACGAGGCGCACTGCATCTCGGACTGGGGGCACGACTTCCGCCCGGACTACCGCCGCGTCAAGGACATGCTCGATGCCCTCGCCCCCGAGATCGCGGTGTTGGCTACGACGGCGACGGCCAATGACCGCGTCGTCGGCGACGTCGTCGAGCAATTCGCCGTGCCCGGCGGCGATGCGCTGCGCTCTTACCGCGGCCCGCTGGCCCGGACCAGCCTGCGCCTGGAGGTGCTCGAGCTGCCGCGACCAGCCCAGCGGCTCGCGTGGCTCGTCGAGCACCTGCCCGCGCTGCCGGGGTCGGGAATCGTCTACACGCTGACCAAGCGCGACGCCGAGCAGGTCGCGGCGTTCCTGGTTGCGAATGGGATCCCGGCGCTGGCCTACAGCGGCGAGCAGGAGACCGAGGCGCGCATCGTCACCGAGGAGCGCCTCCTGCGCAATGAGATCAAAGCCGTTGTCGCCACCAGTGCGCTGGGCATGGGCTACGACAAGGCCGATCTTACGTTCGTTGTGCACTACCAGGCGCCCGGCTCGGTGGTCTCGTACTATCAGCAGGTCGGCCGCGCCGGCCGCGGCGTCGAGCACGCCGACATCGTCCTGCTGCGCGGCGGCGAGGATCGCCGCATCCAGGACTTCTTCATCGAGCAGGCGTTCCCGGCGCGCGAACGGGTCGCTGCGGTCCTCGACGAGCTGGAGGCCGCCGGCGAGGAGGGCCGCACGACGCGCGAGCTCATGGCCGTGGTGAACCTCGGAATGGGCCGCATCGAGGCGATGCTGAAGATCCTCGACGTCGAGGGCGCGGTACGCCGCGACGGCCCGCGCTGGCAGTTGGTCCCTGGCGCGGACTGGACCTACGACGCCGAGCGCTACGCGCAGGTCACCGAGCTTCGACGTGCCGAGCAGGAGGCGATGGCTGCATTCGGCCTCGGCGGCCGCTGTCTGATGCGCGTCCTGCAGGAGGAGCTCGACGATCCGGAGGCGCGGGACTGCGGTCGCTGCTCGGTCTGCACGGCGCCACGCTTCGCCCAGCCACTCGCTCCCGCGCTGGTCGAGCTGGCCTCGCGTCACCTGCGCTCCAGACCAATCGAGCTGGACGTCAAGAAGATGGCGCCTGACGCCCACGGCGCGATGCGCAAGATCCCAGAGGATGTCCGCACCGAGTCGGGCTGGGCGCTCGCGCGCTTCGGCGACGGCGGCTGGTGGCCGGCCGTCGAGCGCGGGCTGCGCGCCGGAGCATTCGACGACGACGTCGTCGGGGGGCTGGCGGACCTTCTCCGCCGGGTGGACACGCCCGTCGCCTGGGTCACGAGCGTCCCGTCCGCGCGCCTGGGCGACGTGACGGACCGGCTGGCCGAGCGCCTCGCAGCCGAGCTTTCAGTCCCGCACCTCGGGCTCGTGACCCGCAACAAGGACCGTCCACCCCAGCACGAGATGGCCAACGCCGTGCAGCAGGCGGCCAACGTCCGTGGCGCGTTCGCCGTGATCGCCAGGCCGCCACCCGGCACCGGCGTCGTCCTCGACGATCGTCGCCGCTCGGGTTGGACACTGGCGATGGTCGGCGGACAGCTACGCCACGCCGGCGCCGAGCGAGTCGTGCCACTCGCACTCGGGACCCTGAACTAGTGGCAAAGCCCCTGGCGCGCACGAAGAACGTCGCCCTGGCGACGAGCAGCCGCCCGAGGCGAAGGCCGACCCGATCGGGCTCCCGGTCATGCCCAGCTTGCGCTGGTCGACGGTCGTGGTCTCGAGCCGCCAGGTACCGGCAGACCGGTCAGGGGCGTGGTCGCCGACCGATCGGGGGTGCTCATGGGGTCTCCTTGGGGTTCGGGGCTCGTGTGGGATGGCGCTGCGCGTGGCGCGATCGAAGAGCCCGGCCAGCTCGCGGGCGTAGGCACCGAGGTCGAGGTTTGTGTCGGTGGAGAGGTGGTAGGCGACGGCGTCGATCGCGGCTCGGATCGCGACGGCCATCACCCGGGTTGAGAATGTGCGCAGCTCACCGGTGCGCTCGCCGTCGCGCAGATAGCCCTCCAGCTGGGATATGCCGCGCTCGTGTCGCGAAGCGTAGGGGGCCGCCTGGCCTTCTCGCTCGCGGGGCATCGCCCGCTCGATCGCATCCACGATGCCTGCGTGGCCGACCGCGTCGTCAAATACTGGACCACCGGCGTACCCGGCAAGCGTCGGAGCCAGGACGTCGTGCCGACGTTCCAGCGCCGGAAGCAGCAGCTCCCACGTCCTCCACGTGTCCGTGAACCCATGCAGGCACACCATCGGCGAACCGCTAGCGCTAGCGCCACGATGAACAGCAGAGAACCCCGGTGCCCTGGACCGAGCGTACCGGCGGCCTCTTGTCTGTGTGGATCGCCACATCCTGCCTTGCGTCATCCACGACAGGCAGCTATGCGACAGTCGTTTCGCCCCACCAGTTCGGCGTCATGTCTCCGTCGCCGCGGTGGCGGGGGCCGACGGCCAGGTACTCCAGACCGTCGGAGCCTGCCTCGAAGGCCCGGGTGAGCGTCGGGGCGACACGGACGGCGTGGCGGGGCGCAAGCGTGACCTCGTCGTCTTCGATGCGCAGGGTGCCCGAGCCGGCCAGCACGATGTAGGTCTCCTCTGCGTTGGCGTGCACGTGGCCGAATGACTGTCGCTGGTGCGGCAGGATGCGCTGGAGGGTGATGCCGGTGCGTTCCAGCCCGAGCGGCTCGACCGGTGAGCGCATCTCCTGGATGGCGCCGAGGCCGAAGGCCGTGGCCTGGTTCTCGACCTCGTCGAGTGCGACCTGTTCCCACCCGCCCCGCGGCCGTGCGTCCAGGCCGATTCCGCCGATCGGCTCGAGATCGATTCGCGAGAACTCCGCTGCGATCTGCATGACCTCGGCCATGAGCTCGCCGCCGTCTCGCTTGGCGATCTCCAGCGCACCGTCGAGCGCCTGCTGGCTCTCCCAGAGCTCGGTGACCCAGATCGTCTCGGGCTCGCCCGGGACACGGTTCACGATGTAGAGATCGCATCCGGGTGCCTTGCGCACGCCGTCGGCGGCCTGCAACAGCAGCTCGGCGAGTCGATCGCCCTGTCCGGGCTCGGCGGTGGCCTTGGCGTAGCGCGCGATATGGCCCATCGCCGCGATGCTAAGCCCGCGGCGCCGCCTCGTCTTGGAAGAATGCGCCACCGTGGCAGAGATCACCGGCGAGGCGGAGCCCCGCAAGACGGCTAGTGCGGCGCGCGAATCCGCCGCTACGACGCATGGCGTGCTCGACCCGTGCGCCGGGCGCCGGCACTTCACACTTACCAGGCGCTGCCCGCACCCGGCGCTGGCCGCCCGCATCGCTCGCCACTGGACCGTGCGCTGGGACCTGCGCGGGAGACCCTCGTTCACCCAGGAGATCCTGCCGCACCCCTGCGTCAATGTTGCCTTCCAGGACGCCCGCGGCGGCGTCTTTGGGATGGTCAGCGGGCGTGATGCCCGGACCCTGGGCGGCGTGGGCGCGGCATTCGGGACAAAGTTCCGCCCCGGCGCCTTCGCCGCCTACAGCCCCCTGCCGGCCGTGGATGTCCTGGGGCAGACCATCACGCTGGCCGACGGCTTCGGTCCCGACGGTGCGCGGTTGGAGCGCGAAGTGGTTGGCCTTTCAGAAGCCGACCACTACGAGGCCATAGAGCGCTTCCTGCTCGACCGCCTCCCAGACACCGACCCGACCTTCGAGCTGGTCAGCGCAGTGGTTGACGAGATGCTGCGCTGTCCACCCAACGCCCGCATCGACGTGCTGGCCGCCGCCCACGGCGTCTCCGTCCGCTCGCTGCAGCGGGCCTTCCGCGCACTGGTCGGCGTCGGACCCAAGTGGGTGCTCCAGCGCCACCGGATGCACGAGGGCGCCGAGCGCATCGCCACAGGCGAGGTCGAAGACCTCACTGCCCTGGCGCTCGACCTCGGCTTCTTTGACCTGGCCCACTTCACCCGGCAATTCACTGCGGCGATGGGCGAGGCGCCCGGGCGCTACGCACGGCGCTGCGCCGCGGCCCGCATCCACACCGAAGCGGCCTGATCGCCCGCGCGAAGAATTGTGCGGCCCACCGCCTCGCGCAGGAGCACCATGTTCAGCGTGTAGACGCTTCTCGACGCCCTTGCTGAGCAACTCGCCGCGGCCGGTCGCGACTTCGGCGTGCCCGTCGATGAGTTTCGCCGGGTCCGGCGGTCTCAGCGGGTGTACCCAACCCAAGGAGGATGTCATGAGCATTACCAAGGCTCGCATCGACAAGATCGGCACCGTAGTCATTCCCGTCTCCGATCAGGACCGCGCCATCGAGTTCTACGTCGAGACGCTCGGCTTTGAGAAGCGCACCGATGTGCCCTTCGGCAACGGCTATCGCTGGGTCGAGGTGGCGCCCGCCGACGGCGTGACCACGATCGCCATCGTCCCGCCGCCCCCGGGCAAGCCGGCCGGCAACGTCGAGACGGGCATCGGTCTCCACACCGATGACATCGACGCGTACCACGCGGACCTGAACGCCCGCGGTGTCGACGTCGACCCCGAGGTCAGCCGCATGGGCGACCCGGTCCCGCCGCTGTTCTGGTTCCGCGATCCGGACGGCAACACCTTGATGGTCGTCGAGAACCGCTGAGCCAATGTCGCGGCCTCAGGCTCAGCTCTAGCCCTGAGCCCGAGCGCCGTGGCGGGCGGGTCCCGTCCGTGTTCCTGGCCTCGCGGACCAGACCGCCTCGCGAGACGAATGGTGGGAAGGTCTAATGTCCTGCGGACCGCTCGGCCGCGGGCCGGAGTCCGATGCTTGCGTCTGCCGCGCCGTTTCCCGCTTCCCGACGACACGACAGCCAGCCGGGCGCTGGCGGGTGGAAGGCACGCGGCGTTCGTGAATGCCGATAGCGGCTAGGCTCAGTCGGTGCTCGCGTGCTGCATGGATGCCGCTCGAGGGGGTGAGGGCCACGGCGGTTTTGGCGGGCGCCGATGCGTGTAAAGCTGATTTTGCCCGCGCTGACCGAGGTCACCAGCCCGTTCTTTCGCCCCGTCAAGTACTCGCTGTTCCCCCCGCTTGGGTTAGCGACGCTGGCGGGGTTCTTGCACCCCGACGACGAGGTCGTGCTCCAGGACGAGCATGTGAACAGCTCGATCTCGGCGACGAGCCCGACCTGGTCGTCATCCAGGCCTACATCACTTCGGCCCAGTGGCCGTGCTCGAACGCGAGCTCGACTGAGCGGTGGCCGCCAAGAGAAGGAGTTCGCCCGCCGTCGGCCCGGTCGCGGCCTCGCTGCCCGCGGCGGTAGCCTCTGATCATGGCCGACCAGCCCGCACCCCGACCCGCTCCGGCACCCTCGCTGCCCAAGCCCTATCCCGACATCTTCATCAGCGAGAAGCGCGGCACGGTCACAGGCGCTCACCGCTCGCGGCGATAACCGCTCGGGGCCGGGACGTCGGACCGCCGTGGCCGCGCAGCGAACGGCGGGAGTGCGTCGAGCTACGTCGGTGCGTCGAGCTCGAGGTGCTCGGCCCGGACCTCGAACCGGCGAGCGTCGTCGTCTCCGACCCGAATGGCCACGATCTGGCGCCCGTCAACACCCAGTGCGCCGCGATCCTCGACCACGACGCCGCGCCGCTCGCGGCCCGCGAGGCGCAGAACCACCTCGTCACCGACCTTCAGCGCGTCGCGCACAGAATTTCCGATTGTCCGGGCCATGATTGGCCGAGCCGTTACCGACGGTATCACCAGGGCCGGGGAGGCCCAAGGCCTCGCACTGGTCAGCCGCGACGGAATCGAGGGAGGTGGCCAGGACGTTCAAGTCCGGCGCCAGCGCTGGCACGTACCGAGGTTGACCTTCGCCGGGCTCAATGTCCCCCGCGTCAGCTTGGCCTCGATGTTGTCGTGGGCGATGGCGTTGCGCCAGGTGATCAGCGCCCAGAGGCTCTGCCGGCGCTCGGCGTTGCCGCTGCGCGCTACGTTTACCTCCGCTCAGACATCGAGGCCGAAGCGATCAAAGTCCTCGGCGATCGCGTTGGCTGCGCATTCTGTCTCTCCAACGCGCGGTTGTGGGTCAAGCTCTCCAGGAGCAGGGCTCGGTAGACGAAGGTGTGCGCCCCGCCCGCGATCACGTCCGCCGTCTGGGTGTGCAAGGCCCGCGCGAACCCCTGGAAACGCGCCGCCAGCAGGGTCACGTACGCGTAGTTGAGCTGCTGGGTGAGAAACCGCCGACCGGGCCTCGACCCGCCTACCGCCCGATGCGCATGCTCCAGCTCATCGAGCGCCCCGGAGGCATCCGGGGAAACCCGTGCATGGGTGCCCGTCCTGCGATGCAGCACCGAGAACGGCCGCCTGCCCGGTCCGTTGGTGGGGCTCGGGGCGCCGCGGGTGTTGGGTGTTAGTTGCCGGCGTGTAGGCGGCGGTGTGCGCGCTGGTAGACGGTGGGCCGAGCGCTGGTGGGTGGTGGGTGGCGCAGACCGCGGGCGACCACGGCGAGGAAGGGGCCGTGGTTGTCAATGTCGAAGCTGAACACTGCCCCCCAGGGCCCGTCGGGCCAGGGGATCCGCGTCTTCGCGCAGCCGGCCAGGGAGGTGGCGTCGGCGCCGGCTGTGCCGCACGCGAGCAGCTGGTCGATCGGCAGTCCGTCGCGTTGGACGCGCGCTCTCCAGTTGGTCAGCTGGAGGCGGCCGCTCGCGGTCGCGGCGGCGAGATCGGCGTTCCAGGCGTCGTCGTCGACGACGACGCGGGCGGCGGGGGCCATGGCGAGGCTTTAGGGCTTGTCGTCGACGGGGAGCTCGCCGACGAATGCACTGATTTCCTCTGGGGTTGCGGCGCGACTGCCCCGTCGGGCGCGCATCGCTGCGATGCTGGTGGCTGGGGCGATGACCAGGGTGCCGTCGGGGCGCCTCTCGCGCACCTCGTAGCGGCCGCTGTAATCACCGGTCGTGACCTCGAGGATCGGCGTGGTCTGCTCCTTCATCGTCGCTGATTCTACGCTCCGCCTAGGCCCAGCGGGCATTGGAGCCGTATCCGACGATCTCGTCGTCGCGGACTGCCGCGGAGCTCTGTGCCCGCTCGCTGGTGCGATGCGCCCGCGCGCGCTCGATGGCGCGCTCAGTACGGCTGCTGGGGCGGCGGGTCTTGAGCTGTTGGATGAGCTGGGAGGCTTGGGCTTTGCTGGTCGGTGGGGTGAAGCTGATGCCGCGGCTGAGGGCGAGGCGGCGGATGTAGCTGAGCTGCTTGGTGGTGGGTCGCATTGGGCTGGCTCCGATCCGGTCGGGTTGGTCAGGCGAGGACGGTGGTGGCCATGGGGATGGCGTCGTGGGCGGCGCCCTGGGCGAGGTAGTCGCCGATGAGGGCGAGGACCTCGCTGTGGGTGTGGATGTCGGTCTCGACGAGGTAGCTGCGTCCGGTGCCGCCGGCGGGGGCGTCGGTGATCCGGCGCTGTCCGTCGACGCGGTGGCCGATGAGGACCCGCTGTTGTGCGTTGGCGGTGTAGTGGGCCAGCTCGACCGGCCGCGGCCGGGTGGCCGGGGTGCTCGGGGTCGTCTGGGTGGTGGTCATCGCGTCCCTCCTTGGGGGCTTGGTGGTGCTGGGTGGCCATGCCTGGGAGGTGCATCGAGGCCAGTGCCTGGGCGCCGCCCGCTAGGGCGGGGACCGAGCCTGCTGGCCTGCCGTCAGCGTCGATCGCAGTCCTGTGGGGTCTAGGCCACGAGTGGCGTTGGCTGTGGCGTGTTCACCGCCCGCTGGGCGCGGCGCAGCTCAAGCTCGGCGGTGTCGGTGGCCAGGGTCGCGGCGTCCACGCCAGCGCGCGGGGCGCCGTGCTCGTAGTAGGCCTCCCACGCCGCGGTCTCGGCGTCACAGGCCTTCTCCCCCGCCGCCTCGGCCACCGCGACCGCGTCGGGCCGGGCGGGTAGGGCGACGATGTTCGGCGTCTGGGCGTCGGCAAGCTCGGGGGTGAGCACGGCGAGAAACCAGAGCTCGCCGTTGAGCACGGGCACCTGGTCGGGGTAGGCCCGGTGCTCGGGTCGGTGTCAGCAGGGGCAAAGTAGATCCGCTCAGAGGGTCGAGCGGCCGCCGGCTCGCTCGATCACCCTGTAGACCGTCGAGCGGCCAACTCCGAACAGCTCTGCCAGGTCGGCGGGGTTCTTCTCGCCGGCGCGGTAGAGCTCGACGAGGTGTGCTTCTTGGCGAGGTGAGAGCTTCGGCTTGCGGCCGCGGAGCTTGCCGGCAGCGCGCGCGACGGCCATGCCCTCGCGTGTGCGCATCCTGATCAGGTCCGATTCGAACTCGGCGACCATCGCGAGCACGTTGAAGAGAAGCCGTCCGACGGGGTCGGTCGGATCGTGGACCGACCCGCCGAGGTTGAGCTTGACTTCGCGCGTTGTGAGTTCGTCGACGATGTCGCGTGCGTCGGGCAGCGACCTCGCCAGACGATCGAGCTTGGTCACGACCAGCGTGTCGCCCGCGCGGCACGCGGCGAGCGCTTCGCGCAGTCCCGGACGGGCGCGGTTCGTGCCCGTCAGGCCGTGATCGACGTAGATCCGTTCCTCGGCGACTCCGAGGGCTGCGAGCGCGTTGCGCTGCGCGGTGAGGTCTTGCCCCTCGGTCGAGACCCTGGCGTATCCGATGTTGAGACCGGCCACGGTCGAAGTGTCCCGCATGGGGTGCCCTTGCGGGAATTCAATTCGGACGGGTCTATCGGGACGACGGTCGGTCGGTGGTTACGGCGCGAGTCGGGCTCGGCCTGCTGTCCCGTTAGGGGCCCGTTAGGGGTTCCCCATACGGTGAGGGCTCGCAGCCGCTGCCGACAATGTTCCGATGGTCGGGGGGCTCGCTCACTTGCTTCGACAGGTTCATCTGTTCCAGCACCGGCTTGTGCGCAGAGTCCTCAGCGGGCCTTCTGCCAGCTTTACTGCGTAGGCAGGTCAGCCGGTGAGGGGGGAAGGGCGTCGGGATTGCGGACAGCCGAGTCGGTCGCCGTGGCGCGGCCCTCGGCGGCCAACGCTCCCGTGAGGAGGATCACGAGCGCTCCGATCTGCGCGGCGGGGGCGATTAAGGTTGCGACGGGCAGTGTCGCGAGGGCCAGGATTGCCGCGGCGGTGCGCGACGCCCCGTCAGCGAAGCCGAGGCTGGTCCGGAAGAGCACGTCACCGGCGAGGAACGCGGTCGCTCCCACGCGAGCCCGAGCGCTGGGGCGAGGTGCCCGGGGGCGAAGGCGTGCCCGAAGGATTGCTTGAGCCCGAAAGCGATGGCGACGATGCCGAGCAGGATCGGTAGGTGCCAGAGGCCGAACGCCCGCAGCGCCAGCCCGGGACGGTGATCGGTCGCGTCGGTGAGCGCGGACTCCGCGCGGCGGTCGTCTTGACCGAAATTGGCCCACCACAGGCAGGCGGTGAGCGCGAGTCCGAGCACGGCGACGCCCGCGATCGCAGTGTTGAACGGCAGGAGGCTGGCGCCGATCCCGATCGCGACCACCGATTCGCCGATCGCGATCAGGACGACCAGCCCGTGGCGCTCGACGAAGTGTCCGGGCTGGATCTCGAAGAACGCTTGCGGTGGCACAAGCAGCGGCGTTGCCCACTCTGCCGCAAAGGCCAGCGCCCAGAGCGCGTACTGGACCGGACCGCCGAGCGCGCCGCCGGCCAGGATCAGCAGCGCGGGTGCGACGTTGAACGGCGCGATCCGCAGGATTCCACGCGCGCCGCGGCCGCTGGCCCGGGTGAACAGCCCGGAGTGGATCAGGACGATGACCAGGTAGGCTAGGCCGAAGCCGATGCCCGCGCCGCGCTCGGTAAAGGCGCGGGGAATGGTGAGCGCGAGGACGAGGTAGGCGGCCATCCCGCCGAGCAGCAGCCCCCGCCGTCCCAGGCCGTCGAGCACGACGGCATTGGTCAGCCACGCGTAGCCCCCGTACATCCACCAGATCACCCCGAGCATCAGCGCCACGCGCGCCAGGCCGTTTAGGTTTGAATGGTGGGTCAGAACCGCCGTGAGCTGGGTGATCGTAAACACGAACACGAGGTCAAAGAACAGCTCGAGCGTCGAGACCCCTCCGGCCTCAGCTGGCGCTGACTCAGCCGTCATGCCTTGAGGCGTCGCTGGTATTCGCCGGGCGTCACTCCGAGGGTGCCTTCGAAGTGGCGATGGGGGTGACGCTCAACCGACTGTGTTGAGCGCATTGTGTGCACGGGCGGCCTGCATCTCAGGCAGGTGATCCATGGCCCAGCGGCAGATCGCGACGAGCGGTTCGGAGAGCGTTTGCCCGAGGGGGGTGAGCGAGTATTCGACGTGCGGCGGGATGATGTCGATAACCTTGCGCTTGACCAGTCCGTCGGTTTCCATGCTGCGCAGCGTCTGGGTGAGCATCTTTTGCGAGATGCCTTGGATCGTGCGTTTGAGTTCGCCGTGACGCAGCGGACCGTTGAGCAGTGCGTACACGATCAGGCAGGTCCATTTGTCGGCGAGACGGTCAAGCGCCTGGCGCGATTCGCAGTTCTGATCAAGCACGTTGGGGCCAGGCTCCGTTGGTCTGTCCATGACGCAGCTTCTATCAGTTACCAGAGGCACTTACAAGTGCCTACTTGCCAGCCGGTGCCTACTTGGCTACGCTGTGTTCATGACATCGAATCTGATTCATCGCTTTGGCGCGGCCGGTGGCGGCACGCCGGTGAACGCGTACATCATCGAGGGCCCCTCGGGCTCAGTTGTCGTTGATTCCACGCTCACCGTCTCGGACGGGCGGGCGCTACGTGGGTGCGTAGAGGAGTTGGGCAAACCACTGCTGGGCGTGGTGATCACCCACACCCATCCCGACCACTACGGCGGGTTGGCGGAGGTGGTGCGGGACCTCGACGTCCCGGTATTCGCAACCGAGGGGGTAACGAGCGTTATCCGCCGTGATGATCCGGTCAAGGAGCAGATCCTCCGCCCGATGATCGGCGACGAATGGGCGGTGCAGCGCGCGTTTCCCAACCAGTCTGTCGCCGATCAGGAGATCGTGTCGCTTGACGGGATCAGGCTGCGGGTTTCCGATCTCGGCCCTGGCGAGTCGCCGCACGACAGCATCTGGTGGCTGGAGGGAGACGGGCGGCAGGTCTTCTCAGCCGACCTGGCTTATGACCGCAAGCACTGCTATCTCGCAGACGGGTTTCATCAGGATTGGCTGGCCAACATCGAGCAAGCTCGTCGCGTGTTCCCCGAAGGGGTAACGATGCACCCGGGGCACGGACTGCCGTGCGGAGCGGAGGTGCTCGAGTGGCAGGCGGGGTACATCGACGCCTTCCTCGAGGCTGTACGCGGGGCGGACTGGTCAGACGCCGCCGCCGCGCGCGCAGCGGTCGTCACGGGGATGCTTGACTACCTGCCGTCGAGCGAGCTGCAGTTCCTGATGGAGCTGTCGATCGACCCCGTCGTCGACCAGCTCGGGGTGCGCTGATGCGTGTCGGGGTTCTCGGCAGCGGAATGGTGGGCCGGACGATCGCGTCGCGGCTGCTCGAACTCGGCCACGAGGTCCGGATGGGCTCGCGCACAACGGGGGGCCCGGCCGGACAGTGGGCGGCTGATGCCGGCGAATCGGCGAGCGCTGGCGACTTCGCCGCCGCCGCCGCCGCCTTCGGTGAGCTCGTCGTCAACGCAACCGCAGGCGCCAGCTCGCTTGACGCCCTCGCGCAAGCTGGAGAGGCAAACCTCGCCGACAAGGTGCTGCTTGACGTCTCAAATCCGATCAACACGACAGGCGGTCCTGTGACGCTGATTGTGGCCAACACCGACAGCCTTGCCGAGCAGATTCAGCGCGCTATTCCCCAAGCACGGGTCGTCAAGGCTCTGAACACGATGAACTGCGCCGTCATGGTGCGGCCAGACATCGTATCCGGCGAGCACGTCGTGTTCGTCAGTGGCGACGATCACCAAGCCAAGCAGGCCACCGTACAGCTGCTCGAGTCGTTCGGTTGGCCCGCGGCGCGGATCATCGACCTCGGTGCCCTTGTGACCGCGCGCAGCACCGAGAGCTATCTGCTGCTCTGGCTTGCGATCTCCCAGGCGGTCGGTCGGGGCCAGTTCAACATCGCGATCGCCCATGTCCCCGCCGGATGAGCAGCCAAGACGGCCGCGTCGCCCTGGTTAGTGGCGGCAACCGCGGCATCGGCCTAGCGGTCGTGCGTGGCTTGGCCGCAAGCGGACTGACAGTCGTCATGGGCTCACGCGACCGCGCATCAAGCGAAGCGGCGCAGCGGACGACCGGCAGCAGCGCCAGCGAGATCCGAGTCGAAGGCCTCGACGTCACCGACCCCGCAAGTATCAAGAGCTGCATCGCCGCGATTCAGCGCGACTTCGGCCGACTCGACGTCCTGGTCAACAACGCCGGGGTCGTCTTGGACGGTCGCGACCGCAGCCAGGCAGCGCAACCGGACTTCGACCTTGTCCAAGAGTCGCTCGATGTCAACCTCTTCGGTGCGTGGCGACTGGCGGTCGAGGCGCTCCCGCTGATGCGCGCCGGAGGAGGTGCACGGATCGTGAACGTCTCATCCGGCATGGGCCAGCTGAGCGACATGGGCGGCGGCAGCCCCGGCTACAGAGTGAGCAAGACGGCACTAAACGCACTGACGCGGATGCTTGCCGCCGAGCTCGGGGCCGGTTTCAGCGTCAACTCTGTCTGCCCCGGCTGGGTGAGAACGGATCTCGGCGGCTCGGCCGCACCTCGCAGCCCTGAGCAGGGCGCAGACACGGTCACATGGCTCGCGACGCTGACCAACGAGGAGTTGCCCACTGGAGGTTTCTACCGCGACCGCGAGCCGATCCCGTGGTAGCGCGGCGGCGATGGATCTAGAGCTCGAAGGCAAGCGCGCTCTCGTCAGCGGCTCGAGTGCCGGCATCGGCGAGGCGATCGCGTACGCGCTCACCGACGAGGGCGCAACGGTCGCCGTCCACGGCCGCAGCTCCGAGCGCGTCGAGCAGGTCGTCAAGAACACCGAGGCCCGCGGGGGACACGCCGTCGGTGTGCTCGCAGACCTGACGAGCCCGTCCGGTGCGCACCAGCTCGCCAGCGAGGCCAGGCATGCGCTGGGTGGGATCGACATCCTGATCAACAACGCTGGCGAGTACGCCAACCGCACCTGGCAGGAAGCGCGACCCCAAGACTGGGAGCAGCTCTACCGGTCAAACGTCGTGTCAGCTGTCGCCCTGATTCGCGAGCTCGTGCCCGCGATGCGATCAACCGGCTGGGGGCGCGTCATCCAGATCTCCAGCGGCGAGGCCACGAATCCGTTCCCCGTGATGCCCGACTACTCCGCGACCAAGGCAGCACTGGTCAACATGACCGTCTCCCTCTCACAGGACCTCGCGAGAAGCGGCGTGACCGCGAACACGATCAGCCCCGGCATCATCGTCACCCCGGGCGTCGAGGCGTTTTACCGAACCGTCGCGGCCGAACGCGGCTGGGGAGACGCCTGGGAGGACATCGAGCAGGGCGTGCTGCGCGAATTCCTTGACAATCCATGCGGACGCCTGGGACACGTCGAGGAAGTCGCCTCACTGACCGCCTTTCAAGCCCCCGCGCCGATTACCTCAACGGGGCGAACTTTCGCATCGACGGCGGCGCCACCGCGGTGATCAACTAAAGCTCGCGGGCTCTCCAGCATCAGCGGTCGCCAGACCACCATGCGCTGTCGTTGCCGAGCACGACCGGGCGGCGCACCGCCGCCCGCACCGCGCGTGAACGCACAGAACGCCCACAGAGCCCCCCAATCCCCAAGGAACCTCGACCGGGCCACCCTGAGCGCGCCCGCAGAGCGATCCGCCTGCGGCTCGTCGAGTAGCCTCACACAATGGCCGCGAAGCTGACCCAGGTGAACATCGCTGTGCGCGACATGGACGCCATGGCTGGTTTCTACGAACGACTCGGGCTGTCCATGGTCGTCGGGCATCCTGAATGGGCCGCCCACCACCGCAGCGCCTCTGGTGACGACGCACCCGACATCGAGCTCGACAGCGTGGCGTTCACGTCGTGGTGGAACGAAGGGTGGGGCGGAAACAGCGGCGTGGTGCTGGGCTTCGAGGTCCCCGACCGACCCGCGGTCGACCGCCTCTACGACGAGCTCACCGCCGCCGGCGCCACTCCACAACAAGCGCCCTACGACGCCTTCTGGGGCGCGCGCTTTGCCATCGTCGCCGATCCCGAGGGGAACGCGATCGCCGTGACCAGCCCCGTGGACCCTGCGCACAGGAGCGCGCCGCCCCCACCTCCCGAAAGCCAATGAGTAGCGAGACGCCCGGCCCGATCGAGGATCGCCTATCGGACAGCCGCAGCCGTCCTTCGCCGATCAGGCACTCGCCTGGGTTAGGACGTCTTGATGGTGCCGCCGTCGATCACGATGTCGGATCCGACGATGTTGGTCGCGGCGCCGGAGACGATGAAGGCGACGAGTGCGGCGACTTCCTCGGGTTCGGTGATCCTGGGCGAGGCCATCCTGAACTGGTGCGGGAGCGCCGTCAGGAACTCATCCTGTCCGAGTCCGTGGGCGGCTGCGAGCTTGGCGCCGATGCCGTCCGGACCCCGCCACAACGCGGTGCCGACCACTCCGGGCGAGATGGTGTTGACGCGCACTCCTTGGGGACCGAACTCCTCGCTCAGTCTCTTGCCGAACGCGGTCAAGGCTGCCTTGGCCTCGCTGTAGCCGACTGGGCCGGTGGCGGGCACTCGGGAGTTGATCGAGGAGATGTTCACGATGACGCCACCCCGGGCGAGCAGGCTTGGCAGCGCCGCGCGGGTTGTCCAGACCGCGCTGAACAGGTTGAGGTCGAACAGACGATGCCACTGCTCGTCGTCGGCTTCGAGGAAGCCGGCCAGGCTGAGACTCGCAGCATCGCCAGCGCCGACGTTGTTCACGAGAATGTCGAGGCCGCCCAGTTTCGTCATCGCCGCCGCGACGACGGCCTCGGTTGTTCACGGGTGGACAGGTCGGCGGACATGGCCACGGCGGCCGACGCGTTCAGCTTCGGGGTGACCGTGCGTGCGGCTCCGACCACACGCACCCCTTCCGTCGTGAGTGCCTCGGTGACGGCCAGGCCGATGCCGCGGCCGGCTCCGGTCACGACCGCGGTCTTGCCGGCGAGTTGGAGATCCATGACGATCGCCTTTCTGGACGTCGATCAGGCTCAGTCGATGCCCATGAACATGTAGACGGTCTGCACCCGGCCGTGGGCATCGCGGAACACCAGGTCGACGCCGCGGCCGACGGCGCTGCCATCGGGCGCGAGCATCGACCAGCGCAACAGCAGCGCGTCGTCCGCCTCGACGTGCTGGTCGTATACGAAGCGCAGCCCTCGCTCGGCGATGTTCTGCTCGTGCACACGTGCGATGTGCGCGGCGATCTCATCGACCCCGCGAAGGGTCACGTCGATGGATGAGACCACCATGCGGCCGTCCGCTGACCACATCCGTTCGAGGTTCGCGCGGCGCCGTTCGGGGTCCGGCTCGGTCCAGGTCTCAAGGTACTGCCGGTCGAACTCACTCAGGGGTTGGGCAGTCATGGGTTTGCCTCTGTCCGGTCGGGTTTGTTGACGCCGTCAGCATAGGTCGAATGTGGACGTTGTCAACGTTCGGTCCTAGTCTGGTCAGGTGAGCCCCCGCAACGCCGCTCCAACCCGCGCCGCGATCGTCGCCGCAGCGGGCACGCTGCTCGAGTCCGGCGGCCCGGACGCAGTCACGCTCCGCTCGGTCGGCGCGGCCGCCGGAGTCTCCAGGTCAGCGGCCTACCGGCACTACGACGACAAGGCCGACCTGCTGCGCGCGCTCGCAGCTCAAACGCTCATCGAACTCGCGGCACGCATCCGCAGAGCCGCCGAGGGCAACGGCCGCGACTCGCGCCTGCACCGAGGCTGTGCCGCCTACCTCGCCCACGCGCTGGAGCAGCCCCACCACTACCAGCTCATCTTCGGCGACACCCCGATCGACCAACCCGACCAAGAGCTCGAGTCCGCCGCCGACGACGCAATGCTCGCCATCCGCGAGCTGGTCAAGCGCGCCCAGACCGAAGGCGAGCTCGGCACCGCCCCGCCGCGCGAACTCGCAACCGTCCTGTGGGTGCTCCTGCACGGCCTCGCGCAACTACAGATCACGAAACACCTGCACGAGCCCCGCACGATCGACGGCAACACCGGGCTGGACGAACTGCTGGCGCTCGCACTAACTTCCCTCCGGCCGGCGCAGCGCGACGGATGAGCTGTCCGCTCCACGCCACCTGTGACCAGCCGGACTGATCCCGTTAGCCGATCCCATGCGGCACGCGGCGGCGTGTCACCGAGGTTCGGTTGTGGGATGACTCGGCGCCGCGCACTCTCGCGCGGGACAACCGTGGCCCGTCGGCGTCGTGCCGACGGGCCACGGGCGACTCAGGCCGTCTTGGCCGGCGCGGTGACGGCGACGACGCCGCCCTGCGGATCCGCGATCACCGCGGTACGGAACCCCGGGGTGTCCGTCGGCGCGAGCAGCACCGTGCCCCCGAGCTCGGAAGCACGGCGCGCCGTCGCATCGACGTTCCTCACGGTGAGCGCGACGCTCCAGTGCGGGGGTGTCGGGTCGCCCTCGCCGATCGGCGCGAGCACCGCGACAACGTCGCGGGGCATGGGCTGCTCGGCCTGACCTCCGACGTGCCCGTCCAGGCGCCAGAACCTCATCGGCGCGTCGGGAGCGGTCTGGAGCCGCCAGCCGAACACCCGCCCGTAGAACGCTTCCGAGTCCCCAGGTGCGGGCGTGTGCAACGAGCTCATCGTCCACGAGCCCGGCTCGTTGACCTGCTCGGCTCCCCGTCGGGCTCCGGCCTGCCAGATCCCGAACGCGACGCCCACGGGATCCGTCAGCACCGCCATGCGGCCGCCGTCCCCATGGGACGTCGGCCCGACGATACGGCCGCCGCCCGCGGCGGCCGCGCGCTCGGCGGCCGCGTCGACGTCGCCCACGGCGATGTAGGTCGTCCAGACCGCCGACGGGAACCCGACCGGTGCCTGGCCAATACCGGCGACCAAGCGGCCGCCTGAGCGGGCCGTTCGGTACTCGCCGGCCAGGCCGATGGGCATCGCGGCCGGCTCGTCGAAGGTCCAGCACAGCAGCGGGCCGTAGAACTGCGCGGCGGCGTCGGGGTCGGGCTGGAAGGTGTCGATCCAGCAGGGAACGCCCGCCGGGTAGGTCGTGATGGTGCTCATCGAGATTGCTCCTGTGACTTGACCCCTCGCGCGTCGCGCGCGAAGGGGATGGAGCGCGGACGGCAGGTCGCCGTCCGAGCGAGATCGCTGGTCAGGCCCGCCGCGCCGTTCGGGCACAGAGGACCGGCTCCGTCATCCGATGACGGAGCTCAGGGTGCCGCCACGAGCGAGCGACGAGGGAAGGACGGGCAATCCCGTGCCGGAGCGCTCAGCGGTCGTGCGAGAAGCAAGCGATCCACGCAGCTTATCCGCGCGGGATACTTCTGAAGCGCAGCGACCGCAGACCCTTCCGGCGAACGATCCCTTCCGGGACCGCACCATGGCATCGGCTCGGCCGTCGGCAGGGGCTCACCGGAGACGCTGCCGGGACAAGCCGGCGTGGGCCGGGTCCTTCTTCGTCCGGACGTTCCGGGATTGGCGCGGGGGCGCGAGTTGCAGCTGCCGGACGCACCGGAGAGGGTCAGGGGGTGCGTCAGGACTGGGAGCCGGAAGATCTGCTTGCCGCGTGGACGCTCGTCGACACTGATTGGGAGCTGGTGGCCAATAAGGCCGGTGCGACGCGGCTCGGGTTCGCGCTGCTGCTGAAGTTCTTCGAGTTCGAGGCTCGGTTTCCCCGCGACCGCGGAGAGCTGCCGGCGGCAGCGGTGGCGTACGTGGCCGAGCAGGTCGGCGTCCCGGCCAGCGGCGAGTTGTCGGGATATGACTGAAGCGGCCGCTCGATCAAGTACCACCGGGCGCAGGTTCGCGAGGCGTTCGGCTTTCGCGAGGCGACAGTCGCCGACGAGGAGCGGTGGACGGGGTGGCTCCGCGGCGAGGTCTGCCCGGTGGAGCTCAGTGAGGACCGTGTCCGCGACGCGTTGCTGCAGCGTTGCCGCAGCGAACAGGTCGAGCCACCGCGAAGCTCACGGATCGGGAGGGTCCTCGGCGCGGCCCGCGCCGGCCACGAGTCGGACTTCACCACGCGAACCGTCGCGCGACTGTCGCCGGCGTCCTGCGACCGGCTCGAGGAATTGGACATCGAATCGCCCGGGGACGAGATCGGTGCTGCTCGCGGGTTTCTCGCGGAGCTGAAGGCCGATCCCGGCCGGGTGGGACTCAAGACGCTGCTGAGCGAGATCGAGAAGCTGCAGCGCGTCCGCGCGATCGGTCTTCCTCGCGACCTGTTCGTTGACGCTTCGGAGCGGCAACTCGCGGCGTGGCGGGCCCGCGCGGACGCCTCCTCACGCGCTACCGCGACCGGCCCGGCCAGGACCGCTTCTACCCGACCTCGGAGCGCGTCCCGATCGACGGGGTCGTCCCGCGGGACTGGCGCGCAGCCGTGATCGACGACACCGGCCGGGTCGAGCGGATCCCGTACGAGCTGTGCGTCCTGCGAGCACTCAGGGACGCGATCCGCCGCCGCGAGATCTCCATCGTCGGCGCGAACCGCTGGCGCGACCCCGAAGACGATCTCCCCAGCGACTTCGAATCCAACCGCGACGTGCACTACGCATCGCTGCGACAACCGCTCGACGCCGCAGCGTTCATCGTGGACCTCCAAAGCAAGCTGACCGCAGCGCTCAGCTCACTCGATCGCGGGCTCGCCGACGGCACGACCGGCAACGTGCGGATCATGACCGGCGCGGGGAGCCGTGGATCGTCGTCCCGACGCTCGAAGCGCTGCCCGAGCCGCAGCCGTTGCACGCGCTAAAGCAGCAGGTGCTGCGACGGTGGGGCACGCTGGATCTGCTGGATCTGCTCAAGCACGCCGACGCGTTCACCGAGTTCACCACCGAGTTCAGCTCTGTCGCGTCGCGCGAGATCACCAGCCGCATGTCCTGCGACGTCGTTTGCTGTTCGTGCTCTTCGCGCTCGGCACGAACATGGGCATCAAGCACATCGTCGACGGCGCCGCGGAGGCCGGCGAGACCGAGGCCGCGCTCCGTCGCGTCCGCCGGCTCTACATCAACCGCGAGAACCTGCGCCGGGCGATCGCGAAGCTCGTCAACGCGACGTTCGAGACCAGGCAAGCGTCGTTGTGGGGTGAGGGGACGGCGTGCGCGTCGGACTCCAAGAAGTTCGGGTCGTGGTCCTCGAATCTGATGACGGAGTGGCACGCCCGCTACGGCGGGCCTGGCGTGATGATCTACTGGCACGTCGAGCGCAAGAGCGTCTGCGTCTACAGCCAGCTGAAGACCTGCTCGGCCTCCGAGGTCGCGGCGATGCTCGAAGGGCTCCTGCGCCACGAGACCACCGCCGAAATCGACCGCAACTACACCGACACCCACGGCGCGTCGATCGTCGGCTTCGCGTTCTGCCACCTCCTCGGGTTCCGGCTGCTGCCGCGCCTGAAGCGCATCGGTGCCGCACGTCTCTACAGCCCCGGGCTTCCCGAAGATCCCGTGTGGCCCGGGCTCGCGGCGGTGATCTCTAACCGCTCGATCGACTGGGACCTGATCGCCCGGCAGTACGACCAGCTGGTCAAGTACGCGACCGCGTTGAAGCTCGGGACCGCCGAAGCGGAGCAGGTCCTGCGGCGCTTCACCCGTGGCGGTCCGAAGCACCCGACCTATCAGGCGCTCGAAGAGCTCGGCAGAGCAACCCGGACGATCTTCATCTGCGAATACCTCGCTGATCCCTCGCTGCGTCGTGAGATCCACGAAGGCCTCCAAGTCGTCGAGACCTGGAACAGCGCCAACGGCGAACTGTTCTACGGCAAGAACAAGGACCTCACCGGCCCCGACCGCGAAGAGCAAGAAATCTCGATGCTCGCGCTGCATCTCCTCCAATTGGCGCTCGTCCACATCAACACGATGCTCGTCGAAAGCATCCTCGCCGAGCCCGCCTGGGCCAACCGCCTGACCGCGGCGGACCGCCGCGCGCTCACGCCGCTGTTCTGGACGCACGTCAACCCCTACGGCAAGTTCACGCTCGACATGGACACCCAACTCGACCTCAACCCGCCAGGCGCAGCGCACGCCGCAGGCTAGTTTGCCCCTGGTGACACGAACCCGAGCACCGGGCCTCAACGGGCGCGCACTGCCGCGCAACGGTTCCGTCACCCTCATCAACGACACGATCACCGCGGCCTACCCAACGCCGGCGTCTGGATGTGAGCTGCCGAACGCGGTGCTAGGATCGATCCGATCGTCGGAAGCCGGTTCGACTCTAGTGTCACCACCACCATCTGACTGGCGAGTTCGGGCTCTTCAGATCTCGCGCGACTTTCAAGCGCATGCCGGCGATCCGGACCGCTCGGATCCTGACCCCGCCACGACAGTGGATCCGAATCCGACCGCGACAGCGTTGGAGCGCTGCGCCCGGGCCCTGTCTCCGGCTGGCTATGGGGGTCTGTATCACCGGGGTTCCGCGTATTTTGGGTTCTCCGGGCATCGATGTGGCTGGTCGAGAACCAGGATATGGCGCTAAGCAGGACTTTTGTACGGTGAAGAGGGGCGGTAGAACTTGTGCGCACGTTGGATCGTCGTTCGAACCCCGATCTGGG
>JAABUY010000434.1_pt1 | contig 23797 bp, 26 predicted proteins | sample 5560271 | NCBI WGS metagenome assembly JAABUY01 (sample SAMN10711886, study PRJNA513374) | rock metagenome | isolation source: Antarctica rocks | place: Antarctica: Victoria Land, University Valley | reverse complement strand
TCCCCCACTGCCCCAACACCAGACCACCGGTTTCCCTCTCCCTCTCCCTCTCCCTCTCCCTCTCCCTCGTTCCCCATCTACCCCTCTCAATTCTTCTCTTCCCCTTTCTTTTCCTTCTCTCCCCCTCTCTTCCCCTCTCTTCCCCTTCCCCTTCCTCCCCTCACTAACCACCCACAAGGCTACACTGCGCCCAATGGGCGTGTGAGTAGAGCTGGGAAGGGGAGGAGTGGGGACGGGGTGTGTGTGATGTCCTGAGGGGAAATGGGAGATCTAGGGTGTGTGGTTGTGGATGCTTGCTCTCATTGGGGAGGTTGGAAGTTGAAGGGAAGGGAGGTGAGAGGAGGTTGGAGTTGGGGTTGGGGAGTGTGTGCGTGGGGGGCTGTGGGCTTGGATCCGTGCATGGGATGGGGATGAATGGGGATGGTAGCGGTAGAGAGAGGGGGGCGTGGAGGGTGTTTTTGGGAACGAGGGACGAGGAAGGGAAGGAGAGAGGAAGTGTGGTGGTGGGAGAGGAAAGGCCGATGGGCAGGAGGAGCGAAGAGCGAAGAAGACTCAGGGCGACTGGGCTGGACTGGACTGGACTGGACTGGACTCGATCGGCAGATTGGGTGGGATTCGACTGCACGCACGCATGCCAGCAGGAATTGACGAGAAGGCTGGTCGAAGAGGCAGAGACAGAGACAGAGACGCTTTCTATGGAGTACAGGTACAGCATATGGAAATAAAGTAGAAACGACATCGATCAGAAAAGTGCCCCGTCCCCGTTCGCATCGCTATCAGTACAGTCAATCTCCGCCACAGGCCGACCATCAAACCAACTCAGACGTAACATTCGAGAACTCGCCCTTCTCCAGCTTCGTCTTCCAAAAGATCGGGTTCGTATCCTGCGCCGACTCATCAGCTACCTATTCGTTCCCAGCTCCCCAACCCACACACAACCTCCATCCTCCACACGAGATGGAGCACAAGAGAAAAAACACAACTCACATTAAACCCATGCTTCACCCACCCCTCCTCCTTAACATGATACAAATTCACGCTCCCCCCCGAATACGCATCCCGATGCGTCGCCGCCAGGATACTCCTCCTGCCCAACTCCAACGCCTCCTCCTCGCCCAAATCATACCGATACTCAGCATCCAGCACGCCGTACGCGAACGTCTGGCCGGACCCGACGCAGAACAGATTCCCCGCCAGCCGCGTGCCGTCCGAGTCGATGTAGTACAGCGCCGGCCCCTCCTGCGGCGTGACGCCCGCGCACATGGTGCCCATCGACAGACCCATGCCCTTGTACGAGTACACCAGGTTCGAGAGGATCTTCGACGCCGCCGCGACGGAGATGCGCCGCTTGTGGCGGAGCTCGTGGAGGCGGCATTGCATCCCGAGGTAGGCGAGCCAGTATTGGCAATCCTAGGGGCGGGCGGGTGTCAGTGGGGGCGTCGACGGGGCGAGTTGAGGTTGTTGCGATGGGAGGCTGGGCTTGTGGGCTGGGAGGGGGACGGGGAGAGGGACGGTGTGTGGAAGCAAGAAAGGGGAGGTAGATAAAAACGTACGGCAGCACCCCCAGCCATAGTCCCCAACAAACAGGTATTAATCTCAATAACCTTCTTAACCGTCTGACTCGCGATCCAGTTCCCCGCCGTGGCGCGCGAGTCCGTCGCCACGATAATGCCGCCCTGGAACCGGAACGCCAACGTCGTGGTGCCGTGGGCGAGCTTGATGGGGCAGTTCGGGTTGGAGTAGTCGTCTGTCGTGGCGCGGAGGAAGGCGGATGGCTACGTACGGAAGGTAAGCTCTCTACATATCCAAGATGCTGGTGGGGGTTGTGACGGAGGTAGGGCAGAACATACCTGTGCGATGGGGGGTAAGGCGAATTTCAGCGATAGTGATGGGGTGGGTGCGGAGAGGTCTTGGTAGTCTTGCTGGGTGTAGCCTTCGGTTTCGTAGGAGGGTCGGGTGTAGCGGGCTACTAATGTGTCCATGTTTGCTGGAGCCGGGAAATGATGGATGGGGAGGGTAAGGATTGTGTGGAGAAGGAAGGGAAACGTGAAGTGAGGGTATGAAAGTCGTGGGGATAAAGAGACAGGAGTGGACTGGGCTGGCTATCTTTGCCAGCTGTGAATGGTGATGGGCTTGGGCTTCGCGTCAGAAAGCACTAAGCTCGGTGCCTGCAGAACGCTAGCACGTGACCTTCTTAGCTCTTCTACCATCAGAGAGAGCCTCAAAGCATGAGCATCACGTTGTTCCTCACCTTCGATTCAACGTACAGGGGTAGCTTATTCTGTTGACGGGAGGACTATTTGTGTACAAGGACACCATTATCGTATTACCTGACAAAGTGACATGACCACGACCATACCACGAAGCTGCAAAACTACGGCCAACCGTTACAAAAAGGTGACTCCTTCGTACTGGGTACAACAAAAAGAACGTCAGAGATCTGAACTAAACCCATGCCAACACCTTACAAGCTCACGGATAGCTGACCGTCGACTGCCCGACCTCACTACCATACGGCGCATACTCGACGGCCGTACTGCCGCTGGCATCCCTTTTCTCGGCCAGTGCTTGTTCACGGTAGTGATCGTCACTACTGATCATCTGCTGCACGGGAATCTCATGCGGCACGCTCGCATGGACCGGCGGTTCCGGAGCTCCTCCTATCGAGCTGGCCGCACCCGCCACCGAGCTAGGCGCACCCGTCCCCGTAGAGCTCGGCATCAAGCCCGGTCCCAACTCCCCCGCCGCCGTCGAGATCGGCTCCAGGCTCGGCTGCCACCCCCGCAGATCCTCCTCGGCGTCGTTCAAGATCTGGCGCGCGTGCTCGGCGTGCTCGAACGCATGGCGCGCGTCGCCGGGAACGATGGGCGTGTCGTCGAGAAGGTCGAGCAGACGGCGACCGTGGCGGGCCAGGAGGGCCTGCTTCTCCGCCCGTTCGATAGTGGCGGCGAAGTGCATGTCGTAGGCCTCTTTGAGCTTTTGACGGGTCTAGTTTTTCACCACCACCACCATCAGTAGAAAACTCGTATATAGTACGGTCCCCCCACACCAATGAATGCCGCCTTACGATATTAGTCAACTGCGCCTCAGCCACCAGATTCTGCGCCTCCGCCCGGACCAGCTCCTGCTCGAGCTGCGCGATCTTCGCGCTCTGCGGCTCCTTGTACTTCAACTTCTGGATCTCATCCGCAATCTTGCCCTTGTGATCCCGGCTCGGCTGCACCGAGCTCTCCGTATTCCGGATCTGCTTCAGCACGCCCCGGTAGTCTTCCAGGTTCTGCGCGAACACGTCTTCCTGCTCGCCCAGCTCGGACAGCAGCACCCCAAGCTTGTCCGAGATGTCCGAGATGGAGTCGTCGCCCGTCGCCTCGCCCCAGTCGGAAAGCTGGGATGCGATGGAGATGCGTTCCCGGCCGGCGGTCTCGTAGGAGCCGATGCAGTGGTTCTCGCTCTTGATGATTTTGAACAGCTTCTTGCTGAGTTCTGGCTGTTGGATGCCGCGTAGCGAGGCCATGGTGAAGCGATGCTTCGGCGCGCTCTTTTCGGGCGCGCTGCTGGTTGTGGACCCATCGCCTCTCTTGGAGCGGACGGAATGAGATCGGTTCCTAGTAGTAAATAGTTATTCATCGGCTCATATATACGGGAATCGACGAGTGTCCAGCTGCGTTGATTGGGAAACGACCACGACAGGCTGGGCACCACAACAACACGTGTAGGCCGCCATTGTCCAGGCAGAGGGAGCCTTGAGCTTTCGCGATGACATCCAAAATGACAGCAGAATGGGACGATGCTTACATTCTGGCGACTGTGGTGTAGTGTGCAAAAGCTGTCAAGCTGTTAAGCTGTCAAGCTATCGAATCTCTTGAAGACTCCAGTCAGCAAGTCCGTCTCTGACATTAAAATGTTGTGTGAGACGCACAAGATGGCAGACAAAGGATCCCAATACCTCACAACGTTTCGCACCAAGCTTGAACTATATTGCAATCGCCTTTGGTGCTGATTCGTGGTATCTGAGCGACGTATCTGGAAGGGTTCAAGAGGTATCTCGAGGTACCATATCGTACGAGTGGACCCTTGAAAGTTGCAGACGCCATATGATGTCATCGGCTGTTGCTACACCAAACATCCCCGGTAGTTTACTCACACTATGATTGTTGCCACGCAGGCTCCCACTCAGTCATAATTGATTGGCAATGTCATTTTGCGATTTGTGCCTGGAAATTCACATTATCATTACGAGTACGATGCTTAGTATGTCTTCCACATTGGATAGGTAGGATAGTTCCATCCCGCCCAGCTTCCATCTCTTTTGCAATACGGGCGCAAACAGTGCAAGATGAGCGAAGGCTGGCCAAGCCGCGCATAAGGCCGATATATTAGCACGCCGCCATCCGGACTGATGCAAGAGTACTCCGAACGCTACGAGCGCCAATGCTATTCCTCGTGCATGTCGTCGAAAACAATCATACAGACTCCCCGGCGCACAGTCCGGCCGGCCGACTATCGGTTACAGTGTCGTGGACGGTAAAGTCCCCCCAGTGCGGGAAGGTGGTGTCACTGGTTGCCTTCTGCACAACAGAGCTGACGACGGCGACTTTCAGATCCGGGACCTGGTTGGTGGGGACGGCTGTGTCATCCATCTGATGAGGCTCCACGTTAGTATATAGAACTTCCACCATTTTCGGGGATGTGATAATGGGATTGGGGCCTTACCCTGGTCACTCTCCAGTGTAAGTTAGTCTTCAAATAAGGTTCCACATCAGCCGGTTCGAGGCTTGTCAAAGAGCCGGCATGAATGGCAGCAAGGAGCGCCGTAGTCAAGGGGATGGCTCCCGTAACTTGAAGGTCGTTTGCATGATCCTGTTTGCACTTTTTACAATGGGTGGTATGTGGGTCATTGACGAAGATGCAGTGGGTGCCGACCAAGTTGGGCTCGAAGGACCATTGAAAAGGATCTGGGTTGAAGTCGCCGAGGAAGACATGGATGAAGAATGAGCTGTTGAGAGCATATTTCTTGACGCGGAGATTGGCGATCCATTCACGATACTTGCCGTCCTTGGAGACGGGATGACCGGCAGCTTCTTGCTGAGTTGGATCCACTGCCTGTTCCCGGACCACGACTGAAGGCTTTTCGTCGCTGGAACCGTCGAATCCTCCCGCAGGAATCAAGCGTGACTTTAGAGCTTGGTGTACATTCGCGTTCTTCGAGATTCGTCGGGCGATTGCCGCGGGCGCGCTGCCTCCGTACAGGTTGTTCACTGCCGCGCGAACAGTGGCCTGATACTGACTTGTATTCGAAGTCTTCCAGTAAAGTAGCTCCGGGTAGGAGTACCCAAATGTACTCGTATTACGTGCAGTCCCTGAGTTCCAGAAATCCCCACCAGCGTCGGTGTGAAAAGGAGTCAAAGCTAGACCACGCCAGTAAGCAACAAATATGAGAATGCTCTTAAAGTATGAAGACATACCAGTGTTGACATCTTCAGTCGATCCGGGGGCGTTGGTGAAAGTGCCGAATTGGGTCGTCACTGGTTCCACGAAGCTATCTGGGTAAATTGCCTGCCAGATCGCAAAGGCTCGATCGACGTTGCTTCACCGTGTAAGCCAAGAGCCTTATCAGAGAACGATCAAGTACGTAACTCACCAGTGATGGAGGTAGAAAATGGGATCAAAGGCCGAGTAGTCAACGATGCCCATATGACCACCGCTACCCACCAACCCATGGATCTGGTCATGGACAGACTCGATGCTGTCGTAATTACCGCCGTCACCCGGAATCCAGGCTTTGTTGCTGAAATTGGTGTAGTTGGGGTACGCCGTGAAAAGATTGTACAGGCGATCGCGGAACGATAGTCTATTGTTGTCGAGCTGCCTTGCAACCAGGTCGTTCTGACTGGTGGCATTCGGATCATTCGACGAGGTCGGATACCGAAGTGTACTGGGCCATGTGTTGAACTAAACTTGATTCAGCTGACATCAGTCGGGGGGACGGACCTTCAACACTCACCGGACTATCGGGAATCTCGTTCGGGTCCAATGGATGAAATGTGTAGCTGAACAACGGATTCTTGATGGTGGTTGTCCCAGTAGGCGCGGTCACTTGCACCGTCGCGGAACCGCCTACGCTTGCCGGCAGCACACTCTTCCCAGACGGAGGAGCAGCGGCCCAATCCCAGTATGGGATGCGAAAGGTGGACGCAGCAGTCGAGTAACGGTCTCGGTCCGAGCCCGCCGGGAATTCTCCAACGATCTGTTGCATGAGACTGTAAAGCACTTGCTCGTAGAGGGCAAGGTATGGACGATGCCAGGTCGGGAAGAGGATGGACGAATGCGTGCAGTAGCCCTGCTGTTCGTCCCCCGGAGTAGCCTGAACGTTGTCCCACGCCACATAAGGACGGCCATGGATGCCCGAGATCTGATACCAACTCAGCAGCTCGGTTTGGTTGACATTTTGCAGACGATCCAGAGCCAAGAGGTACAGATTCCACTGGTCTGTATTCTGTTGTAGCTGGCGAAGCTCCAAGCGTAAAGGCACACTGCCATCGCTACCGCGGCCTGACTGAACACCGGTGATTCCGAAGGTAGCCATCTGTCGTTTGGTATTATGTTGTATTTGTTCTGCGGAAATGAAGATATCTTCAACAGTATGTGGTCGGCGAGAAGATCGAAGTTGTCCTTCGTGCGGCAGGTTGAGAGCGAGTAGGGAGTGAATGAACAGACAAAGGACAAGACTCATATATAAAAGAGACATCTTGACGGCGCGGCTCGGTGGACCCCAACAATGGAAGGTCAGGTAGGTCAGGCAAGGTAAGCCTGTCAGCCGAGTAGGGCTGAAAGGCTGGACGTCTAACTCGAAAAAGACAAGCGGTTCCACCAAAGAAGCCACATAACAATCCAAACTCGTACGATGCTCGAATGATGTGTCTCGATGCGTCGGATACGAGGCAATCACGAGATCTCTATCGGAAGGTCAGCGTCAGCTGAGTCTCACACCATAACGCCAAAGGCTCTTGCAGGGCGTCTCGACCAAACGACTGACTGACCGCCAGGATGGAAGATGGAGGATAGAGGGTGGAGGGAGTAAGAATAATGAGGGAGCTGAATGAGTAGTTGGGTAGGTCGGTGAGTAGGTAGGTAGGTAGGTAGGTAGGTAGATAGGTAAGGTAGGTAGGTCGGTCGGTCTGAGAGAGAGGAGTGGCGGTGTTCAGGAGATATATACTTTGCAAGGTAAGGTAAGGTAAGCAGGTCAAAGAGAGGAACATGTTGGTTGTGACTCTTTCTCTATACGAACAAACATCGAACATCATCGAGCATCGAACCCCGAGCATCGGGAGAGGAATCTGCGCGCCTCCAACGGCATGCACCTACCTTACCTTACCGTGAATAGGCATTCTAAGATTAGCCACCTCAGGTGTTTGTATCTCATAAGTTAGCCCGGAGAAACCGATGCCATAAGCGTGTATGGATACCTTAGCTCCTGTGTAAATAATAACGATAATATGTACATTATTATCATTGGCTTCTGGAAAAGGGGGAGAAGACAAGCACAGAAATACCGATCTCGAGGAGCAGCTCAGCACAAACAGAGAAGCGGTCGGGAGCATGGCTCGCTTCTCGCTCTTGGTCGCCACAAGGGAAAGGGAACTCGTTCGTTCGCACATGGTGGTGGTACCAAAGTTAGTAGTGGGGATCGCCGGAAGACCAACACCAACACCAACTCCAACTCCAACTCCAACTCCATATCAGGAGTCCCTTTGGTTCGTTAGAGAAGTACATAGGAGGAAATGAGACGAGAATATCCAGGACCACAACACATGCGAGTTACCTTATTGGCGCTTACACGCTCTGAAAGGTGTACTGAGGTACCAATCCTGAGAGGGATTGGACACGTAGGAGGAAAGGAACGGGATTCGTGGAGGATCTTTCGAACGTGAAGTCTAAGAAGTCTAAGCCTCGAAGGCGCGGATGTACCTTAAGGTATGTGTTGTGAAACAACGCTACGGCAATTATGGAACGCTAAGACTATCATGGAACGCTAAGACTTATATGATTAAGTGTGTTTTGGTAAGGTCAGCAACTCCACCTCACCTCACCGCACGATTCTGACGCCATGACCTCTACAGTACTAACTTAAGTGCTTACAGTGCTGCGTGTACTTGCTGTACTTGCTCATACTTGCTTGCTTGCTTGGAACGTTGTCATACAATCAGTCGGTGGGTCCCCGGAAAGCCGCTTGCTACTGTACATAAGCTCCATAAGCTCCATAAGCTCCATAAGCACTATAAGGTAAGCTACTTCCTTGCCTCCACCATCCTTTGACGCAAGTAGAAAATACTGCGAGGAGAAAGTCCCATCTCGGAGACAAGTGTAAGCCAGAAGACGTAAGGTAATCACTGTATGGTGGGGGTACAGTGATCAAGAAGGTAGTCATTTCAGCTTCTGGATGCTCAACAAGAGTAGTTCACCTCCTTGGCCGGGTCGACCGGCACTAATTTAAAGACTGCCTTCAAAGATGCTGTGGGCTCCCAACAGCCCGAGTCCTTACGCCAACGGTGGTGCTTGCAGCTCAGGTTACATCCGAAGAGTTTTCGAGAGATCGATGCGGAAAGCTGATGCGATCCCGCATACTCGCACGAATCATATCCTCGCTGCAATACAACATTAATATTCCCCCTTTCGATCTGCAAACATCGACCGGGCCGGTGAGCACGACCCGCGGGATGTCAACAGATCACGATTCCCTGAACTTCCGACCGTCGCACACACACATCTGGAATATTGCTACAGCCTGTAGGACTGCGGGATGATGGCGCATAGTGCGCCTCGACGGGCGGTCAGACGATCCCCACAGTGCTTCTACTTCCGAGATACAGATGCTTTGACGCCCCCGTACTCCGTGGCATGCTTCCCAAAGCACTGACTTCCTGGCGACGATCTAAAACGACGCATCGTCAGCGTGGTGCGTCGTCGCCGCTGGGAGATCGTCATTGCCCTCCGTGCCATGGAGAGCGTCCCCGAACGCTGAAGTGTCAATGCCCAGATCCCCATGTGCCTCCATTTCCCCTTCCCCACCCGGAACCTCATAAGCGGTGAGCGTCTCGCCCGCCGTGTCGAGCTCTCCAAAGTGGCGGAAGTCGTTGTTGTCGTTGTCAAGCTCCCCGTCCCCGTGACTGGATCCGCGCTCTTGCGGCGTCAAGCTCTGCAGCCCGCTGCCGGGTGTGCTGACAAAAGCCCCGGGAATGTGGATGCTCTGGTGCGCGATGGTCTGTTCGTCAAATTCGGTGCTGTGGCCATAATCGTCTTGAAGGAGAGCCGTAGCCTCCCCGCTCTTGTCCACCAGGACCCAATCGCCACTTTCTCCATGCCCTGAGTCGGCTTCATGCTGCTGCGGTGCCTCGGGCATGCCGACGTCAACGTCCATGTCTGCAGCTCCCGTCATGTCATCGTCGTGTGTCGAGTCTGGTTCGTTTCCAGCACTCGAACCCGGCCTGGACGGTTCGTCCACTTGGAGCGTAGAAGCCTCAACGGACTGATTGTGATTGGTAGGGGGTAGCTCTTGTGCAACTCCCGGTTCCTGGATAGGCGTCGGAGTAGATTGATTTGGTTGATCGTAGACGTGGGCAGGAGAGTTTTCCATCTCCACATCCTCATCTGCAGCATGGCCATTCGACACGCGGTCTGCTGAGTTGTATTCATCTTGACCATTGTCGTCGCTCACGACCTTCTCTTCGAGACCCCCGATCTGCACGCATATCAGCTCCGTGGCTGTGCCGATACCCTTGCCCACAGCAGCTTCCACTTCTTTCGCGATATCAGCAACCTTCTCTACCTGCCGGATGGCAGTCGCTCCGGCCTCGCTGTTCGCCGTTTCGACAGGCGCTTCCGGGTGTCCTTCCAATCTCCAAATTTCTGTGCTTGTTACGGAAGGGTCGTTGACCGCAGTCCGAAGCCTCATCTCAGCCTCCTTCACTAGGGTTCCTGTGTGTAATTTTGCCATTCTTCTAGCGTGCTGTCGCCTCAGCTTCTCCAACTCCGCATTCATTTGCGCAATCTTGTCTGTTGCCCGCTTCGTAAACTCTTCTGCCTTGCCTGCCTCCATCCTGCCCACGCGCGATAGTCCGGTCTCGCCTCGAGCTTGAGGAGCTTTGACTGTCGGTGCGTCTTTCGGTGCGCCTTTCGGTGCGTCTTTCGGTACGTCTTTCGTCGGTGCCTCTATCGGTGCGTCAAAGAAGCCTCTCGTAAGCTGTTCCAATTCACCTTTACGACCAAGGCCCAGGTCGACTGGCACCAATTGACCAGTAGAGTATGGTGACGAGAACACTTCCTCCATCCATTCATGATGCTGAATGTACCTCGTCGTACTGATCTCTCTTGGCGTCAAGAAATCCATCGAATCGCCTCTTGAGGTGTCCTCCTCTTCTTCTACAGTCGCTTCCTGCGAAAGACTCGCTGCGGCAGCGGAACCGCTTGAGCCAGGTGGATGACTTGGCGGCGTCTGACGTACTCTTTTTGCGGGAGATGGACCCAGCCCACGCGTAGTGCTAGCCACGGACGGTTGCTGATAATAAGGCTGCTCCGGAGTTCGATTCATCTGCGCAAGTATGTTGTTCGGGTACACACCCGACGGTTGTGAGTATTGGGGGGTCTGACCACCGGGAAGATTGATTGTCGGCCAGTTGTTCCGGTCGTTGAACATGAACTCCTTGCGCACCAGCTGCCCGTACTGCTGCAGATACTGCCGCTGAGCAAGACTGACTTGGACTTGGGGCATCAGAGGTATTTTGTTGGCAGGGTAGTGGTTCTGCGGATCCGCTCGAGAGTAATGAACGATCCAGAGCGCGGGGTCGCAGGGAGGAATGTTGGGATTAGGATTCTTGGGCGGCATCAAGCGATAGCGCCGTCTGCAATGAGTGGACATGATTTCGTTCGGTGGGTGATAGCCTGATCTGTGAATGTACATCTCGACGGTCTGTATGGTAGAAAGTCATTCGTCATGGCACCGAAAAGCAATCGAGAAAGGTCGCATACGTAGCCCTTGGCCTCTGAGCTAAATGCCTGCTCGACATCCGCCCAGACGTAACCGTCGCTCGCGAACTGTGTGCCGAGCTGATTCAACGGCTGCCAAACAAGCATGACCGACCCATCTGCCGGCGCATTGAGAAACATCCAGTTCATTGCGGCCAGTTCCCGGGTGATTTTCGGTGCCTGCAAGAGGTATTCGACTACGGTTTCGAGACTGACCTGGGTGAGGATAGGATATCGGTATGTCGAGACCAGATGGATATGTGGCAGCTAGGTACAATCAGCGCGATATTCGCATTGCCAAACCTGCGGATAAATCCCTACCAAAACTGGAGGTACGCCATTGCTGGGTTCATTCATCCTGAGAGCCAAAGCTGCAGGTATACCGCAGTATTCGATGTACGGCAGGAAAACGCCAGTGTTTGCGTGACTAGTTGGGGTTTGTCTTGAAAATTTCTCCTCGGATTGAAGGTCAGGTGAGAACCGCGTTATCACAGACCAGGCGAGCTTCGCGATCCAGTGCCGCTTGAAGATAGGTATGTAGCTTTATAGCAGCGATCAACAAGATTGAACGAAGTCTGAGGTAGTTATTTTTAGATCTCGTGAGCGAGGCAACCCCACCTTTTTGAATGTGCAGCATTGTTATTTGCAAGTGTCTTTAACAATAGTTTCGTACAAACTGAAAAGAGTCAATGAGAAATATAGGTACTAACCCCTATAGTAGGCGAGATGTTTTCTCCTCGCATAAGGATCCCCGACCTGGACAGCCGCTGCTTTGACCAGGGCAGAGGAGGCTGAGTTCTTCAAGAGGAGCCTGTTTTCAGCCCCTCGACCTCAGTTATGGTTGTAGTCAACAGTGGTGTCCGATATTCTCGGTATCCTTCTACTCTCGTGTTCTATATTTTGTCTGCCATAAACAGAATATGGACCAGAGTGAGCAGTTGGATCTACTTCAGTTGTTCAATTTAACTGACTTTGCAGAAGGGCTGCCATCGTAGGTTCGACCTCAACTATCCGCTATGTGGTTAATCAATGCACGTACTCTCAAACTGGAGGAAGTCTGGGGCGAAAGCGTGAAAGAATATGCTATCCTCTCACACAGATGGGAAGATGGCGAGGTCAGCTTTCAAGATATGCAAAACCCAGCAGTGGCATTTACCAAGAAGGGCTTTGCGAAAATTCGAAAGTCATGCGAGCACGCCGTGAATGATGGCTACAACAATGTGTGGGTGGATACTTGTTGCATCAATAAGGATAGCAGCGCCGAGCTTAGTGAAGCTATCAATTCAATGTATCGGTGGTATAAGGCTTCAGCCGTCTGTTACACCTATCTATCGGATGTCTCGGCCAACGCACCCGACGGTGATATAGTGGAGCAACAGATCGGGTCGAGCGTCTGGTTTACTCGTGGTTGGACTTTACAAGAGCTTCTCGCTCCTCAACACGTCGTCTTCTACGATCAACAGTGGGAATTTTTGGGCACAAAGCAAACTTTGAGCAAACTCCTGACTCTGCAGACTGGCATAGATGAGGCCATCCTCGACGGAGAGTCCCTAGCTAGGTGTTCAATCGCTCAACGGATGTCCTGGGCATCTCAAAGAGTCACAACACGCATCGAAGACACTGCCTATTGCCTGCTGGGAATCTTCGACGTCAATATGCCGATGCTCTATGGTGAGGGAGAACAAGCCTTCCTTCGTCTCCAAGAAGAGATCATTAAACGATCGGATGATCACACCATCTTCGCCTGGCCCATACATCGCCATGGCCAACCCGGTCTGCTTGCTGACAGTCCGGCAGCCTTCGTAAATTGTCATCATATCAGGACCATGACCTCACGCCAAGGCCGTTCACCATACTCCTTGACAAACCGCGGGCTTTCAATCAAACTTCTCGCAACTCAGTTCACAACAGACACTTATATCGTGCGTCTGGACTGTGTTGATGGACTTTTGTCGGCGGGTTTTGGTCTTGCTGACTTCCGCCTTGGAATGTTCCTCAGGAGACTGAACGAAGACGACCAATACGCCCGAGTCGAACACGAAGGAAGAACGTTTATGCAATTGAAAGCCTCTACCTGGAACTACGGAGCCTTGAATCCTCTCCGATCCGCGCGACCAGTGGAACAAATCGAAATCAACGTACGACAACAGTTCACTGAATCCAACACGAATAACTACAAAGACCGCGTCAACGGCTTCCGCATTGCCATACCTGGAATCCTCGATTGGTCAAGCTCGAGCTACAAGGTCTCTGCATCCAGCTGGAATCCGCAGGAACGCATCATGTCCTTGAAGCCAGGAGACTTCGGCACAGTGGGCTTCCTCGACATCAGCAAGCAAAACCGCAAAATCAAAGTCATCAAACTTGGTTTCGATTTTGAGTACAACCCTGTCTGCTTCATCGCCACGGCAAGCGGGCTATGGGTGAAATATCGTGCGACCGACAGAAATGGCAAGTACAATACCGCGTGGACGAAAGAGGAGGAAGCGCAATTTCCGGGGATTCATCTCCGAAGTCCTCTTGACACGACGGCGTGGAGTCAATTGTTCAATGGAGCTGCGTTCCAGCTGGAACACCACCCAGGTCTTTGGGCTATGAAGGGAGATCGCATAAATGGGCTTGATGTCCGTCTCGCAGATGTGGCTATTTTGAAAATTATACGGGGAGAGTTCCAAGACCGCTTGGTGTGGGACGTGTATCTCGATAATGTCAAGGATAACACTTTCCGCAAAATCTTTGGATGAAGGTAATTCGAGCGAGGGCTTATATCACCTTCTTTTGTTTTCTCTATTTCCCACTTCTTCCTACAAGACGGTGTGGAATCGTCACTCAGTACTTTTGATCGCAGAATGCTCGTTAAGTTTCAGAACACTCAAGCTCAACTTTCAGCTTGACTTGCTCTCCCCGTTCTCAACGGATTTCTCTCTGGACTGCACTCAATCGAAATAGAATTGACACGATGTCTCATCGGTATGTGTAGGGTATCCCTCTCCATTGAACACATAACCCAGATGTCGTCCACAGTCACTATACACGATCTCGGTTCGTCCCATACCAGACAAGCGGTCAACATGTCGAGTGACTGCATTCGGAATGGCGTCAAAACATGCCGGCCATCCGCAACCTGACTTGGACTTATGCTCGACCTGTACAGCGGAGCCTTGCAGCCAGCGCATTCACATACACTTGAAGTAGGCTGATGCTCATACTCGCCGGTGAATAGTGACTTGGTGTCATGTTTCTCGGAGGACTCTCAATTGCTCTGCTGGCTATTATGTGCTGCCGCCATCGCGAGCTCGCACTGCGCTCGAACAGTGATTCTGTTATGAAATTGGTTTCTCCTGGCTGAGATTGGTCTTTAAAACGCCGTTGCTGCTCTTTGATAGGGTTACCAATCTGCACCATACGCTACAGACATCGTCGGTGTTCTAGATCGTAGCACATACATTATTCACTGCTTACGACTGTGTTCATATCTCATGTGTCTCTGCCCATCAGGATTCAGCATTCGTGTATCTGACAGGCCGAACTTAGACACAACATACACGGCCCGGAAACCGTTGAGGCCGAATAGTAGTAGCTTGTTACAGGGGGCCGCCAGCGAAACAGCCTCCTTAGCAAGTTTCATTGTGCAGTGCCTGGTTCTGGCCTTCCAGGTGCGAACGAATTGTCTGAATGATCTCCCTGACAAGCGGGTGGATCAGTGTAAAGTTAGACCTGGTCGTATAATCATCACTCAGCGGAAACTATTTCGACGACTACTAGGCTGTAGCCGCATTTCTGGGTGTATAAGAAGTCTTTGGCGAAAAAACCATGGAGCGTGCTTTGATCAAACGTAGGAGAAAACGCGAGCTCAGAATGATACCCTGGTAAATTGGTAACGTTTCTGCAACGGAGGTATCCCAATGCACCCCTCACGGATCGGTGGCTAGGACAATGTCACTCGGATCCGACGGGCCCCATTTGACGGGATACGCGTTTCCTTTGACGTTGTTGATCTCCCATTCAAATTCATTCAGCGCTCTCAGCTCTGACCCGACGAACAGACCCCCGATCAACCCATCTATAATGCCCGTACCAAATCCCAGAGTACTGATCAGCATTAGGATAAAGGAAACATAATTGTGTGGCGACCACCACACAGCGAGGAGACACCCAAACGAAGTCGCAAGAGATAAGAGGAAGTGTGACAAACGAAGCCGACGTTGTCGATATTCGCGGGTCTTGTACGTGGAAATCATGAGCAGAATCTCATCATAAGTTGAGACTGGAAGAGGATCGACAAATGCCGGAGGAGATGGTAAGTTTCCACTATTAGCATCCTCAGGGTCAACCTCAAAGGCAGGGTTCAAGTTTCCCTTAGCATCTAGACCGTTTGGGATTGACTGCAGTGATTTCTTCTCCTCCGTAGCTTCGCCAAAGCATTTCTGGAGACTTGCTTCAACGGAGAAATGATCACTTAGAGAGCACTTCAGCGAGGGATGCCTTTCGACCATACCCACTTTGACATCATGTACCAGCCAACGGGAGGTGCTTGTGTAGTAGGTGTCCCGAGCACCTGACCTCATACCATCTCCGACGAAGATATAATCGAGTCGCTTTCCACGTTGATCTTCTGTCTTGACATCTACTATGATATCGTCACCTTGACGAAGCCGTTTCTGCTGTTCTTTGTTCCATCGCCAAGTATTTAGAATGCTGTCGCAAGTGGTTCCATTCTCTATAATGTTGAACTCGGCACTCGGAATTGGACGGCCTCGGCTCTGTTCTTGCAAGTCCTCTGCAGCACCAATGGACGAGTCCGGGTGTTGCACGCGCCAGACGTCTATGACTGGCGCATGTGCGGTAATCAGACGATGAGCAAGAGAGAGTGGGACCATATTGAAGTCTCCAAGTGCAATAACGAGATGACCCCGTTCCGAAGCTCCACGCAAAAGCTTAGCAATCTCCCACGCTTGAGCCGTACGATGACAGATGTAAGAGTCGTTAGGTTCTCGTTCGTACGGGGCGTGTAGATGAGTACAGAACACTTCCGCGACATTCTCTGGCCCGGGCCCCATATTGATACGGGCACATGCAACCCCTTTACCAACGAACCAATCACCCCGGAAGAAAGCAGTAGGTCGACCGTTCAGTGGGTATCGTACCATACTACTTTCCTCGATCGGCCATTTTGAGAGTATTGCGAGCCCGCCACCAAATATCCCACTGTAATAATACTTGCCATGGGGCAGGATATGGCGGGTTTCATGACTAATGCTTAGATAGTCCTCCTGCGTCCAGCATTCTTGAAGGCCAACAATCTCTGGCGGTGGTTGCAATGTTGCTATGCGTCTACCAATCTCGGTGAGTCGAGCACTGCGGTGTTTCGATAGATACTTGAGGCCCCAGCAGTTGAAAGATAGTATCTCCAATCTCGTTGGAGGTCCATTAGTCTGATCCATTGCCGAGTAAATGTTACACCCTAGCAAGAAAAGATCCAGGCAGAGTTGTTACATAGCCCGATTGAAGGACGTCGTGATATACGAGTAACTAGTTCCAATGAACTTTTGCCTCCGAAGAGGTCGATCACACGGAAAGCTTGTTGCAGAGCCTCACGCTAAATTGGTCGCGTCCATCGTCGGTTGGAAGTCTTAGCGTGAGTGACAGCTTCGACGAAAGCTGGGGCTGCACTTCTTCGAGATGTCTGATACTGATTCTCGTACCGGTCATCGCGCTGCTGCAGAAAGGTCACGGAAGCGTCGCAGGGTAGAGCAGAGTTATGATCGCACTTCTGGATACAGCTCCCCAGACGAACTGGCCGCGAGCTCCGACCATGAGCGCATCAACATGCGAGGAGCGAGCCGAGTAGGAACCAGGGATGCTCAAGATCCCCGACAGAGAAGCTTCGATGACTCAGATACTGAGGAGAGTCCAGATGAACTCGCCATTCATACGGTCAATCGAGCTTGGAGGGCTAGAAGCAGGACGGATTCCACAACAACGTCAGTACTGGATGAGCCCATCAGAACACCGATTCCGGCCTCCCCGCCGCCTTTGCCCGAGAAACCACCGATGCATTACAAACCTCGATTAGTGTTGAAGGGTCATAAGAAAGGAGTAGCAGCGGTCAAGATCTCGCCAGACGGTCAATATATCGCCAGTTGCTGTACGTGAGCTAGCTTTCGTGACCAGGACAGGCTCTATCTTAACTACTTCACATAGCCGCCGATGCTACAATCAGGATATGGGATGCTGTTTCTGGCACAGCGAAGCATATATTGCAGGGCCATCTTGCGGGAATATCAACTATCGCCTGGAGTCCTGACTCCAAAACTCTAGCATCTGGCTCGGACGACAAGTCAATTAGGCTGTGGGATGTAGCTACTGTAAGTAGCGAAAGAGATAGCGTCCGAGGTCAAAAGTTGACAGTGCTTAGGGCAAGCCATACCCGATTCCGTTGCTTGGCCACCATAATTATATTTACTCCATCGCATTCTCTCCCAAAGGGAATATGCTCGTCAGCGGTTCTTACGACGAAGCCGTTTTCTTGTGGGATGTCAGGACGGCAAGGATCATGAGGTCCCTACCGGCCCATTCTGACCCGGTTGGCGGAGTCGATTTCATTCGGGATGGTACACTGGTTGTCAGCTGTTCTGGAGATGGTCTGATGTAGGCTTCCTATTTAAGATCGCATGTATGAAACTTCGTGACTGATCGCATTCAGACGCGTTTGGGATACAGCAACAGGCCAATGTCTCCGAACACTAGTTCACGAAGACAACGCTCCCGTCGTCTCCGTCCGGTTCTCACCCAACGGCAAGTTCGTCCTTGCTTGGACCGTAGACTCGTGTGTCCGTTTATGGAATTACATAGAGGGACGATGCGTGAAGACCTACCAGGGACACGAAAACAAGAAGTACAGCATTGGCGGAGCGTTCGGCGTCCACGGTGACGAGGCGTTCATTGCCAGCGGAAGTGAGGATGGGAGTATATTCATCTGGGATGTTACTAGTAAGAAAGTGCTTCAAAAATTGGGTGGGCATGAGGGTGCAGTGCTAGGTGTGGACACGCACCCAAAGGGTGATTGGCTTGTCAGTGGCGGACTCGACAGGACGGTGAGGATCTGGAGAACCGACCACAGCGATCCGGACCACGACGAGGAGATGGAGAGCTAGTCGTCACTACACACCTATACCTATCCAGCACACATATGGAGAGCGCCACTATTTGCGGTTCGCCATGATCGATGATGTTGGGCCAGAAGTAGCGTTCAGTACTGTGTACTTTCTATCTTCAGCCTCGCGCCAACAAGCTGGCCAATCTCGTCGGTCTCTTTCCAGCGTCAGCTTTGATAGCTTTTGGAACTTACAATACTGGTATGCTCAGTTCCCAATTCGCCGCCCGAATGACGCTCGAAAACATAGTCACAAACTCTCAACTGCGAGTACAGTGCATCGGTGCTTCGAAACCATCGATAAAGAAAAACTGCAGTTTGTGTGAGGTACAGATGATATTCGACAGATAGCCTGCTTCGTCCCGCTTGGTCAGAGGAGACGATATCATTGGGGATCAATATGTCAGTCAAGTGGGTTCGGGAAACGCGATTATTGAGTGCCCAATAGGATAGAGCCCAACCCTGAGCTGTTCGTCGAGGGTTTAGCTGACCCTCGTACGCTTTGGTTCGGGGTGCCCTCACCCACTCTCAGAGTGATACAATAAGACGTTTGTTGTAGCTTGACCAAGCGTTATCGGTTTGCTAAGGTAACGTCCGTACTTGGCACACGAGTACCGCGAACCCACTCACGAGTATAAGGTAGGTACTACCTGAGGCCTCCTGATGTCTGGTGCCGCGTATGTGTCCGAACCGGAGCTAAGATTTCGAGTCTCGTTACTCACGGCTACTTGCCTCAATAGCATGATCACCTTCAGAATGCATTCCGTCGAGTAGAGACTTTGTACTACCCTACCATACCATAGGTAAGGTGGGCTACGTTAAGATGTTAAGATGTTCGTAGGAGCATCTCGTGCAGACGCACGCCCTGGCTGCCCCCGCCGATCCGATTCACCGAGAATCTTTGACGCTTTCAATTGAACATCGTTCCTTACCGCCGTCAAGCTTTGCACAGTTTGATCATGGACACGATGGGCTTTCTGACTAAGTTCGCACGGGACCCCCCAGCTACCACGACTGACTATGTCCAAGATGGTAATGAGACAGCGTTAAGAGACATAGAGAAGAGTACCGCCGGGACGGAAGTGAAAACGGCCACGCTGCCTCATCACCACCATGTCGACCCTGAAGCCGAGAAGAGGGTCGTTCGGAAGCTCGACTGGAGAGTCCCAACGTTGGTCTCGGCCTTGTGTACGTTCTGCTGCAACTTTCAGATCACATTGACTGTAAGTGCTTGCTGACCGGTCAGGGCAGACCTGTTGGCGTTTCTTGACCGATCAAACATTGGGTATGCCCTCGAAGACGACGCCTGAAGATCCAGAGTCCTGAAGCTGATGATTAAGCCAGAAATGCTCGTATCGCCGGCATGACCAAAGATCTCAAGTTGGTCGGGGACCGGTACGACTGGTTTCTGACCATCTTCTACATCGCCTACATCATCTTTGAGTTTCTCGCTATGATGTGGAAGGTTGTTCCGCCGCACAACTGGGCAGCGACCACAGTCCTAGCATGGTTGGTCATATGTTTTTCTGTTCCAATCCGTTACTGTGCCCAACTGGAGCCGCCTGGCAGTTCGACGCTCTTCTGGAGTCAGACGCTGATGCGTTGGTAGGGGTATCATTGCGACTCTCCAGGCAGCCACAACTACATGGGCCGGGGAAATGGCCTGCCGGTTCCTGCTTGGCGTGGCGGAAGCGGGTTTTGGCCCTGGCATACCCTACCTCCTGTCCTTCTTCTATCTCCGCCATGAGCTCGGTCTCCGGATCGGGATCTTCCTGTCCGCTGCGCCCTTGGCTAATACTTTCGCCGGTGCTCTCGCTTATGGCATTACTTCCGGCCACTCTCATCTGGCCAACTGGAGGCTGCTGTTCCTGGTGGAGGGCTTGCCCACAATCCTCATGGCTCCAGTCGCGTTTTACTTCCTGCCAGACGCGCCGGACAAAGCCAGATTCCTAACCGCAGAGGAAAAGTTGATTGCAAAGGCAAGAGGTGTCAGGCAGGTCGGCGAAGTCGAGCGGGTGGGCAGTCCGGTATGGAAAGAACTCGGTCTAGCCCTACTTGACGCAAAGTGCTGGTTCACCGCTGTAAGCCGCATGCTGGTGTATTCTCATGCAATGGAGATGAGGCACTGATTGGCAGACAGCTCATGTACTTCAGCTGCAACGTCAGTTTCTCGTCGCTGCCCGTTTTCCTGCCTACGATCCTCAACCAGATGGGCTTTACTGCCATCGACGCCCAAGGCCTCTCCGCACCACCTTACTTCTTTTCTTTCCTGGTCACCATCTTCTCGACCTGGGTCGCCGACCGCATCCAACAGCGTGGCTACACGCTGGTCTTCCTCTCCTGCGTTGGCGGCATCGGTTACATCCTCCTCGCCACGTGCAAATCTGTCGGCGTCCGCTATTTCGGTGTCTTCCTCGCCGCGGGGGGAGTGTTCCCATGCATAGCCAACATCCTCCCATGGGTTCTCAGTAGCTTTTTCAAGACCTAGACCATCACGATCATTCACTAACACGCATTCTAGACAACCAAGGCTCCGACACCCGCCGGGGCATGGGGATCGTCATCCTCAACCTCATCGGCCAGTGCGGCCCTCTGCTCGGCACCCGCATCTTCCCCACGACCGACGCGCCACGGTACGTCAAGGGCCAATCGATCTGTGCCGCCTTCATGTTCTTCAACGGTCTCTTGGCTCTGGGTCTGCGGACATTGCTGGTGTGGGAGAATAAGAAACTCGATCAGAAGCACGGCACGCAGGTGGAGACGGGGAACGTGGATGTCACGAAAAGCGTCGTGGCAGAGGAGAATTACGGGCCGGCATTTAGATTTGTCCTTTGATCTAAGACTGCATTTTGGCGGCAGCGTCTCAGCACGTATGATACCTGTTGACTAGCTTTGCTCATGGTTGCGAGATACTTCAAATGCTTATCCGGGCAGGTCTAATTCGGGCCGCCCAGGATTTGTAGCTGCTCTAAGGTATGAACTAGCAACTTGACTCAGCCATTTACATATCGTTGCCAACTCAAAGGCTCCATATCTAATGTCAACGTCCTGAGAAGACTAGAGCTAACGGGACCCATAGCAATACGATCTATAGGGTATCACAAACTGGCATCTCAAAATAAATCAAGCTCCACCTCCGACCTCACTACATCACAGATCCCTCCTAACAACAACCTCAACCCTAAACCCATACCTCTCCTTCCCCCCTACCCAATTCTTCCTCTTCCCAACCTTCTCCAACGCCCTCACCCCTCCCTCAGCAGACCCCTCTTCGCCCTCCCTTACCCTAACCACCACCTCAATCCCCACTTCGTCCACGCTCTTCCCCTTGACCCCCGCCTTCCATCGGCCCTCCACCTCCATCCTCTCCTCTCCCACCCTCACCAAACCCCCCGGATACACCTCCCCCACCAGCCCCGCCACAGCACCGACGTACTTCGTCCACCAGCTCAACTCGTCGCCGACGAGCGCTCTCGTCCTCGCCAGGAAATCCTCGTCCGTCGGCGCGATCTGGCCCTCGCCGCCCCACCGCTCGCACAGCGCTAGGGCCAACAGGGCGCGGTCGGTGTGGGAAAGGCCGTGCGCCGCGGTCAGGACACCGGTCGTGGTGGCGCGGAGGGCGGAAGCGGCGCGGGATTCGGAGGGGAGGGGGGCGTGCAAGTGCAGGGAATTGGCGAGGGCCTGGAGGAAGGGCGGGTGGGCCACTGTGCGGATGGCGGTGTGCGGGGCTGGGATGTTAACGTCGGGGATGGCGGCGGCCAGGAGGACACGGAGTGCGAAGGTGGCGGCGGGCGATGCATTGGGCGAGGCGTAGGGCGCTGTTGCGGTCACGAGCGGGTGGGCGGCTCGGACGGCGGGCGGGAGAAACGTGTAGAGGAGGCCCTCGCGGACGCCGCCTTGGCTGAAGAGCGCTTCTTTGATGGGCGGTAAGGCGTCGGAGAGGACGGAAATGAGGAAGGCGACGGCGGGGACTTGGGAGGCGCGGCGGGTGGAGACGCGGAAGATGGGGGCGGTCGAGGAGGCGAGGGTTTGCGTTTGCAGGGTGTCTTGGAAGGAGGTGCGAGGGGCGTGGAAGCCGTTGATGATGGGGATTGGGTACGGCTGCACGCGGTGCTGGGCCATGAGCAGGTAGCCCCAGCCGCGAAAGCCGCCGCCGGATAGGTAGAGGGATAGGCCGTCGTGGCCGGTGGCGTGGTCGGTGAGTTCGGGAGGGAGTGCGAGGTCGGTGTAGGCTTGCTGGAGTTGGGCTTTCATTTCCGCGCGCAGCCGGTCTGTCGCATCGCCGCCTGCCCGCTCCGCTTCCGCGAGTCTCAAGGTCAGCGCGGCCGCGCCGTAGGGTAAGCTCACGGCGCCTTTAGGGCTTGTTCGCACGTTTCCGTGTTCCGCTATCAGCCAGGTGAGTTGCGTGCTGCCACCACCGAGATCCATGACTAGGCCTTTGACGGAAGAGAAGCTGCTGGCGACTCCGATGGCACCGATTCGGCCTTCTGCCTCCTTCGACAGCAGCTCAACTTTCCAGCCCGTTCGATCCTGGATGGCTTGTCGGTATTCTATACTGTTGAGTGCTTCCCTCGTTGCTTCCGTGGCAACTACCCGGATGTGAGTGTCTGGGACGCCGTAGTCTTGACAGGTAGTCTTGAAACGTAGGAGGGCTACTAGGACTTCCTGGACTACGGTAGGAGGGATAGGACCCTTTTCGCCAGTGCTGTACTGGGCGTCGTAGAGCGAGATGCCGCAGCGGTCCTGGTAGATTGTGGGCATGATTCGCGCCGTCGGTGACGACAGGTCGGAGATAGAGAAGCGGATTCCATTGCTACGCTTGATGGTTAGGGTTCGATGTTCTTCTGCCAGGTTGGGCCAGCATGCATGCCATCTACTAGGCTGCATTACCTTCCCATATCCACCAAAGCCGTATAATGCTCCTTCTTGGAAGCCATCTCTTCAGATCAGTGCGTTCGTCGATCACATCGTCTGTTTGAGTTGGTCACATTCAAGGTTTCCAGTCTTTGATTTGAAGCCGTAGGACTTCTCGGACACAAACTGGTTTACATTTGTGTCTTGCAGGCTCAACGGGATTGATTCTCTTCCTTTGATATTTGCTCTTCTTATGCACAGGCGAGCTGTTGTGCTACCCTACACATCAGATATTGTTGTTCTGAATTATCACATGAGGCGGTTGTACCTTACCGTAACGTTACCTCATTGCCTGTCAGGGAAGTTCCGTCGGAATTTGGCGGATACAAAGTGAGGGGCTGCCCCGCACTACTGATTCAACAATTTCTTCTCCCGCTCCCATTCTCAGTCTTCTACAATCCCATACCTGTCGTTCATCTCCTTCCCAAATTGAACACACTGTTACTGTAACAATCTCCGTTTCAATCAACTGGTCATCTAAATACTAACACAGACCAGGTTACATTACCTTCTCAGCCATTCTTTGAGTAGACCTCACCGATGGGGGAGATCATGGTCTCCGATCGTCTGGCACCATCCTACAATGGTCGAGGTACTTCAGAATAACTCTGATGCATGAACCGGTGTTCGTTCCCCAGTCTCCATCAACTACTCATCCACCATTACCCCTTTGTGGTTATGAGATGCTGTAGGATGGAGCAACTG
>JAABUY010002196.1_pt1 | contig 23822 bp, 20 predicted proteins | sample 5560271 | NCBI WGS metagenome assembly JAABUY01 (sample SAMN10711886, study PRJNA513374) | rock metagenome | isolation source: Antarctica rocks | place: Antarctica: Victoria Land, University Valley | reverse complement strand
GGACATGCTGCGGGAACAGCGCAATCATCCTGAAGCAGGCGATCAGCGCGACGGTGTGCGCGAGCACGAACATCGCCAGCATGACAACCATGCCGAGCAGGTTGGACACCAGCCACCCCGCGGACAGCGCGAACCCGGAGGCGATCGAGAAGGTCACGAAGATCAGCCGCGAGATGGCGGCGAAGCAGAAGTAGCTGAGGAACAGGCCGAACAGCATCAGGGTCGGCCGCAGCAGCAGGTTGAACAGGATGCCGTAGCCGCGCAGCCCGCGCCCGTGCAGGCCGTCGCCCTGGAACGTCATGTGCGCGAACGCCCACAGCGGCACGCTCACCATGGCCTCGCAGAACAAGATGAGCCAGCCGAGGATGCCCATGGTCCACATCAGCATCGGGATCATCGGCAGCACGAAGGCGATGACCAGCCCCGGCACCAGCAGCGCCATGAGGCCGTAGAAGATCGGCGTACCAAGGAAGCTCATCACCAGGTGGCCGCTGAACGCCGCGGCGACGCCGCCGAAGTTGAGCGTGATGGCGTTCCACGCCATGGCGCCGGCCGTGGCCGTCGCGGACGCCAGCAGGCCCGCGGCGCCGAGCGCGGTCAGCGCGGCCAGCACCATGCCGTGGCCCAGCTTCACGAGGGCGGCGAACGGGTGGCCCAGTTGTTGGCCGTGGGCGACAGGGACGTGGTGAAGAGCTTGAGGACGCTTTCGGAGATGCTGAGCCGGCGCGCGACCTTCTCCAGCAGCCCGGCGCCGTCGCTGTCGGGCGCCGCCCCGGAGAACAGCTCGGCGCCGCCGGCGGGCTGGTCGAGCGGGTCGGTGGTGGCGACGTAGGTGTTCAGCCGGTCCTGGAACTCAGCCACGGCGTGGACCAGCGGCGCCAGGTCGGCCGAGAGATAGCGGCCCAAACCTTGCCAGTTGGGCGGGTTCACCGTCGGCATGGCCGAGAGCAGGGAGAGCGTCAGGCCGTTCAGCCGCCCGAGTTCCGCATAGTAGGCGCCCGCCCCGCTCCAGCCCAGGGCCGCGATCTGCGTCTGCGCGTCCTGCGCGCCGACGCTGCCATTGCGCATCGCTTGCGCTGTGTACTGGCCGCGCAAGGTGGCCGTGACGCGCGTGGCGTCCTCCGTGAGCCTGGCCGCGTAGTCGGCGGTCGTGGCTTCGAGCATGCTCTGCATGGGGTTCAGGCTGGCGGCCTGGCGGCTCTGCCAGAAGTTCTGGGCGACGGTCTCGGCGGTCGGCCGGATGTCATCCTGCAGGACGCGCGTGACGATGGTCCGCTCGGCCGCGGACATGTCGAGCGCGGCATCCGCCGCGTTGCCCGCGGTGCGGATCGTCACCGTGCCGCACACGGGGGCGCCAACCTCGTTGCCGACGGCGAGGCTGTAGGACCAGGTGACGTAGCCGTCGAGGCCGGCGGCTACGCCGGTGATGGGCTGGGGCTGCGGGACGAGGTTCGGGTTGCCCGCGGACACGTTCACCAGCGCCCGGCACAGCTCGGCTTGCATCAGGCCCGCCACCACCCGCTTGCTGCCGGGGATGACCGGCTGGACGATCGGCTCGGCGTCCGGGCCGATCGCCTGGATCGCTGTCTGGTAGAGGTTGCGCGCCAGGCCGATGCCCCACAGCCCGACCTGCGCCACCACGGCATGGCCGGCGCTGAAGCCGCCCAGCACCGGGAAGGCCATGAGGCCGGCGAAGGCCAGCCGCACCGGGAGCCAGGCGTTGGTGCGGTTGCCGAGCACGCGGCCGGTTTCGGCGGCGGCGACGGCTTGCTGGATCAGGCCGTAGCACAGGAAGGCAATCATGAAGACTATGACCGCGCCGGTGAGCTGGCCGAGCATGGTCCCGATGACGGTGGCCTCGGGGCCGATGGCGCCGCCGCCGGTCGCCCGCGCCATGCCGGGTACGGGAAAGATCGATTGGATGAGCTGCGCCGTCCAGTCGTTGCCAGGGCTGAGCGCGCCCCAGACGACGCCGACCGGGTTCGCCTGCGCCACCGCCGGGCCGGGCATGAGGGGCAGCAGGGCGAGGGCGAGGGTGGGACGGGAAAGCCGGGGCATGCGGGAAGGCTCCAGGTCGGTTCCCGCCAGCCCTCGCACAGGCGAACGCGAGTCCATACCTTGTCACATGGACATGCCGGGGCTGGGTGCGGGCGCGGGAGCCATGCCACGGTCCATCTCCGCCCTGATGGCCGTATAGAGGCCGACGGACACTGGATGTTCCAACTCCGCCCACCAGATCGGTCCGCGCTGTTCTCAGGCACCATCCTTTGTCGCCGCCAGCTTTGGCGAGCACGAGCAGCAGTCTCTGACTTTGCCTGCAGCGCAGCGGCCATCACCCCCGTCCACTGATGATAGGTGCTGGCCATGGAGGTTTTCCTTGAACGTTGCGCTGGCCTGGACGTGCACCAGGCCAGCGTTGTCTGCTGTGTCCTGATCGGCGCGCCAGGGCGCAAAGCACAAAAACTGTTGCGCAGCTTCGGCACGACTACGCGCGAGCTGGAGGCGCTGCGGGCGTGGCTGGTCGAGCACGGCGCCACCCACGTCGGCATGGAGAGCACCGGCATCTACTGGAAGCCGGTCTACGCCGTGCTGGAGGGGCACTTCGAGCTGATCGTCGGCAACGCTCACCACATCAAGAACGTGCCCGGGCGCAAGACCGACGTGAAGGATGCCGAGTGGATCGCGCAGCTGGTGCGCCACGGCCTGGTCGCCAAGAGCTTCGTGCCCCCGCCCGCGATCCGCGATCTGCGCGAGCTCGTGCGTCACCGGCGCACGCTGATCGAGACGCGGACGGCGGTGCGCAACCGGGTGCTGAAGCTGCTGGAGGCGGCAAACATCAAGCTCTCCGGCGTGGCCAGCGACGTGTTCGGGGTGTCCGGCATGGCCACGCTGGAGGCGCTCGCCTCGGGCACCAACAACGCCACCGAGATGGCGGGCCTGGCGCGTGGGCGGATGCGGCGCAAGCACACGGCACTCGAGGCCGCACTGGAGGGACGCAGGCGCGAGCCCCAGTGCTTTCTGCTCGCCATGCAGCTCCGCACATTGGGGACGATTGATCAGGACCTGGACGCACTCGACGCCCGCATTGAAACCCAGCTTGAGCCGTATCAGGCTCAGCACCGGCTGCTGATGCAGATCCCCGGCGTGGACTGGGTGACGGCCGCCTCGATCATCGCCGAGATCGGCACCGACATGGACGTGTTCGCCACCGCCCGTCGGCTGGCGGCGTGGGCCGGGGTTGCGCCGGGCAACTACGAGAGTGCAGGCAAGTCGAAGGGGGCTGGGACGCGCCGAGGCAACGTGTTCCTCAAATCCGCACTGTTCGCTGCCGCCTCGGCCGCGGTGCGGACCAAGGGCAGCTACTACCGCGACAAATACAATCGCCTGCGTGCCCGCCGCGGCCCGGTGCGGGCGATCATGGCCATTGCCCACAAGCTGCTCATCGCTGCGTTCCATATGCTGAGCACGGGCGAGGTCTTCCGTGATCTGGGCGAGAGCTACCTCGACAAGGTCGCCCGCAAGCGCTCCACGACCAAGCTGGTTCAGCGCCTGAGCAACATGGGATACGATGTCATGCTGGTTCCCAAGGCAGCGTAACCTCATCCAAGCCGTCCGTCCGGAGTTATTTCCGCAGCAGTGTCCGAACCATGACGGACAGCGGTCCGTCTGTCCGAGAACTCCTGGCGTATGACGCCCAGGCGGACAGCTTGATTGCCGGATGGGAAGACGGACACCTCTGCTGAGGTGTGCAGCTCACCTCCGAAAGCACCGCCCTACATCTGCATCCCCCCGGTGCTGTCCTTGGCGCTCGCCCTCGGCCTCGCGTCGGGCCAGGCCGGCGCCGGCCCGTTCGCCTGCCTTCAATGTCGCGGTGAGCTGGGCCACCTGTTCCAGCGCCGGCCGCTGCTCGGCCGCGACGGATGCCGACGTGACTGCCCCGGCATGGCCATCGGCCCGCATCATGGCGCGCACGCCCTCCGCCCCGAACCGCTGCTCCACCGCCATCCCGAACCGCTCCAGCTCGGCCGCAACTGGCGTGTCCGCTTGCACCGCACGCCATGCCAAGCCACGCACCTGCTCGTCCCCTACCATGGCCAAGGCGCTCAGCGCCGCTTCGGCCACGGAAGACAAACGCGAGATGCCGGTCGCATCCGCCGCACGCTGCGTGTCCACGCTCGCGCGGTAGGCCCCCTCCGCCCACCTCTCGGTCGTGCCGATACGTGTAGCGGCTTGCACTCATCCGCGGTCGGGCGCGCACTTATCGGCCTGAACCGGCTCACGCTCGCTGGGATTATCGGCGACGCCTGGCTCACGCTGCATGACTTCGGGCGCAGGCTTGGTGGGACGGACTTGCAATCATCGGCCCCGGCGCACGCTCGCTGGGACTGAGAATCGCCGGGTTTGGCGGTTGGGCAAGAAAACGAGGAGTTTCCTTCCCGCTGGTCTGGGATGGGTGGGCGCCGTGCAAATGTCGGTTTATCGGGCAATGAACCCGTGTAGGGTTTCAACGTGTCCGAACCAGCCGCCTGCACGGACTTCCTTGCCACCATGGCCAGCCCACCCGTGCTGACCACCGCACGCCTCATGCTGCGCCCGCCACGCCCCAGCGATGCCGCCTCATTCTTTGCCTTCCTCGGCGACCCCGCGGCCATGCGCTTCACCCACTGCCATGCCTCGGTGCGCGAGTGCCGCCGACGGTTGGCTATGTTTGAGTGGCAGCGGCGCCGGGCGGGCTTTGCGCCGTGGGCGGTCCTGACGCGGGGCGATGGCCAGCTTGTGGGATGGGGCGGCCTGTATGAGGACCCGTTCGATCCGGGCTGGGGCGTGGAGCTGGGCTACTCGCTCCATCCTGCGGCTTGGGGCCAGGGCTATGCGACCGAGCTGGCACGTGTGTGCCTGGCCTGGGCTGACAAGGAACTGGAAGCGCCGGAGGTGTGGGCGTTCGTGCATCCCGACAACACGGCATCCCGGCGCGTGCTGGGCCGGGCAGGTTTCACACAGGTTCGGCCGCTCCCGGAGAAGGACCGCATCCTGCTCCGCCGGGCAAGGGGCGGATAATCCCAGCGAGCGTGCGCCGGAGCCGATGATTGCAAGTCCGTCCCAGCGAGCCTGAGCCGGTTCAGGCCAATAAGTGCGTGCCCGGCCGCGGATGATTGCAAGCCGCTACAGTTACGGCTATGCGACAGTCCTAGCTGAGGTGCTATGACTGCTTAGGGTTTGGAAGCTGCTATCAGACCCTGGGCCAGTCGTCGGCTTAGAAGCCGGCAGATAGGTGTTTGCCGTCACTGGCTCCGAATCCTGGCACGTGTCGCATCCCAAACAAGAAGTGCTACTCGAGATAGGGCGTCAGCACCTCTTCGACCCATTCCATGAACGCGCGGACGCGGCGCGACAGGTTATGCCGATGGGCCACCACGAGGGACACGTCGAGCGGCTCGGGACGGAAATCCGGCAGGATCTCCACCAGCGCCCCGCTTTCGAAATGCCAGCGTATCCCTGAAAGCGCTGCCTGGATCAGCCCCATGCCTGCGAGGCCGGCGGCCTCGTAGGTCTGCACGCTGTTGACGTGCAGCGCGCCTGGCAGCGGAAGCGTCGCATAGTTGCTGCCGTCACCGTCCGGGTACTCCCACCCGTAGGGTTTCGCGCCGAGTATCCTGCTGTAGTGGATTGTCCGATGTTCCTGAAGCCGTAGATCTTCCAGAGATTGAGGGACGCCATAGCGCGCCAGGTATGCGGGACTGGCGGCATTCACCATCCGCAACTGGCCCAGCAGGCGGACGATCAGTGTCTCGTCTCCGATCGGCCCAATCCGCAGAACGCAGTCAAACCCCTCTTGGACCAGATCGACCTGCCGATCCGTGCTCGATACCTCCAACTCCAACTCGGGATAGGTGGCCATGAAATCTGGCAAGGCTGGTACGATTGTCGTGCGCGCCAGCTCGGTCGGCAGATCGACCCGGAGACGCCCCCGCAGCGCAACGCGATCTCCCGCGAACATCGAATGCAGGTCGTCGACATCGGCCAGCAGATCGCGGGCGCGCGCATGAAACGCTCGTCCGTCTTCCGTTAGCTGCACGCTGCGCGTCGTCCGGTGCAGCAGCCTCACGCCAACATCTTCTTCCAGCCTCCGAACCGCTGTTGAGGCCCTCCCCTTTTGAATGCCCAGGCTGTCGGCCGCGCGGGTGAAGCTCCCCATTTCGGCGACCCGTATGAAAATCAGGATGGGCTCAAGGTTCTGCATTTCGGCGCCTCCTCATTGATCCTCAAATGAAGAACAATGCGTTCGTTTGCGCATAGTTTATCACATTCCAGGCATACAGTATGCCTCGGAATAGAACGAGCCCTTCATTGGCTCCGTGATGGAAATGCCGAATCGCCAAGGAGGCAACATGATCCTACCCAGCATCTCTACCGCCGTCGTCTACCACTCAGGCTATGGGCACACGAAACGTATAGCGGAAGCTGTCGCCGAAGGCGCTGCTGCCTCGCTGATCCCGATCGATGCCGAAGGCAACGTCCCCGACGATGGGTGGGACACGCTCAACGCCGCAGACGCCATCATCTTCGGCTCGCCGACCTACATGGGCGGCCCGAGCTGGCAGTTCAAAAGGTTCGCCGACACCTCTTCAAAACCCTGGTTTGAAGAGAAGTGGAAGAACAAGATTTTTGGCGGCTTTACCAACAGCGCCAGTATCAACGGCGACAAGCTCAACACGCTGCAATACTTCGTTCTGCTGGCCGGTCAGCACGGCGGCCTGTGGGTCAGCCTCGCCATGAAGCCAGCGAATGTCAAAGCTTCCAAGCGGGACGATCTGAACAGGATGGGCTCGTACATCGCACCGATGGCGCAGTCGGATGCGGATGCGGCGCCAGACGAAATGTCGGAAGGCGACCTTGAGACCGCCCGGCTTTATGGCATCCGCGTCGCGGAGATCGCCAGCCGATTTGCGGCTGCACCGAGCGCTTGAGCGCAGCATCCCACTCCAACAAGAGAATCGACCAATGGCTTGGGAGAGAAGCTCGCGCTCCCGTCTCTGTTGACCTCGCCGCCTAGTCCACCCAGCCACCAGCCCGGTGGAGACACACCGTTCAAGCTCTTCCCACATAAGCCGCGACGGCACCCAGTCGCCATTAGCAAGGGACACACCATGAGTGATTCGCAACCGGCCATGAAGGTCACCGGCCTGGACGAGAGGGAACGCCTGGCCGTGGAGACGCTCTACCGCGCCTTCAGCGAGGGAGATCCCGACCTGCTGGACCAGGCGGTCACGCCCGATTGGCAAGACATCCCGTTGGCACCAGGCCAAGCGCCGGGCCGGGAAGGCATGAAGCCGCTGATCCGGGGCTGGTTGCTGGCGTTCCCGGACACGCGGATCGTCATCCACGACATCTTCGGCGTGCCAGGCCGGGCGGCGGTGCGCGCGGAGATCACGGCGACGCACAAGGGCGAATGGTTCGGGATCGCGCCGAGCAACACGGCATTCCGGATGCCGATCCACGAGTTCCACGCGATCGAGGACGGGAAGATCACTCACACCTGGCACCTGGAGGACTGGTTCGGCTGGCTGAACCAAGTGGGCGCCTGGCCGCCGAAGAACACCGGATGATGGAGGCCGCCCGCATCCACAGCTAACCGAACCATGACTGACAAGTCTAACCTAGCCATCAACACCAACGACAATAACCGCAAGGCGGACAGCTTGCTTGCCGGGTGGGAGGGACAGACACCTCTGCTGAGGTATGTGGCGTGCCTTCGCAAGCACCGCTCTACATCCGCATTCCCCGGCGCTGCTCTTGGCGCTCGCTCTCGGCCTCACGTTGGGCCAAGCCGGTGCTGGCCCGTTCACCCTGCTTCAAAGCCGCGGTGAGCTGGGCCACCTGGTCCAGCATCGGCCGCTGCTCCGGCATAACGGACACCGACGTGACTACCCCAGCCTGGCCATCGGCCCGCAGCATGGCGCGCACCCCCTCCGCCCCGAACCGCTGCTCTACCGCTGCCCCGAACCGCTCCAACTCGGCCGCAACCGGCGCGTCAGCTTGTGCCGCCCGCCACGCCGCGCCGTGCACCTGCGCGTCCCCTGCCGCAGCTACGGCACTCAGCGCCGCCTCAGCCACGGGTGACAAACGCGGGATGCCGGTCGCATCCGCTGCGCGCTGCGCGTCCACGCTCCCGCGGTAGGCCCGCTCCGCCGACCCCTCGGCCGTGCCGATGCGGGTCAGGCTGTCCGGCAGCGCACCCGCGGCCCGCTCCGCATTAGCGCGCTCCTGCTTGGCTGCACCGGACGCGAGCCACCCCACCTTGCCCCGCAGCTCCCCGAGCTGCTCCGGCTCGCGTGCCAGCCGGGCCGCGGCGCTGGTCCAGCCCTCGCGCTTCACCAGCTCGTCCAGCGCCGCCCGCGCCCCGTGCGGGTCCTTGTAGGCCCCTTGCAGGTAGCTCCACCGCGCCTCGCGCTCGCGCTGAGCCGCCTTGTCGGCCGCCACCGCCGCCGCGACCTCGCCGGGGCTGGTGCCCCGCCCCACGCTGTCCCGCCTCTGCCCGGACGGGTCCACGTAGGGCGGGATCAGCCAGCCCCCGGCAGGCTGCCCCTGGCCTGCCGCAGCCTGGGTCACGCTAGGCACCGCGGCAGCAGCAGTCTGGCCGATACGAACACCCGCACCCGCCGTCTGCTGGGCAGCTTCGACCGTGTCCTGTGCCCTCTGTCCTTCCCCGGCTCGTCGCCGCAGCTCCGGCACCAGCTCGTCCAGAGTGGCCCACGCCACAGATGCCGCCCGCACCTCGCCTCGCGCCATCTGCCGCGCAAGCTGGTGAACGTCGCGCGCCGTCTCCTCGGCCACGAACACCTGCGCGCTCTCGCGCTGCCGGGTCAGCGCCACGTAGCTCGCCGCCGCCCGCCAATGGTGCGTGTGCAGCAGGTACGTGTGGTCCAGCGTCTTGCCCTGCCCCTTGTAGATCGTCCCCGCATAGCCGTGCCGGAAACCTTCGAACCCGTCCGCTGCCGACCAGGTGACAGTACAGCCCTCTTTGCCGGCCGGCGCGTCTAGCAGGACCGCGACCTGCCCTGTGCGGGCATCGAGCCCGGTGATCGTACCGGCGTTGCCGTTGTACACACCGAGCTTCTTGGCGGTGTCGGTGAACTGCAACCGGTCGCCGACTGCGAACGCCGCCTCGCCGTGCTTGGTCGCCAGCACCACGTCCGGGCTGCCCAGCTCGTGCCGCTCCCGCCGCACCTGGCGCAGCTCGGCGTTCAGCCGGTCCACCTCGACGTTGGTGTACGCGAACACGAACCGGCTCGCCTGCGGGTTCGCTGCCGTGTCCGCCTTCCAGCGCGAAACCAGCGCGGCCCGGGCTGCCTCCTGGTCCGCCGTCCACGTCACCGCGCCGTGGCGGTCGAACGCCTGCACTGCCGCGTCGAACCGGCCCTCGGCCAGGTCGCGCGCCGCCTGCCGCTGCCAGTCCACCTTTTGCCGAATCACCTCGGTGATCTCGGCCGCTTCGTGCGCCCTGCGCAGCTCGGTAAACAGCCCGCCCCGCTCGATGCTGGCAAGCTGGCGGTCGTCGCCCGCGAGGATCACCTTGGCACCGGCAGACTTCGCCTCGGCCAGCAGCTCGCCGGTAACGCGGCTGTCCAGCATCGCCGCCTCATCCACCACCAGCACCGTGCGCTTGTCCCACCTTGGCGACCGGCCGTTCTTGATGGCGAACAGCGCCGCGTGGACCGTGCCCGCCTCGCGGAACCCGTCCGCTTTCAGGTCCTGCGCCACGGCGTTGGTAGAAGCCAATCCCACGATATGGTAGCCCGCCGCCTCGTGCGCCTCGCGCACTGCCGCCAGCGTGTAGCTCTTGCCCGTGCCGGCCCGGCCCTCGATCAGCTTCAGCCCACCGGCACTGACTGCATACTCGAACGCCGTGCGCTGGTCCTCGCGCAAAGTGCGGCTGCCAAGCGCCGCCTCCTGGTGTCGGGCGATCACACCTCGGTGGTGCCGGGCACCGGCAACGGCAGCCCCGTCCGCCAGCGCCGCACGCTCCTGCTCGCGGACCGTGGTGGTAGTGAACCGCTCGGCCACCTCGCCCGTCTCCCGGTCGTGCAGCGCCCGCATGGTCCGGTGCCCCATCACCGCCGCCTTGGCGGCGGCCACGTCAGGGACGGCCGCGGCGTCGGGCGTCCCGTTCGGCCCGGTCCCAAGGTGCTTGGCCAGGTAGCGGTCCAGCTCGCGCTCGGTGAAGGTCGCGTTGTTCCGGGTCAGCGCCGCCAGCACCTGCTCCGGGTCCCGCGCCGCCGCCTGGTTCGATTGCCGCAGCGCCTCCGCCCGTTCCACGGCCGGGCTGTCCACCTTGCGCATCCGCACCGGGCCGATGTGCTCCCCGGGGTGGGCCGCCGTGGCGTCCACCCGCAGCGCGATGCCGTGCTCCTGGAAGTAGCGGTCCTGGTGGACGCGCCACGTCTCGCCCCACGCCTCGGCGTCCGTCACCAGGGCGCGGGTGCCCGCCTTGCGCACCTCCGGGTCCAAGTCGCGCGCCTTCTTGGCGGAGAGCTGGTCGCCCTCGATACGTCGCGTGGTGATGAGGAGGTGGGCGTGCCAGTTGGTGTGGTCGCCGCCCGTGCCCTCGGCCCACGCGCCCTCCCCTTCCCAGCGTTCCTTGTGTGGCGCGTGGACGTCGAGCTGCACGGCCAGGCCCTTGGCGACGAAGTGCTGCTCGGCAAACGTGCGGGCCAGCTCGATCCGGTCCACGGTGGTCAGCTCGCGGTCGGCCGGCAGCGCCAGCACGATCTCGCGCGCGACCTGGCTGTCCTTCCGGCGCTCGGTCGCTTCGGCCGCGTTCCACAGCACGGCGCTGTCGGCGAACCGGGGGTCGGCCCCCTCGGGCAGCAGCACCTCGTGGTGCGCCGGGGCGTCGCGGTGGCGGAAGTGGAACAGCTCGCCGGTCCGCTCGGCCGTGATCGCCTCGCGGGCGTTGTAGGCGGCCGAGCGCACGGCGTTGCCGCCGGAGCTGCGGGACAGGTAGCGGGCGCGGGCGAAGGCAATGGCCATGGTGTGCGGGGAGGCTAACCTGGTTTGCTAGCTGCCTTCAAGCAGCGTTGCTCTTGCAACGCATATTGCGTCTGCACCACTTCGCTCGCCTACGCTCCCTTCGGAGCAGAACCCGCTGCGCGGTGCGTTCGGATGGACTACATACACACATGCAGGACGGCAGGAAGGTTGGTTGCATGGCTAAGGTGACAGGACACCCAACAATGACGCCGGGTGAAAGGGCTTGGGTCTTCGTAGGTTTGGTTGTTCCTTTGATGCCCTTGTTCATCGCCGCGCTGGTGGGCCTGCTGCAACGTGCGTTGCCTACTTACGGTGCTGCTGCTGCCCTGCTCCTGGCGGCAGTTTCGTTCATGGCTCTACTGCAACGGCCTATGTTCACCGAAGGCCGTCGCAAGATCATCAAGGCCGGGCTGGACGTAGCGTGGAACTTCTGGACGTTCGTCACGACCATCGCCCTTTTCACGTCGGTAGCGTTCATCCAGGGTGATAAGCTCAAGCTGGACAACCTCCTGAAGCTCCTCACGTCAGGATGGATCACCGTTGCCTTCGCGGTCATCGGCACCGCGGCAGCAGCCCGCCTGTCAGTCGCGGGAGCGGAGTGGGTGCAGTCGCTCCGGCGGCGGCCGACGACGGCGAGTCCCAAGCAGCTCATTACCTCCGGATACCCATATGAGGATGAATACGGCTACTCGCGCGCAGTTCGAATCGGCAATCAAGTGTTCGTCTCCGGCACCACGGCGCGTGCGCCAGACCTCGAAGGGGACGCCCACGCGCAGGCCCGTGCCGCCCTGGTACTAGTGGCCGAGGCCCTCACCCAAGCTGGTGTCGAACTGCGTCACGTCGTACGGACAGTGGTGTATGTCGTGGACATGGCTGACGCCCCACTTGTAGCCAAAGCTCACGCTGAGATTTTCAAGCAGGCCCGCCCTGCCAGCACCCTCATTCAGGTGGCCGCGCTGAACCCCACCAAGGCTCGGGTCGAGGTGGAAGTTACTGCCATCTTGCATTGATGGGTGTGTAAAGACAAAGGCCACATGGCGGCATGGCCCGGGAGATCCGGCCCAGGCTGATAAAGGACGGCTGCCCCAGATCGTGATGCGCGTCTCGTCACCATCATCACCCAAACTGCTACGCTTGCGGAAAGTCTGCGCGTTCCACTTGCGTTCCCTGGCAACGACGTTAGCCCTACCCTGACGCGCGGGTCAGCGGGACCAGCGCCAGCCGGGGAAGATGGATGGCCCGCACACTTGCCGAACGCCTGCGCGCGCATGAGCAATCCAAGGCCCGGCTTGCCGAGGCAGAAGCCAAGCTGAAGCTGGACGAGCGCAAGCAGCGCACCCGCCGCCTTGTCGAGGCCGGCGCCCTGGCCGAGAAGTGCGGCCTGCTCGACCTGGACAGCAACGCACTCTACGGCGCCCTACTCTCGCTGCGCGACGGCGCCGACGACAAGGCGCACGTCGAGAAGTGGGCGGCCCTGGGCGGGCGCACCTTCGCGCGCGAGGCCAAGGCCCGCGACGAGGGCAAGGAGGCCGTGCTGCTGACCTTCGCCGCCCCGCTGCCCAAGGACGCCACCACGGCGCTCCGCAAGGCTGGCTTCCGCTACAGCAAGGTCATGCAGCACTGGGAGGGCCTCGCCCGTCCCGGTGACGCAGACGCGCTGGCGAAGGCGCACGGCGGCACCGCGCGCCAGGTCGGCGGGGCCGCTCCTGCGCCGTCGGATGTGAAGGACGAGGAGGCCGCAGCGTGATCGAGCGCGCCGGCTACGACCTGTTCCGGGTCGGGCTGCGCGTCGCCGTCCAGCTCTGGCCGCTGTGGCTGTTCTGGTGGGCCTGGAACCTGTCTGACGCCTGGTGGCACGACACGGTGCTGCTCGGCCGCGCCCAGGTCGGCGGGCTGTGGCCCAACCAGTTCACCCCCGTGCAGACCCTCCTGGTCAAGGCCTGGCGCGTCGCCGCCCTGCTCGGCCCGGCCCTGGTCATGACGGCCGGCGTCCTGCTGCACCGCATCCGGCTCGGCAGCCTCGCCATGGCGCTCGCCGGCGTGCTCGGCATGGCCGCCACCGCGTTCCTGACCGGCTGGCCCGAGTACCAGCGGCTGTGGCCAGCGGTCGGCGCCCCCGGCGTCCCGCCGCTGGCCGTGCTCAACGCCTTCGACGGGCCGCGCGGGTTCGCCATCATCGCCGGCCTGATCGCCGCCTTCACCGGCTACTGCTTCGCCACCCGCGCCCGGCCCATCGGCAGCCGGCCCGGCCCCTCCCTGCTGCGCGGCGCCTCCGACAACTTCGGCCACGCCGACTGGCTCTCCATGCCCCGCGCGCTGAAGCTCTTCCCCGGCCCGGACCCGGCCTATGGCGGCCTGGTCGTCGGCGAAGCCTACCGCGTGGACCAGGACCGCGCCGCCAAGCGCGGCCCCTTCGATCCCGCCGACCGCCGGAGCTGGGGCATGGGCGGCCGGGCGCCGCTGCTGGTCGACCCGTGCCGCTCCGCCGCCACCCACGCCCTCGTCTTCGCCGGCGCCGGCGGCTTCAAAACCACCTCGGCCGGCATCCCCACCCTGCTGACCTGGACCGGCTCCGCCGTCGTGCTCGACCCGTCGCGCGAGATGGGGCCGATGATGCAGGGCCACCGGGAGCAGGCGCTCGGCCACCAGGTCGTCACCCTCGACCCGTTCCAGGCCGGCGCCTGCGCCTTCAACGTGCTGGACTGGATCGACACCGGCTCGCCCGCCGCCGAAACCCATGTGGACGCCGTCGTCGCCTGGATCAGCGGCGAGACCCGCGCCGACGCCGGGTCCAGCAAGTTCTTCGGCGGGCGCGGACGCGCCCTGATCCGCTGCTTGCTCGCCGACATGCTCTGGGACCCTGACCTGCCGCCGGAACAGAAGACGCTCCGCACCCTGCGCCGCCGCCTGGTCACGCCCGAGGACGAGATGCGCGAGCTGCTGGGCCAAATCCACCAGCACTCGCACAGCCCCAAGGCCCGCGACCTCGCCGGCACTATCAAGGGCGCCGTCAAGGAGACCTACTCCGGCATTTACCAGAACGCCGATGAGGACACCGCCTGGCTGTCCACCGGCGTGTTCGCCGACCTCGTCTCAGGCTCCTCGTTCAAGACGCGCGACCTCACGAATGGCAAGCTGACGGTGTTCGTGCAGATCCCGCTGCACGTCTTGCAGAACACGCCCGCCCTCGGCCGGGTGGTCATCGGCGCCCTGCTCAACGCCGTCTACGACGCCGACGGCGCGCTGAAAGGCCGGGTGCTGTTCCTGCTCGATGAGGTGGCCCGCCTCGGCTACATGCAGGTCGTCGAGACCGCCCGCGACGCCGGCCGCAAGTACGGCATCACCATGATGCTGCTCTACCAGTCGCTCGGCCAGCTCGTGGGCCAGTGGGGCCGCGAGGGCAAGCAGGCGTGGTACGACAGCACGGCCTGGCGGCTGTTCGCCACCGTGCAGGACCCGGACACCGCCCGGGAACTCTCCGCCATGTGCGGCGAGTACGGCGTGGTCTCCACCAGCCTGGGCGACACGGAAGGCAGCCAGTCCCGCGGCAGCATGGGCACGTCCAGCAGCTCCGGGCGTTCCGAGAACCGTTCGGAGATGCGGCGCGCCCTGATCCGGCCGGAGGAGCTGATGCAGGACACCCGCGCCGACGAGGCTTTCGTCATCATGCGCGGCAGCTCCCCGCTGCGCTGCGGGCGCGCGATTTACTTCCGCCGCCCCGAGTGGGACGGCCTGGTCGGCGAGAACCGCTTCCACCGCAATAGCCACGACGACCAGGACGCAGCCGAGTGAACCTGGGCGGCCCGGTGCTCCGGCTGGGGGCCACGTTGCTCGCCGCCTACGTCGGCTGGACGCTGCTCAACGCCTACGCCGGCACCCTGTTCCTGCTCTGCGCTACTGTGGCTGGCTGGCGGCTGTGGCGCACCGCCGCCACCATGCCCGGCCAGCGCAGCAGCCCGAGCAGCATCGTCCGGCCTGGCGCCAACCGGCCGGGTAACCCCGCGCCGCCCTCCCCGCGGCACGACCAGCCGGCAGACGCCTCCCCTGCTCCGGCCGTGGCGCCGGTGTCGCGCACCACCCGCTCGCTGGACCGTGCCCTGGCCGAACTGGACGGCATGGTCGGCCTCGCCTCGGTCAAGGCGGAGGTGAGAAAGCTCATCGACGTGCTGGCGGCGGAGCGCGAGCGTGCCCTCCTGGGCCACAGGGGCGAGCCGCCCGCCCTGCACTGCGTGTTCCTGGGCAACCCCGGCACCGGCAAGACCACCGTCGCCCGCCTCATGGGCGAGGTCCTGCACGGGCTCGGCTACCTCAAGCGCGGCCACCTGGTCGAGGCCGACCGCTCCACCCTCGTCGCCGGCTACATCGGCCACACCGCCATCCAGGTGCGCGACACCGTCGCCCTCGCCCTCGACGGCGTGCTGTTCATCGATGAGGCCTACAGCCTCGTCAGCAGCGGCCCTGGCGGGGGCGGCCACGACTTCGGACGGGAGGCCGTGGACACCCTGCTCAAGCTGATGGAGGACCACCGCGGCCGGCTCTGCGTGGTGGTCGCCGGCTACACCGGCGAGATGCGCCGCTTCCTGGACAGCAACCCCGGCCTGCGCTCCCGCTTCACCCGCACCGTCGCCTTCGAGGACTACGCCGCCCCCGAGCTGGCCGCGATCTACCGCGGCCTGGTCGCCGCCGCCGGCTTCCGCTTTGCGCCGGATGCGGCAGCCTCGCTGATGGAGGCGTGCGACATCATGCTGCGCGCCCAGGCCGAGACCTTCGGCAACGGCCGCGCCGTGCGGACCCTGTGGGAGCGCACCCGGGAAGCGCAGGCCGGACGGGTCATGCGTCTGGCAAACCGCACGGCCGATGACCTGGTGACGGTCGAGGCTGCCGACATCGACACAGCCGCTACGGTTGGAGCCGCCGCGTGACCGCCCTTGCTGTCGCGCAGGGCCTCCTCCAGCGCCTGGCGGACGCGGCGCCTGTGGCCTGGCGGCACGATCCCGTCTTCCGGGGCGCCGCGGTCGGCGCTGCCGTCACTCTGGCGCTGTTCCTCCTGCGCATGGCCGGGCCGCACGCCCCGGAGCTGGACCAGCCGGCCGACAACTTCGACGCGGCAACGCGAAAAGCCTTGGTGATGGGCCTGCGGCGGGAGGAAGGTCCTTCGCAGCCGCTGCCCCTGGATGTGCCGAAGATTGCGCCGGGGCACTCCTTGAGCGACGTGATGATCGCCCCGGCTCCGAACGGCGACCGCTTCGGCACGTTCACGCCTGGAAAGCACCCATGACCCGTCCAGCCCTTCTCCTTGCAGCCACTTTGCTTGCTTTGCCCCCGGCCGCGCATGCCCAAACGCCGGCGCCGGCCACACCTGCGCCAGCCGCCTTGGGTCAGCTCGACCGGATCGAGCAGAAGCTCGACGAGCTGCTGCGCCGGCTCGACCAGCCCCGTCCGCAGCCGCCAGGCGCCGTCCAGGGCGCCGCAGCGGCCCAAGGGGCGGCAACCCCCTCCCCTGCCCCAGGCGCCGCTCCTGCGGCCCCGCCAGAGGCTTACAAGCCTGGTGCCCTCGCCGTCGCCCGTGCGGCGCCGCGTGACGCGAACGGCTTGTCTGACATTCCGCCCGACAGCGTGGGCGGGTTCGTCTACGACGGCGGCCCGGTTGCCCTCACCGACGTTCGCACCCGTGGCGTGCGCTACGCCGGCCCGGCCGGCGTCGAGTTCCAGGGCTGGCTGCGGGCCAAGGAGGCCGGCCGCTACCAGGTCGGCACCGACCTCACGGCCCGCTTCGCCGTTAGCGCCACGGTCGCGCCAACCTGCTTCCTGCAAGCTTGGCTGGAGGGCCGCAGCCTGGACCAGCGCACGGTGCTGGTGGCCCGTCCCGGCAGCCTGGAGGCCAACGCCTCGCTCGTGCTGGGGGCCGAGCTGCAGCCCGGCCTCTACCGCCTGCGCGTCTGGAGCGTCTGCACTGCCCCGCAAGGCGTCGCCACAACCTCCGAGCTGCTGCTCAAGGCGCCCTCCGAGCTGAACCTCCGGCCCGTCACCGGCAATGACCTGCTGCACCGGGAAAGCTAGCTGTCTATCGAGAGTACATCTAGTAAGTTTCTGTTATAGCTGTGCATTTCAAGATTACAGGATTATCTGTCATAGCTCTTACAGACTGAGCAGTCGCCAAGTTATCCACAGATTCAAGTTATCCACACTGAGAAATTCAACTTCTCTTTAACTTCATAGATTCAGAGCCAATTTATCTTTTTAAATTCAATGGTTTACAGTAGTGCGTTGCGACAAAACGGGTGCCGCGTTGCGACAAAACGGGTGCCGCGTTGCGACAAAACGGGTGCAAGGGATGGTTAGGCAGTCCGCCATTGCGACCAAGTGGGTGCTAGCGACTAGATGCGACAAAACGGGCGCATCGGGGCCGCTGATAGGTGCGTTGCGGCCCAAAAGCGGCTTTTCCGGCCAGCCAATGGACGATTTAGCCCTGCCCAAACCTGGCAAGAGCACTCCTGACTATGTCATCGAAGGAAGCATTGCGACAAAATGGGTGCATCGGAGGCGCGACATAGCCTTCTCCCATGTTGCAGCATGTCGCCCATGAGCCTGACGCTTGAACAACGAACTAACCTGCATGGCATCCCAAAGGCTGCCGAGCTAATCGAGATTACGGGTGCTCATGCTCTTGAAGCATCTGACCGGGCCATCCTCAACTTGCTATATCAGCACGCCCATGACAGTGGCCGGCTTGGTGATCCAACCGCGTGTTGGGAACTCCCAATTACCGCACTGCGGCCCTCCAAGCACAACGGGACCGACCGCATCCGGGACAGCCTATCCCGGCTCATCTCGGTGCAGGTGAAGGTCGCCTACCGTGAGGCGAAAACCGGCCGGGACCGCATACTGCTGACCCACCTGTTCGAGTCGTTTGACATCCCGGCAGATGAAGGGATTGGAGGGCCAGTGCGGTATCGGGTGCCCGTCTCACTGATTCCCATTCTCGCTGAGTCATCCCGTTGGGGCCGCATTAAGGCCGAGATCGTGTGTGCCATGACGAGCAAGTACGCAATTGCCCTATACGAGTTGGTCCAACTGCGCGGCAACTTGGACCGATGCACAGAGCACTTCACGGTCACGCGGTTCCGTGACCTGCTCGGGGTCCCTTCCAACGCCTATGAACGTGGCAACGACCTCATCAAGCGTGCGATTGACCCTGCCTGCATTGAGGTCAACGGCCTGTCAGAGTTGGGTGTGAAGATTGAAGTCGAGCGGGCTTATTCCAGGGCGCCCATCACTGGCGTGCAGCTAGGCTGGTGGCGGAAGGACGGGGAGGAGTATAGGCAAACCTACCGGGAGCGGCAACGGTCCAAAATGGGGCGTATGGCACGTTTCCGGAGGCAGATCGGAACCGAAGCCCTGATCTCTATCCGTTTGGAGGCGACCTCCTAGCGTTCACCGAACGGGTGCTTGCCGCGGGCACGCATGAGTAGATCGACTGCCTCGCCCAGGAGTGCCTGCATGGTTGTATCCTCATCCAGCGCCATCTGTCGAAGGGCTTTGGAGACGTTGGGAGGGAAGTAGGCGATCAGGGCCTTTTTACCCTGGCGATGCTTTGGGTAGCTCGGCGGAGGCTCCGGTGTGGTCGGCGCAACAGCCCCCTGCTCCCGGTCCGCGACATTGGAGAAGGCATTCTTCTTCACGCCTGCGCCCCCAAGGGGATTACCTGATTACGTGATGCAGGGATGCCAAGCTGTACAGCAATCCAGTTCCACAGCGCTGCAACTTCCTCGGCGGCTTTGCTATCCGGTTCGACCTCCTGAACAGATCTGCCATCGCGCACTGCATGTCGGAAGGCTGCCCGCTCCGCTAGGCGCGCTGGCGCCACCTGCAGCCCAAAGCTTTCGACGGTCTCAGCCACATCCTTGTAAACCGACGTGCCATGTGGCGGTCCAGCGTTCACCACCACAAAGGCTGGCTTTCTGATGTCGTTCGCGAGGTCGGCCGTGATCCGGATGGCATCCAGGTCGAAAGCCGATGGCCGGCATGGAATCAGGATCAGGTCCGCGATGCGCGCGGCCTCTCGTGCTTCAGTCTGGGCCAAGGGAGGAGTGTCGATGACCACGATGTCACCATCCCCCGCCCTCGCCTGCTCAAGCCTGCGGGCGAGCGTGTTTGCTTTTGCCGCGACGACTGCTGGCGGTTCTTCTTTGCGCCACTCACTCCATCGCTCGGCAGTGCCCTGTGGGTCCATATCAAGGATTGCAGCCGACAACCCTGCACGCTCTGCGGCCACTGCTATGTGCAAGGCAAGGGTTGTCTTACCTGCTCCTCCCTTCTGCGACACGACGGCAACGACCTTCATAACACAATCCTGATTTAGAGATTACCGGATGACGTTTCACAGAGATGGCAACATGCACTGTCATCTATGCATCTGGCAATCCACAATGATGCAGACTAAGCATGTGAATTGGATAATAAGCACTCGGGCCGCGAAGCGCCCCGCCGCCCAAAACATGACCATTTCGTTTCCGACCTATCCGGAGGCAGTTGGGGCGGCGCGCGCGACCGGCGCCCAGCCCTGGTCTACGCGCTGCCCGGGTCTGCGCCACGTCTCCGGTCGGCTCCGCCGCAACGCGGTGGCGCAGTGGGAGCGGGCAGCCAAGGCGCACATCGAAGAGGGTGGCGCCGAGCCGGTGCTGTGCGGCACGGGCGGTCTGTTCGTGTACCTGGTCGCAGTACTTGCAGCCGGGCAGGGGGTGGATGCCACCTTGAAGGACCACCCTGGCCTGACACGCGGGCAGTTCGAAGCCACAATCAGGCATGCCCTGGCCCATTCAAAGACGGGGCTGCCCTACCCGGCCGGAGCTTCAAGCGGATGCTGGGCGAGCTGGCCGATCTGGGGGCGTTCGATCCTGCGGAGGATGAGGGCGAGGCGGCCCCGTGACGGCCAGGGCCGCCGGCTACGCGATGGCTTGCAGGCCCCGTTCCCGCACGAGGGCAAGCAGGCGCAGTGCTGGGCCGCCCGGGCGCTTGGCGCCCCTCTCCCAATCCGAGACAAGGTTCTTCGAGACGTTCAGGTAGCGGGCAAAGACCGGCTGCGACACGCGCTCGCGCTCGCGGATGGCCCTGATCTCCTCGGGCGCCAGCGCCGGCACCGGCGCAAGGCAAGCCTCGTCGAAGCCACGCATGGTCTGCTTGCTGATCGCGCCGACCTCGTGCAGGCCCTCAGCCGTCTCGTGGATGGCGGCGAACGCCTCGCTCCTGTAACCCCTAGTCGTCCCCATCGCACTCCACCTCTATGAACCTGCCAGCTGCCACCAAGGCGTCGAGCTGCTTTCCCGACAGGGCCAGGACCTCGGCTGCGAGCTGCCGGAACGCGGCAAGCTCGTCGTCGCCGATGTTGCCACGGCCGCTCTTGGCGAAGCCGTAGGCGAACAGCGCCCGGTCGCCGGCCCGGAACAGCAGGATGACGCGGTAGCCGCCAGACCGCCCGGCACCGGGACGGGCGACACGCTGCTTCACCACGTTGCCGCCAAGGTCGGCGTCGATCTGCTCTTTCTCCGCCCGCGCCACCGCGTCGCACAGGGCGGCGTCGGCGATCCTTTCTTTGCGGGCGAACCGCTGAAACCAGGTGTTCTTGAAGACCCGCAACGACCGTACCCACAATCACAAGAGTTGTATAACGCTTAGCGTGATACTTCAAGGTAATGCTGACTGCCATGAAGGAATGCGACGAGACGATGGCCGCAAAGGGTATTCGGTCGCGGCGCTGCTGCGCCGCCGTCCTAAGATTGCGCTGGCCGGCTTAAGCAGGCCGGCGCTCCGCTTCCCGGGGGCACCCTGTTTCTGGGTCAAGCGTGCTGGACGAAAAGGGGCCGCCCCTGCCGGGGCGGCCCAAGTAAGTCGGGCAAGAGGGAGGGAACGGGCCGGGTTACTCCGCCGCCATCGCCACCGGCGCGGCGTCCTGGTCCCTGGCCGCGCCAGAGTCCACGGGATATGTCACTCCCGGAACGTGCAGCACCGCCGGTAGCCAGCCCGTCCTGGCCAGCAGCGCCGCAGCGTCCGCGACCATGACCTCCTTCTTGGTGCCGGCAATGCGGGCGGCGGCACTGCTTCCGGCACCGTCCCGCACGGCGTCCAGGATCAGCGCCTTGGGCACCCGGCCCAGGTAGCCCTCCTTCGTCGCCGTCCAGCACTGGCGCATGTCTAGCCCCGCCGCGGTCGCAACCCGCGCCTGGACGCAACCGGCCCCGTGCGGGGTGGTCCAGTCCGCCCGGCCCGCGTCGGCGGTGCGCGCCACGCACACCGCCAGCAAGCTCAGCAACGCCGGGGTGTTCTGGTCCTGCAACCAAGCCCACAGGTCCGCCTCCCGCTCCGGCAGCCACCCGCGCCAGTCCGCTTCCGCCTGCGCCACGGCCTGCCGCGCCGGGCTGTCCGCGATGCCTGGGCAGGCGGCGGCCAGGTTGGGCGGGTAGCTGGTGAACCGGGCCACGGTGTCGGCATACCGGGCATAGAAGGCGTCGGTGGCCAGGGCGTGCAGCATGACGCGCAAGGCCAGCCCGGGCTGGCCGGCAAGCGCCGCCTGCAAGCCCACCGTCCGGTGCGCCTCCAACTCGGCCTGCAACGCGCCGGACAGGGCAGGGGCCTTGTCCTGCGGTTTCGACACGGCACCCGCCCCGCCCCGGACCGGCAAGGGCCATGCGCCGCCGGTGCTGGTGCTGGTCCCTTCACCCCCGGCGGAGGCGTCACCAGAGTCCGACCTCTCGCCGGTGCCGTCCGCCTCCGCGCCGTCCTGCCCGTCCCCGTCCGCGGTGGGGTTGGCCGGCTCCGGCCCCGGCTCGTCCTCCGGGCGCACGAAGCCCCGCTCCACCCGCAAGCTGCCGTCCCCCGCCAGCGTCAGCACCGCCCCGGCAACCGACACGTCCCCAGGGGTCCACACGTCCTCCCGGGCCTCCAAGGCGGCAAGCTCGGCCTCAATCCGGTCCAGCTCGGCCGCGACCTCGTCAGGCAGGTCGCCCGCGCTGCCGTTGTGCTCCGCCGCAAGCTCGTCGTAGCGGCTGGCAAGCTCCGTCCGGCGCGCCTCGTCCTCGGGGGTGGGCGCCACCTTGCGGGGCCACACCCGGCGGCACGGCCACGCCCGGGCCTGGGCGTCAGGCCCGATGGCCACCCAACGCCAGCCTTCGGCCCGGACCTGCTCGGCCTCCCGCTCCATGCGCTCGGCCACAAGCCGTTCCAGTAAGGCGGCGTCCACGATCCAGCCGCCCCCGTCCTCGCTGAACAGGTCGCGCTGCACGGTGCCGCCCGCGGCCTGGTAGGCATCCAGCCCGGCGAAGGCCACGCGGCGGTCACTGGCCGGCACAAGGCCCCCGGTCAGCAAGCGCCGGATGGCGTCGGGGTGGCGCTGCCAGTCCTGCAACTGCCCATGCACCCGCTCCTGCGCCGCCTGGTCCTCAGTGACGGCGAACGCGGTCAGGTGGTCCAAGGTCAGCGCCCCGTTCCGGTAGGCTTGCACCAGCGCAGGCGAGACGACGGCCAGGCGCAGCCGCTGGCGGACAGTGTGGGCGGACACCCCGAACCGAGCGGCGACCTCCTCAATACCCAGCCCGGTCCCGTCGTGGTGCAGCCGTGCGAACGCCTCGAACTGATCGGCGGGGTGCATGTCGAGCCTGACCACGTTCTCGGCCAGGCTCGCCTCGGCCCCATCCACGCCGTCCAGCACGCGGCAGGGGATGGCCGCGCCCTTGCCGATGCGCTTGCGCTTGGCCAGCAGCCTCAAGGCGGCCAGGCGACGCCCGCCGGCGGCGACCTCGTAGCGCCCGGTCGCCTGCCCGTCGCCGTCCAGCGCGGGGCGGACCACAAGGGATTGCAGCAGCCCGTGCGCCTGGATGGAGGCGGCCAGGGCCTCGATGCCCAGCCCTGCCCCGGTGCGCCGGGCGTTGGCGGGGAAGGGGACCAGCTTGGCCAGGCTGATCTCCGTCGTGGTGTAGGTAACAGTGCTGGTGTTGGTCATGGTGAACTCCCTTTTGGCAGCGGAAGCAGCCCCGCTGCTTCCTTGCCCGTCGGCGAGACCGGGTAGGGAGGGGTGTGCATGCGGCCGGGCGCGGCCGGGCTGCGCCGGGCGCGTGGCCGCTTGGGGCCATGCGGTCCGGGGCAGCCCTGCTGTGCTGTAGGCGGCGTGCAGAAGGGGAACCGTAGGGCGGCGCCCTGTGGTTCCCCTCGCTGGGCGCCGTCCGGCGCCAGAACGCGCGTCAGGGACACTGCCCCGGAGGGCGGAGACGCGCCTTCGCGGCTCCGGGAGCGCAGCGGGCAGTGGCCCGGCCCCCGCCAGGGGGAGACGCCCAATCCGCCCCGCTCACTCAAGGCCGTGGCGTGATCTATGCGGGATCAGCGCCGGTGACGTGGCGTCCAGTTCTCCTCAAGCTGTGCCTCTTCGTCCTCCTCGTCTGGCAGCGTGTCTGTGGTGATCACGGTCAGCGTCCGGCCGTACTCACCAAGGCCGAGCACTTCTTCCATCGCCGCGATCCGTCGCCGCGTGCCGAACCAGGCGCGCAGGTCGGCTTCGCCATTCTCACGCTTGCGGTCCTGGACGTTCCCGGGGTCGGCGTTGAAGCGATCCGTGAGCGTTCCGTCAGGCAGGAAGTCCGCTTTGCGCGGCCATGACAGACCAGTGAACTCCTGCATGGCGGTGGACAGGAAAGCGTAGTCGATGCGTGGTCCCGTGCTGACCACCACGGCTGCCGGCTCTTCCACGGCTTGAGCAAAGCGGATTGCAGTCGCCGTCAGGGATGTCACGCACTTCTCGGCCA
>JAABUY010002185.1_pt1 | contig 23875 bp, 19 predicted proteins | sample 5560271 | NCBI WGS metagenome assembly JAABUY01 (sample SAMN10711886, study PRJNA513374) | rock metagenome | isolation source: Antarctica rocks | place: Antarctica: Victoria Land, University Valley | reverse complement strand
CTGGGACTACCTGGGCGCCAGGCTTGGTGTCTCCGCCGCTCCAGCCGTCCCGTCTCTATCCCACCTTATCCGATGCCGCGGCCAGCCCGCCTGACGCCGTCCCGCCCGGGGTTCTGCCCCGATTACGGCCGAATGCGCGAACTCCCTGATGACGTCGCCGATCTCCTCGACGCTCATGGCGTGCGGCGTGATCGAGTTGTCGTGGAATGGGATGGGACTGGCGGCCAAGGGCGTCCAGCCGCCATCCTCCGGCAGCAGGGCCTGGCCGCCCTCCCAGGGACGCTGGCTGCTGGCCTTGCGCCCGGCATGGCTGATCTGGATGCCCGGCACCGCCCCGCCATACTCGATCAGCTTAGTGACCCGGCGCAGGAACGCGGTGTGCTCGGCGCTCCAAAGCCCGAGGCAGCCATGCGTGATGCGGCCGATGCCCGAGACGTGCGTCGCTTCGGTGAACACGAAGCCCGGCCCGGCCATCGCCTTCGAACCCAGGGTCTGGATATGCCAGTCATCCCCCAGTCCATCGTCGGCGCTGTATTGGCACATCGGCGAGATCGCGATGCGGTTGCGTGCCGTCACCGAACGAAAGGTAATTGGCTGGAACAGCAACGGGTCAGGCATGGGGCAGCTCCTGCTTCGGTCTGCTGGCGATAGGCGGGCTTGCAGATGGCCGCAACCCCGTTGCTGCGGCAACCCCATTGCTCCAGCAGTTCCATTGCTGCGGCAGCTCCGTTGCCGCGCCCGCGCCCGCGATCTACCGTACCAACGTTAACGGGAGGACAAAATGATGCGGCTCCAAGGCAAGGTGGCGCTGGTGACCGGCGCAGGCGGCGGGTTCGGCGAGGGCATCGCCCGGCTGTTCGCGGCGGAGGGCGCAAAACTCGTCTGCGCCGATATGCGCGCCGAGGCCGCCGCCAGCGTGGCCAGCAGCATCGGCGCCGTCGCGATCACCGGCGACGTGAGCTGCGGCCCCGACGTGCAGGCGATGATCGACGCGGCAGTGTCTAACTTCGGCGGCCTCGACCTCGTGGTGAACAACGCCGGCACGACCCATCGCAACCGCCCAATGCTCGAGGTCGAGGCGGACGAGTTCGACCGGGTCTATGCCGTGAACGTCAAGTCGATCTACTGGATGGCGCAGGCCGCGGTGCCGGTGCTGCGGCAACAGGGCCGCGGCGGCTCGCTGATCAACGTCAGCAGCACGGCCGGTATCCGTCCGCGCCCGGGCCTGGTTTGGTATAACGGCAGCAAGGGGGCGGTGAACACCATCACCCAGTGCATGGCGACCGAGCTCGCCCCCGACAACATCCGGGTCAACTCGGTCTGCCCGGTGATCGGGGCCACGAACCTGCTGACCGAGTTCATGGGCGTCGCCGACACGCCGGACAACCGCGCCCGCTTCCTCGCCAGCATCCCGCTCGGCCGCATGAGCACGCCGGCCGACATCGCCAACGCCTGCCTTTGGCTCGCCGAGGATGCATCCAGCTTCATCACCGGCGTGCTGCTGCCGGTCGACGGCGGGCGTTGCGCCTAGGGGAGGGGCGCGCAGCGTTGAACATCCTGTCCATCCAATCCTGGGTCGCCTACGGCCACGTCGGCAACGCCTCCGCCATGTTTCCGCTGCAGCGGCTCGGCGCCGAGGTCTGGGCCGTGAACACCGTGCAGTTCAGCAACCATCCGGGATACGGCGCCTGGACTGGGCAGGTGTTCGAGGGCACGGCGGTGCGGGACCTCGTGGACGGCATTGCCGCGCGGGGCGTGCTGCCGTCCTGCGACGCCGTGCTGTCGGGCTACATGGGCGACCCTGGCATCGGCGATGCCATCCTGGGCGCCGTCATCCGCGTCCGCGCCGCCAACCCGGCTGCGCTGTACTGCTGCGACCCCGTCATCGGCGACCACGGCAGCGGCGTTTTCGTGCGGCCCGGCATCCCCGAACTGATGCGCGACCAGGCCGTGCCCGCCGCCGACATCCTGACCCCGAACCAGTTCGAGCTGGAACACCTGACCGGCCTCACGATCAATACCCTTGCAAGCGCCCGTCACGCGGCGGCGCAGCTTCGGGCCATGATGGCGCCGGGCGGCTCGCGGATCGTGCTGGTCACCAGCCTGCGCACGGACGACACGCCGCCGGACGCCGTGGACATGCTCGCCGCTGACACGGATGGCGCCCATCTGCTGCGCACGCCGCTGTTGCCGATCTCCGTGAACGGCGCGGGGGACGCGGTCGCGGCGCTGTTCCTGTTCCACTATCTACGGACGCGGCAGGTGCAGGCCGCGCTGGAGGCGGCTGGCAGCGCCATACACGGCTTGTTGCGCCGCACTGCCGAGGCTGGCTCGCGTGAGATCCTCATCGTCGCCGCGCAGGATGAATTCGTGAGCCCGTCCGTCTGGTTCCGCGCACGACGGACCTGACGCTGCGATTTCACAAGTTTTTCCCAGATCTGCCCTGTTCTCGCCGTGATGTGCCCGTAGGTGTGAAGAACGCGGCGCTGCGGCGCGCGTATTCGGCCCAGCCACTTTTGCATCCAGCGGATGGTTTCATGCGCTTTCTCAAGACCTATCGTCAGGCTCTCGCTGTTTTACGGAACGACAAACGCTTGGCGATCATGCTTGGCCTCGCCAACGTGATCGTGGCCGGGCTGCAGTTCCTGGACCCCGTCCTGTTCGGCCGCGTGATCAGCCTGCTGACCCAGTCTGACAAGCTCCCGACGAGTCAGCTCTGGTCGCAGGCCGCCATCCTGCTCGGCATCTGGTTCACGGTGGGAGCCGCCGCCATCGGCGCGAACATTGCGACCGCGCTGCATTCGGAGCGTATGGCGCACCGCAACCGGCTGCAGACCATGAACCGCTATTTCGGCCATGTCCTGTCGTTGCCGCTGTCCTTCCATGGCGACGTCCACTCGGGCCGTTTAATGAAGGTGATGCTTGGCGGGTCGGATGCGCTGTTCGGCCTTTGGCTGAACTTCTTCAAGGACCAGCTCTCAACCTACGTTGCGGTCGTCGTGCTGCTGCCATTCACGTTCCTGCTGAACTGGCGTCTCGCCACGACCCTCGTGGTCCTTGTGGCTATCTTCATCGCGCTGACGATCGCCGTCGTGCGCAAGACCGAGGCCGGCCAGCGTCAGGTCGAACATTACCACTCGCATCTGGCCGGCACCGCGCAGGACGCGCTGGCCAACGTCATGGTCGTGCAGTCCTTCACCCGGCTCGCCGCCGAGAGCCGGCTGTTCGGCCAGATCGTCGACGACGTGATCCGCTACCAATTCCCCGTGCTGAACTGGTGGGCGGTGGTGAACGTGCTGACCCGCGCCGCCAGCACGCTGGCCGTCATCGCCATCGTCCTGATCGGCACCGTCCTGCACCTCCAGGGCAAGGCGACCGTCGGCGAAATCGTGTCGTTCATGGGTTTCGCCACCTTGCTGATCGGCCGCATGGAATCAGCCGTGCAGTTCGCCTCCCGCCTGTTCATGCAGGTGCCGATCCTCGAGGACTTCTTCGGCGTGCTGGATGCGAAGTCCTCGGTTCCCGAGCGCCCAAACGCGGCGGTGCTCGCCGCGCCGCGGGGCGAGGTCCGGTTCGAGGGCGTCGGCTTCGCCTATCCCGGCGGTCCCGACATCCTGACCGATGTCTCGTTCACCGCGCGTCCCGGCATGTCGGTGGCGCTGGTCGGCCAAACCGGCGCCGGCAAGTCCACGGCGATGAACCTGCTGCAGCGCCTGTGGGACCCGGTGCGCGGCTCGATCGAGATCGACGGGCAGGACCTGCGCGACGTGTCGCTTGAAAGCCTGCGCAGTTCGATCGGCGTCGTGTTCCAGGAAAGCCTGCTGTTCAACCGCTCGATCCGCGAGAACCTGCGCATCGGCCGGTTCGACGCGACCGACGAGGAGCTCGAGCGCGCCTGCCGCCAGGCGGACGCCCATGAGTTCATCATCCGCCAGCCTCAGGGTTACGACACCGTGGTGGGCGAGCGTGGCGCCACCCTGTCCGGCGGCCAGCGGCAGCGCCTGGCCATCGCCCGCGCCCTGTTGAAGGATCCGCCGATCCTGATCCTGGACGAGGCGACCAGCGCGCTCGACGCTGCGACCGAGGCGCGCGTGTCCCGCGCGATGTCGACGCTGATGAAGGGCCGCACGACCTTCATCATCGCCCACCGGCTGAGCACGGTGCGCGAGGCAGACGAGATCCTGGTGTTTGACCAGGGCCGCGTGGTAGAGCGCGGCAGCTTCGAGCAGCTGATTGCGCAGCGCGGCCGCTTCGCCGAGCTGGTCGCCACCCAGCTCAGCCCGGCCATGGCACACGCCGCCGAGTAGTCGAGGTAGGATCGCCGGATTGCTGCGGCTGCTAACAGACCAGTTGCAATCCGGCCCCCCCTGCGTGCAGCATAGACGCTTCCATTTCGGAGGACCGCCATGACAATCGCAGCAATCCTCAAGCACAAAGGCCACGACGTCGCGCACGTCGCGCCCACCACGAGCATTGCCGAGGTGGTCCAGCAACTCGCCACCCGACGCATCGGCGCAGTGGTCGTGCTGGACGCTGCCGATCAGCTTCTTGGCATCGTCAGCGAGCGCGATATCGTCGGCAGCCTGGCCGAGCACGGCAGGCGCACGCTGGAGATGACCGCGGCGCAATTGATGACCCGTGACCTGCACACCGCCACCATGTCCACCACCGTACCGCAGGCGACGGAGATGATGACCACCGGCCGGTTCCGCCACCTGCCGATCATGGAGGGCAATAAATTGCTCGGGATCGTCAGCATCGGCGACATCGTCAAGGCACGGTTAAGCCAACAGGAGCAGGAGGTCGATAGCCTCAAGGCCTATGTCGCTGGGGCGGCCTGAACCTATCGGTTCGCGCCCGGCGTCCATTGCACGTCGCCGCCGGGGTTGAGCCGGCGGCCGAGCACAAAAAGGTGATCCGATAAGCGGTTCAGCAACCGAATGACGGCCGGGTTCACCTCCTCATCATGCGACAGCCGCACCACCAGCCGCTCCGCCCGGCGCACGATGGTGCGTGCCAGATGGGCATGCGCCGCTGCCGGCGTGCCGCCCGGCAGGATAAAGCTGGTGAGCGCCGGCAGGACGGCGTTCATCCCGGCCACTTCGGCCTCCAGCCGCGCGCTTGGAGCGTCGGTCACGCGCAGGCGCTCGCCCGCGACGCCGGGGACGCACAGGTCGGCGCCCACGTCGAACAGGTCGTTCTGGATGCGGCCCAGCATGGCGTCCGCCTCCGTATCGGCTGCGGTATGCAGGCGAAGCAGGCCAATCGTCGCATTCGCCTCGTCCACGGTGCCGTAGGCCTCCACGCGCAGGGCGTCCTTCGGCACCCGGGTGCCATCGCCCAGCGACGTCTCGCCGCCATCGCCGCCACGGGTCACGACACGGTCAATCCTGATCATTGCTTGTCTCCAAGAATAAAACGGATGTCGAGCGTGTAGTCGAACGGCACCGGGGCGCCTTGTATCCGCGCCGGGGTGAAATGCCAGCGCCGGACCGCGTTGCGCGCGGCGGCGTCGAGTGTCGCGTTGCCGCTGCTGCTGGCCACCGCCACGTCCTGCGGCAAGCCTTGAGCGGAAACGTGCACCATCAAGCTCACGGTTCCCTCCGCGCCCATTCGGGCCGCCTCGATAGGATAGTTCGGCGGCTGGTTACGAAACTTGCTGTCGAGGCTCGGCCGGACAACCCCTTGCCCGGTGACGTCAATGCCGTCGCGGGTCTCGTCCGCATCCCCAAGGTTCACGTTGGCTGCCGAGGCGGATACGGCAGCCTTGCGAGGGCTTCCAGCCGAACGCGGCGCTGCTTCGGCGTCGGGCGGCAGCGGATCAGGGGCGAGAACCGGAGTGCCGGTCGCGCTGGGCACAGGGGTGGCGCCCTGTTTGCTGTCGCGTTGCTGCACCAGCTCGACCTCAATGGGCGGGACCTCGGCCTGACCGCCGCCCATCCTAGCTGGCCAGGGCAGCAGTGCCGCGAGCGCCGCGATGTGCAGCACGGCCGACACCGCCAGGACCCAGAGCTTCATCCGGCGCGCGCCATCATAGCACCAGCACGCCGCTGTGCTTGGCTTTCAGCTCGGGCTCGACATGGATGGTGATGACTAGGCCCTCGACCTCGGCCTTCAATGCCGCCTCGATCCGGTCGCAGATGGCGTGCGCCTCCGCGACCCGCATATCGCCGGGAACGACGAGGTGGAATTCGAGGTAGGTGAGCCGCCCGGCATGCCGGGTGCGCAGGTCGTGCGCCTCGATCGCGCCGTCCGCGTGCTGGCCGACCAGCAGCCGGATGCGCTCCACGATGACACCCGCCGGCGCGGCGTCCATCAGGCCGCCGACGCTGTCCTTGACCACGCGCACCCCGGACCACAGCACGTTCATGGCGACCCCCACCGCCAACGCCGGATCGAGCCACTGCAGCCCGGTCTGGATTGCCAGCACCAGCCCGGCCGTAATGCCGACCGAGGTCACCACATCCGTCCATAGATGCCTTCCATCCGCCGCCAGCGCCGGCGAACGGTATCGCCTGCCCGCGCGCATTAGCACGCCGGCCCATCCTGCGTTGATCACGGTTGAAAAAGCGTTAAGCCCCAATCCGACCCAAGGCTGCTGCAAGTCGCCGGCACGGTTCCAGGTCGCCCACGCATGCTCCAGGATCGACCCGGCCGCCACGATGATCAGCACGCCCTCGATCACCGCGGCGAAGAACTCGACCTTGTCATGCCCATAGGGATGGTTCGCGTCCGCCGGCCTCGCCGCCAGCCGCAGCGCCGCGAAGGCGACGATGCTGGCCACCACGTTGACGACGCTCTCCAGCGCGTCGGAGTACAGCGCAGCGCTGCCGGTCAGCCACCAGGCCGCCGCCTTCATCGCCAACACGCCGATGCCGATGGCGATCGTGCCGCCGGCGATGCGCCCAACCTGGTTCAATGCCGCCCCTGCGCCTGTGGCCCGACTGCCCCTTAGCAGGCGGCGGCTACACCGAGAAGTATTTCGCCCGCGGGTTCAGCACGACGATGGCGCTGGTCGACTGTTCCGGGTGCAGCTGCCACTCATCCGACAGCGACACGCCGATGCGCTCGGCGTCCAGCAGGCGCAGCAGCGGCGCCTGATCCTCCAGCTTGGGGCAGGCGGGGTAACCGAACGAGTAGCGGGAACCGCGGTAGTGCTGCGACAGCATGCGCTCGATGTCGCGGTCGTCCTCCCCGGCATAGCCGAGCTCGGCGCGGATACGCTTGTGGGTGTATTCGGCCATCGCCTCCGCCACCTCGACCGATAACCCGTGCAGATAGAGATAATCCTGATAGCGATTATCCTCGAACCACAGCCGTGCTGTGTCGGACGCCTTCTGCCCTACGGTGACCACCTGCAGGCCGATGACGTCGCGCTCGCCATCATCCACGTCGCGGAAGAAGTCGGCGATGCACTCGCCGTCCTCCTTGGGCTGGCGCGGCAGGGCGAAGCGGCACAGCTCGGTCTCGCCGTCCTGGTCGAACACGATCAGGTCGTTGCCCTGGCCGGCGGCCTTCCAGTAGCCATACAGCGCCTGCGGACGCAGGATGCTGTCCGCCTCACAGATCGACAGCATACGGCGCATGACCGGGCGCAGCTCCTGCTTGGCCCAGCCGAGGAAATCCTCCAGCGTCTTGCCCTGCTTGCGGAAGCCCCACTGGAATTGATACAGCGACCGCTCGTTCAGGAACGGGATCACCGCCTTGGGCGCCGCCTCGATCATCCGGGCGCCCCAGAACGGCGGCGTCGGCGGCGGGACGTCAGCGGTCAGCCGGCGCCGGCGCGCTTGCACGGCGGCCACGTCCACCGGGCGGAAGGCGCGCTGGTCGGCCTGGCCCAGGGTGCGCTGCGTGTTGCGGGCCTTGCCAGAGCGCTTGGCCTGCACCGCGGCCAGGTAGTCGTCGAAGCCGTTGCCCGTCACCTTGTCCATCAGGTTCAGCCCGTCGAACGCATCCCGGGCATAGGCGACGCGCCCGCAGGCATAGGCCCGCACGCAGTCGTCCTCGACGTAGTTGCGGGTCAGCGCGGCACCGCCCAGCATGACCGGGATCTCCAGCCCCTGCCGCGCCATCTCCTCCAGGTTCTCGCGCATCACGACGGTGCTCTTCACCAGCAGGCCCGACATGCCGATGGCATGGGCGTGGTGCTGCTTGGCGGCGGCGACCATGTCGGCCAGCGGCACCTTGATGCCCAGGTTCACTACTCGGTAACCATTATTGGTTAGGATGATGTCGACCAGGTTCTTGCCGATGTCGTGCACGTCGCCCTTCACCGTGGCGAGGACAATGGTGCCTTTCTCCTGCCCGGCCACCCGCTCCATATGCGGCTCCAGGTGCGCGACGGCGGCTTTCATCGTCTCCGCCGACTGCAGCACAAAGGGCAACTGCATCTTGCCGGCGCCAAACAGCTCGCCCACCACCTTCATGCCATCGAGCAGCACGTTGTTGATGATGTCGAGCGGTGCTGTAGTCAGCATCGCCTCGTCCAGCTCCTCCGCCAAGCCCTTGCGGTCGCCATCGACGATGCGGTCCTTGAGCCGGCCCTCGACCGTGTCGGCCCGGACCTTCTTCGCCACGTCCGCCAGCTTGCGGTCGGCGAAAATCTCCAACAGCCGCTGCAACGGGTCGTAGCCCTCCCGCCGCCGGTCGAACAGCAGGTCCTCGACCACCTGCACCTCCTCGGGCGCAATCAGGTGCAGCGGCCGGATTTTGCTCACATGCACGATAGCGCCCGTCATGCCGGCGCGGACGGCATGGTCGAGGAACACCGAGTTCAGCACCGCGCGCGCCGCCGGGTTGAGGCCGAAGCTGATGTTCGACAGCCCCAAGATGATCTGGATGTCGGGAAAGGCGTCGCGGATGAGCTTGATGCCCTCCAGCGTCCACTGTCCGAGCTTGCGGTCGTCCTCGCTGCCGGTGGCGACGGTGAAGGTGAGCGGGTCGATCAGCAGGTCTGACTGCGCCAGGCCATGCTTGTCGCAGGCGAATTCCACCAGCCGCCGGGCGATGGCGAGCTTGGCTTCGGGCGTCTTCGCCATACCGGTCTCGTCAATGGTCAGCGCGATCACCGCGGCGCCGAACTTCTTCGCCAGCACCAGCCTGTCGCGCGCCGCGTCCTCGCCGTCCTCAAAGTTGATGGAATTGATGATCGGCTTGCCGCCGTGCAGCCGCAGCGCCGCCTCCAGCACGATTGTCTCCGTGCTGTCGATCACCAGGGGGGAATTGACGCTGCTGGTGAACCGGGTGATCACCTCGTTCATCTCGGCGACCTCGTCGCGGCCGACGAAGGCGGTGCAGACGTCGAGGCTGTTGGACCCCTCCGCAACCTGCTCGCGCCCCACGGAGACACAGCCGTCCCAGTCGCCCTTCTCCTGCAGCTCGCGCCACTTCTTCGATCCGTTGGCATTGCAGCGTTCGCCGATGGAGAAGTAGCTGTTCTCCTGGCGGAGTGCGGTCTGGCTATACAGGCTGGCAACGCTCGGAACCCAGACCGGCTTGCGCAGGACCGGCACCGGACGGAAGCCCTCGCCACGGCGGCGCAGCATGGCATCCAGCGCGCGGATGTGCGGCGTGTCGGTGCCGCAGCAGCCGCCGATCAGGTTCAGCCCGTCCTCTTGAATAAACCGTTCCATCCAGCTCGCCATCTGCTCGGCGTCGAGCGGGTAGTGCGTCCGCCCGTCCACCAGCTCCGGCAGCCCGGCGTTGGGCTGCACCGAGATCAGGCCGGGCCAGTTGGCGGCGAGCCAGCGCACGTGCTCCGACATCTCCTGCGGCCCCGTGGCGCAGTTCAGCCCGATCAGCGGCACATCGAGCGCGTGGATTACCGTGGCGGCGGCGGCGATGTCGGGGCCGACCAGCAGGGTGCCCGTCGTCTCGACCGTGACCTGGACGAAAATCGGCGTGTCGGTGCAGGCCTCGGCGCGGGCAATCTTGGCGCCGTTCACCGCCGCCTTGATCTGCAGCGTGTCCTGGCAGGTCTCGATCAGGATCGCGTCCACCCCGCCGGCGATCAGCCCGCGCGACTGCGTGGCCAGCGCCGCCTCCAGCGGGTCATAGGCAATGTTGCCGAGCGACGGCAGCTTGGTGCCCGGCCCAACGCTGCCGACCACCCAGCGGTGCCGCCCGTCCGAGAAGCTGTCCGCCGCCTCCCGCGCCAGCTCGGCCGCCATCTTGTTGATTTCGTGCGCGCGCTCGCCGAGGTCGAATTCGGCGAGGGTGATGGGGGAGCCGCCGAAGGTGTTGGTCTCCACCATATCGGCGCCGGCCTCGAAATAGCCGCGGTGGATGTCGCGCACCAGGTCCGGGCGGGACAGGTTCAGCACCTCGGTGCAGTTCTCCTGGTTCCAGTAGTCGCGCTCGATATCGAGCGTCAGCGCCTGCACGCGGCTGCCCATGCCGCCGTCGCACAGCAGCACCCGGTCACGAAGCGCTTCGAGCAGATGGGGTCGGGTCATCAAGCGTCCTCAGAGACAAGTTCGGGGGTATTGGCGGTCGCACTGGCCGGCATCGTCGCGGACCACAGCCGCACTTCGAGCGGACCCGGCACTGACAGCGGGGCTTCCGGCAGCAGGCCAACCTCGTCGAATGCGGCGCTCATGGCGGTATCGGTGAAGCCGGGCCAGCGATGCGCCAGGCGTTCCGTTACGTCGGTGCGGTCGTGGGCTGCCAGGTCCACCACGATCAGCCGGCCGGCCGGCGCCAGCACGCGGGCGGCTTCGGCCAGTGCTGCGGCGGGGTCCTCGGCGTAGTGCAGCAACATCTGCAGCACGACGACGTCATAGCCGCCGGATAGCGGCAGCCGATACATGTCGGCCTGGCGAACCGTGCAGTGCGCGAGCGCCGGTTTGGCGAGCCGCGCCCGCGCCAGCGCCAGCATCGCCCGGCTGGCGTCGATGCCGAGCCCGGCGGAGACGCGCGGCGCCAGCAACTCCAGCATGCGGCCGGTTCCAGTGCCGATATCCAGCACCCGGCCCAGCCGCGGCCCGGGCAGCAGCTTAAGCACCGCCGCCTCGACGTCGGCGGCCGGCAGGTCGAGCGCCCGCATCTCGTCCCAATCCGCGCCCTGCTTACGGAAGCTCTCGGACGCGATCCGCGCCCGTTCGGCCAGAACGCGGGCGGCGCCGCGGCGGTCTGCGGACAGCACCGGGTCGTCTTCGGGCAGCCGCGCCAGCAATTCCTGGATCAGGCCGGCGTCGGGCGGCAGACCGAACCAGACATTCGCCCCCTCCCGCACCCGCTCCAGCAACCCAGCGTCGCAGAGCAGCTTGAGATGGCGGGACAGGCGCGGCTGGCTCTGCCCAAGGATTTCGGTGAACTCCATCACGCAAAAGGCGCCACGAGCCGCCAGGGCCAGCAGCCGCAGCCGGGTCGGTTCGGCGCAGGCGCGCAGGGCTGTCAGAAGTGCATCCATGGCTTGCGTATAATATAAGGATATCCTTATGTCTATCCTATGCCGCTGATGGTTGATGCACGGATTGGGGTTGCTTTCGGTCGCGTTTCGGAGCGGCAGGAGGGTGATATTTTGCTGACCGAGGGGTTAGCTAGCACCGGTCACCCGGCTGTTTGTGCCTGCTGCACATCGCGCACGGCGGCAGCGAACGCGCTAGGCCGCCTGTTCACGCAACGGGCACGGGGCGAGGTGGCGTTCTTTCGCCGGGTGCTTGTTGATACGGATGAGGCAGGTCGGCAAGCGGTCAGAGCCGCACTGCAGTCAGATCCAGTCGTATGCGCCCGCTTTCGTATCGCTTAACGGCATCATGTCTGCAACTCCAGCCTATGGACGCTTTGGGTGGCCCAGAAGTCGATAAACTCGCATTGTGGAGTTTGCAGTCTGTTACCAGTGGCTCCTGACCTGTTCAGAATGATCGATGGCAATCACGATTTAGCCTTTTGGCCGTATGCCACGGAATGCTCGCAGCTATAGTATCGTGCTGGATCATTTTGGCGCAGATCTATGACTTTGCTCCATGTGGCGTCCCAACCACTCTCTTTTGTCAATGGTGTCTTGGCTCCAGTGGGCTCAACCTGAACTACTCGCCAGATCGGAAGCGCGGTACAGGCATATGACTCGAAGAACGCGTCCATAAATGTTGTAAACCAGCCCGAGGCCGTGCCGATCTGATTTTCGATACCGGGGCCGGAGCTAACCAGGCCCCATGGGCAGCGAGGCCCAAAGCCGCTTTCGCAATAGGCGATCTCTCCCCCCTGAAACTATGTCTTTCAATGCAAACCAGCAAAGGTACTGTTGGTCGTATGACCCGTAATTCCAGTGCCGCAACATGGCGTGCGGCTCCACCAGCATTTCTCGAATGAAAGAGACAACGCGCGCGTCTGAAATCCGTGCCAATTCGGAGTCGATTAGCTTTGTTAATCCTCCACCGTCGACAGCCATGCTTGGCGCTACCAGAGTACGTCGGCTGACACGTCGTTTTACCGAGTGCCTTCGCAACGGATCAGACGCCGGGCCTTGCCAAAGCTTAAAGTCAAGCCGCTAACGGCGAACAAGCTGCTTTACGAAGCATCTCTTGCTCCTTCGGTGTTCGCAGGCGGGGCAAAGATCAGCCGCTGCCGCCAAAGGGTTAATCGTCGTGAGCGCGAAGGCGGCGAGAGCAGCACCTCGGGTACGGACCCGCGACTCTTGGGGGGTACATCAGTCATGCGGAACTATGGCCATGAGCTTCGCATGTGAAGATATCCGTCATGTAAGAAGAAGGGCTAGGCTGCATCCACCGCCATATGGGGCCAGGTTTGATCGCCTCGTCCAGCCAGCAGGCCGGCAATGGAGATGTCCTCGTCCAACGCTTCCCAGTGCAGCCCGCGACTGCTGATCGACACCTGCTCACGCTGTTCGGCCGAGCCATGCAACAGGCGTGGAAACCATGCCAACGGGACGCCCAGGACGCGCCCGTCTGAAAGCTCCAGCCACATGCTGTCCTGGTCGAAGCGGACACTTTCAGCCTTCACCGAAGAACTCATCCCATGTCCTCGCAATTTCATCCCGGCGCTGCTCGATGATCCCGATCAGCTCCCGAAGGATTTTAGCATTGAAACCGTCATTATAGACAGGCTTGACCTGTGGCCAGAGCCAGAACTTAGCATCAATTCCGTCCCGCAGCACGTGGATATGCATTGGCTCCCGGGGGCTGCCTTCGTTGGCATAGAACAGGAACCGGAAGCCATTCTGGCGGAAGACGACCGGCATCGAACCTTTGCTGTAATGCATGAATGGCTCTACGACACATCATTGAAGCCCAACGTCAATGATGATGGGCGGCAGATCGCCGAAGTTAGCAAGGCGCCATTACTCTACGGTGACGATCTTGTCCGGATCAGCCGGTGCTGCTTCCTGCCAGCTGATAGCTTAATCGCGCCATCCCGCAGGTCGGTGTCGCTAACGGTCGCGGCCTCGTCCACGAGCGGCACGTCATTCACCCGGGCACCGCCGCCGCGGATCAGGCGTCGGGCCTCGCCGAGGCTTAACGCTAAGCCGCTATCGGCAAACAGGCGTATGGCGGCGATCCCTGCCGTGAGGTCCGCGGCCGCGACGAGATATGTCGGCAGTGTCTCGGCAGCAGTGCCCTCCTCAAAAGCACGCCTTGCGGTCTCGGCGGCCGCCTCGGCGGCGTCGCGACCATGCGCAAGTGCGGTGGCCTCCGTCGCCAACAGCTTCTTCGCCTCGTTGATCCCAGCGCCGGGCAGCGCCTCCAACCGGGCAATCTCGTCCAGCGGCACATCAGTAAACAGGCGAAGGAAGCGGCCCACGTCGCCGTCCTCGGTATTGCGCCAGAACTGCCAGTAGTCATACGGCGCCAGCCGCCCGGCCGCGAGCCACACGGCCCCGCGCGCCGTTTTGCCCATCTTCGCCCCACTGCTGGTGGTAATCAGCGGCGTCGTCAGGCCGAACACCTGGCGGCCCTCGGTCCGCCGCACCAGCTCGACACCAGAAACAATATTGCCCCACTGGTCCGACCCGCCCATCTGCAGAAGCACGCCTTGGCGCCGGTGCAGCTCGCGAAAGTCGTAGCTCTGCAAGATCATGTAGTTGAATTCGAGGAACGTCAGCGGCTGCTCGCGCTCCAGCCGCAGCCGCACGCTGTCGAAGGTCAGCATGCGGCCGATGGTGAAGTGGCTGCCGACGTCGCGCAGCAGGCCGATGTAGCTCAGCTCGTCCAGCCACTCGGCATTGTTCAGCATGATTGCGTCGGCCGGCCCGTCGCCGAACCGGACGAATGGCGAAATGCAGCGGCGGATGCCGGCCATGTTGGCGGCGATCTGCGCCTCGGTCAGCATCTGCCGCGCCTCGTCCTTGCCGGACGGGTCGCCGATGCGCGTGGTGCCGCCGCCCATCAACGCGACCGGGCGGTGGCCGTGCCGCTGCATCAGCCGCAGCAGCATGATCTGCACGAGGTTGCCGACGTGCAGGCTTTCGGCCGTGCAGTCAAAGCCGATGTAGCCGCTGACCGAACCGGCGTTCAGCGCCGCGTCGAGCGCAGCCTCATCGGTGCACTGGTGAATGAAGCCACGCGCGGCGGCCTCGGTAAGAAATGGGCTCTGCGACATAGCGCGGGGCCATACCATGCGTGGCCCAGCGCCGCTACGTCCGCCGCACCACGTAGCTGCCGGCCAGCGACTGCACGATCGCGTCGGCATGGGCCGGGTCGCGCGCCTCGACCATCAGCTCCAGCTCCGCCGCCTGCACGCTGGGGGCGTCGAACAGCCGCTGATGCACCACCTCGATGATGTTGCCGCCGATGCCGCCGATGCGCCCGGCGATGTCGGCCAGCACGCCCGGCCGGTCGGGGATGTCCATCGTGAGCCGCAGCAGCCGGCCATCGCGCAGCAGGCCGCGCAGCAGCACGTTCGCCAGGATACGCCCATCGATATTGCCGCCGCACACCGGGATGCCCACCCGCCGCCCGGCGAACCGGGCCGGATGCGCCAGCAGGGCGGCGAGCCCGATGGCGCCGGCCCCCTCGGCGACCTGCTTCGCGCCCTCGGCCAGCAGCGCAATCGCGTCCTCGACCACGCGCTCCGGCACTACCAGAACGTCGGAAACGTGGGCGCGGATGACTTCGAGGCAGTGGGTGCCGATCGTGTGCACGGCGATGCCCTCGGCGATCGTGCTGCCGCCGGTCCGCACTGTCTCGCCGGCCAGCGTCTGGCTGAGCGAGGCATAGGCGGCGACCTCGACGCCGATGACCTCGATGCCGGGCCGCATCGCGCCGGCGGCGACGGCACAACCAGAAATCATGCCGCCGCCGCCGACCGGGATCACCAGCACGTCGAGGTCCGGGACGTCCTGCAGCAGTTCGAGCGCCAGCGTGCCCTGGCCGGCCATGACGGCCGGGTCGTCGTAGGGATGCACGAACACGAGGCCATCCCGCGCAGACAGCATCCGGGCATGGGCGGCCGCTTCGGCCAGGTTGTCGCCGTGCAGCACGACCTCGGCGCCCCAGGTACGGGTGCGCGTGACCTTGGTGGACGGCGTGAAGACCGGCATGACGATGACAGCGCGTATGCCGAGCAGCGAGGCATGGCGCGCGACGGCCTGGGCATGGTTGCCGGCGGACATGGCGACGACGCCGGCCCGACGCTCGGCTTCGGTCAGCAACGCCAGCTTGTTCGCTGCGCCGCGCTCCTTGAAGGAGCCGATGGCCTGCAGGTTCTCAAGCTTCAGTGTCACCCGCGCCCCAGTGGCCCGGCTCACGGCGTCCGACGGCAGGGCCGGCGTGCGCAATATTCGGCCCGCGATGCGATCCGCCGCGGCCTCGACGTCAGCAAGGCCAATCACGGCGAATATCTGCTGAAGCCCTCTCCCCCCAGGAGAGGGTTGGGTGAGGGCTGCCTCACAGACCTAAAGCTTGAAGTTTGCATAACCCTCACCCCGACCCACTCCCAAGGGGAAAGGGAGACGGGAGTATTACACGTTAAGTGCAATGATTCTAGATGAAGTTCACGGCCAGGATCTCATACGTGCGATCCCCGCCCGGCGCCGGCACCGAAATGGTATCGCCGATCTTCTTGCCGATCAGCGCCTTGGCCAGCGGCGACGAGATGCTGAGCCGCGCGTGCTTGATGTCCGCCTCGTGCACGCCGACGATCTGGTAGGTCGCCTCCTTGTCGGTCTCCTCGTCCACCAGCTTGACGTGGGCGCCGAACTTCACGTGGTCGCCGGACAGGCTGCTGGGGTCGATCACCTCGGCGGCCGAGACGATCTCCTCCAGCTCGATCACCCGGCCCTCGATGAAGGACTGGCGTTCGCGCGCCGCATGGTACTCGGCGTTCTCGCTCAGGTCGCCATGGCTGCGCGCCTCGGCGATGGCGCGGATGATCGATGGCCGCTCCACCGATTTCAGGTGGCGCAGCTCTTCTTCCAACCGCTGTAGCCCTGGCCCGGTCATAGGAAACTTTTGCAAAGGGCGCCGTCCCGTTAGGTTTTAAGTTGGAGCGATCGCAACCGCTCTAAAACGATCCGCGAAAGTATGACTGTAACGGTGCGACTTCAAGCGTCCCCGCTTTCAGCGCCGCGATCGCATGCACCGCCGCCCGCGCCCCGGCGATGGTGGTGTAATGCGGCACGCCGTGCAACAGGGCGCTGCGGCGGATGTCGAAGCTGTCCGTCACCGACTGCGCCGACCCGGCCGTATTGATGACCAGCTGCACCTCGCCGGAGCGGATCGCGTCGACGCAGTGCGGCCGCCCTTCCATCACCTTGTTCACCACCCGCACCGGCAATTCGGCGTCGCGGATGCGGGCGGCGGTGCCGCGGGTGGCCATGATGGCGAAGCCCATGTCGGTCAGGCGCCGGGCCATGGGCACGAGGCCGACCTTGTCGCTTTCGCGCACCGACAGCAGCACCGTGCCCGCGTCCGGCAGCTTGACCCCGGCGCCGAGCTGCGACTTGGCGAAGGCGCGCTCGAAGCTGGCGTCGAGGCCCATGACCTCGCCGGTCGATTTCATCTCCGGGCCGAGGATGGTGTCGACGCCGATGAAGCGGGCGAAGGGGAACACAGCTTCCTTGACCGCGACGTGCGGCGCTATGGCTTGGTCGTCGAGACGGAACTCCGACAGGCGCGCGCCGGCCATTACCCGGGCGCCGATCTTCGCGACGGGAACGCCGGTCGCCTTGGCCACGAACGGCACGGTGCGGGAGGCGCGCGGGTTCACTTCAAGTACGAAGATGACGCCGTCCTTGATGGCATACTGCACGTTCATCAGGCCGACGACGCCCAGCGCCCGCGCCATCTCCTCGGTCTGCGCCTTCAATTCCGTCACCGTGCTAGGCGACAGCGAGTAGGGCGGCAGCGAGCAGGCGCTGTCGCCGGAGTGGATGCCGGCCTCCTCGATGTGCTCCATGACCCCCGCGACATAGACGGTGTGGCCGTCCGAGATGCAATCAACGTCGACCTCGATCGCGTCGTTGAGGTAGCGGTCGATCAGCACCGGGTTGTCGCCGGACACGCGCACGGCCTCGCGCATATAGCGGTGCAGGCCGGCGCGCTCGTGCACGATCTCCATGGCGCGTCCGCCCAGCACGTAGCTCGGGCGGATGACGACGGGGTAGCCGACCCGGTCGGCGATGGCCTCGGCCTCGGCGGCGGACCGGGCCGTGCCGTTCTCCGGCTGGCGCAGGCCGAGCTTTTGCAGCAGCACCTGGAAGCGCTCGCGGTCCTCGGCGATGTCGATCGCGTCGGCGCTGGTGCCCAGGATCGGGATGCCGGCGGCCGAGAGCGCCTGGGACAGTTTCAATGGTGTCTGCCCGCCATACTGCACGATGCAGCCCAGCACCTCGCCGCTTTCCTGCTCCTTGCGGACGAGGGCGATGACCTCCTCGGCGGTCAGCGGCTCGAAGTACAGCCGGTCGGAGGTGTCGTAGTCGGTGCTGACGGTTTCCGGGTTGCAGTTGACCATGATGGTCTCAAACCCGGCGTCGCGCAGCGCATAGGCGGCGTGGACGCAGCAATAGTCGAACTCGATGCCCTGACCGATGCGGTTCGGGCCGCCGCCCAGGATCACGATCTTCTTGCGGTCGGTGGGCGCGCTCTCGCAGGACGGTGTGCCGAAGCCGCCCTCATAGGTCGAATACATATAGGGCGTGGCGGAGGCGAACTCGGCCGCGCAGGTGTCGATGCGCTTGAACACCGGCTGCACGCCGAGCCGGGTGCGGGCGGCTAGCACGGTCTCAGGCGTCCCGCCGGTCAGCTCGGCGAGGCGGATGTCGGAAAAACCCATCGCCTTGAGCCGACGCATCGCCGTGGCGTCGGCCGGCAGGCCGGCGGCGGCCACGTCGCGCTCCGCGTGCACAATGCGCTCAAGCTGCCGCAGGAACCAGGGATCGAACTTGCATGCCTCATGGATGTCCTCGACCGACAGCCCCGCCCGCAGCGCCTGCGCCGCCATCAGCAGCCGGTCCGGCCGCGGCGTCGACAGCGCGGCGCGAAAGGCGTCGTGGCCGCCGTCGCCCGGCGGCTCGACCGGGTCGAGGCCGTTATAGCCGGTCTCCATGCTGCGCAGGCCCTTCTGCAGCGCTTCGGCGAAGCTGCGGCCGATCGCCATGGCCTCGCCGACCGACTTCATGCTCGTGGTCAGCAGGGCAGGGGTACCGGGAAACTTTTCGAAGGTGAACCGGGGAATTTTAATGACGACGTAGTCGATCGTCGGCTCGAAGCTCGCTGGTGTCGTGCGGGTGATGTCGTTCGCCAGCTCGTCCAGCGTATAGCCCACCGCGAGCTTGGCCGCGATCTTGGCGATGGGGAACCCGGTGGCCTTCGACGCCAGCGCGGAGGACCGGGACACCCGCGGGTTCATCTCGATGACCACCAGGCGGCCGTCCGCCGGGTTCACCGCGAACTGCACGTTGGAGCCGCCAGTGTCGACGCCGATCTTGCGCAGGCACGCGATGCTCGCATCGCGCATAATCTGGTATTCTTTGTCGGTGAGCGTGAGCGCCGGGGCGACGGTCACGCTGTCGCCAGTATGAACGCCCATCGGATCGACGTTCTCGATCGCGCAGACGATGATGCAATTGTCGGCGCTGTCGCGCACGACCTCCATCTCGTATTCCTTCCAGCCGAGCACGCTTTCCTCGATCAGCACCTCGTCCGTCGGGCTGGCGTCGAGGCCGCTGGCGACGATCTGCTCGAACTCCTCGCGGTTATAGGCGATGCCGCCGCCGGTGCCGGCCAGGGTGAAGCTCGGGCGGATGACGGCGGGGAGGCCGGTGACCGCCAGGGCGGCGCGGGCCTCGGCCATGCTGTGGGCGATGGCGCTGCGCGGGCTTTCGAGGCCGATCTCGCTCATGGCGTCGCGGAACTTCAGCCGGTCCTCGGCGCGGTCGATGACGTCGGCCTTGGCGCCGATCAGCTCGACGCCGTGCCGGGCGAGCGCGCCGTTGGCGAACAGCTTCATGGCCGTGTTGAGCGCGGTCTGCCCGCCCATGGTCGGCAGGAGCGCGTCCGGCTTTTCCCGGATGATGATCTTCTCGACGATCTCCGGGGTGATCGGCTCGATGTAGGTGGCGTCGGCCAGGCCAGGGTCGGTCATGATGGTGGCCGGGTTCGAGTTGACCAGAAGCACGCGATACCCCTCGGCCCGCAACGCCTTGCAGGCTTGGGCACCGGAATAGTCGAACTCGCAGGCCTGGCCGATGACGATCGGGCCGGCACCAATGATCAGGATGGAGTGGATGTCAGTGCGTTTTGGCATGGTTAGGCTTGCTCCATCCCCGCTCGCTCCATCATCGCGGCGAAACGGCGGAACAGGTGCTGGCTGTCGGCCGGGCCGGGGCTGGCCTCGGGGTGATATTGCACGCTGAACGCCCGGCGGTCCTCGCAGGCGATGCCCTCGTTGCTGCCGTCGAACAGGCTCACATGGGTGATACGCACGCTGGAAGGCAGGCTGCTGTCTTCGACCGCAAAGCCGTGGTTCTGCGCGGTGATCTCGACCTTGCCGGTCGCCAGCTCCTTTACCGGCTGGTTGGCGCCGCGGTGGCCGCGATCGAGCTTGTAGGTGCGGCCGCCCAGCGCCAGCGCCAGCAGTTGGTGGCCCAGGCAGATGCCGAACAGCGGGACGCCGCGGTCCAGCACGCCCTGAATAGCGGGCACCGCATAGACGCCGGTGGCGGCCGGGTCGCCGGGGCCGTTGGATAGAAAAACGCCGTCGGGCTCATGGCGCAGGATGTCCTCGGCGGTCGCCGTCGCCGGCACGACCGTCACGCGGCAGCCAGCTGCGACCAGGCTGCGCAGGATGTTGCGCTTGGCGCCATAGTCGACGGCCACGACGTGATGGCGGTGCGGCAGCGTAGTGTGGCGGTCCGGCCAGGCCCAGGTGCCCTCGTCCCAAGTGTAGGTCTGGGTGCAGCTCACCTGTTTCGCGAGGTCCATGCCGTCGAGCCCCGGCCACGCCTGCGCCTGCGCCTGCAGCGCGGCAACGTCGAAGCGGCCATCGGCCGGGTAAGCGACCACGCCGCTGGGCGCCCCCGCGTCGCGGATGCGTATGGTGAGCGCGCGGGTGTCGACGCCGGCAATGCCGGGCACTCCGCACGACCGCAGCCAGTCGTCGAGCGGCTGGGTGGAGCGCCAGTTGCTCGGCTCCGTCACGTCCTGCTGCACGACCAGGCCCAATGCGGCAATGGTCGTCGCCTCCAGATCCTCGGGGTTCACCCCGGTGTTGCCGATATGCGGGAAGGTGAAGGTGATGATCTGCCCGGCGTAGGACGGGTCGGTCAGCGTTTCCTGGTAGCCGCTCATGCCGGTGTTGAAGCAGACCTCGCCAACGCGTCCGCTGCTATGCGCGCCGAAGCCGCGGCCCCAGAACACCGTGCCGTCCGCGAGCACCAGGGCCGCAGTGGCGCCGGCGGGCGTTTCAGACTCGGGCATGGCGGGATCCTGGATTGCAACGTTTGACAGGGCGGATATCGGCAGGCCGGTCGCAGTGATCACTGCAGCCCAGTGCTTGCTGGGAACGGCGCGGGACTGGCGCCACTTGCGGATCGCCTCTGTGCCGACTCCGGTCAGGCGCGCCGCGGCATCCGGACCGCCCAGGCGGTCGATGATCTCGTCGATGGTAAGCATGGCTGCAGGATATGGGAAGAAACTTCCCGTAGCAACCTGGCCTCACTCCGTTGGAAAATTTCTCCCCACGATGGATCAACTCTATATGTTCGGTGCAAGCTGGAGGGCGCGCGGCGACATGGGCATTCGGGAACAGTTCACGGACGGTTTGAAGGCGTCGATGCGGGCGGGCGACACGGCCCGGACTTCGACGCTGCGCATGGTTCTGGCCCGGCTGAAGGACATGGACATTGCTGCCCGGCCAAAGGGCGTTACGGCGATCCCCGACGACGACATCATGTCGATGCTGCGCGGCATGGTGAAATCCCGGCGCGAATCGGTCGAATTATACCAGCGTGGCAACCGGCCGGAGCTGGCGGCAAAGGAGGAGGCCGAGATCGCCGTCATCGAGGGCTTCCTGCCGCAGCCGATCAGCGAGGAGGACCTGACCGCCGCGGTGGAAGAAGCAGTGGAGGCAACCGGTGCAACAAGCCTAAAGGACATGGGCCGAGTAATGGCGGCATTGAAGGCGACGCATGGCGCAGCGCTGGACATGGGCCGTGCCGGGCCGCTGGTGCGGGCGCGCCTGGCGCAGTGATGCACGTATCGTTCTCCCTCTCCCCCCGGGAGAGGGTCGGGGTGAGGGCTGCAACCGCACGAATGGCTTGGCCCGGTACCGCTCCTTCCTCCCTTCTAGAAACCTTGCCTGTTGGACAGCCCTCACCCCGACTCTCTCCCAAAGGGAGAGGGGGCAGGCGCTGATGCCGTTGCCGCCGGCCTTTCTGGACGAGCTGCGGGCGCGGACGCCGCTTTCGGCGCTGGTTGGCCGCCGGGTCAAGCTGTCCAAATCCGGGCGCAACTGGAAGGGCTGCTGCCCATTCCACGGCGAGAAATCGCCCAGCTTCCACGTTTATGACGACCACTTCCACTGCTTCGGCTGCGGCGTGCACGGCGATGCCATCAGCTTCGTCATGCAAAGCGAGGGCGCCTCGTTCCCCGAAGCGGTGGAGCGGCTTGCGGGCGAGGCCGGGCTTGAGGTGCCCAAACCGTCGCCGCGCGCCGTCGAGGCCGAGCGGCAGCGCCTGGACCTGCACGGCGTGCTCGATCTGGCGCAGGCGAGCTTCGCCCGGCGCCTGCACGAGCGGGAAGGCGCGGCGGCCCTCGATTATCTGCATCGCCGTGGCCTATCGCCCGCCACCATCGCGCAGTTCGGCCTGGGCTGGAGCGGCGACGGCCGTGGTGCGCTCGTGGCCGAACTGGCGCGCGGCGGCGTCGAGCCCGACCGGATGCTGGAAGCCGGGCTGCTGCGCGAGGCGGAGGATGGCCCAGCGCGCGAGCTGTATTGGAACCGGGTCACCTTCCCGATCCGCGACCGCCGCGGCCGGCTGGTGAGCTTCGGCGGGCGCACCTTGGGGGACGCCAAGCCGAAGTACATCAACGGGCCTGAGAGCCCGATATTCTCCAAGAAGCGCAACCTGTATGCGATCGACCTGGCGCGGGCCGGGCTGCGGAACAACCAGAAGCTGGTGGTGGCCGAGGGCTACATGGACGTGATCGCGCTGCATCAGGCGGGGTTCACCGGGGCGGTGGCGCCGCTCGGCACCGCGCTGACCGAGGAGCAGTTGGAAGAATTGTGGCGCCTGGCGCCCGACCCGGTGCTGTGTTTCGATGGCGACGCGGCTGGTGCTGCTGCTACAGCTCGCACGGCCAATCTTTGTTTGCCGCTGCTGACACCCGAACGCAGGCTACGGATAGCAAGGCTGCCTAGCGGCGATGACCCGGACACCTTGATCCGAAAGCAAGGACCGGCGGCGTTCAAGGCAGTAATCGAGACAGCGCCCCAGCTGTCCGAGACGCTGTATGATCTTGTCCGTGAACAAAGCAGTGGTGAGACAGCAGAGCAGCGAGCGGTGCTTCGAGCGCGGCTGGATGCAACATTAGAGCGCATCGCTGATAAAGGGGTAAGGAATGAATTTCGTAAAACGCTTAATGAACGGTTTAATCCTCATTGGGCAAGAACCGGGAAGGCAAAGCGTTCCGCCGTTCGGCATGCACGCTCAACTACCACCTTAGACCAGGCACAGGCAGAGCGCGGCCGTTGCCTCGTTGCGATCCTGCTCCGCCATCCCGACTTGCTGCGGGATGTCGAGGAGGCGTTCACGAAGCTGGCGCTAACGCCAGCGATGGCTCGGCTACGCGATGCAGTATTGCATCTATCCGAGTGTAATGTGCTTGATTCTACGACCTTGCTGACCCAATTGAACGCATCTGGTGTAGCAGAGGAGGTTGCCCAAGCTCTGTCGTCGACGCCAGATCGGCTACCGGCCTGTGCCCACCCCGATGCGATGCCTGTAGAGGCAGAAGCTGGTTGGTGGCATTTGTTCGGACTGATGCATCGGGCACGTCTCGATGAGGAAGTTGTGGCGGCAAGTCGTATTTTCACGGAGCGGCCGGATGAGGTGACGCAGCGCCGCCTTATTGCGTTGCGCACAGCGCAGAACGCGCTACCCGTGCTCGAACAGGACGCGGAGATTGAACCCTGATGTGCCGTACGGGACGCCGTGCGGCACGCATTTTTGGAGTGCCCTGACCAATGGCGACGAAGCAAGCCGTGACTGCCGATGCAGCGCCCGCCGACCATGACGGCGACACGACGCTGCTCGATACGAACGCGGTCGCTGTCAAGCGCCTGATCGCCAAGGGCAAGGAGCGTGGCTACATCACCTTCGACGAGCTGAACGCTGTCCTCCCCTCCGAGCAGAACAGCTCGGAGCAGATCGAGGACGTGATGGCGATGCTCAGCGAGATGGGCATCCAGGTCGTCG
>JAABUY010002184.1_pt1 | contig 23880 bp, 30 predicted proteins | sample 5560271 | NCBI WGS metagenome assembly JAABUY01 (sample SAMN10711886, study PRJNA513374) | rock metagenome | isolation source: Antarctica rocks | place: Antarctica: Victoria Land, University Valley | reverse complement strand
TTCTGTCTATTCAGATTTATCATAAAAACTCATTGTTGTAGTTAAATATATGATTTTTAAGTGTAAATACTGTCTTGTTGTACAGACTTGAACAAAGTATTTAATTAAGTTGATAGCATTGTTATTTTACTATAGTTACTCATAAATTTTGTACAGATGATAAAAATATATATTCATAATAATTCTGTCTATTCAGATTTATAGAAATAAGTGTTTAGTTGTGATTTTAACATCAAAATGCTGTTGTTTGAGCATGATTTTGAAGAAGTTTCAAAAAAAAAGTTGCGTGAGTGCTGGAGCCAACTTTGTAGGATCCGCTGTAAGGAAGGATCACAGAGCACGGGCCATCTTACAACGATCTGACAAGCGAGAAAACATGAGCTTAGACTGTGTTAGTCATCATTAGGAAGTGCGGCAACCTCCAAGCAAGGTTCATTTCGTTGTGCGCCGTGGTGATCTCCAAAGCTTCAATATGGTGCTGTCCACAACTGGAGTGTTATGACTCAGTAAGTTACTCTCACTACTCAGGCTTCTTTCATTTGACCTACATGATTAATTAATTACAATCTGTCAATCCACTGAAACCCCTTTGGGTGTTTGATGTGAGCTTAATATTTGTGTATATGATATGGATCTAGGCGCATTGTTCTTATATCTTCGAATGTGTGGGCGACCCACTAATTAGTACTCAGACCTCGAAGGGTTCCAGCAATGGCTATATCAGCGTCATTAGCTCGTGAACAACCCTAACAGACGATAAACAGCATGGCATCCAACCTACCAAGCGTCAACGAGCCATTCCCTATTTCCCTCATTAGCAACCGCTATCTTCTGTTCTCTATCGATGCAATTACATACATCCGTCGTTTCCATCATATCACTGGGGTTCTGATCGGTAGCATCCCTCAAGTACCGCAACAGAATGTCTTCCTTGGCATTCCCCTTCAGCTCACGCCTGAAGAAGCGCGACTGTTGGTGGAGAAGGGAGCTGCCTTCATCGTCGATGACGTTAGGACGCACGACGAGGGCTTACCAGGATTGAGCGAGAGTGCGCGATTAGAATATACGCGCGGGCTGAAGAGGGAAGGGGCACAAGCGGCGAAACTAGTCCAGGCGAGGAAGGGAGAGAAGACAGAGAGGGCTTTGGAACGAATGGAAGAGAGGAAGGCTGCTCCCACCTCAGCGATGACTGCAGATCTTAGAGAGAGTCTTGTGTACGAGGAAGAGGAAGACGGATCTACAGAATCAATCTTTCTCTCAACAGCACCGACTCGAGCTTCATCTTTGGCACCTTCGCAACATACCCACTCGACGTCAAACACTGCAGGTTATGCAATCACCCCCACCACGTCTTATCCCCCTTTACCGACGCCTACACGGTCTTCGGGTTTACCTTTGCCCAAGGTTCCAAGCTCCTATCCTCTATTTGCGCATCTACATTCGCACGGCTACTTCATCTCCCCAGGCCTACGGTTCGGGTGTCAGTATCTTGTGTACCCCGGTGATCCACTTCGGTTCCATAGTCATTTCTTGGCAACGGGAATGCAGTGGGACGATGAGATTGATTTACTGGATCTCGTGGGTGGAGGAAGGCTAGGTACAGGGGTCAAGAAAGGCTATTTAATCGGAGGCGTCGAAGAAGAGGATGGACTTGGCGCAGACGGATCAACCAGAGAAAGAAAGGTTAGAACATTTTGTATTGAATGGGGTGGAATGTGAAGAGTAAAGTTTTCCCAACTACAACTTGTCAAGGTCACCTTCAACTTCATTACAAAACTCAAGGTCAGCCACAGTAAGGATAGTATACAATGTGAGTGGCCGGACACCCGTTTGATACAGAGCGTCTGCCTGACTTAGTACTAGCCTGGATTGGCGATGACCATTTCCGAGAGTAATGCCAGTACAAGAACGTGGAGGTAGCAACCTGCTCCGGCGTTGGTATCGCTCTCGATATCGAAATGCCGTGGTTTTGCAGTGATACCGTCCAACTTCGGAGTTTCCGAGTGGAGATTTGATCTCCAACTAAGTCAGCTACTTTGAAAAATGGTGGCTATAAGTTGTCGCTGCATGTTCATCACTATTATGCGTCTCTGTGTCTCCGAGGCCTAAAGATCTATTATCAGCTATGTTCGCGGATCCATACCGCATCCTCTGCCTGTTCCCATCCGAGAATCCAACATTTGCTGCACCAGTACGATGTTCTACACCGTCGTATGACCTCCATTCCGAAAATTTGCCGAGTCTTCTTCAAATTCACACACGCAAAACAGTTGGCACTGTTCCACTGCGTCAATCCACTCTGAATTCCAGCGGGGATTAAGACCGCGGAGATACCAGGCATCGGCAGCGCGACTATATAGGCAGCGAAACTGCGTCACTGGTGCGCGGACACACCAGTCGGTCAGGTCTTCATAGTCTTCCACAAGGAAATTGTGTCCTAGCTGCATTTGAGTGACATGGGGGCCACGGCATCGTACCTGGCCGCGCCTGAATCAGCATCGAAACCCATATCAACCACGAGCCATGTTGAGACTCACATCGGCCTGTCGCGCCTCCCTTTGATCAAGGCTTGCTCGCCCAGCCATTGATGAGCATATAGCCGAAGATGTCAATAGCATGAGCAGAGCCGCGATTGTGCCGCCAGATCTCACAGCGCTGCAACCATACATGTCTGGAAAGCTGGGTCTGGAAAGCTTCGTCCGATTAGGGTTGTGATGTTTTATGCTTAGAAAATGCACTTTCACAGATGCAAGACAAAAAGCGGCAGGTTGTCGACTGCGAAAGTCATACCGTGTCATAAGCATGCTTGCTACGAGCACAGCCTCCGAATGCGAGAATTGCTATCCACGTTTCACGTTGTATCCGCAGAGGCGTACCAATTCCTTGGCTTTCCTGTCATACAAACAACCAATAGCGGGGATAAGACATCGTGACATAGCCATCAAAATAGCGACTGCTCATCACTTCAAGATATGAGCTATGTTTTAGAAGACTTGGTGTGGAGAGGAACTGATCGATTGCATTGCATGATAAGGAAGCCCTAGCTCTTGTTGTCGTTTGTTTACTTCTCCAGAAGCAATTCACGGTCTTCTTTCTGTATCTGTACACGTTTCCCTTCCAGAATGTCGACTCTCCTATACATCTCGTCTTTCAATCGTCAAAAGTATGTGAGTTTAGTCTACGGAGGATTCCCCAAGAGGCTTTCTATACATCTGAAAAGGCGGTGTTGGGTCTCAAGCACTTTCCATGGCCGAGGAGACAAGAGATTTTACAGAGCTGGAGGGCTTCATGCTGGTATGTATAGGAGGATATCGAGCGGAGGGCTTCTCGCGTTGGATGGGGTTCGTGGCGGGAATTGCAATTAGGACACTGGGGAGAATGGGAGTTTGTCCCCTGGACGGGACTGTTGAACCTGTTGCTGCTCTCCTCTTACACGTTCGATAGGGGGACGAGGATTTTGTATTTCGCTTTTGACCATGGTGAGGCTATTGAACGTGCTCGGGATGCTGAGGACTGAGAAAGAAGTACCTTCATATTCATTGTCTCGCAAGCTTGTAGGAGGGCATCCAGAAGACTTCACATCAACTCTATCGTGATGGTAGGGACTATGGTAAGTTTAGACCACGACAGAGCATGTGAGTTTAGGCATGGAAGCCTGGAACCGCTAGGGGTGGTCAACGATTAGTAATCTATAGAACTGGAGTAGCTGAAGCACTTCAGACTCTTGCCTTGTGAGGGCTGGGGGCCCAAAGGTCCGGAGCGTTTATATGACGGGCCTTATGTCTAAAGCAATCTTCTGTCATTTCTGGTTGAGATTATTCCGCAAACTTTTGAAATCTACCACAAGAATATTCTTGGCTTGGCCTTTCCTTTGTTGTGGCAATGCTTCACTGTGCCGCTGCTGCACCAGTGGCACAGCTATCACATACTTAGGTGGCATCAGTGTGTTACTTCTTGCACCAGTGCCTCACAAGACTGTGTAATTGAACTTTTTCCGGCTTGCATTTGTGTTCTAACGGCCTCCGCATTTTTTTCATCCCATCATGCACCTACTTGATATCCCAATCCCGGCCTTTGAATGCATTATCGAACACATGGTTGCTGCTGTAGGCTTGTACAAGGCGGTTAGACTCCGACTGGTGTGCAGTACGTTTCAATGGCATCTAGTCCATCTTGTTTCAATACTGAAGCTTTGCGCTAGGGGAGTTCGATGCGGAAGTCATGCGTGTATTTTTTGGAACTCGCATCCTTGACCTCCATGTAGGGCAACGGCACAAACATATGGGTCCAGAGTGGGTAAAGAGGCGCTTGGAGGGAAGGATCGCGAAACCGCGTGTGTTCGGTCGAGAACCTCTCACCTCCACCATCCGTCAGGTCGTTGAGTCGCTACTCGACGATGCAGATGTACAGAAAGTGGAGGACCAACGCTTCGAGTATTCACGCGCTCTATGTGCTGCTGTGGCATACGATCTGAGGTATGATGGTTATAGACTATCAGAGCTTCTGGAGTCGAACGATAAGACGGAAGGCAGCTTCTCGGACCAATGTGGGAACATACTCGCCGGGGCCGCAGCCGTGGGAAATATACCCAAGCTACAAACTCTACTTTCTCAAGGAGCGGATCCAAACGTCAAAAGCCAGTATTTCGGTTTCGCTTTACAAAATGCAGCGAGATTGGGTCTCAGAGATATCGTGTCACTGCTGATGGAGTACAATACCAAAACCCACAGCTACGCAAGTTCAGGAGAGGCGGCCGCCGCCGCGCTGAGAGATGCCTGCGAAGCCGGTCAGGAACAGATCGTCAGATGCCTGCTATATTCTGAGTATGAGATGTATCTCTTACACGCGGGCTACGAAGATGCGGTTGTGGCTGCTGCGGGCAAGGGTCACGTCGATATAATGTGGTTACTATTAAGCCCAAGGCATTGCCCTAACAAGGAGAAAATGATGGCCCAGGCACTGTTTAGAGCTTCGGCGGAGGGCTATCTACATGTCGTTCAGACACTGCTGGACTCCGGACTCGATGTGAATACAAGGGATCTTGAAGGCAAGAACTCTCTGCACGAAGCTGCCCGAGGGGGCCATGCGCGCGTTGTGCGACTGCTTCTAGACCGTGGCGCCTGGTATTACGAGTCCCATTGTGGCGATCCCTTGTATCTGGCCGCGCGAAATGGACACGAGGATGTCGTGCAGATGCTGCTGGACGGCGGGGCCAATATTGGTGCTGAAGGACGCGACGGCTGTGTTATCACACAGGCTGCAAAGAACGGGGAGACACGCATGATACGGTTCCTTTTGGACAAGGGGCTTGATCTTAATGCCTTCTGTTGCCGAGGTCGTAGTCGTTGCGGAGATGTCGCACTTGAGTTCGCGGCCGGACGGGGCCACGAGGATACGGTCAGGCTGTTGGTGGGACTTGGGGTTGATGTCGACGGCGGGGAATATCGAGACAGCCCTATGATCCGGGCGATGGTGAGTTGTTATGATGATGTGGTGAAGACGCTGCTCGAACTTGGGGCCAAAGAAGTGGATCCGCTAAAGACCGAGCTTGCACCTTACTTTACAGACGACGGCAAGGGTGAAAATCATTGGAGACCTTAGATTACGCTCACGCTGCCGACACACCCGCTTACTTTCAATGCTTACTTTTCAATAAAGGGAACGTTGGTGTTAGTCCATTTGCACTGTTACTTGTGTGATATCAGCGCCTTTAGTCACCTAAACCAGCTGTACCTCAAAAGATCATTAGATGTAGTATCACTGCCTAATTCATCTACTAAAGGCATATAAAAGTCCTGATATCACACGTAGAAAATCTGGCGCTCACGATGGCTGAACGATTCTAAGGATATATATTTTTGCGCTGCCCCAGAATTTTGTAACTGGCCTTCGTACATGTAACTTGGAAAACGCAAGACAAATTGAAAACAAAACTGCTTTAATTGGTAAACTGCTTCATGGAAGAGACAATTTCTTGAAGTGGCTTTGCAATTTGGAACTCTCGTAGGTAAGGGACAACCACAGATACTCGTGTCTGTAATTTCCCGTGACCGTCTCCGCAGCCACATTACACGATCCTCTACGGGTTCCAATGTTCCAGCTTCAAAGTCATCACAGCTTGCTGCCTACCCTGTCGCGTGTTCGGGTCGTAGCTTCTGGGATAGGTTGTGATTTCCGCAATTCTCTTGTCGCCAAGTGCTCCATGATGCTGCCTGAGCATGTGTTGAACACTGGCTACGATTGGCGTGTACAGCAGCGCCTCGAATGACTCTTTCTGTGCGCCCTCCCCGCCTCTCCGGAAGACACCCTTCTCGTTCACTGCCTGGTTGGTTTTCCTGTGTGCTGTTGCTATGGTTTCGATGGTACTTCTACTTTGAATGTTTTCAGCCACGAAGTATTTCAGCTCGTTCACCTGGTCCCTCATTCCGTGTTTCAATCTGCCGGCAGTGTTTCTGTGCGAATCAAACTCTTGCCATTGCAAAAACACGATATCCGATAGCCTCATTCTTTTGGTCTCGGGATTTATATCGTTGGTTGCGAATAACTTATCGGCGACAATGGTTCCGTGTTGGTCGTAGTATCTGCCTCCTACAACGACGGCGGCTTTTTTCCCTACAAGACCTCCCGAGTTGACCGTGGCTGAGCTTTGTCTCGCCATGCTTATGTCAACCTGAAAGTCATGGAATGGTTCCACGAGGTCCTGTGCCTTTATCGCCACTTCTCCGGGTACTATCTTATCTCTCACCTCGTAATTGTCAGTCAATCGGGGCAGCCTCACGTCCGGTTCGTTATCTCTGATTGCTCTGTGAACTTCATCGTCAAGCCCGCGTCCTTTTGGAGGAAGCGAGTTGAAGTCTTTGGATTCTCCCATCAACAATGACTCCGGCGTCGTCCCAGCATGGTCATCTGGCTTGGCGCTTGCAATGCGTGCCGGGGTTTTACCCGCACCCTGTGTGCTCGATTCTCCTTGGTCTGCCGGATTCGAAGATTGACCTGGATGTGGATCCGCTGGGTTTGAAGATTGACCTGAGTGTGGATCCGCTGGGTTCGAAGATTGACCTGAGTGTGGATCCGCTGGGTTCTGCGGTGCTCCCTCCGGATTATTTGGATCAGTCTCACCTTTCGGTGAACCCTTGGGACTCCCGATTCTGAGCGGGGGCACTGGCACCCTTGGAAAGATGGGGGCCCATCTCAACAGTGCCGTAAGCTCCCGGGCGCTGGCTTTAGGCTCGCCCAGCTCGGACGCCAGGCCCACTAAAGGAGTAAGCAAAGTCAGCGGTTTTATCTCCCTCACTTCAAGATGATGTCAGACGCATGTATTGCTCACCTGGACAATATACCCCGTGGCAGCGACCGTCGGCCGGAACAAGCGAGTTGTCCGGCAATGCCCTCGAGTCCACCAAGGAGTGGAAGCCATAGATGGCCGCCGTTAGGAGAGGGAGCTGCCAGAACGCGCGCATACTGGTTTCAGGGATATCAAGGCTGCCAAATACCTTGACTAACTTCAAGCCTCGTGAAAAACTCAACAAACGGAATGGATCCTTTGGGCTCTGATGACCTAGCCAAGAAAGAACAGACCTAAACACCCGCTTCTCGCAATCCTTATATACGTGGCAGTCACACTCTCTACGCTGGCTTCCAACAACTGCCTAGGAGTGATCCCCAACTCCAACAACTCTCTCAATGCCGCGAGCACAGGCAACACCCCAACATGTTTGACAATTGAACCTTAGCATTCTGTTGGTCGCTCCTGCATCAAGAGGCTTAGCATCCACAAAAACTCTAGGGTCCTGAAACGCTTCAACGAAGAAATCCATGCTCTGTATACAACATGCTCGAACCAATGTTGGAGAAAGGAGGCAGTGCGGGTGAACGAGGGGGAAAGCTCGACTATGGACAAAACGCCAACATGTTTTGAAGACTCAAGCCTAGTCCGCCTCAGGCGCACCACCTCCGTACACGACCGTCATGATTGGTGTGATCCCAAACAGGATGGGTACGAGTTCTGAGGAATTCCGCGAGGGAGAAGTCAGGTGGTCGCTCGCAACTAGCGTGAGATCGTAGTCCTTCCCAACGGTAGGATGGCAGTCGCCCTGCTTTATCGGTCGTGCGGCCCTCGGACCCGTCAGAGCTCTGAAAAGGACATTTCCCCAGCGTCCATCTGACGCAACGGAGCACGACTTCGGGGCATTGTCACGCAGCGCGTTGCCGAGAGTGCGGCACACGAATGTGGACGAGGAGCTGTTATCTCTACCGCGGCGCACATTGGCCAGCTCGGCGCGAGCTTGCGTGCGGAGATCGTCGACGCAGCTTTGGGTTAGGGCGTCGTTGCAGGTCCCCTGATCGTACTCTGGGTCCGAGCCTGGGAACCTGATCTTCGTTGCCAACCCTTTGAAAAAGAAAGCGCAGGCTTGTCTCTGGGATGAGCCGCCGTCGGTTAGATTGAGGGCCGGAGGGGTCCCGATGAAGAAGTCCCTTGTGAAAGATTTCGGCGGTTCGTTAATCGACTGGACTGCGACCGTCCAGGTCAGAGGCTGCGACGAGAGAGGGCTGGTGAAGGAGGAGATCCCGATGGCGCCTGCAGTGGTGTTGCCAATTACGCATCGCAGCTGGCCGTCCGCGTCCAGTGGGCAGGCTACAGCGTCGCAGCTGGACAGCTGCGCAACTGAGAGCGGACTCAGGGATAAGAGGGCGAGAGTAACAGGAAGAATGACAGACGAGATTACGATAGGAGCCATCCCGAACACAGACTCAAGCGTTGTCTAAAGACAGAATGCTACAGAGAATAATGAACAAGTAATAACTGGGTAGCATGTATTCTCTCATGAGATGGGGGAAGAGGATGGAGAAGAGGATGATGATGGCAAAGAGCGAGCCCATATTGTCGGGCCATCAGGAGTCTGAGTATTATTTGTTTTGAATTTTATTTTTACTGTTTCAAGAGCAGCAGGGGCGGGGATGCAGGAGAACACAGTACGCATACGCCGCACCCTTGCAGCATTGAAGCCAACATTGTTGGAACTTGTGTTGTTGATCTTGGCTTGGCGGCGGCGTAGTCGATGTTGTTGGACTGGTAGTCTCTGTTTTGGGTTAGCGGATAATTCAGCCCTACGGTTCCACTAGAATCTCGAGGGGAATAGCCCCACCTCAGATATCCATCATTCCCGCAATTTTGCAAAAGTGATGTCAAGCGTTGTCTGTTCAGTTGCATATGGGAAGAGGTGTTGGCACGGCAAGAAGATGTCATCAGGGGCACCAGAAGGATGCACTGAGCCACTTTTGCAAGCGTTTCGGGTGAGGTGAGGACAGCATAGCTGAGTTGGTTTCCAAGTTGAGAGTTGAAGTTTCTCCAGAGGCTTCTCAGTATGCCTCTATCCCCCGGTGTTACTTAAAAGAAGGCCCAGGGCTTGGGTATAAATATGCTCTCTACTGTTAGAGCTCACCTTTGTCTTCACAGCATCGCCATCTACCTTCTGATCCATTTCTATTCCCATCTGCCTAGATCGTTATTAGCTGACTTCTCTCATCAACGCATTCTCTTACCTTCCCGACATCCAAGCAAGCTCTCCACCACCCTATAGGGCTACTGGCATTCTCTTCTCTGCTCTTAAAAAGCAAACATGGCTTTAGCTGTGATAAACATCATTGGCGCCCTCACTAGCGTTGTCGGGGTAGGTCTGATGATTCCATCCTTGCTCCCTGATAAAGATGATAAAAAGACGGTTGTCCGGGTTGCTGCTGGTTTGAGCATGAACGAAAAAGACGATACCGCTGGAAATCAGCCTGGTATTAGCCTGTACGATATCATGGGTCGCAGAATCGGTAGGACGGCGGGACATTCGACAAAGATCAAAGACGGAGACTTCATGGATATAAAAGTCCCCTTTGATCATAATGTCGGGAAGAAGCCAACCGAATACATCTCCGTCACCAACGGAGGTGACGATGGCTTATGTATCGCCTACGTTGCCCTCACCCAACCGGACGGGACTAAAAAGGCTTGGTTTGGCGACGTCGGAAAGAAGTGCGGAGCAGACTGGTATCATTCGCAGCTGAAGACCGGTGACAACGATCATCAGCCAGCATGCATCTGGATCGATCGGGACTATTCCTACGGCCTCAGATATCAGGGTTTCGGCTTCCACATAAATGACTTCGCAGCCACCGATGAACGCGCACAACAGTATAACGATCGCAACGATCTCATGTGCGATGCTGCACCGAGGTTCAAAATGTACGAGAAGATGACGGATGCCGACTATATCCCCTTCTTCTTACCTCCATTGGAATATGGGCAAACAACACTTACCGACGTCGATCCTAAGGCGGTTCTGGATAAGAGGCGCTGGGTAATGCCGAAAGCAGGACCCAATATTAACAAGGCACTTATCGACAATACCGACAAGCCCAAGAAAGCTCGCAGAGTGGACCCTAGTGACACGAGCGGGAGCCAGAATTTCAACTATGTCATCATCAGCTCGAGCGCGTGCCATAGCGCCAAGGAGCTCTGCGGAAGTTCCGTATCCAGGGGTCCCGACTTTGTGTCGCTCGAGGAGCAGGTGTTCTGCGACATGGATGCCAAGAGAACCTGGCCTGTGTGCAGCACGAGTAAGACCGACGGCTGCTTCGACCGGACGACGAGTACGATGAAAGCCGGAAGGGGACTCCGTGGGAGGGACGTCGATACCGGCCTATACGTGCCGCAGAAATCCTACGAGAAGACGACACATTGGAATTAGGCGAACTTGGCCTCCGCGTGTACTCAATTGGGCGTTGTGCCCCTTATCTTTGTTTCTGACAGCTTCCAGTGATGAGTGGTCAGGTGTTTACCACTACGGACTGCCAAGTTTAGGAGGATCGTGTGTTATCGGACCTCCTATATCTCAGACGCCTTGCAGGATCGATAATGCAAGACCGTTAGTCTCCGTTCAGCATAGACATCAAACGCAATTTAATGCAGTCCCCATCTTTTCAATTCCGAGCTCATGCGAACTAGATCACCTATCTAAAGTCCCAACAAACAGGCGACCCCCAATCCCAGTCCCCAATGCACAAACCCCGCCTCCCCCCGCCTTCCCCCACCTCTCCTCCACGCATTCACGACCCCCCCTCTAAGACCCACCAACCTCCTTCTCAATAGCCGCCTTCAGCGCATTCGGATTCGCCCCAACCACCTCCCCGACCTTCTCGCCGTTCTTGAACAGGAGGAACGTCGGCATGGCGCGGATGCCAAGCTCCTGCGCCACGTCGGGCACTTCGTCGACGTCCAGCTTGAAGAAGCGCGCTGAGGGGTAGGTTTCGGACATCCTGAAAGGGAAAAAGACCGGTGTTAGCGTTGGGGGTTGCGGGGGGGAAGAAGAAGTGGGAGAGGGAGAGGGGAGACGTTACTTGACGACTTCGGGGGCGATGACTTTACAGGGCCCGCACCACGTCGCGAAACAGTCGAGGACCATGAGAGAGTCTTTTACTTCGTGGGCGCTGTCGAAGTCGGCTTTGCTGTAGGAGGGGAAGGGTTAGTAAAGGTTCGTTCGGGTGGCGCGGGTTGAGGCGTGGGGGATGGAGGTTGCGGTGGGAGGTGGGTAGGAGGAGATGACGGGTAGCGGTGCCGTCTTGTGTTGAGCGAACTTGAGATACTGTAATTAGACAGGGGAAGGGAAAGACAACTTACGCCTTGAGGTTGTGGACGCCCATTGTTGCGGTGGTTGAGTGGAATGATCTGAGTTGTCTTGATGTGATAGGTGCGAGGATATGGGATGTAGATTTCGAGGTCTTTAGAAGTGTCCTTCTGATGGTAGATAATGAAGAAGCCACGGTGAGTGCTGATTGAAGGTATTTGTAGCTGTATGACTGACAGTTGGCGGGATGAGATGGAAGATGCGAGGGGTGATTGTTAATGATGATGACGCAATCGGCAAAGGCTTGTGATATCATTGCTTACTCATCCCTTACTAAGCGCCCCTATTTATGTCTTAGTCATCATTTCCTATATATACTCTACATAGCGTAAACGAATAGGGACAACTTTCTACGGACCGATTCACAGGCTGATGGGGTGGCGATTCTAAGGCTGATTATGTAATTCCCCCCCATCCCCTCGTCCCTATTATGAGGGTTAAAACCCCAAGCTTCTACAGCAGGGTCTATATCTACTGAAGAGGGGAGCACAGTTCACAGTTGTCTGCACTGAATACCCGCATGTATCTCACATACGATTCTCGAGGTAGAAACGACAAACCCGGGCAAGGCTAGTTGGGTTGGTATTAGGTCATAGCGCGATGAAAATATCATAGGCGGCAACGAACAGAGCCTTGACTATGCCAACATGCAACTTGCATTGGCCGCAGATGATTATACAACAGCGGAGATCTGCTGCTGTTTGCGCACTGACGAGAAAGAACAAGGACAGCCATGCCCTAGTCCATGGCCTCATCACCCCCGTCAGCCTCCGCGTTTTCCTCTTCTTTGCTATGATCAATGAGCACAGGAGCCTTCCAGCCGATCATCCGCTCATTGGCCAAAAACGTGTAAAAAGTGGCATAGATGCCGAGGATCTGATCGATGTATTGGACGCCGCAGCTAAGGTCTCGGACCATTCCCTCCATTTTCATCCCCACAAAGCAAACGTCCAGCACTCCCTCCTCAACCCAGAATTCGTATTCCTCAGGTATTGGAGGAGTAGCAGCCTGTTCTTCTTCGGTGAGATCCTCATCCGGTAGATAAGGACATTTCCACTCTCGTCCACGAATCTTGCCCAAGACGCCGAGGTCCGGTACCTGTTCTTTGTAGAAACACCTCGTCTCCTCGTCGGCATAGATGATCTTCGTAATCTCCAGCCCAACCGATCTCTCCTTGGTCACTTTGTTACTCGACGTCTTGGCCAGTTCCGCAAACCGCTGGGCTTGATTGTCACCAACGGCGGCTAGCCCAAACTTGAACGTCCTCCAGGCAGTTTCGTCACTCATGCCAGTGGTCAGATCCATGCCTTTCGCCCACTCCTGGTCGCCGGCGTAAAGACCCTGGTAGTGGCCGCCGAAAAGAGTCGAGCAGGCGATGTTGAAGTCACCCGGCAGCGCGCAGCTAGCTTGTCTCGCTTTCCAGAGCTCCTTATCAGCAAGGTCACACACCGCGCGGGCGCCATTGATCTGGTCTTGATATTCTGGACAAACATCGTGGTGCAGGAGGTAGTTAAGGAAATTGCGTATGATGGCTATGTGAGATTTGAGGTGGGTCTCTTTGCCGTAGTCATAGATGAGCGGTAGGCGCGAAGAACTGCAGATTCGACGACCCTCAGCATCATTATAGCTGAAGCGTTGGGACAAGGTCAGACTCACAGGAAGCCCTTCACGACCCCTTCGAAATCTACGGTCCATACAGACGAGTCTTTGCCGATGTTCGCTTTATCGCTGCCAACGAAATCCGTGGCAGTAATATCCCTGATCTCCTTCGCATCGTGTTCGTCCAACATCTTCGCGTCAAGGCCGCCGGAGAACATCTTGGGACCGGTGTCGATACCACCAAAACTCATGTACTTGTCAAACACGTCCTTCTTCTCGGAGTCAAAGTTTCGCTTGGCTTTGTAGCGCTGAATGGCCGTTTCAATTCGCTCAGAGAAGGTACGAGATCTGCGTGAAAGCGTTACACACATGTCAGATAGTGGTCTCAAGTCCGCTTACTGATGGTAAATATCCTTCTCCTCTTCGTATTCCGCGGGCGTGACTGGTGCATCAACGTAATACTCCTCGAACCCAGTCGGCGCTCCCTGCAGTGTACACCATCAGTATCAGGGTTGAAATGTGAAAGAAGGCAAGCTATACAAGTCCCCTCTGACTCTTAGGCTTCCGCTTCTTCCTCTTCTTTTTCGGGGCTTGGCCTGCCGTAAGGATTGGCTGGTCGGGATCATCTTCGTCCTGTTCTGCGTTGTCTAAATCATCGTACGTGGCACCTTCATTTGCGTCCACAATCGGTTCGTCAGTAGTCTTCGTTTCCGTGTTCTTGTCTTTGATTTGAGACGGATCACTGCTACTGGCAACTGCGTTCGGATCGAGCTCGCGCAAGGCAGTTGCATCAACATCCGCCCCATGATCATGACGGTCCGTAACATCTTCCATGTTTGGAGTTGCTTGTTTGATAATGACAGAAGAGAAAAATGCGAAAGAGTATGAGTTAGATAGCCTTGGCTACGCAAGATGATGATGAGAAAGATTGAGAAGTCGGTGGATTCGACAACCAGTGATGGCACGAAGGTGAAAGGAAGATGAAAAAGACGCCGTGGTGGTAGATGTAGACTTTGAGATGGAACGCAGTGTTTAGTGACTATAAGGTAAGTGAATCAATCAACCAGGATGCCTCTACGTCGTGAACAGATTTCATAGAAAGAAGCCATAGGAGGAAGTATTTCTGGATTTCCCTCCTGAAGCCTCCTGAGGTTTGTTTGCTATGTCGTAGCAACTCTCGTAGACACCCTGCTGTAAGGCGAAACCAACGCACTTGTACATCGATTCGGAGACAAACAGATGAGGTAATTTACTCTGTACTCTGTAACCAAGATAACTAATTACCTTAGGCTGAAACATGAAACAACCCCCTAAGAGCGGGAGTACCCGTGCGCTAGTTTGAACGTAAGGCTGAAAGGGCTGAACATTTAGAGCGCAAAGCACGCTCTTCTCTACAATCTAGTTCCGCCTAGCACAATCGACGCATGAGGGAAACAGTCCAAATGGCTCAATCGAACATAAGCCCCTCGTCGCTCTTACCCTTCAACCACGCCGTAGCAGGCCAGTACGTCCTCATCCAATAACGAATCAGCCCTACTTTCGAGCTCTCCACAACCTGCTAATTCTTCTCTACAATAGTGACGGTGTACTCTCTGATCCCTCTGGCACCGTGGTCATCAAACCATGCACCCCCGCCGAAATCGCCTTCTACGAATCGGCATCCGCCCACCCCCAATTCGCACACTACATGCCCACGTTCCTGGGCACGCTCTCTCCAACCCCACATTCCGACCCCTCCGCTGCAGCTGCAGCTCTCACAACCAATGCCCATTGCGCGCCCGAAGTTCCTTCCGGGGAAGTTTCGAAACCAGCTACCCCCACCGACACCATTACACAACCCTCGCCCACAGCGACCGACTGGACGCCATCCTTGGGCAAATCTCTCAACACGTCCACCGCCATCGTGATGTCCAACCTAACCTACGGCTTCCAGAGTCCCAATGTTCTAGACCTCAAACTCGGCGCACGCCTTTGGGCCGACGACGCGCCCCTTGCCAAACGCCAGCGTCTTGATGCTGTGGCCGCGTCAAGCACAAGTGCTACTCTAGGGTTCCGTATTGCGGGGATGAAGGTTTGGCAAGGCCGTAAGCCCGCTTCTGCGCAAACAGTAGAGAGTGTAGATGCAGAAGAGATTGGCTACAAGGATTATGGAAAGGAGTATGGGAGAGCATTTAAGAGTAGAGAAGATGCTCGTCGCGCTTTTGAGGAGTTCCTTCGTGTGGAAAGTGCGGGTATAACACACACATTGGGGGAGAAGGTCGTCGCGAGGTTGTTAAGTGATGTTACAAGCTTGGAAGCGGTATTGAGGGCTCAGGAGAGTAGGATGTACTCTGCGAGTCTTCTGTTCGGTTATGAAGGCGACGGAGAGGTCTTGCAGAAAGGTCTCGAGATGGAGGAGCAGACAAGACAGAATCAAAGGCAGACGAACAGTGGAGAGGAGGAGGATGATGTCGACGATGACGACGATGACGACGATGGCGACGCTGACGATGATGAGAACGGTGGACCATATATTTCTGTCGTCAAACTCATTGACTTCGCGCATGCCGAGTGGGTACCGGGTCAAGGACCGGACGAGAACATGCTACAAGGCGTGCGCAGCATACTCGATATCTTGAAAGATTTCACTCCAACGTAGAATTATGTCCTTTGGTCCAAACTCTTTGAGCATCAACAACCAAGGGACCCAGCGCTTGATTGCTCAGACGTCTTCTTGCACCATTTTCCATCCTAGGCTAGGGCTGTAGCTCATGCATGATGAGTTCAGAGTATACAGTCGCTGTATCTAACCTGAACGCAGCATTCGAAAGGACATAGTGAACAACCCTGCGATTCGAAGACTCCTACCCGCCCCCGCCCTCGCCCTTGCCCGACCCACTGACGCCTCCGCCCTTTGTTACCCCCAACCAACCCCGACCCGCACACCCTCCAACCACCCCTCCAAGCGCCCGCATAAAGCGGACTACCACTCGGTGGGATTTCTGTCCGACCCTACGTCGCAACACCACACCATGCCACACACCACTGACACACACGCACTCGCTGCGCAAGCCGCCTCGCTTCCGTCCGGCCCGGAAGGTCGCCATGACAACGACATCAAGCCGGCCGGAGCGGAGCGGAGCGGAGCGAGCGAGCGTGGTGTGTGCGTGGTGGTGGAAGTGGAGTGCTATCAGCGTGGGTGCCGGTCGTGCTGGTGGGAAGTGCATCGAACGCGAATGGGTTGCGGCAGGCGTCGTCGCAGCGTGCTCGCGATAGCGCGGAGACTCGTTGACGTAGAACGTGCTGTTGAGCGTGGAGGAGGGGGCTAGCGGGTGTTGGATATGCAACGTGCGGGTGGGTCGATGTGCGATTGGAAGTGGCGTGAGCAGAGTTGAGCGAGGTGCTGGATAGAGTGGCGCGGGGGCGGTCGAGTTGAGGTTTGCGGGATGGTTCTTGCGGTGCTGGTGTGGGGTTGGAGGGGTGAGCGTCTGGTAGTGGGCGTGCGTGGATGCGCTCCGTCTGAGGGTGATTGGATGGTGGATAGGGGGTTCAACTAGCAGGCCACGGAGCCCCGGTCAGCTTTGATGAAGTCTTCTGTGAAGCTAGCAGCCATGCCCGGTGCTGTTGATGTGAAGTGAGAAATAGAGGAGAGGAGTTTCAGGTTAAAGTGAGAAAGACGAGCAGCTAGATCCAAGAATGCGGGAGATGGTTGAGTGATAGGCTGAGCGGTTTGTAAGGAGTTTGGAGACGCGTAGAGGAAGAAGTGAGGCTGAAGTAACTGACGGAATATATTAAGAGTCAAATACTTTCGATAGTGTCTGTGGTGAGATTTTTGTTTCTGCACTTTTTTCAAACGTCAGGCTGCGAAGCACGAAGGAAGGGATGACACGGGTGACTGATTTGGGCAGCCCTCAAACATAGAGCATCTGTTCCACAAGCAATTATAAAGTACGACGGACTAAGAGGGCACGACATGCATGCAGCAATTCTAGGTAGATGATGATGTGGAAAAGAAGCGCACGTAATTTCAGGTCAGGATGATAGGTAGGGAATGATTTTACGAACTCAGTCCCAAGGCTCCATCGTCTTTGAGTGCCTTTGTTGGATACGATACCTTGGCAGTAAACTACCTTACTTTCACTGGCTTGCGCAGAATACGCCAGATGGCAGGCCTACAATCAACGCAATGGAAAAGGCGGAAGAAACTGTAGGGTACGACGATGGCACACCTCAGACAAACAAACAGCCCGATGATTCTGAAAACGTGGCATGCTCGGAAAAAGGCTGGACTATGAGAGTCGAAAGAAGTTGATCTTGTGAAAATGCAGCGTATACGCTTTACAGGATACGACAACCGAGGCCTCTGCTTGCTGTGCCCTGAATGTGTCGTAGAATGCAGGCAGATCCAAAGTGAACGCTCTGGAGAGAACAAAGTCTTATCCAACGCGTACTCAGATAGAAGAGAGAGAAGCGGTCTAGCGCATGTAGACTCGAAGCTATCGTATGAAGACAATGTAGAGCTTTTCATAAACTGGGAGATCACTTCTTGCCTGTGTGATTTTGCTTCGCCCGGCGCATGGGTTAGCTTACCAACGTCGACTGCACGATCGATCAGTCACGCCTGCCATCACATCAAAAGTTACTTACCTGTATGCTTCTGCAACCTTCGGCTGTCGTCGTTTGTGCTTCGGTGTTATGTCATCAGCTTGCCGTCTTCTCTCATTCTCAGGCTCTTCTGAACTTTCTCGATTATCCAACTCTCGCTTCCGTGGGTTGGACCTCTCAGAGCGAAACATCGGTGGCGAGGTAGCGTGTGCATTGGAAGTATATCTCCCATGCTCGGTGTGGCTAGAGATCCTTTCGTGTGCAGCATGCTTCTGATCGCGACTGGAATCTGAGGAGGGAGGGCTCACGTTCGAACGGTCTTGGGTCAGAGCCTTTCCATTTCGAGGTGTTGGTGGGTTTGCGTTCTGCTCAGTTGAGGAAGCGTTCATAGCGGGCCGCTCATGATCATCGCTGGAATTACGATGACTATCCCTTAGGTTAGAAAGTATGCGATGCCTATCATCGCGAGAACCGTATCGAGATGCACTAGATCCCCGCCCTTGAATCCCGTCCATGGAGGTAGGAGACTTCTGTGAAACGCGCTGTCTGGGTGCAGAACTGATGGCCAGGTTAGATTTCATGTATGACTGGACACTTATAGACTTACTGGTTACGACCTTCAAGACTCTCAGGGCTTCCGCTTCGCGAGCTTGCAGTCTGATCAAAAGACCCATTATGGGCGTGAAACGTTGACTTCGGAATTGGACGAGGGTAAGGAGACACGATCCCAGCCCCGTCATCGACCTGACGCCACGACTCCACGCTTGCCAGGTTATTCGAATCCACCGTCGTCAGAGGGCGCTGCTTGGGAGCTGTAAACACATCCCTGGAGTTTAAGGCCTGTTCAAGATTATCCATCACACTCCATCCGTGACCGTCTTTGCGCTCTCCTTGACTACTAGCTGCGTCTGGTTCTCGAGAAGATCCATCCTCTTCCGCCTCAGAGTCATTTCTTGGCTCATCATGCCCTGACCAGGTACGATGAGCTCTAAGGTAGTCAATGAGTATTGAAGGACCATCGTCTGCAATCCTCTGGAACACCGGATCGTCCTTGATGGACGGCCAATCGCTTGCTTCTCTAACACTCTGAAGAGATTCCTGACAATTCGAAGCAGTAAAGTATTTCGAGATAGAGCTTCCGTCAGCCTTCAGAGGCGGAGGAAGCGTTACAATGACCTCCTCTGCGAAGTAGTCACTGGCAAACGGCCTCACGACTAGTCTCGAGGGATGCCAATCTGCGGAGCGATCAGTAACTTCCACTTTCAAACCAGACAGGCCCTGATCATTACCCTTCGCCTCCTGCCGACAGACTGGAATATCAGGAATATTCAGATCCTCAAGGACGTCTTCAAAGGCGTCTTCGGTGTCAAGCTCGACAGGAAGTTCACTTGCGCCGCCCGAGTCCGCTGACACCGGCTGAAGTCCTTCGTTCAAGTCGTGGGAAACGCGACGATGAATATTTGCAACAGGTTGAGGAGTCTGGTGCGGCCATGATTGGTTGGATGACGAGAGTGGACGAAACGGTGGATTCATCGGCCCGCCATATCCGACACCTTGAGGTGACCCTTGTTCTTGATAAGGTCCAGTCGGCTGAGAAAATCCGTTGTTTGGTGGGAAGCCGTGAGCGGATATGGGACTTGGATATTGAGGTCCGTAAGATGCCGCCGGAGTTGGGGGCTGTTGTGGTCCGTACTGCGGGTATTGGTAACCTTGCGAGTATGCTGTGTTGTAATGATGTTGCTGCGTTTGAGGCCACTGGTAGCTAGGCACGGCATACGGGGAAAAAGGCGTTGGAGGACCGTAATGAGGGTGTTGTTGATGAAATCCGGGCTTGCCGTACGATTGACCACCATAAGCATGAGGTGGTGCTTGCTGCATCGCCATATGGGGCGGGACTGGGTATCTAGTGACGACGGGTCCATTGACTTTGTGGCGCTTGTTCGGCCGCGTATTGTTTGGCCGGTTCAAAGAACCTCTACATCACTGTCAGTAGTTCCAGAGAAGAGAAAAGCTAGTATACGTACGCAGGAACAGCTCGACGGGGCTCCGGGCAATGCTGTGCCCAGTGATCTGGAGAACCACAGTTATAGCATGTCTGAGGCCCTGGCTGGACTGACGGTCTTCCTTGTTGCAATTGTCCTGGTTCTTGGTAGATTCCCTGGTAACCTGGATGTTGACTATAGCCCGTGCCAGGCTGAATGTATGCCGGTTGACCTTGTGCTTGCCATGACGATGGCTGATAATATTGCTGATTGACTCCAGCCATCACAGAAGCTGCCTGTCTCGGAGACAACCAACACGGCTACAGTAGAAGTGCTTGAGGTGCGTGAATGGAGCGCTCGATATCAGAACAAGAGCTTATGTATGTCAAAAGCATGGCCAGCATCGCCTGCTGTGAGATGTAGAAGGACGTATCGTTTTTGTGAAAGAAATAACTCAAGATGAACAGAACTCAAGTGTTGTGCAGAAGCTTTGGTAGACCGACCAGAGGTAAGACCGAAGTACAAATACCTTGAGCATGAGCTCACAGCAACCCCTGAGGGACACTGGCCAAAACCAGTTCAGATGTTCAAACGTTGATGAAAGTCTCTGGGCTAATGCGCATCCGTAGCATTCCTTTCAGGCACCAGAATCACAGTTTCCAGATCAGTCCCTGCACAATCTCCGTAGTGTTGTCCTCTGTTCTGTGAATGTTGAGGAAGAAACTCATGATAACAAGTCTGTTCCACGTGACCCCCGTAGCCTAGGAATTAGCCGAAGGTTTACCAGCCCTGAGGACAAGCTTGGGCAGCTCGTGCATCAGTTGAGTGTGCAGGAAGAACATCATCTTTGGACATAACATGAAAGCTGGCAAGCAACGATGATTGTACGGTACAAAAGAACCTGGTTTAACCATCCCTTATCGTGTCCAGTCACGTCTTCTGCAGTTCCTGCAAGCTTGTTGCCCATAAAAGATTTATCGATTTGCAAAGAGAGTTCCAGAATATAGGATGCCTGGTCTACCAGGTACGTTAACCCCAACACTTCAAGCAGTCAACGGGTTCTGATACGGGCTTTCGCAGCAACTGTTGATCTGGATGAATGCATTGAACGTCTTTACAAGAAAGAATTGTTGGCAGACTCCGTTATCGAAGCAATATGCGCGAAGACAAAGGAACTGCTGATGAAAGAGAGCAACGTTGTACATATTGCAGCACCGGTAACAGTGGTTGGGGATATCCACGGCCAATTCTTTGATATGATAGAGATATTCAAGATTGGAGGATTTTGTCCAGATACCAATTATCTGTTTCTAGGTAGGTATCCATCAGACAGTGGCGCAGGTCACGCTTGGCCGAATTCAACCTGACTGTGACGGCAGGCGACTATGTTGATCGTGGTCTGTTCAGTGTGGAAACAATCTCGCTGCTTGTCTGCCTGAAACTTCGGTACCCCCACCGCGTCCACCTCATCCGCGGCAACCATGAATCTCGGGGAGTCACTCAGTCGTATGGATTCTACACCGAGTGCTCGCGCAAGTACGGCAACGCAAACGTGTGGCACTACTTCACGGACATGTTTGATTTTCTCACCTTGAGCGTTGTCATCAACAATCAGATTTTCTGTGTCCATGGTGGACTGTCGCCTTCGATACATTCGATTGATCAGATCAAGATCATTGACCGCTTTCGGGAGATCCCACACGAAGGACCCATGGCAGATCTAGTATGGTCTGATCCCGATCCTGATAGAGATGAATTCTCGCTGTCCCCGCGAGGCGCAGGCTATACTTTTGGCGCGCAGGTCGTTAAGAAGTTCTTGGAGGTAAACAGCATGTCGCACATATTGAGGGCACATCAACTCTGCCAGGAGGGCTATCAAATACTGTACGATGATCGGCTGAGCACGGTTTGGAGCGCTCCGAATTATTGTTACCGGTGTGGCAACATGGCTAGTGTGCTCGAGGTCAGCGATACCGGCGAGAGGTATTTCAATGTTTTTGATGCGGCGCCGGAGAATGATTTGCATAGAGGCGAGCAGCAGCAGCAACAGCAAGGCAAAGATGGGCAAGGTGTGGTGGTTGAGTACTTTCTGTAGATATCAAGGCGCGCGGTCGTTCAATGTTCCAAAGGAGTATGCAAATCAATTCTTCTTGGATGTACGTCAAACGTGCAAACGTGCAATAGAACGGTATGATAAAATCGGTGCGTCCCCATCCCCGGAACCACAGGCGTGATGTGATTACGCTTCATTCATGCCTGGTCTCGGAGCAACGCCATCAACACCCACTGTCACACTTGAGAACCCATGCACCACCTCCTACCAATCCTTGGCGATATCGAAGGACCATTCAAACTTCAGGTGCGTGGCGTTGTCATCATCGATGAACTGTGTCTTTGCGTTATAGTGACCGCGACTTATCATCCCACTTGGAGCTTCCTTCTCGTAAACTGTGCTAAGTTCAGCCGGACTAGACCTGGGTGAGTGAAAGAGTAACAAAACACTTACACCTCTTCTCATACGTTGGTTTATCCAGAGTATTGGGTGGGAACGAGCCCTTCCACATCATCAGCATCCGACCTAGGGGGGCCGCACGTATAACTTTGAACCTACAAGCATCTCTTCGTCTTTCGCCACCTGAATCCTATTCCTCTTCACACTTTGCACATACTTCAAGCCGCTCAAAACATCATGCTGCACCTTGAAGACCGCCTTCATATTGAACTCGGCTCCTTCCTTGATAGTGAACGGCTTGCTCTTGAGCTTTTCGAGCGAGCCAGGTGCGGTTAGGTCGATGACAATGTTGGAGCGGCCCTTGACCTCGAGAGTGAGCGACTGGATAATACAGCGTCGAGGGTCAGAGGGATCCGAGGCTGTAGGGCCTGCCGATATGCCTAAGGATGCTTTCCATTTCGCTAGAGATTGGTCTTCCGCGTCTGCACCAGGGAGGGTTGTTAGTGGATTGAGCGCACATAGTACATACTGCGGACTCGAGCATAGGTCGAGCCGTCTGCTTGCAGAAGAGGAGGCTCGAAAGGAGCAGAGTACGGTAGGACGGAAACGAGGAGGGGTGCATGTGGAGCTTTGATCTTGTGTAAAACAACTCCGAGAGCACATCAAGATTCAAGACATGCACTATGCAGCTGCCACTCCCAGCGCCAAGCTACTGGAGAGAAGCCTTGCGCAGAAGATTGTGGAATGCAAAAGAACATAAAAGACGTAAGGCTTGTGCTATATCAACAGCACCAGACCATAGCAGGTTCTGAATATGAAAGTGGATTGACAACAATGCTCGCGCTTTGCTCACCAAGTTTAGTGTACTCATCAATGGTCTTCTTCTCCGAGACTTTGAATCCGTCGGTTTGTGAAGGGGCCAGCTCATCCTCAGCTTGGCTTGCCATTCTGACTCGTTACTCGTTACTTATAGATGTAGTCGGTTGGAAACAAAGAGGGGAGAACAGTGAGCATCGATGGTGGGGCAACATACCAGGTAGATCAACAACGCGCTCGCTTCATAACTCGGCCGCTGTGGGGTCCAATCCCCGTACGTTACGGATTTCTCCATCAGGAACTGAACACGGAGTACATTATTATCGTGGACAAGGAAGAGTATCTCGTAACCCTCAGAAAATCGGCATTGTTTGTTCATGAGGTATGAGTCAATTACTTCCAAGCAGAAAGGTAGCAGATTAATAATTGTGTATGTCACTCCCGGCATCACGGCGGCCCCATATGAGCCAGTTGACCTACTGTACAAAGCGGACGAACAACTCGTATATCAAACTTTGTGGGCAGCAGCAATTGACTCTCAGCTGGGTTCTGGATTCGGCATTATAAGTGAGCTCAATAATTATACATAAAAGTCTTCTACTTTGTTTTCCCTAAGATATGTAGCCTATCAGGCTATGAAAGGAGGTAAGTAAGTAAGTAAGTAAGTAATTTATTCCGCCCGGAGGCACTACGCCTAAAGGGCTCTAGCGCTATCATCCTGTCAAAACTATTGCTATGTCCATGTCCCACGAAAAGCCCTTGCTGAAACGTC
>JAABUY010002181.1_pt1 | contig 23921 bp, 37 predicted proteins | sample 5560271 | NCBI WGS metagenome assembly JAABUY01 (sample SAMN10711886, study PRJNA513374) | rock metagenome | isolation source: Antarctica rocks | place: Antarctica: Victoria Land, University Valley | reverse complement strand
AGCTTGAGCTTGAGGCAGTTGAACCAGGAGTCGCCCGTCTCCGCCAGCACGGCGTGCTGCGGCGTCAGCAGCGCCTGCGGCGGGCGCGCGCGCACGCGGGTCAGCGCGGCGATCCCCAGTGCCGCAGCTCTGCAGCTCTGCAGCGGCTCGCTTGCGTTGACTTCCCAGCCCGGAGCGCCGACGCCGCCCTTGATCCGCATGAAAATGAAGAAAAATATCAAGGGACGTAAGGAGCACTAGCTGGAACCGCGCTGGCACGCTCTGCCTTCCGAACGCGCGTGCCCGCGCAGGCCAAGGGCGCATGGCCCGCGCGCCTGGCGACCCAAGCCGAGGGTTAGGGTTAGGGCGGCGGGCGCGCCTGCACGTGCTTGTACACGGTGGTCGTCTGCAGCGGCGCGTTCTGCGGCCCCTGCGGCCGCTCGCTCATGGGGATGTACATGCGCTGGTAGTTCTGGAAGCAGGTCTCTGCGTGCGCGGCGGAGCGGACGCGTCAGGCGGCCCGCGGCAGCCGCGTGGGGCGGGCCCTGGCTTTGCAGATGAGGGCAGGTGCAGCACGCTCGCGTGCGCCCCTACGCACCCTGGCTGTCATGGCCCCGCGCGGGGCGGCGCGGCAGCCCTGTCACCGCGTTGGGACCTCACCCGGCAATCCCGTCACCACCACACGGCCCGCGCGTGGGGACGCGCCAAACGCCTTCGGCAGGGCCCCCGGCCGGCCGCCCGGCGCGCGCACCGTTGGGCTTCAAATGCTGTGGGCTCAGCCTAATTACCTATCAATAATCTTATATCCTATGCGCTATTACCTATACCCTATATATGCAACGCACCATTGGGCTTGACCGCCTTGGCGAGCGCCGCCAGGAAGTCGGGCATCGCGATGCAGCCGAACGACTGCCGGCCGGCGACCACCACGCGCCGCGCGTCCACCTGCATCAGGAGGTGGGTTTGGGTAGGCTGGCACCTTTGGGTAGCCTAACACCTACCCTGCTCCGCGCGGCCTGCTCAGCGCGTCTGGCATGCCTCGCAAGCGCCGCGCGCTGCACGCCTGCTGTGACGCGCGCCCACGTCCTGATAGGGTTGGGGTTGCTTTGCATCACCCTTGAGAGGCTCTGCACGCTCCAGCAGGGCACGCACACAGGCGCGTGCACACAGCGCCAGGCAGGCAGACACTGCGGCCCAGTGGCTTGGCCGCAAACTTGCCCAATGAGCGCGCACGAGGCACAACGGCAAGAGGGCACCTTTATCATCTTCTCCTCCTTGATCAGCAGCGAGTAGCCCACGCTGCCGCGCGCACAGCGCCGCAGCGGTGAGCGCGCCTGCCATGCGCCCCGGCGTCCGGCAGACTGCATCACAAAGCGCGTGCATGAGACGGCCCGGTGCCGCACCTGGTGTAGTCGTTGAAGATCGGCCCGGCAAACCTGTGCAGTAAAGAAACATGTTAGCATGAGGTGCCGCACATCGATAGTTAGCTTTGCAGGAGCGCCAGTTAGGAGCAGGTGCACATGGCTGTATGCATCAAATGGTTCAAGACAGATGCCAGGCGCACAGGTAGGCGTCGCTCGCTTCCACCGTCTCGGCGCAGAACGGCGTGGAGACCTGGCCCCAGTAGATGCCGATGAAGCGCTCGTAGGACTCTGGGAATAGCCTGCCGCCCAGAGATGCGCCCAGGCAGTGAGCGCGCCCTGCTTGCGTTGATACGCAGCACCGGGCACAAAGCGGCCGCGCGAGACTCTGTTGAGGTTGCATAGCCGCCTCTTACATACGTGACTTCAGAGCACTCCCTGTGACACCCAAGGCATCCACCTACTAGTCGCTGGGAGTGAAAGTAGTCAATCTTTCCAGCTCTTGCGCATGTGAGCATGCGTGCGTGCACATGCCTGGGCCGGGGGGGGCCGCGCACCCCTTGGCATTGGGCATGATGGCGACCGGATACCGGCTGGCGTCAGCCAAGCTCTTGAACTGCTTCTGCGCGTGCGTGGAGCGCAGCTTCACGCCGCCCACCAGCACGGGCTTGACGGCCTTGTTCAGTAAGGCCGCTGCGGCCGTTACAGCCGCCTCCAGCGAGCGCTGCCGCCACGCACGCAGCCCGGTCAGCCACACGCCCAAATGGGCGCATTTCTCCATGTTGCACGGTCAGTGGCATCCACGGCATTGGGCAGTCAAGCTGTGGACATGCGGCCGCAGAGAAGACCCCTTGACATGCGCCATCATGTGCAGAGCACAGGTAGAGGCCACGCTGCTGCGCAAGCAGTGCCCTTTGCACTACTAAATGAATAACAGGACCCATGGCCCGCAGGTCCAAGCTTTGCTGCATGCTGGCCCAGTATGCTGGCAGTGCAGGCAGCTTCATACACACTCGCCTGAGTTCACTTGGTACATATCAAGCAGCCTGCACTGCCAGTGCAACAGGGCAAGACACGCAGCGACCCACGGACCCACAGTTTATAAGCCGATTAATGCTGCACACCAACCGAAGATCAAGAGAGCGTCTGCGCCCGCCCTACCTGCACATGGCCTGGCCGTGTTACAGCTGAACACAGCGCTTCCGGCAGGCACAAGCACTGCAGCGAGCCTGCGTTCCCAAAGGCCCGGAGCGGCGCGCCTCGTTGGTGTGCTGCGGCGTGATGCTGAAGGGCACGGGCACGCTGGCAAAGCTGGGGTGCGGCAGCCCCGCCAGGTTGCAGCAGATGTTTATGTAGCACGGCTTCTGCTCGCGCATCTGCACGCCGCGATCGATGACGTTAACAGGGCTGTCGCGCACGCGCATTGGGCTTCCAGGATTCTGCAGTCACTCATGCGCGGCTGCCGGCAGCAGGGCGCGCGCACCGCCGTTGCAATGGCGTGGTCGATCTGCTCGTGGGCGTCCGACAGCGCAAAGACTTGCACCTGCGCGCCCGCCCGTTTGGGAGCGGCTCACAATAGCCATCAGCTATGCCTTTGATTGTGAACTTAGGATTGCGCATGCAGAGTGCATGGTTTATCACAGCAGAGGTTTGCTTCGCCTGATGTCGCTGAGCAGAGCCGCGAGGAGCGCACCGCATCGCACACAAAGGGCCGGAACGCCTCAATCTCCTGCGAGGTGCCGTCCGAGCGGCCGATGGTGTGGTGGATGATGTGGTTGGTGCCCATGTCGTTGCTGTTCACGCCGCCCGTGATCTGCGCGCGCGCCAGCACGCGCTGGGTCCGGTCGAAAGGGGAGGGTATAGCTGTAGCTATAGGGTAGGGTAGGGTATAGGGCAGGCTACGGAGCTGCACTGCAGAGAGGCGCGGGCGCACGCAGATGACGGGCAGGTTCTCGCTGTTGGCGCCGGCGATGGCGTTGAGCAGGCTGAGGCCGCCCACTGCGCGCGCACTGCCGCTCGGCGCCGCTCGCACAGACCGTCACGGCGTGTGTGCCATGCTGCCGGGCCTAAAATGCTGCACAGCGCCAATATGCACGCCTGCTTGCCGAGCTGAAGAGACGCTGCAGGGCCCTCATGCAACACTACATTTCAACACACTGCGCACGACCTTCCCTCATGTGTCATGCTGTGCACGCGGCTCCAGCAGCACAGTGAGCCATGCTGGCGGCAGGGCAGGGCGCGCCTGTGTATGTGACCACGCAGCACGCGATGCCGCGCTCGCGCGCGTACCCGTCCGCGGCATAGCCCGCGTTCAGCTCGTTGCAGGTGTTGATCATCCGCAGCTTTGGCTCCTTGATCATCTGTTGCATACACGGCATACGTTTCAATGTCAAATCAATGACAACGTCAGTGCTCTCAGCCTCCCTGTGACAGCAGGACTCGAGGTGTTGGCGTGGGGGGGGGGCACATGGACAGACCTGGTCCAGCAACACCAGGTTGAAGTCGCCTGCGCGCCACCACAGCCGCAACTTGTCGGCAGACGTGCTGCAGACCAGTGCAGCGTCACACGGTCGAGCCGGAGCAGCGGCCACAGCACCATAGCAGCTGGCGCAGGGCAGCCAGTCCCGCCGGCGCAGGTCGCCAGACATGGGTGACTGCGCTTCGGCTATTCTGGCAGCCACCACTGAGCACAGCAACGGTACACAAGTAGCCTGGCAGCTGCAAGCAGGGCGCGCGCCTGGCACTGCAAAGAACTCGGTGCACCCGAGCTCCACGAGCCGCGAGGCGATGTGCTGCCCGAGCGTGCGGTCCGGCTCATAGCTCCCTCCTCCCGCTGCGCAGGCAAGATAGCGCGTCGCTCGCTATCCTGTAAGCTGAGGTGGCGCTGCAAAGAGCTTTGTGACCGCTTTTCATATTCTAAGTTGCAAGATGTGCTGCTTGTAGCAGCGGCACTGCGTCATTGCAACACCAGCGCCTCTTTGCGTTGCCAAAGCCTCACAAAGACAAGTTGTCTGTGAGCAGGCAGGTGTGCCACCACGCTGCGGGAAGACTGCTATAAGCAATATTAGGTCTGAAGCACATTGCTCTTAGAAAAACGCAATGCTGCAGCACTAATCGTGCGCAGCTGATGGCAAGAAAGGACATCGGCTGGCTATCGTGCTTCCCACCTTGATAGCACCTTTCGATGGACATTGAGCGCGTCCACCCGCCAGAGGCTGACCCCTAGCAGCTACCTTCTGCAGCCCGCCTCTGGGGACTTCAACACTTGGTCTTTGCAGGCGCAGCCGGCTCCTCTCTGTCCCCTCCTCCTTGCTTTACTTCACCCCGTCAGTTGGTGTTGTTTAGTACAAGCTCACTCCCCAGTGGATTATGCTCTTCTGCCGCAGGGAACGCCGGAGCCCAGTAACATTCGTTCGAGGAAGCGCACCTGTTAGCACGCCTGTCAAGTTTTTTTTAGCCCATTTTGGCAAGCCCTAAAGCTCAAAATCTCAAAGCTTGGGGCGGGACGTGCAATAGCACTTTTTTATTAGCACACATATACTGGCACGTGCATGCATCCCGTCTGTAACTACAGTCCGCACTAGGACGCCTTGCATGCTCATGAAAAGACGAAGTTAAGAGTAGCGCCTGCAACGAAAGTTACAGCGCTGAGGGAGCAGGATGGATGGCATCAAGGGCTGTTCTTAGCCAAATGGCAGACTGCATGAAGTGATTTGTGCCCAAAGGCGACATTGCGAGCTTGCAGGTTTAACCATGAGCAGTTTGCTGCAGACTCTCTGGTCTGTACACGGCGAAATGCCGCAAGGCCATGCATCAGGTACATGCAGTTATAGCGCACAGGCCTGTGTCCTCACGAGGCGCAGCAACCACACCTGAACCCCTCCTAAGCCTACAGCCAGAACCTAACCCTAGCACCGGAGCAACACAGGACAGTCACATGGCGCTCCGGAGCGCCAGCACCATGCGCCGCAGGCCCTGGTGCGCAGCATGCCTGCATGCTCGAGGGTCACTGCACATGCCAAAATGGCCCATGGCGGCCAGCCGCACAGCTGTACACACTCAACACAACGCGGCCGGAGCCCCCCGGTCTCGTACTATGGTACAGTGGCAGCAGCCAGCTCACGCGCGGTTGGTTGACGCCAGCGCCGTCCGCGAGCGCAGATTCAAGAAGGTGGACCTGCAGCAGCAGAGGCGCACTGACCTCCGTGCATGCGCCATTGGAAACTCACACGCATGCAAGAGGCAGGCCGTGGAAGCCGATGCGCGCCGGCGCAGCGCCCGGCTGTGCGGCGGGGCGCGGGGGCGGTGGCCGGGCGCGCACCAGAAGAACGCCACCACGTTGGCGAAGAGCACGCGCAGGTGGATCGGGACATGCTGGTAGTTTATTTGGGATGCGAGCGGCCACACCTGCGCGGCGGCCACGCGCATGGCATTTGGACCCTACCCTAAACCCTACCATGTACCCTACCCAAGGCATGGCTGCAGTCCCCGCGCGCAGGTGCTGACGCAGAGCGAGGCTGACCCACCTTCCACGCGTTCAGCTGCACGCCCAGGTAGTCCTGCCTCAGCTTGGCCAGTGTGAAGGCCATGCTGCGGCCTGCCTCCAGGGGCTGCATGTCAGCATGCTGCAGAAGACATTTGATGTACCAGGAGAGCCATGCGTGTTGACACTGGTGGTGAACCTGGTGCGCACCCTCAACAAGCAGGGAGATGTAGGTCATCATGAAGATGTTGCACACCGGGCCTGCGCGCCCCGCCGCCGCCGCCGCTCAGCGCTCGCTACGCGCTTGACACCAACACGCGCGCAGACGCGCGCAAGCAGGGCGCGCCGTAGGTGAGCTGGTCCAGCGCGACCTGCGCGCAGATAGCCTGTGAGCGCGTGCCCCGGGCGGCGCCGACCGTGTCACGGGGCCGGCGCCCCGCAGCGCTGCCCGCAGGCCCTGCTGCCCGCAAGCGCCGAGCGCGGAGGCTTGACGGGGCCGGCACACCTTCTTCCAGAGCTGCCCCGGGGCCGGGCCGCCGCGGAAGACGCGCTCGACGAACAGCTGCCAGAAGTGCATGCTGGGGCCGCTCCACAGGCCGCCGTAGGCGACCATCGCGGCCGTGCGCCGCCAGTTGACCGGCGCCCGGCTCGCCGCTAGCTTCTGAGCGATCAGGTCGCTCAGGCCGGCCAGGGCGGCCGCGGTGATGGCCTGCGCGCCCGCGCGCCTGAGCGCCCGCGGCCGCAGCGCGGGCGACCGCTGGCGCAGCGGAGCACGGAGCGCGCCGGACCTTGGTCTTCAGAGGCTCTTTGTCCAGGCGCTCGAGGTACCTGCAAGCAGGGGGAGCGCTTGCACACTTGGAGGGCGCCGCTTGCGAGCGAGCACAGGAGCACAGCAGGTGCAGCTTGGCCGTACCGTGTCCAGGCGACGGCCAGGACACCGTCCTGCCGGCCCTCTGGGCTGGGCATCGCCGCGCCGGGCTCAGACTGGCAGGAAGGCCTGACCGCGTACGGCCCGCGGCAATGTGTGGATGGAGTTGGCCTGCCTGTCCTTGCAGCAGAGAGAAGCGGAGCTCACAACGGGAGCTTTTCCGCTCTCGGGCCTGCACCAGCCAACTGCAGCTTAACTGGCTTGACCGGGTTTAAAACAGGGCCTCAAAATTGTGTTTTTTTAAACATCCACTTGTGCTGGCTGCAAAAGCATGTGTCCCATGATACCTGCTGCGTGGGAAGGAGCCCGCGCCAGGTCAATGCAGGCGGGGAGCTGGGCGCGCTACACAAAGGGCACTGCAAGTATTCCCAAAGCAGACTCCATGAGCTGGCGCTGGCGCTTTTATACAGGCAAGCCCCAGAGCAGCGCATGCACACACAGAAGTACATACGTACATGCGTTGGGGTCGTGCCGCACGCCTTCGCCAGAGTATGCGCGCCCCTCCTGTGATGCTAGAGTGTTGTAGTTTTCCAGACATAGGGGCGCTGCAGCCGTGTCTGCGCCGCGCCGGCGCGCTGGGCCCCGCTGCAGGCGCGGCGCATGCGGCGGCCGGACGCCCCGCGCCCCGCCAGGCGCCGGCTCACAGCGCGGCGCGCAGGCTGGCCGCGAGCCGCCGCATGGTCGCCTCCGTCTCAGCCGTCAGCGCGCCGGCGACCTGGTGCACGCGCAGGCCGTGCTCCAGCGTGGCCGCCGCGGCCGCCAGGCCGCCCTCTGGCAGCCGCGCCGCCGCCTCCTGCGCGCCAAAATAAATAGGCTGAGAAAAAGTAGGACGTGGCCGGCACGGGCGGTGTCGCGGCTGCCCCGCTGGCCCGCTGCCGCTCATTGCACGCCGCCGCCAGCGCGCTCGCATGACCTCGCTCCGGCCAGGCGGCACGCGAGTCAGCGCGCTCTCAGCAGCTGCCACTCCGCGCGGCCTGCTCTGGCCCGGACGCGCGGACATCTGATCGGCCCGCATGCGCTCGCCACAGAGCGGCGCACTGACGCGCGCCTGCCCCGCGCTGGCCCCCGGCCCTGCCCACGCTGGCACGCGCCCCCCGCAGCGCAGCTTCTGCCCGTCAGCGCGTCCCTACCCAAATCCCTACAAAATCCTGCCCCCATCCCTATACCGCCGGCGCGCGCGCCTGGCGGAGCGCGGCGTCCTGCTCGACCAGGATGCCCAGCAGCACGGCCGCATAAAACTCGGCGAAGCTGGCGACGCCGTCGTCCTGGCGCGCCGCAAGCGCCGCCTCGGTCACCTCGCCGCCGCCGCCGCTGCCGCCGCTGCTGCCGCCGCCGCCGCTGCCGCCGCTGCTGCCGCCGCCGCCGCCGCCGCCGCCCGGACCGCCGGGCGCCACAGGGCTCTCTGGCAGCGCGGTCGCCTGCCGCGCCGCAAGCGCTGTCGTCAGGCGCGTGCGCTGTCAGCCGCGCCACGCTCCCTGCGTTGCATGCAGCGGCGCTGCCCGGCGCGCGGGGCCGCGCGCGGCGCTACGCCAGCGCGGCGGCGCCCGAGGCGCGCGGGCGGGCGCGGGGCGCGGGCGCGCGCCTGCAGCATGCGGCACAGCAGCGGCAGCAGCCGGCCGCCGCTGGGCAGCGGCGCGGCCGCAAGCGGCGCGCGCAGCGCCGGCGCGTGCTCGCCCAGGTTGATGAGCGCGCCCAGCGCGACGTTCAGCAAGTCCACGCCGTCCACCAGGCGACGCCTGGGCGCGGCGCGCACGTCCGTCGGCCGGCTGCGGGCCCCGCTGCATCGCGTGCCACCCTGTGCTGACGGGCCCGCTGCTGCCCCTCTGGCGCCCACAGCCCACCCATCACACGCACCAGTCACTATCACGCCCACTAAACTCATGCCCCGACCTCTGGCTTGGCACGCCCGACTGTGTCAGCGGGCCCGGCTGCGGTGCGCGGCAAGGGCCGCGGCGGCCGGCAGGCCGAGGCGGGCGCACCGGTCGGTGACCTGCGCAAAGGCGTCCTCCGGCTCGGGCGGGCCCATGACCGCGTCGGCCACGCCCGCGGCGGCCGCCATGCCGCCCGCGGCCGCCACGGCGCAGCAGCCGGCGCGCCTGCAGGTCACGTTCACCATGACCTGCGCGTGCGGCGGGGGGCGTCGGCGCGGAGCCTGCGCCGGAACGCGCGCCGGGCTCCTAGGGTGCGCAGACTGCGTTTCTTGCATTGTGCGCGGTGCTTTAACAAGCGCAAAGCCGCGAGCCGAGCACGCCAGCTGGGGAAATGACCGCGCAGCAGCACAAAGGACTTTCAAAGCAGCTTGTGACTGCACTGACGGTCTGCAGACAACACTCTGCAAAAGCTCATGCATGCGCGCAGGTGTGCCCTTCGCCCGGCAACCTGCTCGAGCGAAATCATGGGGCTGCGCGCCGACAGCGCGCAGTGCAGTGCCTCGCGCCGCGGCCCGCGCGCCGGCAGCGCGGGCTGCCGCGCGGTGCCGGCGGCCGCTAGCGCGGCAGCCTGCGCGGCCAGCCAGCCCGGGAAGGTGCCAGGCGGCGGCGACGCGTCGGCGGCGTCTGCGTCGGCGGCGTCCGTGTCGCCCTGCGCGCTCGGCGCCGCGCGTCGCGCGCGGCCTGGCCAAAGTACGCCTGGCAGGCACCGAGACTGTGTCGCTTCTTCACCGCAGCGTGCGCATGTCGGTCGTCGGCGCCTGCAGTCCCAGCCTGCATGCTCACAGAGCGTGCCAGCAGCACGGGCGCACGGCGCTGCCGGCAGACCGAAACAGAGGCAGCGCCAAGTGCGCATGGGTCACCTGCTGCGGACACAGATGCATGCTCGCAAAAATTTTGCGCACCTGGGGAGCGCCTCGGCGGCGCCTGCGTGCCGCGTCGCCCGCGTCCCGCCCCGCCGCGCCCGCCGCGCACGGCTGGCTCCCGCCGGCCCCGCACGCGTCCGGGCAGGCGCCCGGCGCGCCCTCCGCGCCGCGTAGCCCCGGCACGCAGAGGCCGATGAGGTGGCGCTCGTTGGCGGGGCAGGCGAAGCTGGCAAACTCGAGCACCGCCAGGCAGCGGTGCAGGCCCCAGAGCGCCCTGCGCGCGGCCGCCCGGCTCAGGCGCCGCCGGAGCGAGCGCGCGCTGGCGTGAGCGGGCAGGCGTGCACGTGCGGGGCATGCAGTCGGAGCCGTGGCCTGCCGGCGGGCAGCGCAGCCAGGTTGCTTATCTGCCCATGCTTGCAACAGCCTGCCGAGATGCCCATACAGACCACGCCGCCGCACCATGGCCAGGGTCTACAGGAGAGCACTGCCTTGACCGATAGGCACTGTTGGGGAGCGCGCCACGCAAGTGCCCTGAGACTGCCCGTTCAACCGACCATGGACACGTGAGTGGAACGCTGCGGGCCGGCGCGCCGCGCGGAGGCCTCAGAGCGCCCGTCGCCGAAGCGCGCCCCGAGTCGCGCGGCCAGTGCGGCCACCTCCGCCAGCACGGCATGCTCGCGCAGCGCGGCTTTCACAGACTCGCTGCCGCCTGACGCCTGGCGCGGGTTCACCGCCGCTGCGCCGCGCGCGCGCGTGGAATTCATGTAGAATTAGGGCTACGGCAGCGGCGTGCTTTGGACTGGCTTGACCAGGGCGGACCAGCGCCGGTAGCCGCGGGGCGCGCGGCAAGACAAGCTCGATGCTGCCTCTGCCTCTGCAAGCTGCACCAAACGCGATGGCTGTGGACAAAGGTGGCAACTGCAGCAAGCGATGCAAGGCGCCGACAGCGCCACGGCACAGCCGAGCGTCCAGGCCCGGCCAGGCTGCGCGTCACGCGCAGGCGCGCGTGCGCACCCACGAGCGCCGTGAGCGCGACGGAGGCCGGGCGGCCGGCCTCAGCAGCCGGCAGCGCGCGCGCCAGCGGCGTCTCGCGCAGCAGCCGCAGCACGCGCGCAGCCGCCGCGCATGCGCGCCCGCCCGCCCCGCCCGGCCCCACCTCCGCCTCTGTCTGCGCGCCCAGGCGGCGCGCGTCACGCGGGATGGCAGCCCTGGCTCGACTTTGAGCATCGCTGCTTGCTCAGGCACGGCAGGAGCACGCTCCGAGCAGCAGTATACAGGCGGGCGGGTCTGTATTCTGCGCCCAGGAGAACACGCCTCTGTGTTCTGCATGGACAGGGATCTGCCCTATCCCTATCAAGATGGGTGCAGCCCAGGGACCTGGTAGGAGGAGGCCGGCGCTGCGCGCGGGCAGCGGGTCCCATGCCGGGGCGGAGGGAGGCGGGGCGCGCGCCTGCAGCAGGCGGCAGAGCAGGGCGGCGGCCGCGGGCGCGCCCAGCGCGGCCTGGCACGCCTCTTCGGCGGCCAGGCCAAGCGCAATGGCGGCAAACGCAAGCGCCACCACCGGGTCGGCGGCCGGCGCGGCGCACGCGCGCGCGCCCGCCGCCAGCACGTCGCCCAGCAGGCCCTCCGCCCTGGCGACGTCGTGGGGTAGGGTAAGGGTAAGGGCACGCTCAGCGCGGCCGCAGCCATGCTGGCGCCCTTCATGGCACGGGAGCAGATGGGGCGACTGCCAGTGATCGCGCTCAGGTGATCGTGTGCAGGCGCACCGCCCTACCCCTCAACATCTACACCGCCAGAGGCCTGCCGCCGCGCAGTGCCGCGCGCTGCAGCAGCAGGGCACCGTGGCGCAAGGCAGGCGCACACGCATGCGCTTGCGGTAGGCAGGGGCCGCCCCGGCTTTGCCGTTTCTGCCACAGCCGGGCCGTACCGCAGCACCAGGCGGCCGCGGCGCGAGCTGGCCGCGTCTGCCAGCGCGGCGGCGCCGTGCCGCGCGGCGCCGGGGCCGGCGGCGAGACCGTCGAGCGCGTAGCGCACGTCGTCCGCAATGCCGGTCTGCTCGCCGCTCTCCTGGGCCTGCGTCGTACCTAGGGTTAGATCAGGGTTTGGTTAGATCTACCAGACCTCAGCGTGGGCGCATGCGCTCTGTGCAGGCGCCTGCCGGGCGTGCACGCACGCCTCGGCAGGTGCTTGCATCGGAGGGCGCGACGCCGCCGGCTGTCAGGAGAGCATCCAGTGCATTCCTCCCGGCGCTGCGCAGGCTCGTGCGCAGGGGCCCGGCCGACAAGCACGTGCATCCCAGGCCCACACTGCACGCCTGTTTGGCTCAGGGGCTGGCTGTGCGCACCTCCATCACAGTCGCGTGCGCGGCGGGCGCGGCCGGCGGCGGCGGCGGCGCCGGCGGCGGCCTCGCGCGGCCCCGCTGCGGGGTGCGCTTCGGCGCTGGGCTGGCCGCGCCTCCGCGCGCCCCTTGGCAGCCACCAGGCTGGGATCCGCTGCTCCCTGGCTGCGACCCGCTGCGTGCTGCCGCGCCCGGGCTGCTGCAGCCGTGCAGCTTTTTGCCGCCGCGCAGCTGCACATCGCGGCCGGCCCCCCGGTCCGCCTCCTGGCTGCCGCCCGCGGCCGCGCCGCGGCCGGCCGCCGTGGGGCCCTCCCCAGCGCCCGCGCCGGCCGGCCGGCCCCGCAGCCGCGCCGCGTCCGGGCTCGCCGGCGGCGGCGAGAGCGGCCCTGGGCCCCCGCTCGCAGGCTCCCTGTCGGGGGGCGCTATGTTGCCTGGCGCCACCCGCAGCGGCCCAGCAAGCCCCGCGTCGGCGCACCCGCCCGCCGCCGCCTTCGGGAGACTGCGACGGGCGGGCAGGGTGTCAGCCGCTATTGCCAGCCCGTGACGTCTCGACAAGGTCAGGTGGCCCGCTGCCTCGCGTGCCAGAGCACTGAAGGCCGGAGCAGGGACCGGCATACACAGCGGCGAGTGCCTGCACCTGCGCGCCGGCCCGTTCAGGGCGCCAGCGCTCGCGGGCGGGCTGTGGGCGTCCCCGCCTGAGTCCGCGCGGCCGTGCAGCGCCACCAGGCCGCGCAGGAACTCCGGGTCGTGCTGCGCGTACGGCGCCTGCGTCCCGCTGCCCCACGCTGCCCCCTGGGGTGACGCCGGCCCGCCCGGGCTCCCCGCGCCGGCGGCGGACGCGGCAGCCTGCCCGCCGGCGGCGGGCGGGCGCGTGCTATCGGCAGCGGCCCCCCACCTCGCCTTGCTGGGCGCCGCAGCAGGTGCCTGCAGCAGCTTGGCCGCCCTGCTGCACTCCCTCGCAGGCGGAAGAGGGCTGGCATCCTCCTCATCACTGGTCGAGAATGCATACGGATCAGCTCCCCCCTCCGGGGCGCCGCCCGCTTCCATGACATCAGGTGCGAGCGCAGCGCGCTTTGCTGGGCCGCCGGCAGCGTCACAGCCAGCGGCGCGCTTTCTACGTGCGTACGTCTTCATGGAGGCCGGCAAAACCGGCTCAGTGGGGAGCACGTATCAACGCCACACTGCCAGACAGCCACAGAGCAGTCGCGCTGGCGCGCATGCCCCGAACAATGCTTTAGGTGATAACTCTTGAACCTCGCAAGGACACCACTGGGTGCTCGATGTGCATGCGTTCTGTTGTGGGCTCGTACTTTTTCCGCAAGTTTTGCGTGCTCGATCGAGACCCTGTCGGGGCTGAAGAGAGGGCCCTATAGGCCCAGGGTGCTGCGGTGCTCTTGGCGGCCGCCTCGCCTTTGAGCGCCATCCCTTGATTAGTGCTCCCCGGAGCTTAATATCTTTTCAAGGATCGCCTGTGCGCTATGTCTGGCTCGGCGTCTGAGCTCGCGTGCGTGTACGCGAGCCTCATCCTGCACGATGACGGCTTGGACATCACGGTGCGCTGACCGCACGGTCGGTGTTTTGGTTGAGACGCGCGTGCGTGCTGCTGGCCACCGCGCGCTTTACTGCTTGGCACGTCAAGGCCGCTCCACTCGCGTCGCGAACGAGCTCCGCACGCGCGTGTTTGGTGGCGTGCCGGTGACGCTGACCCCGCCTGCGCGCCCAGGCTGACAACATAAACACGCTTGTGAACGCGGCTGGAATCAAGATGGAGCCGTACTGGGCCAGCCTGTTCGCCAAGCTGTTTGCCAACAAGAGCATCGGCGACCTCATCAGCAACGTCGGCGCGGGTGCGCCGGCCCTGGCGGCGCGCTCCGAGTGCGCGCTGTGTGCCCTGCACCAGCAGTGCTGCAGCATCCTTGTGTGACCTTCAACACGCGCCTGGCTGTCACGGCTGCCGTAGAGGCAGGCGTGCAAGCGAGTGTTGTGTTTTAGTTTTGGCGGCCGGCAGGCGGCGGCGGCGGCGGCATGGTTGCCGGCGGCGGCGGCGGCGGTGGCGGCGGCGGTGGCGGCGGTGGCGGCGCTGGCGAGGCTGCGGCTGAGGAGGAGAAGCCGGCCGAGGCGGAGAAGGAGGAGGAGGAGGAGGATGACGGTGCGCTCACAGCCCAGCTGCGGTGCCCTTGAGTAGCTCTTTTGCTGCTTGCAACCCCCGCGGCTGACGGTGGGCTGACGCTCATCGTTGACGGCCTCGCAGACATGGGCTTCTCCCTCTTCGACTAGGGCGCCTGCCCGCGGCGGGTGCCTCGCTTGGAGCGCCTGAGCGGGCGCTGGCTTCTCTCTGCGCTGCCGGCGCGGCTGCGCTGCAACGCCGGTGCAAGGCTGCTGCTGGAGCGGTCCGCCCGTGCGTGCAGCAATGCGCGGGCGCTGGCGGCTGCTTGCAGCTGCCCCAGCCCGTGGTGCTGCCGTTGCCAGACCTGCCCTGCATTGTGCCTGGCACCTGCCGCGCGGTGCAGCGCTGTAACATTCTGGCCGACAGTTCGCGTTCTCTGTCCACCGTCAGTTGTTACAGAGCCTGGTGCACATCTGTGCCCAAGTGCATACATACAGTGATCTGACATACCCAGAAGCAAGCGGGCAATGTGCGCGCTGCCACACCCAGAAACATCCAGCAGAGCTGTGCAGGGGCTGACAAAGTGCGTCGGCTGGTCATGCGTGTCCTGGTTGCTAGGCCGTTGCTGACAGCGTAGGACGGGCGAGGCGCCCTCGCTGCAGGCTTTACGACCACTCCCTTATGTACCGCTTTGCCTGCGTACACGTACCGACACATGTCACGCACTCGCGCGCATGAACAAGGGGACTTACACAGCAAACGGCAGACAATGCAGGCACGGTGTGTTGCCGTGTGCCAAGCAATTTTGGCACAGAGTGCGCTAGGGTACAGCGGTAGGCAAGATGTGGCGGAGAATGTACGCGGGGCGTGCCTCCATGATGAGGAAACGACGATGTTCCAGTTGCAGGGGTAGGCAAAGGGCGGCGGGTGATGTGTGCGGGGCGCGCCTGCTCCATGGTGAGGAACATGACAACGTTCCAGATATAGGGGTAGGAAAAAGGGTTTATGCAGGGTAGGGTCAGGGTAGGGGCGGCTGGGAAATGTATGTGGGGCGCGCCTGCTCCATGGTGAGGAACATGACGACATTCCAGGAGCCCAGGCGCGCAAAGTTGGGCAGGAAGCCCTGGTAGAACGTGCCGAGGCCGCCGCTGCGGAACGACTTGACGAAGCAGTCCAGCATGCCGCTGTACTGGCCCTGCCGGTCGCCTGCGCGCGCGCCGCGCCGCTGAAGATGTGTGAACCCTAACCCTCACCCACCCCGCTCCATCGCTGCCAGGCCGCTCGCGCCGCGAGCGCACCGCCTGCAAGATGCGGCTGGGCACTAGGTCTCTGGATGTCAGGAGGCCAGGCTCTGACTAAGCATACTTGTCAAGCGGTGGGAGCGCCGCTTGGATCGCCAAGGGCAAGCTCCAAGGACAGCACAGCAGCGCTGTGCGGCCCCCAGTCCGCATACCAAGACCAGAACGGCGGTTTCTTCGAGCTTCCTCTGGGTCTGCATCTGCAGCCGCGGCCGCCAGGGCAGCGCGGGCGCACCCATCATGCGCGACTTGACAACGTCCACGGGGGAGCCGACGCAGACGGCCAAGAAGCCGGCACCCAGGCCGGCCACCACGTGCGTGGGCAGGCTGTCGGTGAACAGGCCGGTGGAGATGAGCGACGACTTGATCTGAGCGCCCGTGCGGCCCAGCGTGGTCAGGTCCCGCCCCGTCCCTTGGGCTATCACTGAAGGGCAGGCTGTCCCGAGCAAGCGCACGGGCGTCCCCGCCAGCCGACGAGTCAGATCGAGCGGGACCGCTCGGGACAGACGCGGGTGTCTGCGCTCGGACGGCGGCGACGCGACCGGGCGAAGCGCGCGCGTTTGGTGGAGGCGCTGGCGGGCGCGGCGGCGCGCGGCCGCACCGTGTCGTAGCTGGCGAGCTCCACCGCGTTGATGATGGCGTTGCGCGCGATGTTGGGCCCCACGCCCGTCCACAACCCCGCGACGCCCTCCTCCCTGCACCATGTGCAGTGTCAACAGGGCGGCGCACGGCCAGGAGCACGTCGGCACTGTCCCGCGGTGTCCGCTTCGGGGCTCCACCGACTCGGCAGCCAAACGCAGTGCCCCAGGCTGCCAGCGCCCAGGCAGCCGCGCGCGGTCAGGGGCTGCCGCGCCAGGGCGCGCGCCGCAAAATGATGCCGTACGCCGCGCGCGCGTTCGGGTAGCGCCTGACGCCCGACGCCGCGGCCGCCTTCCCCGCGCTGCCGGGAGACGCGCCGGTGGTCGCCGCGACCGCCTGCGCCTGTACGGCCGTGGCGGCCGCCTGCATGCGCACCTGCGCGGGCCGCCGCACAGGGCCGCTCTCTCCACAGTAGCCCCCCGTACCTCGCTCCTTGCCAAGACTAGGAGCGCCCCTCCGCTGCAGCCTTCAAAAAAAAGAGCTTGCAGCTGTCACGTCCCTCAAGACGTGCCTCAAGGGAAAAGGCACAGCGCCCGGCCACTGGGCAGTGACCGCAGGCGCGGGGCGGCACCTTCACCAGGTCGGCGGGGTTGGCGACCATGATCGCCAGCGCGCCGGTGGTGAGCCCCGCCGCGATCTTCAGGTACAGCGGCGCCTCGCCCGCCGCCTTCTCCCCCATGTACAGGCGCTTGACCGGCTCGTACAAGCCGATCCGGAGGCCGCCAAACAGGAACTGCCGGTGCAGGCCTGCACGAGGGCGCGAGTCAGCCAGCCGCGGCTCGAGTGCGCACGCGCTGCGCGGCTCGCGGCAGTGCTGCCCCACCTGCTTCCAAGCCGTTCCACAGCGCGCGAGGGCCCTCCTCCGCCGCAACTGTCCTGACAGTGCCCAGCAGGCCCCTGCACAGACCGTCGCGAACGGCTCAGCAGTGGTACGAGGATAGCGCAGTGCGTTGCAAGGCAGTCGCAGCCTCGCGCACTTGTACTTAGGGATGCCGTCGCTTTTGGCCTGCAGCTGCAGGCGTACTTTCGCAGTATCAAGCGGCAGTGTGGCGATCTGCCGCCAGCAGGCCACCACGTCAGTTCATCAGCAAAGGGCTTGGTGTCTGAAAGAAGAGCACAGGCGCAATGCAGGAGCGCTGGTCGATAGGCAGTGCAGGCACGCGTGCCTCTGCTGTACAAGTCGCAAAGGCCGATGCCGCAAAGGACTTCCACACGGGCAGTGGGGCAGCATTGTCCGGCGAAGGCGACATGGCGCCGCTGCGCCTGGAGTCCCTGCTGCCTGACTAAGAAAATGATGAAGTTTTTGATAAAAGAGGACGTGAGGCGCCACCTTCAGGTAGAAGACCAGAGCCGAGCTCGCGCCAATCAGTAAACCCTTCCAAGGTCTGCAGCTCGTGCGCCAAAGTGTATAAAAAATAAAGAGCTGGGAGAAAAGCTTTGTCGAGCTGGTTCACCCACATATCTGGACCTTTGCAAACAGGACCCCTTCATTTATTTATTTATAACTACCGTCAAAGGCGTTTACGCTGTTGTTGGCATCGCGCGGGGATGAAGCAGCGGAGGCCTTAGGGAGGGCAGGCTCTGCGCTGGGAACCCGTGCAGGGCCCCGGATGTAGACCGGTGCCGAGTAAGCGGGGCTTGCGGGGCCAGCTGCCTCCGATCAACGCATCCGGAGGCGCCTGTGGCCGGCAGCTATGGGTGTGGTTGACCATATAGCTTCCAAATTGGCCTTCTTCCCGCCCTCGCCAGCGACCTATGCACTCAAGCGACATGCGGACAACGGCGATTTATACATATCGCCAAAGATGCCGTGCGCACACGCTCGCTGGCTGGCACTCGCTGCTGGTCAGGCCGCTGGCAGCGGTCAGCGAGGTAACCTGCACTTGACATCGCCTAACGCCTCGGGCCACACCGCAGGGGCCTGCGCAAGGTGCCAGACGCGCAGGTGCTGCAGCTGCAGACCAAGCGCGGCTCGCTGATAGTCGCCGCCCTGATATCGCACCACCTGAAGGAGCGGCCCACCATACTCTTCTCGCACGGCAATGCGGTGGACCTGGCGCTGATGCTGCCCTTTTACAGGTGCGCATGCGTTGCCATGACAGCGCACTGCCATGCCACAGGGAGCCAGTGCGTGTTGGCCTGTGACCTGCCGCGCACCAAGGCATGCTATGCTGTGTCGTGTCAGCGGAGCCAACAGAATGTTGCCCCCAGGGCCGTTGCGTTTTGCTGTGACAGCATAACCAGCAGAGTGCCGTATCCCCCCACTTGATGCGTAACTTCTGAGACGGCGCAGGGAGATGTCGCGGGAGCTTCACATCAGCATCCTGAGCTATGACTACAGCGGGTACGGCTGCAGCTCGGGCGCGCTGTCGGTGGCCAACACGCTGGCAGACATCGACGCAGCCTACGAGTGGCTGCTGGCAAATGGCCGGCAGCCCAGCGACGTGATTCTGTACGGTGCGCCGGCGTGCGAGGCCGGTGCATGCGTCCCGTGCAGCGTGGCGACGTGGGAGGAAGAGCGTGGCTTGACAGCGCTGCGCCTTCACACCTTGGTGGCGAGACAGCAGGGGAGGGAGGCTATCGTGCATGCGTACACGGCCTCGCAACCGCGAGCGGCAAAGTCAGTGCCCTGACACCTCCACCGCCGTGGTGGCCGGGCGCAGGGCAGAGCGTGGGCAGCGGGCCGACATGCTACCTCGGAGCCAAGGCGCCCGCCCTGGCCGGCGTTGTCCTGCACAGCGCCCTGGCGTCAGGTGGGCGCCGCTTGCCTGGCCTCTGCAACACTCTTGCTGGCTCACGTGGCCGCTTGCCAGGCCTATGCACCAGTGCGTTGGCTCAGCGGAGCTTGCCTGGCCATTGCACCGCTCTGCTGGCGCACTTGGCAGCAAGTGCGAGGCGACAGCTCGGCAGGAGCACTGGCCCCTGGACAGGCACTGCATGCTGAAGACAAGTGGGCGCGGGCGGTAGGCATGCGCGTCGTGAACCCTGGCTGGGGCTGGTGGCCCAGCTGGCTGGACGTGTACCACAACCTGCGCCTGCTGCCGAAGATCCAGGCCCCCGTGCTCGTCATGCATGTAAGCCGCATCCCCAAACCTGCACCATGTCTGCTCCCTGGTAAAGCTGTGCGCGAGTCGGCATGTAGGGTGTGGGTACCCTGGTCGGCCTCAGCAACAAGGCACTCCATGTGCATCTCAAGCCAGTGCTTGTGCACCTCACCTCAATATCGTGCATTGGGGTTAGGCAAGCGTCCCTGGCATGCCAAGGAGGCCGTTGCAGGATGCGCCAAATTTGTGACATTCTTGTGTGCAGAGCCTGTTGTTGTTTTTTTTTTTTTTTTTTTTTTTTTTTTCCCAATGCGGCCACTGGTTGGCGTGACGCACCAGCCAACCACAGTGCGGTGCCTGCTGGAACTGACCATTATTTGCATGGCGCGCATGCAGGGCACAAAGGATGAGGTGGTGGACATCAGCGCAGGGCGCGCGCTGCACGCGGCCGCGCGGAACCCGGCCGAGCCGCTGTGGATTGAGGGCTGCGACCACCAGAGCGTGGAGCTGTCCGTGGCGTACCTGCCGCGCATGCGCCGCTTCATCCAGTCCTGCATACGCAAGTGAGCAGAGCGCCCGCGGCGTTACTGCGTCTGCCTGGCAGACTGCCCCTGGCGCTGCTGGCAAACTCTGCCAGCAGCGCCAGGGGCAGCGCAGCTCGCCCACGCCTCGCAGCACATTTGTGGGTGGACATTGTGTCCGTATTGTCCTGATTCTTGGGCTGCTGTGCATAGGGCTGTCACTGTCCAGCTTCCAGTATGTGTACCTATCAGTGCAGCTGTGCAAATGTGCAAAGGAGTATACAAAGACAATGAGTCGAATGGCACCGCCGAGTCAGCTCAAAAGCAATTCTCAACAGCCTGCTCAAGCAAAGCGCTTTGCTCATTGATTCATCGAGAACCAGTCAGGCAATCCATGGCGCTAGCATACAGAAGCTGCCATGCTTGTGCAAGCGCACCGCGAGCCAGCTCTCTACGGAGAACATGTGATGGACGTGGCGCCGCTCATTGGCAGCGTGCACCACCGCCTGGTGTGCACAAGGCTTTGCCTGTGTGCCTGTGTGCTTGTTTCTTTTGCTGAATGTCTGACGGCTGGACAGGTGACAGCCAACGCAGTTTGGGAGCCCAATGCATGGCAATGCGGAGGGAGCTCATATCTGTGGTCCTTGCCAGCGCGGTCTTGCTGAGGTGCTGCGCTCTCCGAGAGGCTTGCTGCTGCAGGTTCTGGTGTATGTGCACAGCACACTGTGAGACGCTGCAGGCAAGCTCGCATGTCTATTCCAATACATGCAGCACTGTTTCGCAGGACAGACGAGTCCGCAGCCAGACCGAAGTCACAGAACAGTGGAGATTGGTCGTCACCGGGCCTGTCTGCCCCCGTGGATGACGCGGCACCCAGGCACCGCCCATGCACGTTGCTTGTGCTGCGCTGCAGGGCCCATGTGCCGTGCTGTGGGTGACTGCTCCGCCTCACCGCTCGCAGGTTCTCAAAGACGAAGAGCGGGGTGAAGATCCAGGAGCTGGCCGACGGGAACGGGCCGCAGGCCGCGCCCGGGGACAGCGTGGAGTTTGACTACGTCCTGAGGTGCGCCCGCCTCACCGCCGCCCGCCGCGGCCTGCTGCCTGCTGCCTGCTGCCTGCTGCCTAATGCCTGCTGCCGCCGGTGATCAAGCGGCGCCGTCAGAAGGGCAGCACCGGCCCTGCTGAGAGCAGCGGCGCTGCACAGAGGTGGCTAAGCTTCACAACGAGCTCTTGAGCGGTGTCTGGCACCCAGGGGCGCGCCGCGGCCGCGCGCAGGCGCAACAACGGCTACTTCATCGTCAGCTCCGTGGAGGGCGTGAGCTTCCAGCCGCGCGACGTGCCGACGGGCCCCGTCACCGCGCGCCTAGGTGCCGGGCAGCTGATCCCGGGGCTGGAGGAGGTGCTAGCGGGGATGCAGCCAGGCAGCAAGCGGCGCGCGCTGGTGCCGCCGTCGGCAGGGTACGCCGACGCCGCAGACGCCGCGCCGCAGCCGCCCACCTTCGCGACGCAGCGCCAGCTGCGCAACCACCAGAACGAGCCGCTGCTGTTCGAGATACAGGTGCTGCGCGTGCGGCGGCCGGCGCAGGCGACGTGACGCGTCTGCACGTGCCCGGGCATGTTGGTCCATGGGTGGCAGTAAAGCGGTGAGCGCATACATATGTGTGTGCTCATGTGCTCCACATTGGTAATCGCATTCTGCCGGATGTCACCGGGCGAGGCTTGCATGCCCAGGCCTCGAGGCCTGGCGAGCTCGCCAGCTAAGGACATTTGCAAATAGTGCATAAAATTTCAACCCATAGGAAGGCCTTTTCTACATAGCTTGATCTCAAGAGGCAACACACTTCTCAAGAGCTGAAGACGACACACAGGCTGCTGTGAAAGGCACAGTGGCCTGACGTTGATGCGAACAGCCGACTGCCCAGTGTCAGGACACTTCTACAAGATTGTATATAAAGCAATCCGGTCATGCTGGCACGGCGCGTAGCGTCCAGGGGCTTGCTGGCAGGCCTCTGCAAGCGCTGCGGGGTTGCAACGGACGCTGTGGTGGTCGGTGCTGGGCACAATGGGCTGGTTGCCGCTGCACTGCTTGCGCGGCAGGGCCTGCAGGTGCCCACCACTCCCTCCTTGATGATACACGCTCTGAACATCGCCTCACAGTCAGTCGGTCGCCGCTCACTGCGCCAAGCGCAGGTGCGGGTGTTTGAGGAGAAGGAGGCTGTGGGCGGCGCATGCAAAACGGAGTACCCCTTCCCGCGTGTGCCGGGCCTGGGGACCTCTACAGGCGCGCCTCACAGAGCCAGCGCTATGCGCTCCTCAGCTCAGACCTGGACATGACCCGTGGACTTGCTTGCAAGCAGGGGCATACCTGCTGGGGGTGATGCCGCCGGAGCTGCTGCGCATCCTGGGGGTTCAGCTCCCGCTGCTGCGGCGCGACCCCTGGTACTTCCTGCCTACCACAGGCGCGCCCTGCCCGGCGCTGGCCCCTGCACCGAGCCGGGCGCGGCCGTGACGCCTGCCCGGCGCACGCAGGAGAACGGTATCTCCTGTTCGGCTCCGACTCCGCCGCGCTGCGGCAGCAGTTTGCAAAGTTCTTCTCCGAGGAGGACTGGCGCGCTGACCAGCGCCTGCAGGTGCGCCGGCTCTGCGCCTGCCGCCGGCGCCGGAAGGGTTAGGATTACCAGGCCCCCCGCTTAGGCCACCAGGGCTGCCGCATGCGGGCCGGCCTGCTAAAGCATGTGCCTCTGGCTCAGGCAGAGCTGCGGCAGCTGCGGGACGACATAGCTCCCACATGGCTGCGCGCGCCGCTGTCCGTGGAGGCCACTGCGGAGCGCTACGTGCGGCCTCAGCTGCGGCAGGCGCGCCGCATGGCCCTTCGGCGTTGCAGTTTTGCTTAAGTATGCCGGCCAATGACTTCAACCAGCACAGCCGGCTGAGCGGCGCCGCGCGGCTGCGTGCAACTGTGCCCGCTGCAGCCGTGCTGCCTGTTGGCAGCCACGTGTGAGCGCATGGCGGGGTTGGCAGCAAGCGGTGTGCGCGGCTCGACCCGCGCTGCATGCAACGAGCTGGCACATGGGATGTGGACGATCAGGGTCGCGCGTGCGGGCGCGCAGGTGTTTGTGGACCTTTGCAGGCGGCCGGTGGCGGACTACCTGCAGCGATTCGGCTTCCGCAGCGACCTGCTGCGCGCCATGTACGCCGTCACGGACGGCGTGTCCGGCCTGACCGCGACCTGGGACATGCCGGGCTCCGGCCTGAACTTCCTGTGCCACAACATGGTGCGCGGTCAGGGTTTTGAACCCTGTCTTGTGTTATTGTTATCTGCCCACGGCATGCTATGGGCGGCGGGAAAGACGCCCTGCGCATGCAGGCACGCAGCCAGTGCTCGCGTGTCACCGTTGTGGCACAAATGCGTCGCGTTTCGAGAGTGCACCAGCACCTTGTCAGCGCCGTGCCGGGGGCGCGCACCAGTGCCGCCTGCCGGGCGCGGAGGGGACCTGGATGGTGGTCCGCGGCGGCATGGGCACCGTCAGCAGCCAGCTGGCGCAGGTGCGGCCCCCCTTCGCGCATTGCATTGTACGCCCATCGTTGGCATTGCATGCCCACTTACTGCCGACGCCGCCCGCCGCCTGTCCGGCACCAGGGCATGCGCGGGCGTGCCGGCGGCGGGAGCGCCAGCAGGCACGCCCGCGCCCGGCGGTGCCTGTGAGGCCCGCGGCGGCGCGCGTGCCAGGCCGCGCTGCGGGAGGGCGCGCGCATCGAGACCGGGCGGCCCGTGGAGGCTGTGCTGGTCGGGCCTGACGGCGCCGCGCGGGGCGTGCGCCTGGCCGGCGGCGAAGAGGCGCGCCGGGCCCTCGCGCTCCCCCATGCACGTGTCATCGCTGTCTTTGCTTCAGAACAAGTATAAAGTCAGGACACTTTCTCAGACCCGTCTCTGCTTGCGGTCGTGCTTGTGACACGCACTGCATCACGCAGAGGCGATGCGAGCAACTAGGTAGACTGCCACCAAAGTGGCACTGTTTCAGACCCACCACACGAGCCCTCAGCGCGCGCCGCCAAAGAAGGCGCTGCGGCGGGCTGCACGAGCCCTGCGTGCGCGCCGCCGACGGAGGCGCCGCGGCGGGCTGCATAAGCCCTTGGCGCGCTCCGCCGATGGGGCCGCCGCTGTGGGCGGCAGGTCGAGGCCAAGGTGGTCGTTGGGAACCTGCACCCTAACCCTACCCTAACCGCCAAGGGGGGCGCCGCGGCGGGCGGCAGGTCGAGGCCGACGTGGTCGTCGGGAACCTGGACCCTGACCCTACCCTGACCGCCAAGGGGCGCGCCGCGAGCGAGCTGCAGGTGGAAGCCAAGGTGGTCGTCGGGAACCTGGACCCGTTCCGGCTGCGCGAGCTGGTGGGCGCGCAGCGCTTCGGCGCGGACCTCAACCAGCGCC
>JAABUY010002180.1_pt1 | contig 23921 bp, 25 predicted proteins | sample 5560271 | NCBI WGS metagenome assembly JAABUY01 (sample SAMN10711886, study PRJNA513374) | rock metagenome | isolation source: Antarctica rocks | place: Antarctica: Victoria Land, University Valley | reverse complement strand
AATGACTTCTCGCATACCCTGGTGCTTCAGTAGATGAGCTTACGCGACGAACAAACTGTTCAAGTGAATGATCCCAAAAGCGAGCAGACTCTGCGCAGAGTCTACTTTACTAAGTTATTGAAATATTTGATTTGACGATGGAAATATCGAGGGTATCGTTTTCGGATCGCTTTCATCTCTATCCCATCTCGTAGGTATAAGATGCACGTCGCAGTTCTCACCAAATTTACAGTAGATATTTAACTTTCAATGGTAATCACCTACTACTACTCCACAAACTGAAATAACTCGGATCTCAGATGTCGAATGTCGAACGTCAGGCGAGCGAGGCTGATGTTTCATCGCAGTTAAGTTAGTTAATCTAAATCGCCCTTCGCATTCTACATGGTCATCATCCTACCCACCACCCTACATGCTCACCACCCCATCATCCTACATGCTCACCACCCTACTCACCACCCTACCTACTTGCACCATCCTACCTACTCGCCTACCTACATGCTCACCATCCTACCCATCACCCTACATGCTCACCACCCTACTCACCATCCTACCTATCTTGATTTGCCTTGGTACATACTCATTAGTTAGACTGAAAGACTCTTCATGCTATGAACTACTTGTTTAGATACATTTCTAGCTAGTTTGAAGAAATTTTCAAGTCTCATAGTTATGAATTGATCACCGTTTTGGTGAGGATTCATTTCGGTGCGCAACGACTATTTTCACCGACCCTCGGACAGCTTGTACAGAACAGCTCAGAGGCAAGAACCGACTTTTGGCCGAGGCCATTTCGCCGGTGCCAGATGCAAGATGAATAGGTAGTCCTGGTCAGTGTCTTCTTCGCGATGATGGTCTTGGTTCCCATCGCTTTCACCAGACTCCCAGTTTTACTCAATTACTGCAGTTTCAGCATGGCTGTTCTACGTTTATTAATTGCTCCCCTGAAGTTCAAACGTCGCAAGATCGATGAGCCAAATGAAATTTACACTCAGCAGCTGAGTACTGTGCTTACTGTCAGCTTGTTAAAATCAGCACGCGCTGTCGCTGAACTATAACTTCGCTTTCTCTTTCACTTTTCATTCGCATTTACATTCGTCAATAAATCATCTTTGCACGTTCTAGAGGTCTTGACAATGGCTCGTACCAAGCAGACAGCTCGTATGTTATTAGTCAACCCCAATTCATCACAACTTTACTCTATCAAACTTTCATTATTGACATTACTTCAGGTAAGTCTGTAGGAGGCAAAGCTCCTCGTAAGCAGCTCGCGTCAAAGGCCGCGCGTAAAGTCGTTCCCGGTAGCGTTAAGAAGCCTCATCGCTATAAGCCTGGTGAGTTCTAGACTCACTTCATTTCGACATCAGCATTCTACTAACAATGCGTCTCAACAGGAACCGTTGCCCTTCGTGAGATCCGTCGCTATCAAAAATCTAGTGAGCTTCTCATTCGAAAGCTTCCCTTTCAGCGTCTTGTTCGCGAAATCGCTCAGGACATCAAGTCCGATCTGCGCTTTCAGACATCCGCCATCGGTGCTCTTCAAGAGTCCGTGGAGGCTTATCTCATTTCCCTCTTTGAAGATACCAACCTGTGCGCAATTCACGCCAAGCGTGTCACTATTCGTGGGTCCCTGACGCGTTCTTCAATTGCTTGACCTTTAGCTTACATGTCATACTAGAAGCCAAGGACATTCATCTTGCCCGTTGCCTTCGAAGCAATCATTTTTAGATGCAGCGGAATCTATGATTGGTTGTCTCTAAGCCGTACTAGACCTATTTTTTTAACCTCCTACTTCTGTATTAGTACTTCTACATAGCGCCTGGTTAAATTTTCAAGTAACGTCACCCAGCAAACAATACCCCAACTGCCTTCATTACCACATGAAAGCAATCAAATATAGAACCGAATTGGGCTCTCACTGCTTCAAAGTCCTCCTCAGCTCTTGTGAGACCGGCTGCCCAAATCACATCCCGTTCCCCAGTTCTGACCCTTCAAGAAGTTCAGCTCCATGCTTCGCGATTAAAAACGTATCCATCGATTGAACTGGGTGGATTAGCTTAGCACAGGCTGGGTAACAAAAATGCAAAACACAAACCGAAGCTATACGAATCCCAAGCCACAGCATTCTCTTTATATGCAGCGCAGTCATTGATGGCTGCTCCAGCCGACGCTCTTCGTAGTCGACCTTTGCATCTTCGAACCACGTTTTTGGAAAGTAATGCTGGCCATATAAGTGACCGCGCATGGTATAATCTTCTGGCAATCATGACATGCCTAGATGATAGGCCTAGATACAGGACGACTAGGTGACAGGACTACTATGGTAATTGGGGAATTGTTGCCACAGCCAGGGTTTAATTCCGCTGTGCTGCCCAATCGATCTCCCTATGTTTGAAGATCGCGTTCATTGATTCCCCAAGTACCACAGTAGTTGGCAGGACTAGTTTGACAGAACTAGAACCGGAAATAATCAACCAGGACTAGGTGACGATGACAGGACTAGCTGACAGATTGCTAAGTAAATCTATGGGATTCGCGCCCTGTATCCTGGTCCCGACAACTCGATGACCAGCTTACCAGGACCGTTATTTCGCGCCAAGGGAGTAATCAGGAAAGCCCTACGTCTGCTGACAACATTAGTCTTCTAGTGAAACAGAACATATGTACACTAAGATGTATGTAGTAGTTAGCACTCAAGCCCAGTATTACACGCAGTAATTCGCAATACATGTACCGCACAGGAGTCGGTTCCGCGTGCGAACTTGGCGGCGACCTCAACCCAGTCGGTGTCCTTGTGCGGTCTCACCTCCCGAACGGCATCCAAGAGGATTTTCTCATGCAGAGACAGCTTGGTCCGCTGTGCTCAATTAACACAGGGAACATCAGAGAATTCTATAGGCCAATTACCGCTTCCTCATGGACACTGATCAATTTCACAACGCTAATTCGCTGTAAGCCAGCGGTATTGCAGCGCAAAGGCAAGCTCACCAAGTCTTGCGCTCGTGCTCCTTCCCGTGATTGTCCAGTAACATCACTTTCTGTCCAATAAGCATATTGGGGAGAAATTCGAATATTGCTGGTGCGAGCTCTTCAACCCTTTCGAATGCTGGTTCCACGTACCAGCCCTCGTGATGGACTTCCATTGTTTTAAGACGGCAATCCTCGAGTGGCGATGGAAGACTTCACATGCAGTCAGTGATGGTCCGACAGATGATTGGGATATGACGCACAAAACTTCCTGATCGTCCCCAAACTCATTGAGGTCCAACATAGTCTCAGAGCCAGCGAAAGCGATTACCACTGTTTCACATCGGTCTATATCCCACTTCCCGTGTCCCTCTTCCAGTTGAAATACTCCCTTCTCGAGAGGAATCAAATCGGAGACCTTCATATTGAAGGTGTGACAGCTTCAGACAAATAGATACGCGCGATCTGCTTGAGAAGGATTGCATAAGATTGAGTAGAAAGCTGTGAGAGGGAGGGGTATGGGGTATTCAAATACGAGCTATCTTCAACCTGCAGGTGCCTTCAGACCTTGTTGAAAGCTGCAGGGATCTATCCCGTACATGAAGCTACGCACGCTTCCGATCCTGATAAACGGTTGGGGCTGATATTCCATAGGGGAACCTCCTCCCCCACCCCCGAATTTTCATTCCTCATAATTGCGGCGACAGAGTCGAAGACGTACACCTTAATGCATTGAAGGAGGAGTCTGATCAGTCTTTATCAAGTCCGCGTCAAAAGGAGCGTTGTAAAGATTTATGCCTCATTCCTGCAATCTTTACCCAAGCTGCTACATGCTATTCGAATCTAATGCACGACACCTACGTCTTTCGGCTCCATAGGTCCCAGTCCAAGAGCGAGAGAACGTGGACTGCTCCCGATCCAGGAACAGAAGAAAAATTGCAGTGCTCCCGGTCCAGGAGCAATTTTGCACTGCCCTTTAAATAACGTCAAGTTTTCTGAGCTCATGGGCGTTCGTGTTCTATGAGGCGGGGGCAAAGAGAAGTGAGACCAAGCAATCCTGTCATTAAGAATACATATAGCCATGTGCTTCACCTTCTTTTGTCTCATCGGCGAATAAACATCACTGCGAGCGATAAGAGCATGTTCGTGTGAGAAAGCATCGAAACTAGTTTTAGCTCACGGTGCGACTTTACCGCTTCGGTCGCGTGGTCTGGCCACGCCAACCGAACTGCATGGCGAGATTATGCCACCTTACCCTTTCGAGCGCGTGGTCTTACCACGCGGTCTTACCTTGCATGTTTGTGCCACCCGGCCAACAGCTCTCCTATTTTGAGTATATCACTCGCCGATCTCACAAATCTATGCATCTCCGTCGCGGAATCCTGAGGATGGTTACCAATCCTGTTCTAGTTGTGGGGTTTCGTACTCTACTCAATCATGGTCGTCCTGCCTCCCCTCCCTTTCTTACCCTCAAAGGAGCCCGTATTTTTCACTGCGTCTGATTCAGTCTCGGTGAAGGAGTTCCACAATGGTCTCGAAAAGACTCCTGGTAGGACCTCCATACAAGGGCTTCCCAAAGTCGGAGGAAGATGCACGTCTTCTGATTCGAACTTACGTGGCATCCAACTTATTCCGTCCCTCTCAGCAACTTGATTATAAGAGGTTAGAAGATTTCATACGAAGCGGACACGTGCTCGTCTATGAAGAGAATGAGCGTGGCCTGGAATTCTGGAGTGATGATGAAGATTGGACCTTCATCGCTTTCGAAGAATGCTTTCGTGTACCAACCCATCCGATAAAGAAAGAGTTCCGTATGATGATAGGAGGAATCCATTATGGTGCGATCGCCTGTCCTACCCAAACGAACAACTTGGAAAGTTCCTTGGTGAGATCAACGCTTGCAATCTGTCATAGATCTGTGACTGATGAGACACAGACCTGCGGCTCGAGATTGAAACACAGAAAAAGGTCGGAGTTGGATCCAAATATGGGCAAGGGTCCATGGGAATTCATTCACTTGTCTGCCAAGGGTATCGACGGCGCATTGGAAATGGTCGAGTTGGATCCAGAGGTGTCCACAGGTCCATGGGAAATCATTCGCTCGCCTGCCAAAGACGACGACCGTAAGTCGGAAATGGTCGAGCTGGAAAAGGAGCCGATGGAATTCACGGTCTATGATATTCTTCACCTTCGGCAACAAAGGTACCGAGGATTCGAACTGCTCGTCGCGCAGTCATGCGTTCCAAAGCTGCGGGAGGCTCTGGGCGATCATTATCACCTCCAACGCCGGGTGGACCCGACGACGCCTAACGCCGGAGAGGTGAATGTGTTCGGTCGGCTGACCGCGATACAAATGGCTTATCGCGGATTTATTACTACCGCGGTCGATGTGATCTGTAATGGATGGAGTGAGGCTGGTCATTTCTATCTTCGTGAGGCGGAATCACATGGGCTGGGCACAAGGCTTGAGATAGCACTTCAGTGCGAGTACTATGGCCAGAAGGTATTGCACGAAGATGAGAAACGTATATCCGATAATGACGATTGCCTTACTATAAAAGGTTGAAAGTAGAAGGAAAACGAAATGCTTCACCGTTGCACACCTTGAAATTGCAGAAAATTCTTTACACCGTAGCGATGACATTGGAAAGCGATTTGGGTACCGAAATAGGACTCACGGCCACTCCAAGACCGACCAACGATCTCTCCTGAAGCCATAACATCAATTAGTCCGTCGTTCTCTCCTGATCTTGCTCCAACGTCAGGGTTTGCCAATCTGCTTCCAAAATTCCATTACTGTGAGAGGCTCGATTTAACCAAGAGCTAACCCCTCAAAACGTTCCTCAAAGTCTCGCGCGTGCCTCACCCCGGCCGCCGGTTGGTGACTCTGCCCCCCTACGGGAGCGTCGCATTGTGGGCATACCGACGTCTGCATTGGCATCCCGCATTCCCCCACTGTGAAAGGATGACCATTAACACAGGTATCGTTGTATGCGAAACCTGTGCCGTTTTTTAGAATTTGCCGAGAGCCCCATCAAAATTAGTGGCGAATCTCCAAAAAGTGCAAAACAAGAACCAGATTTGTAAAATCAACCCCACTGCCCCCCAATGCCGTACGTAGCATTAGGAATTGAAGTTATACCCACCTTAAGGCTAGCCCTGCCACTGCTGCCACTGCTGCCACTGCTACCACTGCTGCTGCCCCCGCGTGCGGTGCTTACAGCAAGAGCCGCACAAAGAAACAAGCTTTACTGAGTAATCAACTCCGCCTTCCGAATCCAACGGAACGTTCTTCCGTGTTCTCATTTGGCTAGCGCCTCCACACACAGAAGAGGTATGTGGATTATAGTGCAGGCAAACCGATAGGGCAGATTGGCCCTACGATCTAAATTGAAGGTGAAGCCCAGTTATATCGGAAAACCCATTTAGCTCCCCTCCAAGCATCTACTTCTAATCCCCCTCCAGCACTCATATTTGGCTCCCTTCTAAGCATCCACTTCTCGATCCCCTTCCAGCATCCACTTCTCGACCCCCCTTCAGTATCCACCTCTCGAACCCCCCATCCCTGGGTAGCAGTGCAGATGAATCTGAGAACTCCGCATCTCTTTTGTACCCCGAGGCTGCCCAGCTGATGAGCAAGAAGTCACATTTATGCCCCAAGTTCGCTATTCGAAACAAAATGCGACCCGCCAGCACATCTGTATCCACCGTTCTGCTTGATCCAACGAAACCCCGCAATGCACACACCCATATCCCTCAACTTGGTTTGGACCTGTGACTCCTCTTTCCGCCTCCGCTCGGCATCTTCGCGGATTTTGCTAAGTCTTTCTTCAGCCTCTTCTTTTGCACGCCGACCAGCCAGTTCTTTGAGTCTTGCTTCCTCTTGTCGGCGCTTCAATTCCTGCAACTCTTCATCTCTGGCCTTTCTTGCAGCCAAAAGTTCCACTTCCTTTGCAAGGGCAGCTGCCTTCGCGGCTGCCAGACGATTCTCCTCTTCAGCAACAGCCACAGCATTGTCGATAGAGCTTTGAGCTAGTTCTTGGAATGCTCTGTCAGCTTGAAGTTGGTCCCAGATTGCGTCTGTGACACCTATGTCGCGTTGATCTGACGCTTCGGACATTTGTGTAGGCTCGTCAACAGCCGCTACTGGATTTTCAGACTCGTCCTTGGCCGGTGCGAAAGATTGCATCGTTCCCAGTGCAATTGAACGTTCAACTAGATCCTGCGTAGCTTGTTCATTTTGCTTTAGTCTTGTTGAGTTTGAGCTGCTAATGACTGAGCGCGCTCTTCGTCCATTCAAGAAGGTTGTGAGGGAGTCCATGATTTGCCAATGGGATACGGTCAATTTCGCTGTTGAGTTGCTTGCATTTCGAAACGTAGCGCCCGTGAGCGTCTTGGAGATAGTTTGAACGTCGCGGCCATTGCCCCAAGAAGGAAGACCAGAAAGCTCTCGAAATAGGGAGATGATTTCCAAGGATGACGCACGTGTATCTGTTTGATCAATAGCGATGCCTGTCTTTCCGAGACACTGCTGAAGAAATCTCCAGCAGTCCTCTGGCTCCATGTTAGTAAAGACAACTTCCTCTGAAAAGCGACTTGATAATCCTTCATTAACACTAAGGAGCTCATTCATGCTATCTTCATAGCCCGCGAGGATGACGATAATCTTTCCTGCGAATCGAGGCTTTGTCAGGCTATCAACGAGCTCATTAACAGCCTCTGCCGCGAAAGCACCTTCTCCTAGACGATAAGCCTCATCGACAAAAAGAACCTTTCCAAGAGCCTTTTCGAGCAGCTGGATTGTCTTTGGTCCTGTCTGCCCTACATATCCAGCAACCAGGTCTGTAGCAGAGCACTCATGGACATCCGCTGTTGAGAGGAAGCCCATGTCGTAAAAGACCTTGCCCATCTTGCGAGCAGTGGTGGTTTTACCCGTGCCTACCAACGAAGGCACAGTCAGACAGAAATTGCAATGTTAGTGTAATAGTCGCACTTACCAGGTGGACCTTTGAAGATGAAGTTGAAGGGGATATGCTCTCGAGGATCAACACCTCTTGCCCTCATACTAGACGAAGTCTGCACAAACCCTTCCAACTTGCCAACGACTTCGTCGCAGCCTAGGACATCCTTGAAAAGCGCTCTACAGCTGACGCTTGCGTTCGCGCTCCTGTCAAAGTTCGCGTCAAAGTCTTGGGGCTCGAAAAGAACGTCAGCGGACCGACCAGACAGTGGCTTTGCCGACTGTCGGGTTTGATGTGAGGCTTTGGCATGACTGATCATGTTTTCAACTTCTCCTGCGTTGCCAAAATTGGGGCGGTGTCGAGCTCTGGCAAGCATCGATATGGCAACATCTTTGGCCTCCTCTGTGGCTTCTAAGCATTGCTTCTTGAGTTTGAGCTCCAGAATCTCCCGCAGCTGATCGTCGTCAAAGTCCTCGAAATCAAAGGCGTCATCTAATGCAAATCGCCGAGAGAGGCCCGGATTCGTGTTTCGAAACATTTCTTCCAACTTTTCCTTGTACCCTAGGAGCAGGACACATCGATCTTCACCCAGGGTGCTTTGGACCTCGGCGACTATTGTGTCCACAACAGCGGTCTTGTATGGATCAGACGTTGTGCTCATGCCAGCGCCACCCGAGTACAACATGTAAGCTTCATCGACAATGAGGACTTTCCCTTCAGTCGCTTTCAAGATCGCCTTGGTGTTCTTCTCGGATTCTCCCAAGACGCTTCCCACGAAATCTGCCGGATTCTTGACAACGACTAAAAACAGTGTGTTAGTCGTTTTGAATCAAATCGAAAGCAAAGAGAACCGCATCAGATCGATCGTAGTTTACCCAATAAGCGATTGAAGAGACACGGCTCGCTGCCCAGTGTTTCAAGCGCGGGAATGAAGGAGTTACTGACCTTCACCATTCGAGAGGAGTCCCATGTCCGCTAGCACCTCGCCGTAGAGTTTCCCCACAGATGTTTTCCCCGTCCCAGGAGAGCCGAGGAAGACACGATTCAGGCTCACATCGATTACCTCTTTCTCTTCCAATTCCCGTTGATAGTTGGTGTGGATACGGTCGAGGAGGCCCTGCATAGATTCCTTGACGGCCTTAAGCCCAGTCAAGCCCTGTAACTCTTTCCACGCATCACTTTGGACTATTGCTCTCGACGGCTCCGGGCCAAGAAGGTCTTCCTTTTTGAAGAGAAAGTCGTCCGGCCGGACTCCGGCGACGCGTTCCCGGTGAAGGCGATCAGCTTGCCGCTCTGAAATCCTTGCTAGAATGTTTTCAAGAGCGCGCGCGTTGCCAAAGCCTTCACGCCCTCGCCCTCGTCCAAGACGTCGTACAGCTATGCGTGCATAAAGGCCACCAACGCCTCCCTCAACTTTCATCTTCCCGTCGTATTTCTTCTGGATCCGCTGACCAAGCATCTGAAGGAGTTCTATGTCTTTGTAGTCGGCGAACTGAAGGCGGTATGGCATACGGCTGTTGAAACCTTGGTTATGTTCGAAGAATTTCTCCATCTGCTTGTTATAGCCAGCGAAAATAAAGACAACCTTCCCAACCTGATTCTCAATCTCCGCAAGCAAGAAATCAAGGACCGAAGCACCTCCGTAATTATGTCCGGAAGCAAGCTGATAGGCTTCGTCGAGGAAGAATGCACCCCCACCCGCATTGACAATCGTCTCAATATGTTTTTTGGCTCCAGCAACCCCATCATTGGCAAGACGAGATCCTGAGGTCTCGACGAATTCATTTCCTGACAACACACCCATGGAAGTAAGGAATTTTGCGTAGAGGCGAGCTACGGTCGTTTTGCCTGGAGATTACACGGTCAATAACCCGGTTAATGTATTTGGACACCACCTTACCTGTCCCGGGATTGCCTAATAAGACTATCCCATATCTTTCGTCCTTCACATTCGTGTTCTGCCTTAGGGCGGTGTCGGCCCTTGCCTTGATCTTGAGAACCTGCGCTTTCACTTCCTCTAAACCAGTCATTTTCATGAGAGAGTCGATGGCACTATTTGAGGTATTGTCCACGCGCTTCTGCCGGTCCCATTCACTTTCTGACGGCGAAGGGGCATGCTCATCTTGAGACCCAACTTCCTTGGAATCTCGTACATCATCTGCAACGCCATTATTCGAAGTGACAGTCTCGCCGCTACAAGGTACAGAAGTAGTCCGAACATTTGGAGGATCGTTTGCGTTGACCGGAGACCTTGACGAACGTCCCGCTAAGACCCTGGCATCCTCTAGGTCTTGCTTTCTCTGCTCTAAAGACTGTGCCATTTCTTTAGATATTTGAGAATCCACAATGGTTTCCCTTAACGTCTGTATCTCCTCATCCAATCTGGTCAATTCGGCCGCATGTTCTCTTTGTTTCTGCTCTCGTCTCTGCTGCCGCACGAACTCTTCTTGCAACGATTTCTGCTGGGAACGTTTCTCATTCTCACATAAACGGCACGAGGCCGGTTTACTTGTGTGACATCTCCAGGATTGTACATGGCCTACGGGACATTTTGATTGAACCAAGTGATTGCATTCCATCTTTGAGTGATCGAATAACTGATGGCATCGACGTGGGCAGATATGCACACCACACTGCAATAAAACGCCGCTGAAGGTAACCCAGTCAGCGCACAACGTCGAAGAAAAGCCTTGCAGAGCTTACCACGGCTCATTGCATCCGCCATCCGGACACTGGTCGAAATCCTTGGGACAGCGTAAAACGGATTTACGATCCTGATGTCGTTCACATTTAACGGGGAATCCATCGTAAATGTGCGAGCCGCCTTTGAGCAAGTTTATAAGATTTCTCCACAACTCTTTCCCTTTACGGGCGTCTAGGAACGTCGTTGCGTTACCGATCAAGATAAGAGCATTTCGTGCGCGGGAGAGAAGAACATTGAGACGTTCTGGAGACGACATGAACCCGATATCGTGACGGTCGTTACTTCGAGTTAGGGACGCAACGACAATATCGCTTTCTTCTCCCTGGTAGTTATCTAGACAGGTCAGTATCCTTAGCAGGAGATTCTGTCATATGTGTGGAGCCATGAACGCTTTCATGCCTGTCCGTCAGATTCTGCCTTGCCTTGGCAGTATTCTGCCAGCTGAATCTTCTCGAAAATGTCCTAGATATTGCGATTCCTAACCCACTCGGAAGAAAAGAAATTATCTTACCAATGGTCGAAATTCGAAGCCGCCGCTTTTGAACTTGAGCTGTCGCTGCGGGCATCAACCCGGCTCGAACCAAATCATACGAATCAAGATCATTCAGGACTGGGTCATTCTCTTTTCCCAGGACCTCAAACAGGAGACGTAACTGAGCCAAATATGGTGTCAGAACTACAACTTGACCTGTCCCGTAGCCCTGCTGAGCGAGATAACGAACGCACTTGAGCGTCATTTGAGCTTCGAAGTTGTTCTGTCTTGATGACGTTGAATTCCCATCTTTCCAGTCGGGTGTATCGTGTGATTCCTCTTCCAGATTCTCGTGGTTCAGAAAGATCAGATTATCCTGGAATCCTTGTAATGCGGGACGGGTTTGAGTGCCTGGTGCGTCAGTCAAATCTGGATAAGTGAGGTGACGGACTAGGGATGAGATTTCTGGTCGCATGCGGTGCTGTTGCGAAAGAACTTGGTGAGGGAAACCCCGAAGTACAAGTCTCTCGAACAGTGAGCGGTTCAGATCATATCCATCTCCTTTTTCTATGCTAAGGTCGTGATGAGTCTTCGGTCGAAGCTGCTTGTGATCTCCGATCAGGATTGCTTGCTCGGTTTCGGGTCCGAGGGCCGTCAAAATATGGCTTTCCAGGATTTCCCCAGCTTCCTCAACTAAAAGTACATCAGGCGAAGCAGACTGAATATTTTGTACGTGCTTGGCAGCGGCTGTGGTGGTGCAACCAATGATTCGCTTTACCTGAATGATCCGCCTGTTCTTCTCGTTGAACAGCGCGTTAATATTGGCTGATGTCTCGCCATACTGCTTCCCACAGCTGTAAATCCTCGAAACGCGCTCTTTGAGGATGTCTGTCTTCCACCTTCGCAACGCCGCAGTTCTCTCAGGATAGGTCATTTGCCAGACCGCCGGGAATTCGGCTTGCGTACCAGAGTAAGTTCCAGCATCCCAACCGCGGGCCCAACGGTCAATTAGGTAAAATCTGTCCATTGCTTTGCCCTTCTTGCCGACCCTCACCATGCCATCAGTCTCATCGGGCAACATGAAGGCTTCATAGAATTCCGGGGTTTCCGAATCGAATTCGAGGTAATCCAGGAGATCGGATTTCGACACAGCCTTTGCCTGATAATTCGAAAAGGCATTGTGAAGCCGGTCGGCCTGCTCTGATGCCTCGCTTTGCCGCAGGTTGATAATATCCCAGTCATCTTTTGTCAATCTGAAATCGCTGTTCTGCGCTGACAGGACTAGAGGTTGGGTTGTCGTACTGGATTTTGCGGCAGAACCAAGACGAACGATGCTATCACCGGGTATACCTACCTTCAAGAGGTCTTCCAAGAACTGGTCCAATGCGTGGTTCGTGTAGCAGACGACCAGAATCTTCTGCGATGAAAATCGATAGATTGCTTTGGCAATCAAGGCTCCAATGAATGACTTACCGGTCCCTATCAAAGTCAGCCTGGCCAACGAAGAGAATAGTGAGCTACCCTAACCTGGAGGTCCTTGCACTAAGCTCAAACGCTGTGTCAGACTTGCCACGAAGCACTCAACCTGTGACGGATCTAGTCGTGTTGGCTTGGGTAGTCCTAAGGCTTGCCGAAGGTCGCATGAAGGATCACTCCGAATCGTGGCAACCAAGTCAGTGATAGAATTAGATTCCAGTAATTGGGGGCTCCGTAAAGCTTTCCCTGGGCCCCAGTGTAAGATTTCGTCTCTCAGCAATAGGTGCCTGGTATTTTGAAGCTGCCCTAGAATAGGTGCGTAGGCAAATATTGCCGTATTCAACTGGACCAACCGAACAGACTTCGCCAATTTCAGGCCAAGGAGAGCTTTGGTGGTAGACCCTTCGGTTCCTGAAAATTGTACACATAGGAACGGGGGATTGTGTGCCAATAGGTCTTCATTTCTGTTGATAGTCACCAACGTGACTATTTGTCCGTCAGCGATGAGGCAGGCTTGAGATTGGTGCTTAAGAAATTTGCGGTTTTCGACGATAAATTTCTTTCGCCGATCGTATTCCAAATTCGGCAATTGGGACAAGTCATTCAAGCATTGTAATCGTAATGACCATGACTGGCGCTCATCGCACTCGATGCCGTCTGTCGCCAACCCGTCAATGAGCAGTCCCTTCCGGCGGCCCTTTCTCGAGCCAACAACCACCTGAAGCTCTTCCCGTAGGTCTCGGAGCATGTCCTCGCGAAGGAGACGAAACTGGTTGTCGATATGCATCGCAAGACGCCCTGATTCAGGGCACTCATCAATTTCTGTGGCCCGACGAAGGTATGGAGGTTCGGTCGACGCTAGCTCATCTGGGGTAGGCAGGACGGTGATCTTCCTAATGTCCAAAAAATCGTTATCATGTCGACCGCCAGGGCCTTCGCCATCCAAATGTTCAGGATTTGTGACTGCGTCAATAATATGCTTGATCTTCTGTCCATTAATCCGTACCTCCAGTTGCGAACATTCGAGGAATTTCTTCTGAATAAGAGGATCCCTGGCAACGCCGTAGTAGGCTGGAGCCTTGTCCACGGAGAGAGAGATGAGCTGCAACAGAAGCCATGAGAAACACTGCAAAGCTTCGTCTTCCAGGCAGCCCGTTTTCTGCGCTTTCACAAAAGCGTCCCAGAAGATCGGAGGGTCAGTAACGGTAAGGATGAGTTGTTGAAGAAACTCGCCCCTACAGACGACTTTCAACTCAGGATCCTGGATGTACCGAAGGAAATATGTGGCAGAAGTGTTGAGAAACTCGGATGACACGTCTAAGCGCAGAGCTGATTGTAGTACTGGTAGCCCTTTCGGACTACTGATTAGCCTCTCAGCGCATTTCACCGGGTCAGGCTGGTCGCAAATGGCTTCGGTGAAGAGCTTAACATTTTGGGAGCTCGTAAGTGCTTGTTCTCCCGCTAAGACTCTGCGGAAAAAGTTCCTTAGCCTGCCGCTTCTAATATTATCTCGCCGTCCCGGCAAATTGGAAGACATGAGGTGTGTTACAAACGGAATCTGACGCTATACTCTTGAGCCTCAGTTGTGAAGCTGACTCTCAACCGCAGACGAGATCAGTCCCCGCAGTTATGTGCAAGGTCCGATTAGTCATCATAAGTAGTGGGGCAGCCTAAGATCCTTGCCAACCAGATGAGACCACGCGTCAAAGCAGACATCATAGTCTGTCGCTTTTGAATCTCGCACGTCATGCCCTGAAAGCTGTTACAATGGCTGACGCTTACGATGACCCTGACTTTGGCATCGGTGATTACTCTTTTCTGAGAGGGAGAGGAGGTAGGAGATACGGAACAGGCCAGACAGGCGAGAGAGGCAGTGGGAGAGGCGGTGGGAGAGGCAGTGGGAGAAGCAGTGGGAGAGTCAGTGGGAGAGGCAGCGGGAGAGGCGAGCGAGGTAACGAAAGAGGCCGAGGGAGAACCACTGCTCGAGGAAGTGGAACAAGTTGGAGATTTAATGATCGTAGTGGCAGAAGTGCCCCAACTCATGATTCATTTGAAGGACAGCCGGTGGGCGATTTGCTTGGGACAATCACTCTTACTGAAATACAATCATCGGTTCGTTTCAAAGACACGGCCCTCACGATTACGGACTGCCAGTACATAGCGTCCTACAACTGGTTGGATAGGCAAAAGGCAACAATCCTAGTTCCAGGTCAGTACGCGAAAGACATCTTGAAAGTCAGAACGTCACAGCTGATCTTATCAAGGTGCACCCCCTGCTTGGAGTCCGCCAAAAGAACGTCCGAGTCTCGAAGAAGATAAGGACACATATTTAAGGGACCCAAATGCTGCTCGCTATCCACGCTTTCCAACTGAGCCGGCCATTCGGGCTGTCTTCGCCTTACATCCCGATTTTGAAACTGCCGCAATCGATGTAGTAGGATGTGGGAGTACCATGGGAAATTTGATCAGATTTGCGAACTCGGTTGAGAGAACTTTCCGGTTCTACATAGAACGGATCGGTAATACGGTATTTCTGGTTCGAAAAGAAAGTTCACCAACGGCGTTGATTGAAGGAGTCCGGGGATACGGCCACACATTTCCAGAAGCATACACAAGCTGGGAAGGGGACGTGAAAGATTCAGTGTCACATCAACGCCTCATAAAGTACGTCTTCGGTGGACTGAGATGTCTGGTACGCAGTGAGAGCGACGGTTACCTCAAAGATATGGCGGGTTCTGGGAGCAACCCGCTCCCAATGCCACTCGACTTACTGGAATCTTCAACAGACGACGGACTTTCGTCAATATTGCTGGCAGCAGAATCGATCGCGGTCAGCGAGAAAGTCCTGGACAAAGACAGTGATCTTACAGTCAAGTTTGCCGGTCATGAAGTCCCTCAAAGCGCAATTTTCGACCTGAAAACCCGCTCTGCCCGCCGCGAGATTGATATGGAGGAGGTATATCCGCGCTTATGGGTCAGCCAGATAATGAAGTTTATCATCGCCTACCACAACTCCGGAAAATTCAACGACATCCGGGTTCAAGACTTGGGCGATAGTATTCACGACTGGGAGAAACGAAACAGAGAACTCCTTCATCGATTTAATACAGTTCTCCACCAGCTTATAGATTTTGCGAAGCAGTCGGAATGTCACAAGATAGAAGTTCGCCGCATTGCGACAGGGCCGTTACAAATTCGGAGATTGGATGATGATTATTGGAGCGCCCTACCGCCTGATTTGAAGGCAAAGTGGGCAGGGCGACCAGTGAGCGAGTATTATGAGTCAATTGAATCGGTCTTGACACAAAAGAACTCAGAGAGTACGAGTAGTGGAGATGAGGACGATGGTCTCGATGACTACTTACGTTTCTGAAAATCAGACTGGGACTTCACCGCGAACAGGTGTACTGGGGCTTTCGGAGGCAAACCCAGAGGACAGATTGGCCCTTCCGAACAAACCCGCTTGGCTCCCATCCTAGCATCTATTTCTAATCCCACTCCAGCATCCATATTTGGCTCCCTCAGCATCCACTTCTCCCCCTCGGCAGTACCTTTCACGGTACCTTCTTTCACGGTGCCGGCTTTTACGGTACCTTCTTTTACGGTACCTTCTTTCATGGTGCCGGCTTTCACGGTGCCGGCTTTCACGGTGCCGGCTTTCACGGTGCCGGCTTTCACGGTACCGGTCTTTACGGTGCCGTCTTTCACGGTACCATCTTTCATGGTACCTTCTTTGTCCTATCCGGCTGCATTCCTTGGCTGCTCGAGAAACATGAACATCTTCTGAAAGGTGTAGACATCGATAAGGGTTGAATCAATCATCCCGTCTTGGTTTTGTCTGCCGATCCACTGGACCCGAATTCTACTATATTCGTTGTGAGCATTCTGATTTCAGGAGCCCACAGAGGCTTTTATAAAAGATCCTTATGTGTTAGACAAGGAAGTTCTCGCACTTTTGGTTGAGGAAACGGGGCAGCCAGAATTCTCGATGGGACATATGTACCAACCGGCTAAGCCTTGAGCAATCTCCACAACCATGGCAGAAGGATCAACATCGTTCTTGCACCAGAACGTTTCGTTCCTATTTCCTCCAAAATTAATAGAATTTGGGTGTTGAGCAAGTGAGTTTGTAGGCGAACCATCGAATCGGCGCCCGACATCTAACACGGCTATCATTTACGAGTAGCAGAAGGGGGAAGAAGAAATTATCGGTGAAAGGGATGCGAAGTAAGGACGGGGGAGATCCTGCAAGCAATATCTCATTCGATGAAAACAGTCCTGGGCAGAACGAGGTCGTATCGCTGCGTCAGATTTGATGTAAAACTGAAAGGAGAACAGGGCGTGCAAACGCAAGGATTGAAAGAGTGAGATCGCTTGGTCAACGTTCTGCCTTACTCTCTTGACCGGTAGCAAGATTAGCAATGATACGAGAGGTATCGAAGATCCAGCAGAGAGTACGGAAAGTGTCTCCCAGCTGTAAATATAATTTGTCAAAATTACAATAGGATTCAAAGGTCGCTCTGGCAAGCTTGTACATCCAAGAGGTTTAGGCTTCTCAGTCACCTCTTAAGCACGCTACTTTGATAGAGCGCATATCGATGTTTCTGAAGTGCCAATCCCAAATCTTGGCGAGCGTCGTATCTCTTTAGGTTTGATGCTACGGTGCAAGGCGGCGTCTACTTCTTTCTTTTTCTTGCTAAGACGCATCGAGTTTCAGAACATTTGATGTCGCGCCAAGAGCTCGCTGGCAATAGGTCTGCCTCTGTAACTTCTCCCGTTCTCCGGCCCAAAAAGCTGGAACTACTCATGTTGCCCGCTCCTCAAATTCACCTCGCATTTTATGATTCGTAATATCATGCTCAGAGATGCTCGACGCTGCATTTCTTGTTCTGTAATGATTTCTTTCTGAAATTGAAATATCAGTTCGAAGAGGAATGAGTACGATGACGAGAATTATTAGTTGATCGTACTGGTGTACAGATAGTATTGAAGATAGCAAAGACTATGGCACAGGCTGTCAACGTGATCTCCTTATTTTGGACACGGCTCGAGCTGCCAGCGCAGGAGGTGGTCCAATGGAGTGCAGGTGGTAAGGAGTCTAGGGGAAGAGGAAGGGAAAAGTTGGCAGCTTGATCCGTTAGTGATCCTAGCAAGACCTCTTGGCAGCGCTTGGCAATGCCAGCAACACCCTCGCCTTACTGTGTCCTGTCTCAAGACCAAAGGTGTCTTAAGACGGTGTTCTCAAGACCAACGCCGTTTTCAGACGTATTATGTCTGGAGACTAACGTCTTCAGACGAGAACTGTCCTTAGACGGCTGTCTCCAGACAAGTATTGTCTGGAGACACTTCTCGTCTGAAGACGCTAGTCCCAAGGCATATTACGTCTGGAAACACTCGTCTCGAGACAGTTTATGTCTTGATAGTCTACATTTCAGCGCCCAGAACACCTTGGACTTTTTCAAAGTGCATTTTGTCAATATGTACAGAGTATCGATCCGTTCTTGCTTCTGCTACCCGATCCATGTTTTCTAACCTTCAGGGGAAAACAAGCGCTACTGGGACTACCGTTGGTGAGAACGTCAGAAGAGAAATGGGAATAGCTAATTTGGATTCGATGAAAGATACTCCTACGATATCGTTACGGGTTTTTTTGAGATGTATCACGGGAGGATGAATTCGAGAATGTGCCCGGTTGGCCCATAACGTGCGAGCAGTTGGTTTCGCAAGTATTAGGACTGGACCAGCTATGGCAGGGGGGAAAGGAACCAGAAATGGTCCTCAGGGTGCCAGAATTGAACGCCTAGAGATCTGACAAAGCTGGAGTTGATGAGGATCCAAAGAGCAGTATGAAGTCCATAAGTGCATTGATATTACTCCAGCGTCGTCGAAAATGACAGTTGCAAACCAATTGATACGTTGATCTACGGAGTCACATCATACAGATCATGGCCACTCCGATCACAAGGTTCAAAATTCCTGAAAGCGCACATCTGTATGAGAGCTCCAGACCAGCCTTGGTATCGCTCGCAGAGTACCTCTTTTGTTTATGTCTCTGATCTGTATAAAATCCAAGCTGACTGCTTTCTAGCCTTCTGACAATTTCAGCTACTCCGGTCTCACAGTTCTCCTTGGGATGACCGGAAAAGAGTATGTAATTCTAGCACACCAAAGTCCTCTGTTAAATCCGGATACCAAAGGATTTTTTTTTTTGACACGCCCTCCAAGCTTGTACAACCTATCATTTCCTACACTTTAAATTTTCTTGGATGCGTCCAAGCGCACCATCTATTTCATTACAGCCCAGGCGTCGAACCAAAAACCGGCATATATATAGACAATAGCTTATGATGTACACAATGGCTTATGATGTACACAATGGCTGGGCGTAAACCACAGCTAACGATGGCATTGACTTGTGATGATTGTTTCCGTGGGCGGATCCAAAACCTCCCGCGATTTCAGACATCTCTCCACTCGTTCTCGTCACCGTGAAGTCTCGATGGCTGCATCACCGAGCTTGTATGGACTCTTTGATTGTCGCCCTCACCAGGTGACTGGGAGTCAGTCTCCTGTCCATCTACCAATGGATCGTCGTGGTACGTATCCCCAACCCTCCGTTGGATACCACCTCCGGATACGTCCTCCGTTGGTAGCAAAGTGAGAGGTGCTTCGGGTGGACGAGTTAAAGGGATTGTGGCTTTGATGTATCACGAGCATCAGTAGCTAGACTTCGAAGTCAGCGGCTTCACCGAGGTTTTGCAATCAAGGCATCGATGGAGATGTACCTTGATTAGGAAGGCAACGACCGCGACAAAGAGTATCAAACCGCCGGTGATCTGTTCGTCTTGTCTCCATCCGCCAAAACAACTGCGCTGTCTGCCAAAGGCTTCGTGGCAAGCCGCAGCCGTGTGACTTCTGTCCGGGAAGGGCCACGCTCTGTCCTGCACGGAATGAAGCCCACAGCACTGGTGGCGATCCTGGATCCTGCGGATTACGTCCGCGTTCTTATTGGAAAATAACCAACTCCATTGGCGTTCTAGATGGCAGCTCAGGTCGTTTGGTGGAGTCATATGGGTAAGAGCGAGTGTAGCGATGACGGTCTCGTAGATGACGAGCAGCATGATCAGTAATATAGCTGACCAAGAGAAACTATTCTTGGCGTCTCCAAGGCCTCCATGGGAACGACGAGTAAGGGATCGAGCACCTCGGAGGGTGACACCCGTGAAGATGGGGATTATGATGGTTGCCGTGGCTGTGACGGTGGAGATGGGCAAAGCCAAGGATCGGACTCTATACAAGGCAATGCTGCAATCTTGTAAGCTCCACACGACCACCAGGCGACAAAGTTACGACGAACCCTGCGGGAATAACGAGGCCTACCAAGACCTATGTGTATTGTCTTAGTCCGTTGTCTGGGTATTCGGAGAAATGACCTTTACCAGCGGTGGAATGAGCGAAAACACCTGACTTGATAGATGCATTTTGCTCTGATGGGCTTAACTGTCATCGCAATGTAAGCGAAGGATCCTTTAATGATGAAGCCAAGTCATGCTGATAGAGATTGGGGACGGCGGCTCGATACCTCAACAGACAACCATCTCCTACACCTGGAACCGCTCGTGAGATTGTGATGGGCCCCGGTACGATTACGGTTTCCGATGCAGGGCAGATGGTCGAATATCCTACTGGGTACGGTGGGGAATGCCCCACTAAGCAAGATGCACAGGAAGGAGAAGACGGCGGATTCAGTATTGTTCTTATTTACTAAGTGAAGTTCATATTTTTCGGATATAATTTCCAACTTCAGTCCTCCTCCGTCTATCCATCCAACGTCTCATCAATCTCACGTCGTCTAAGCTGGCAAAATTCCACCCCATGTGTTATCTAAAACAGTGAGCACACCCCTATATGCGTCATCCGGCCCCTGCAACATGCCGTTCCATGCATTATCTTGGCCATGGAATGCTCCCGTATTAAAGTCATCTGGACCTGGCAATATGCCATTCCATGAATGATCTTGATCTGGTAATTTGCCCTCCCACCTCTTGTCTTGGCCTGGCAGTGTACCCTCCAATGTATTATCTTGGCCTGGTAATATACCCTCCCATGTATTATCTTGACCTGGTAATATGCCCCCCAACGTGTCGTCTTGACCTAGAAACATACTCTCCCGGGTGTGAACTTGACTAGTAGTTGCAACCTCATCCGCGTTGTCTTGTCTTCCAAATCTCTCCACCAAAGTGTGATTCATGCACGACTGATCGGAGGAGCCGCTGAAGTATTCTTGGCGTGAATGAGGTGTTTGATCCCATATCACGTCGCATTCAAAGCCGTCCACCTCTCCAGCTATGACCGGCCTCTCCTTCAAATAAAGATTTCCTTCATCGCTGTGATTTCCCGACAGATCTTCATCATCGTTATGAGAACTACCGCGGTCAATATCGATCAGAGTGTGTTGAAGCAGACTGTTAAACTTACTCGCTAGTCGCACACTCTGCGGACGCCGACGAATGTAGTGAAGACGTTTGTCGCGAGGATGCTGCCATTTCTTTGGTATCGACGCTAGGATCTTCTCTGTGTCCTTTGCGGTCTTGGGACGGGTTCGGCCTTGTGCTGCTAGGCTCTCGACGCTGCCCAAGGTAATAGCTCGGCCGCAATCTGCCGGTTTTGCGCTACGTATGGACCATTCTATTGTCATGTTGATAGGTGACTGCTACTATGGCGGGCAGAGGGAAAGACCAAGGTCAAGATGGTTTTGAAGTTTGACTTCAATCAGGCGGTCGGAGAAGAGGATGACAGCAGTGCAGGTAAATGATACAAGTGAAATCCAGCTTCATTGATGAAGTGAGGGAATTAAGTGAAAGAGCGATCTGGAAGTAAGGAAGTGGGCTTCATGTCCTCCTTGCCTCGCTGCGGCTCCAGCTTGAAGGAAGGAGCTAGGGTTGAGGGCTGCCTTCTTGAGCGTCTGGGGTCTCCCGGCGTATGGTGGCTTCCAAGCCAGCTCATTTCGCCTGCCCCAACACCAGAATATAGATTCAAGTTGGTTCTTCTCCTAGTTCATATGCTCAACCAGCATAATGTCGTGATTGGTAGATCTTGACATCACCTGTACAAATTCCAGTAACTTAATACAGCACTCAGAGTCCCTTGACGCTGTACCTTCTCTGATAGACTGATGCACACTAAAAGTTCTGGAAAGATGTTGTAGTTTGCTATTTCACCGAAACTAAAAGAGCGGCAATCTCGGCATCTCCGAGGGCCCAGATTCCTGAAGAATCACCCTATCAGTATTTCATTCTCTCAGCTAACAGATAAACGAGAGAAGTCCCATTCGCAGCGGTAGCGTTGTGCTACGATATCCCTATAGTGTAAATCTGTTATCTGGACAGCTTCCACGGCATTGGATCCGATAATGGATGGAGTCAGCGCTGCAGCAAGTGTTGTTGCTCTTGTTGAGATATCGCTCGTTTTCGTCTTGAGGTAGAGGCATTGCAAAGCTTGGACAAGCTCGTAAAGAACCCAGAGGCTAAGAGACTCGTTACGTTCAAATCACTCGTCGCATCCATTCATCAGTGTGAACTAGATCTTGAGCATTTGCAGAAGCTAGAACCAGGAAAGGGTCAGAAAGCTATAAGTCGGTATGGGGTTCGAGTCTTAAAGTGGCCGTTTGAGAGCAAAGTTATCGGTGTACTTGAGAGGTACAAATCAACTTTCAACACTGCCCTGAACGCAGATCAGACGTAAGATGTCATCAGACTCCAACATTTCGACTACGCTAACTTCAACAGCTCTTTGATCCTTGATTTTGATGTTAAGTTGGACCTGCCCGAGCAGGATCGATGTCTTTCTAAGCTTTCTTATGCCGACGGGGCGAACTTTGATTCTAACGAGCGCGACCATGAGCCTTATTGCCTTCCTGACACCCGTGTTGAGATCCTGAGCCAGATCATGGAGTGGAGTGCAGATCCGTGTCACAAAATCATCTTTTGGTTGAACCGTATGGCCTGTACAGGCAAATCTACCATTGCTCCAGGAACGACTCGCAGCAAACTTCTTTTTCTCTAAAGGCCGAGGCGATCTTAGTCACGCTGGAAAACTTTCAGTACCATTGCATTTCAACTAGCGGCTACTTCACGGAAGCTCAAACACTATATATGTGAAGCGATAGCTGAATATGATAACATCAATCGGCAATCTATGCGTGATCAGTGGACAAAACTGATCCATCAATCATTACTAAAACTGAGAGGTGATCCACAGTCACCTTTGATTTTGATATTCGAATGTGGACGTCAAGAAGACATCCGGAAACTTCTTCAATTTTTTGCGGAGATTAAAGATCTCGCAACTGTGCAGCTTCGCGTGCTGGTAACAAGCAGACCTGAGATACCAATTCATCTTGGTTTTCGTGCTACCCCGGGAAATGTGCATGAAGATTTCGTGCTTCACAATATCGCTCCATCAGTCATCCGACATGACATTGCGATCTTCTTGAGGCATCAAATGGGATATTATCAGAGACGAAGCTTTGCTTCCATTCGACTGGCCAGGCACACAAAAGCTCCGGCTGCTCGTTGAAAGATCCAGCGGTCTATTCATCTATGCTGCTACAGTATGTCGATTCATCCACGATCCTAGGTGGCTTCCGGAAAAGCGTCTAAACATTGTGCTTCAAGGAAGCGACGATGGGCAATCCCCTGAAGAAAGGCTCGATGAGATCTATATTCAGATTTTGGAAAGTTCTGTATTTGGAGACTGCAACAAGAAGGAAAAGGATGTGTTAAGCAGACGTTTCCGAAATGTTGTAGGATCAATTATCATACTCTTTGATTCGCTTTCTACTATTGTATTGAAGTCATTGTCTCCAGCACTGTCAGAATCAATCGATATCACATTGGAGCCTCTCAAATCCTTGCTGAATGTTCCTGACGATCGAACTGCACCGATTCGATTACTTCACCCATCTTTCCGTGACTTTCTCGTCAATCAAAAACGATGTGGGGTTGAACATTTCTGGATTGATGAGAGGAAAGCTCATCATGACGTGGCGAAATCATGTTTAGAGCTCATGTCAAAGACTCTCAAAAGAAACATCTGTCGACTAGAAACGCCGGGTACATTCTCAGGACCGCAGTGCCGCTGCCGCTGCCGTTGCCAGGTGAGAACTGTGCCATCTGCGAGGCCTGGAGGCCCCAGGTAGCCGTTGGCGGAGACATTTTGCGGATCCCCGTTTCTACGACTGCTGCATTTTCTATACCAACTCCTTTAGCAGCGACATAAGCCAGGTTACGGTGCAAAGGGCTCCAAATTCGAGTTGATAGATTCAAGTTAAATTGCGATC
>JAABUY010002179.1_pt1 | contig 23924 bp, 21 predicted proteins | sample 5560271 | NCBI WGS metagenome assembly JAABUY01 (sample SAMN10711886, study PRJNA513374) | rock metagenome | isolation source: Antarctica rocks | place: Antarctica: Victoria Land, University Valley | reverse complement strand
ATTCGCTGCCTCAAACGCTTCGTCGCCCGGGAGATCTTCGGCTACCTGTGCAGGCCGGGACGGACGACCAACCCGACACCGGAACCGACTTGACCTCTATAGGAGCATCAATGCAATGGCTGAGAGCGTCAACGGCCTCTACAAGACCGAGGTCATTCGGCGCCGAGGGCCATGGCGCTCGCTCGAAGCCGTGGAGTTCGCCACCCTCGAGTGGGTGGACTGGTTCAATCACCGAAGGCTGCTCGAGTCGATCGGAAATATGCCTCCCGCTGAAGCCGAAGCGCGATACTATGGCGAGCTCGAGACCCTCGCCATGGCGGCGTGACTCGATGAAACCAGCCTCCGGCAAACCCGGCGCGGTTCAATCCTTCCGGAACGGTGGAACAGCGTTCGCCCGACCTTGTAGTGGGCTACGTAAACCTGGAAGCGCGTTTGGGGCTCGCCGAACCGTTCGACCATCTCGGTTCGCTCGATTAATGTGGGCTGGACGGAGGTTTGTCGGAAGGCTTACGCCGCCCTGAACCGCACCTGAAACGTCCGGCTCTGGGCTATCGAACAGGTCTCTCGTCGTGCCCCCGCTCGGCGGTGATCCGAGCCAGCCCGTTCGCCGAAAGCGGAGCGGGGCCAGTGCGGGAGAGTCTGCGCCGGATCGGCACAGCATTTCGGATTGTCAAGCAGAGCCGAGGGCAGTAGAGCTTTCACGCAGAGGCGATAGGTTAAGGCGCGCATGACAAACGTTCCGGTCGTCCTTCTCGCAGGTGGCCTTGGTACAAGGTTGAGAGAAGAAACGGATGTGAAGCCGAAGCCGATGGTCGACATCGGAGGCAGGCCCATCCTTTGGCACATCATGAAGATGTACGGCTCGCATGGGTTCAACGAATTCGTGATCTGCTTGGGCTACAAGGGTGAGATCATCAAGGAGTTTTTTCTTGACTATCACCTGAAAAGCCGAAACCTGACCATCGATCTGCGGACCGGGGGGATCGACTCGCACGGGGATGGCCTGAAGGAAGATTGGCGCGTTAACCTCCTGGACACCGGTGGCGCGACCCTGACGGGCGGCCGGGTGAAGCGCGCGGCCGAATACGTCGGACGACGGCGCTTCATGATGACCTACGGCGACGGCGTGAGCGACTTGGACATCCGCGACCTCCTCGCTTTCCATGAACGCTGCGGCAAGCTCGCCACGATCACGGCCGTGCGTCCGCCCGCTCGTTTCGGCGGCCTGAAGATCGAGGACGACCTTGTCCTCAGCTTCGAAGAGAAGCCGCAGGTCGGCGAGGGCTGGATCAATGGCGGTTTCATGGTATTCGAGCCCGAAGTCGCCGATTACATCGAGGGCGACAGTACGGTTCTTGAGCGCGCTCCCCTCGAACAACTCGCCGCGGACGGCCAGTTGGCCGCCTACCGGCACGACGCCTATTGGCAATGCGTCGACACGGTCCGCGACTTGACAGCCTTGCGCGAACTATGGGACAGCCACGCCGCTCCCTGGAAGACGTGGTGACTCGCTTGAAAGACGATGATCGGGCGCCCTTGTTTGCCGGCGCCTATGCTGGCCGCAGGGTCCTGGTGACGGGGCATACCGGCTTCAAGGGGAGTTGGCTGACGGCTTGGCTTTTGAAGCTCGGGGCGACGGTTTGCGGCTACTCGATAGATGTGCCGAGCGAGCCTTCTCTTTTCGAAATGGCCGGGTTCGCCGGGCGTATCCGGCACGAGACGGGCGATGTGCGTGATGGGGCGCACTTCGCCGAAGTGCTCGCGTCCTTCCGTCCTGACTTCGTGTTCCATCTCGCGGCGCAGGCGATCGTTTCCCAATCCTACCACGACCCGCTTGAAACGCTGTCCACGAACGTGCTTGGCACTGCCTGCGTGCTTCAAGCCCTGCGGGCGGTGGACCGGCCTTGCGTCGCCATCATTATCACCAGCGACAAGGCTTACGAGAACGTCGAGTGGCCCTGGGGCTATCGGGAAACTGACCGCCTCGGCGGCAAGGATGTGTATAGCGCTTCCAAGGGTGCCGCCGAACTCGCGTTCCATGCCTTCCTGTTCTCGTTCTTCAACCGGCCCGACCTGCCCGTGCGTTTGGCCACAACCCGCGCCGGCAACGTGATCGGCGGGGGCGACTGGGCGGCCGACCGCATCGTCGCGGATTGCATCCGGGCCTGGACCGAAGGCGGGGTCGTCGAGATCCGCAGCCCTGCCGCGACGCGACCCTGGCAGCACGTCCTCGAGCCTTTGAGCGGCTATCTCGCGCTCGCCGCGCGCTTGGCCAACGATCCCGCTCTCCATGGCGAGAGCTTCAATTTCGGCCCGCGTGCCGAGCAGAACAGCACCGTCGTCAAGCTTCTCCAGGACCTCGCCTCCGTTTGGGGCTTCGACAATCCGGCAAAATGTTTCAGCATTGTCGGCAACGTTCCTTTCCATGAAGCGGGACTGCTGAAGCTGAACTGCGACAAGGCTCTGCTGATGCTGAGATGGGAGCCGAACCTCACCTACGACGAATGCGTGCGCATGACGGGGGACTGGTACCGCGACGTCCTCAAGGGCGGCCGCGATGCGCTCGAAGTCACGACCGAGCAAATTGTGGCCTATGAGGCCTCAGCCTCCGAACGGGGCCGGGTCTGGCGGCGCACCGAGGCTGCTGCGTGAAGGGCGTAGCATTTACCCGGTTGAGGCGTATTCCGACGCCGGGGGGCGACGTATTGCACGCCATGAAGGACATTGACCCGGGCTTCGCGGGCTTCGGCGAGGCTTACTTCACGACAGTGGAGGCGGGGGCCGTGAAGGGCTGGAAACGGCACCGGCGCATGGTCATGAATCTCGTCGTCGCCTGCGGGGCGATTCGCTTCGTCGTGCGCGACGACGGTGACGTTTCCGGCGAAAGCGGTGCCCAGAGCTTCGACTTGTCTCCGGACGACCCCGAAAGCCATGCGCGGCTGACGGTCGAGCCCGGCTTGTGGATGGCCTTCGCGGGGCTCGGGCATGGCCTCAACCTGGTCCTGAACCTGGCCAGCATTCGGCACGACCCCGAAGAAGCGGACAACCGGTCCCTAGATGCGTTTGACTGGGCATGGCCGCGCCAGGCGCAGCCTTGAAGGTCCTGGTTCTCGGAGCCGGAGGCCTCCTCGGGTCCGCTTTCGTCGACGCCCTGGCTGGACATGAGGTGGTGACGGCGGGACGCGAGGCGCTCGACATCAGGGCCGTGTCCCGGGTCGCCGGTCTCGTGCGCCATGCTGCGCCCGAGATCGTCATCAATTGCGCGGCTCACACGGACGTGGATGGGGCGGAGCGGGAGCCGGACGCTGCGATTTCGGCCAATGCATTGCTGCCAGGCCTTGTTGCCACGGCCTGCCGCCGCATCGGCGCAACCGTCGTTCACGTGTCGAGCACTGGATGCTACGGCGGTTGGAAGGCGGGCCCCTTCAGTGAAGAGGACGAGCCCCACCCAACAACCGCGCATCACCGGTCCAAGCTGTCCGGGGAGGTCGCGGTGCGGGAGGCAGGCTGCGAGTTCCTCATTCTGCGCACGGGCTGGCTGTTCGGCGGTCGGCCGGGGCAGCCCAAGAACTTCGTTTGGAACCGTCTTGCCGAGGCCCGCTCGAAGGCCCGCATGGTGAGCGACGCGTTCCAGTGGGGAAACCCGACGTTCGTCGGCCATGTGGCCGAGCAGTGCCTGGCTTTGTTGGAGTTCGGACTCCGTGGCACGTTTAACTGCGTGAGCGGCCCCGGAACGAGCCGCTTCGACTATGTCCGCGAGATCGTGGCGGCATCGGGCCTGCCTTGCCGCGTGGAGGCTTCGACCGAGCCCTTCAAGCGGCTGGCGCCGGTTTCGCCGAACGAGATGGCGGTCAATCTCCGGCTCGACCTCCTGGGTTTGAACCGTTTCCCGCCGTGGACGGAATCGCTGAAGCGCTACGTCGCGGCGTTGATCGCAGCGCCCGAGTGGCGTATGTCCGGGGCGGGACCAGGCCCGGAGGCGATACGGCCATGAGCGGAAACGTGGTCCTGGGAGCCGGAATCGCCGGCGTCGCGGCCGCCTATGCGGCGCAGCGGCGCGGCAGCGGCGCGACCGTCTTCGAGGCGGCCGACCGCGCCGGCGGGCTCCTCGACAATTTCGTCATCGACGGTTTCCGTTTCGATACAGCCGTCCACCTGTCCTTTGCCAGCGAACCGGAGGTGCGCGAGGTCTTCGACCAGACTCCCTATATCACCCACGATCCGCGGTCGCTGTGCTACGATGCGGGCTTCTGGCTGAAGCATCCGGTCCAGAACAACATGTTCCCGCTCCCGGTGGAGCAGAAGGTCGAATTGATCGCCGGCCTCGCGGAACAGCCGCCCGCGGCGGTGAACAATTACCGGGACTGGCTCGTGGGCCAATACGGCAGCCCCATCGCCGAGCGTTGGCCGCTCGTTTACAACGAGAAGTACTGGACCATTCCGGTCGACGAACTCGGCACGGGCTGGATCGGCCAGCGGATGCGTCGCGCGGACCTGCGCGAAGTGCTTCGCGGCGCCTTCAGCGACGATCCGACGAACACCTACTACGTCAAGGAAATGCGGTATCCGAGGGCAGGGGGGTATCGCGCCTTCATCGAGCCGATGATCGACGCTGTCGAGATCGTTTGCCGCCACGAGGCCGTTGGCGTCGACACGGCAAGGAGGCGGATCACCTTCGCCAACGGGCGAAAGATCGACTACGACAATCTCGTCTCGACGATGCCGCTGCCCCGCCTGATCGAACTGATGGGCGACGCGCCCGACGAGATCCGGGTGTGCGCCGAGTCCTTGTTCGCCACGAGTCTCGATCTCGTGTCGATCGGTTTCAACAGGCCCCGCGTCTCCCCCGCGCTCTGGTTCTACATCTACGACCGGGACATTGCGGCAGCGCGTGCCTACTCGCCCGACTGGAAGTCTCCCGAGAACGTGCCGGAAGGCTGCAGCGCGCTGCAGTTCGAAATCTATTCGTCACGGCGTCGTCCCCAGACCCGAAGCCCGGAAGCATTGAAAGCCAATACCTTGGACGCCCTCAGAGCCATGGGGCTCGCGACTGAGGCCGACATCCTGTTCGTCCATCATACCCGCCTGCCTTACGCCAATGTGGTGTTCGACCTCGGCATGGAGGGTCGGCGCGACAAGGTCCTGGAATGGGTGAGGAGCCGAGGCGTCACGCCCGCCGGCCGCTTCGGCATGTGGGACTATCTTTGGAGCAACCAAGCGATGTCGAGCGGAACCCGGGCGGCGGAGGCCGCCTTCGGTGTGGCGCCCGCGGGGGAGCTTGCCTCGAGGGGCCGGGAACCATCCGACGATCCGCGGCAGCCCGTCCCCGGCGCATCGTTGGCAATCGCCGCGGGCGTCGCCCGGAACGGGACCTGATATGGCTTCGCAGGTCGGATGCAGGATCGCGGTCATCGTCCGCGCCCACGCGCTCAGCGACAAGCTCACGGGCCTCCTGGAGGCGCTCGAAGGACACGATACGTTCGACACCTACCTGTCCACCAACGAAACCAACGGCGTCCTCGATGTCGGACGCCATGCGAAGCGGCCTTACACGCTCCAAACGATGCACGAACTCGGATTCGAGCCGCAGGACGAGAACTTCATCGTCAATTGCAGCGACCTGCTGTTCGAGCACTACCGTCGAGTCATTCCGTGCTACGATTTCTATTTACTGATAGAGTACGATGTCGGGCTGAGCCGCAGCGGCGGGGCTTTTCTGGATGATCTCGCCCGTAAGCTGCGCTCTGCCGAATACCGCGACCTCGACATGACCGGCACCTTCGTGTGGAAGCGCGGGCCGGAATGGTCTCATTACGAGACTGCAGCAAAACTGTTTCCGTCGGTGCACGCGGTGTTCTTTCCCCTCGTGGTGCTTTCGAACCGCGCCATAGCTCACCTTTATCGGGTCAGGCTTGCCGAAGGACCTCGCGGGATGCGGACCGAGGATCGGGTGTTCTGCGAGCCCTTCGTGGCCTCGGCGCTGATGCTGAACTCCGAGTTCCGCGTCCTCGATCTCGATAAGATCTTCCCGGGGTCGTATGTACGCCGAACCTTCTATTGGGGCATTCCGATGCTGTTCGGCGGCCCGGCACCTCGGGGCTCCGCTCCGGAGATCCTCCACCCGGTTTATGGGGCGCGCGATTTCCTCCAGGTCCAGCTTAATTACGCGACCTGGACGCGCACGCTCCCGCAATACATCGCGGAGATCGAGCACGAAGGCACACGCCTCGACCTGCAAATCCGCACGGAATTCGCGACCCGCGCTCGCACCACCCTGCTGGAACAGCGCCAATGGGATCGGGCGAAGGCCAGCCACGGCGCGCGGTCGGCCGAGCCGTCTCCTGCCTGCCCACCCGTGGTGCTGCTCGTCGACGACGTGGACCTTCCTGTGCGGGACGCCATCGGCGACCACCCTCGCGCCTTGGCGAAGGTTGGATCGCGTCCCCTGCTTCAGCATGTCATGGAATTCTATGCAGCTGCGGGCTGCAAGGAATTCGTGGTCTGCTCGGGGCGGATGACGGAACCTGGGAAGGCCTTGCTCGGCCAGGTCGAATCGATCCTCGGCGCCTTGCTCGGCCCGGTGGAGCCGCGTTCACGCGAGCCGCGCCCAGACGCCCCCGGGTGGGCCGCAAGCCGCGGAGCGGCCCCGCTCATCCACGTGATCGAACTTCCCGAGGTGCGAACGGGAGCCCGCGTGAAAAAGGCCGCAGAATATTTGGGGGATGGCCAATTCATTCTGGCCTACGGCCATGCGATATCGGATATGGACCTTTCGGGCGCGCTTCGGTTCCACGAAGAGCAGCGCAAGCCGGTGACGGTCGTGGCCGCACGGCCGGCCGGGGTCAGCCTCGCCCTCGACGGCGACGTACCGGCCGTCCTCGACCCCCACCCACGCCCCGGCCAGTATTGGGGAAATGCCGGATGCATGGTGTTTGCGGCCGGCGGCCGCAGCGTCATCGGAGACCACGACGGCATCGCGGACGGGGGCATCCTGGGACGGCTGGATCAGGCTGGCGAACTCGCCACCTTCGAGCACATGGGTTTGTGGCAGAGCGCCGATTCATGGCGGGAACTCGAACTCCTTCACCGACTCGAAGCCGCCCAGGAACTCCCGCGGCTGCTTCCTCGCTACTCACCGTCGGAGCGGCCAGCCGGGAAGGAGAATCGCGACTGTCTGACGCTTGTGTAAGAGAGCCCTTAGGCGGTTAGTAGCCAGGGGGTGTTCGGCGTCGAGGAACCGGATGAAAACGCCTGATGTCGCGGCCGCTGCCTCCGGCGGCCCAACACACTGCCGTCCAGCACGTCGAGGGCCACGAACAGCGTGGCCGTGCCGTGAAGCTTCTGGTCGCGCATCATGGTTCTGGCTCGAACCTTACGCACAACAGACGGGGTAATGTCCTGCCGTTTAACCATAGCTAAGATCCGCAACAGAATGGTCTCATCGCCTCATCGGTCGGTTCCGGAAGAAGGTGCACGATGACGAACAGGACTTTTCTTCACATCGGTATGTGCAAAACCGGAACAACTGCGTGCGAACATCTGTTCCACAGCCAGAAATCCGAACTCTTTCAAGCGGGTCTTCTCTACCCCAGCACAGGCCTTTATGAATTCCACCATTTAAGTCTCTTTGATGCTCTAGCGACGAGCCGTGAGATGGAGCAGTCGACGCGCGAGGAAATCCTCTCCGGCCTTCGCGTTGAGATTTCTGCGGCCGGCAGGTCAGCGCTGCTGAGCTCGGAGCACTTCTCCTTTGCAACTGACGAGGAAGTCCAGCTGATAGCCGAATATTTCGGTTCGGATACGACCGTCATCGTCGTCCTACGGCAGCAGGTCTACTGGGTCTCTGCAATGTACGCAGAGATTGCTCGCTGGGGACACCGATCTTCATTTCGTGACTTCGTTCATGACAGTTTCTATAATTATGATTACAACTTGTTGTTGCGCCGATGGGAACGGTGTTTTGGACGAAAGAACATAGAGGTTGTGAGTTACGACAGGCACGAGAGCGATCTAGCCGCGGAGATTCTGCGCCGCACCGGGCTGTCGCAGAGTGTCATCGCTAGGATCGGACCGGCCGAACGTTTGCATATGACCCTCCCCGCACCCCTCGTGCACCTGCAATGGCAGCTCAGCGAAGGCCAGCCAAACGGCTTGGCGCTCGAACCGAGTTTGCGCTCGATGGAAGACGACGCTGTTCGAAGCGCGGCGCCTCTGGCGAAAGCCTGGCGCATCCCGGAGGAGTTGGACGGCAAGTTCAGATCGCTTGATGAGGCAAACGATAAGATTGCGCGGGATTACGACATTCCGACGCCGCTGTTCGGCCGCACCATTGCGGATTTGCTTGCTGAGAACCGCACGCAGGGGTACGGCGCAGACGCGGTCTCGTCAGAATGAATCCGCCCCGCTACCCTGTGTAAGCGATAACTTCCTTCATCGGCTTCACTCGGCGGCGGCGGCGTCGAGCAACTCGGGAAGAAGGCGGCCGAAATCAGGGGCTCGGGGCTGCAATCCCGCGGCGCGGAGGCGCTCGGTGCTGCCAAAGAACTCCGGCGCATCGCCGGGGCGGAGCCGCGCCGCATCGACCGTGACCGTGACCTGCCGCCCTGACGCTCGGATCATCTGACCGAGGAGGGACCTCAGAACGTAGGCCCGACCGGAACAGATGTTGTAAACCTTGCCGAAGCTGTCGGGCCTGGACGCGAGCGCCACGACGAGACGGGCCGCTTCGCGGACGTCAATGAAGTCCCGGGCCACGTCGAGATTGCCGACCTGAAGCGTGCCGCCTCGCGCCGGGAGCGCCGAGATTTGGTGGGCGAAGCTCGCGAGCGCCAGGGTGCGCGGCATCCCGATGCCGACTGGATTGAAGATGCGGGTCATCAACACCCTCTGGCCGGCACGCGCTCGAGCCGAGCCGACGAGCGTTTGGGCCAGCTTGCTGATGCCGTAAGCCGTGACCGGTTCGCAAGGCTGCGTTTCGCGAACTGGAAGACAGGACGAGTCGACGGGCCCGTATTCCGCGGCGGAGCCCGCGAGAACCGTGAGGGGTCGGGCCCCCACGAGGTCAAGGGCCTCAAACCACCGCACCGCCGTAAGCGTATTCACCTCGAACAGGTCGATGGCCGACGCTTGGAGCAAGCCGGCCATGTGGAACACGACGTCGGGCCTCGCTTCAGCCAAGACCTCCGCGAGGCGAGCCGTCGTCCAGGGCGCCGGACCGAGCACGACGTGCGGGCCGATGTTTCCCTCCTGCGGGAACCGCGTCGCGCCGATCACTTTCCAGCCTTGCCGCCCCAACTCGGCCATCAGGTAACGGGCTATGAATCCGCTGGCGCCTGTCACCAGAGCTCTCAAGCAGCCCCACCCAAAAATGCCGTCGGATCGCGTTCAACCATCTCCTGGGCGAGGGCGAAGTCTTCGGGCCTGCCGATATCAAGCCAGAAGCACTCCTGGCGGAAGCCGCGCACGTCGGTGCCCACCGCCACCATGGATCGGAGAAGGTTCGGCATGTCGAGATAAACATTGGGCCGCACGTGGTCGCGTACGGCCGCTGCGTTCAGCACATAGATGCCCATACTGACGAGATGCTTGTACACGGGCTTTTCCTGGTAGCCCACCATGCGGGAGTCGACATCGAGGTCGACGATGCCGAAGTCGGACTTCAGTTCGCGTTCGTAAGTGCCGATCGTCGCGCCCGCGCCCGTGCGCCGGTGGAAGCGGACCATCTCCGCGACGTCGAGGGTCGTCAACAGGTCGCCGTTGGTCAGGATGAAGTCCTCTCCCAACCTGTCGAGCACCGCCCCCATCGGGCCGGCGGTCCCGAGCGGCTTGTCTTCCACGCTGTATCCGACCTTCAATCCCATGCGGGACCCATCGCCGAAGAAAGCTTCGACGAGGTGGCGGAGGTGGTTGACGGCGATCACGGCTTCGTCGACGCCCGCGGCTTTCAAGCGACGAAGGAGCAACTCCAGAATGGGCATGTCGCCGAGCGGCATCAAGGGCTTCGGGAAAAGCGCCGAATAGGGGTGCAGACGCGTACCTTTCCCGCCCGCCATTACGATGGCCTTCATGCGATGTCCTTCATGCGTAACCAGACCGATCGCCAGGCGATGCGCATCTCGGCTCCGTCACACGCCCCCGGGCCCGCCGGCGCGCGTGCGGTTGAGAAAGATGCGGGGCAGACCATCCGCGAACAGTGTCACACGGCGTAGATCTCGGGTCGATACAGATACCGGTGGCGTTCGATGAAGTCGATCGTCCTGCGCAGGCCTTCGTCGAGAGGAGTTTGCGGTTCCCACCCGAGGAGGCGCCTGGCCTTCGCATTGTCCGACACCAGTTTCAGGACCTCGCTTCTCGCCGGACGCGTGCGCGCCGCATCGATGCGGATCGGCTTGCTGCTGCCCATCAGCCTCAGGATTCGCTCGGCGAAATGCCCGATGCTGAAGGTTTCGCCGGTCCCGAGATGGATGGTTTCGCCTTCTAGGTCGGGCTGGGTGGCGGCGAGGACGAACGCTTTGACGGTATCGGACACGAAGGTCATGTCGCGCTGCGGTTCGAGCGAACCGAGGTAGACGGCGTCGCGGTCGAGCGCCTGCGAGATGATGGTCGGGATGAAGGCACGGGCGCTCTGGCGCGGTCCGAACGTGTTGAAGGGCCGCAGCGTGACGACCGGCAGCCCGAACGAACGGAAATAGCTTTCGGCAATCTTGTCAGCCCCGATCTTGCTTGCCGAATAGGGTGACTGACCTTGCAGCGGATGGTCTTCGTCGATCGGGCTGCGGATTGCGGTACCATAAACTTCGGAGGTGCTCGTATGGACGACGCGCCCAATGCCGAGCCGCCGTGCGGCCTCGAGGACATTCAGCGTGCCTTCGATGTTGGTGCGCACGTAACTGCGGGGTGCGACATAGGAATATGGGATCGCGATCAAGGCCGCCAAATGCAGGACGATGTCCTGGTTCTCGCAGGCCCGGAACGTGAAGTCGCTGTCTTCCACGTTGCCAGCGACGATCTTCAGGGACCCTCGAAGCTTCGGATCGATCGAGTCGAGAAAGCCGCAGCTCGACCCCGAATTGTATCGCACCATGCAGGTCACGGTCGCGCCGCGTTTGGCCAGCGCCTCAGCCACGTGGCTGCCGATGAACCCGCCCGCACCCGTGACGAGAACCGCCTTCCCCTCGACCGACGTGGATCGATCAACTGTGTCCCTTTCCATGTGCGTTCTTGGCAGCCCTTCCCGGAAAGGGCAAGGCCTTATGCTTCACGGATCGGCGCCCGAGGAACGCTCGGCTGTTCTCGAAAAGCTGGCCCTTCCGGGGCTGGTGAGCGCGAGCCCTGTCCGGGGTCATGACATGTGAGACGCCGTGACCTCGGGGAAGCCGGCGCACCTACGCGGCCAAAGCGCCCTGCAGGCGCTGCGCGACGGCCTCGTCACCCCAATCCCGGCTGCCGCCTGAATCCACCGCCCAAGCAGGCCAGGGTGAGCAGTCACAACGAACCGCGGCCGTCCGCTCATTGACCTTTATGGCCGCTACGACCAGATCGACAATTTCCAGACCGCGACCCCCGCCAGCACGGGCACCTTCGTGTACCTGCCGCAGGGTGAAGCCAACAGCACGAACTTCTACGACACGAACGGCGGCACGCTGATCGACACGCTGGCCACGGACGGCTCCCAGGGCCATGCCGCTGTCTTCGTGTCGGGCGTGAGCGCCGCCACGGTGAAAGAACAGACGTTCTTCAACCTTTGATGGGCAATGCCGTCATCGCGGGCGCGTCGCCGGAAATCCGGCATTGGCTCCGACGTGCTCCACGGTGGGCACGTCGTCTCGCCAGCCTTGCGGTTGGGTGAAGGGCGTAGAAGACAGCAACGGGATTGCAAATTCACTCCCGGACGGAGAGGACCAAATTGGTCCCGGCTCGACTTTGCACATTTCGGGCTGAGTAGCAGGCGAGATCAGTGAGGCGGTTGGTCCAGCGTCGGACGAACCAGGAAAGGATGTCCTCCAGGCCAGCCTCCTGATCGGTGCACAGAAAGGCCTGGGGCTCGAAGATGCCTGCCGGGTCACGCACCAGAAGCCACCGCCGCGGCACCACGGGTCGGCCCGGGTGGCTCCAGACTGCGAGATCGGTGGCGACCTCCATTTGGCGCTCGGTTCGCCGTACCATGCCGGCACCGTGAAATGGTCCAGCAAGGCGCCAAGCCGCGACGGCCTTCCGAACTCAGACTTCAGCAGGTCCATGGGGGCGCTCCGAATCACGCCACCCAAAGAGTCAGCTTCCAAAGCAATCGTAAAGCGCCGTAACCCGAGTTCGAAGCCCTGGTCGGCGAGCTATCTTAATTGACCGACGCGTTGTAAGGGAAGCGCGTCGGACCACGGAGCAACGAATGACGAAGATCGGCCTGTGGCTCGGCGCAGCAGCGGTTGCCGCGTTGGCGTATATCACAGCAGTCTCTCCAGCCCTTCAGCAAGGCCTGGGAGCTTCGGCCGCGGCGATCGTCCGCCCACTCGTTATTCCGCTCATCGAACTGATCAACGTCCCGGCCTTCGTGTATTGCGCGGCGCTGGTCATTTTCATGGCCGGCCTAGCGGCCTGCGTGGTCTACCAGATCGCCGCGGTCAGGCCCTATCTCGCCAAGCTGCGCGCCGTCCGCTCGGCGGTCGGTGACCTCCCACAACCGCGCCTTAACGGTGTTGTAACGGCGGAAGCCTGGGCTGAGGCGAGACAGCACCTCGGGACCCTGCTCCACGGTCAGGCCCTCTTCGTCGCTGCCTGGTCGGCCTTCCAGGCCGAATCGCTGCGCGGCCGCGGGGTTCCAAGTCGCCTTTTTCCAGCTTTGTCGCGGCCAAGCCCAGCGACGGAGGCCCCTCTGGATCATCCCCGCCCCAAGACGGTCAGACTTGGCAACGTTGTACGAGCGTTCGTCGAGCGGACAATTGCCTGGCTCAACCGGTGTCGCCGCCTGGCAAAGGACTGGGAGCGCCTCAACCAAAACGCGCTGACATTCCTCCGCTGGGCATCCATCCGGATGATGCTCCGAAGGCTCTGTCAAAACACGATTTGATCGTAGATGGACTCTAATTGAACCATGAGAATCTTTGCCTGGGGGAATATGTTGGCTAAGTCTTTGAAGAAGGAAGCTACACTCGTTGTTACGAGGAGAAAGCGGCTACCAAAGCCATGTCTGCTTGACATTAGACAGCTGTCCATCGAGTTTGAGAGTCTCAGAGATCGAGTAAGTAACTTGGAAAAAACCCGAGTCCCAGAAATTGAGGATCATGCCGGAAAACCGAATCGCCGTTTGCAAGACTATGCCGATTTTGGAGACGGATAGCCCTTTAGATGGAGCCGAACTACGGGCTAACATTCAGGAGGCGGCGCTGGACCGTCCAGGGTGCAGCCTGGCCTGCTCCTCCAGGTCCTCGAAGAGCTGATGCTGGTTGGGGTAGCTGTAGGCGCTCGCAACCATCGAAGCTCGTGCTCGCCAACAGAGCCGAATCCTGCTCGGATGACAGCGGGTTTGTACTCGTGCTAACATTATCTGCCTCCATGCTCGCCATTATCGCGTCGTGCTCGCCAACGGAGGTTTGTGCTCACAATCCGTACCATGGCTTGTCGTGCCGGCGCGAGCCCTGCGCGAGCTGCCCCGAACACCGGTGGAGGCATATTTTCTTTCTCAAAACTGTTCTTGATTGATCGTTCCGGAAAGGCTACGGGTTCGACGGCTTCTGAGAACGTGGGGCAGGCTCGCGCAAGGTGCAGGTATCCGGCACCAGGAGGCGCCGCCATACCATGGGGCTGATCCCGAGCAGCCAGACCTTGACCTGCACGACGCCGGCTGCATCGGCGACGGGCGGTGCCGCATCAGGGCCAGCGGCGGGCTTCGGTTGCTTCGAAGGTCGGGGCACCAGCCAGCCGTATCGCGCCTGCCCCTACGCGTCGCGGGGACCACACACTTCCTCATGGTCTCCTACAACGAACTCTACGAGGACAAGCGCAACCCCGCGCCGATCGTCGAGGCGGCATGCTGGGCTCATGGACGGCGCAAACTGTTCGACGTCGCCAAACTCAGTAAGGCGCCGATCGCCTCGGAGGCGGTGCGGCGCATTGACGAGATCTTCGCCATCGAGCGCACCATCAACGGCCGGACGGCGGCCGAGCGGCTGGCGGTGCGTCAGGACCAGTCGAAGCCCCTCGTCATGGAGTTGGAAGCCTTCCTGCGCGAAAAGCGGGCTCTGCTGTCGGCCAGGAGCGAGACCGCCAAGGCGATCAGCTACAGCCTGAACCATTGGGCAGCCTTCGCCCGGTTCCTCGACGATGGGCGGATCTGCCTGTCGAACAATGCGGCCGAGCGCGCCCTGCGCGGCATTGCCGTGGGGCGTTCATTGTGCTGCCTTTCTTCAAGTCTCTGAAAACATTGGAAGTTGATTTTCGAGATCGACGCGACACGGGCGATGTGTTCGCCCGATTGCAGCGATGACCTCGTCGCGCTCCAGGTCAGAGGCGCGGATCTGATAGGGCGCGCCAGGGACGACCTGTTCGGCGAGCAGGATGCGATCCTTGATCAGGCGGCGGATTCGGTGATGGGTGACGCCGAGCTTCATGGCGGCTTCGGACATGGTCAGCCATTCGCCTTGCTTGTCCGCGGAACGGTAGGCATGGATCTCGTGCACGCGCCGAAGCGAGCCGACACGGTGCGCGGTCCAGGTCTTTCCCTGGCCGGTCGGCATTCCCATCCGGTTCAGGGTTGCGGCGATCTCCTCATCGGACCAGCGCGTCGCCATGGTCCGCATGATGGCCAGCGCCTCTTCCGGTGTTCGACAGCCATGCTCGCCGGGCTTCGGTTTGCGGACCCGCAGGAGCGAGTGCTGACCGCCTCTCCAATGGATCGTCAGCACGACATCGCGGGCAGCCTCATCGATATCGGCGATGATGTCTACCACCAGGGCGCGCAGGAGTTGCTGACGGGTTCGCATGCTGACACCAGGCGCATTCCACGCGCTTTCAAGGTCGTCGGCCAACCCCAACAGATCCGGCATCATGGATATCCGATCCGGCAACGGTGCCTGAGATCGCGTCTCGCAGGCCGCTACGCGCTGGAGCGCCGCCTCCCAGCTCTTCTCGAGCTGAGCGGCGATCAGGCGATTGTCAGGGTCACAGGCCGCGTAGCGCCGCTCGGCCAGTGAAGCCTCGTAGCGGGCCTGCTGCAGTTCCAGATCCACGATGCGGCGGCGTTCGCCCTGGTTCTCCATGTGCACTCGCTCGGCATTCATTGCGGCCTCGATCGCCATCGGCGCCACGGCCAACAGGATCTCCCGCCCGATGGCGGCGTCGATGCGAGGACCGCCGAAACTCATGCACCGCGGTCGTCCCAACATCTGGTTGGAACGATCGCACCTGTAGACGGGGCGGCGCGACACGCGTCCCGTGTAGGCCACGGTGAGACGGCGACCGCACCGGCCGCAGCTGAGGAGCCCCGGAAGCAGGGCGTGTCCACCACGGCCCGACTTTGCTCCGCCAATCTTGCCATAGGCGTTGGCCGCGAGATGGGCCCGATTCCGTTCGAATTCCGCCCAGTCGATGTAGCCCTCATGGTGATCCTTCAGCAGGACGTCCCATCGTTCAAGAGGCCGGCCATGACCGTAGCTCTTGCGCGCGCGTCCGTCGACGATATCGGTCCGTTTTTCGCTTTTGCCGTAGGCATAGACCCCAGCGTAGAAGGGGTTCTTGAGCACGGAAATCACGTTGCGGTAGCGGATCGGCGTCCAATCGAAGGTGACCAGCTTGCCGGCCTCGGACGGCCGGGGAAAATGGATGCGCTCGGCCGTCATGGCCATCAGGACCTGGCGAGCGCTGCCCAGTTCGCGGAAACGAGCGAAGATCGAACGGATTGCCTCCTGGATCCGCAGATCGGGATCGAGCCCGAGACCTATCTCCCGGTGCCAGATGTACCCGACCGGTACGCTGATGCGCAGGTCGCCTCGCCGAGCCTTGGCACGGGCGGCGTCCAGCATTCGGGCACGAAGCACCCCAAGTTCGAACTCGCTGATGCTGCCCTTCATGCCGAGCAGCAACCGGTCATTCGGCTGACACGGGTCATAGATGCCGTCGAGATCGACGACCCTGGCGTCAACGAGCCCGCAAAGCTCCAGCAGGTGGTGCCAGTCCCGGCCGTTGCGCGACAAGCGGGAAGCGTCGAAGCACAGAACCGCACCGACCTTCCCGGCGCACAGCCATGCCACGAGCCGATCGAAGCCAGGGCGCGCCACTGTTCCGCTGGCGGAGCGACCGAGATCATCATCGATGACTTCTATATCGCGGAATCCGTGACCCCGGGCGACCTCGACCAGCTCATACTGACGCCGGCGGCTCTCCTGGTTGGCCTGCACTTGGCCTGGGGTGGACTGGCGCACGTAAACGACGGCCTTGCGGCTCAATACCGCGGCCGGGAGACGGTCAGCGCCCGTCATCGGCTTGCTCCCCGGTCGGGATGCCAGCGGCCTCCATCAGCAGACTGGTGAGCCTGGCGAGCACGAGGCGGCGCTCGGACGGGCTCATCGCCCGCGTCTTTGGGAGGTCGAGACTCATCGTGTTGGCGCGACGCTAACGGGGTCCGCACGGCGTTCGGCAGGCGTTTCATGCTGCTCCTCCGGGGCGACACTGGCGTCGCTCCGGAAGCTTCGTCTGAAACCGCGTTCAATTAGCAGTTCATGGAGGCCTACCAGGGCCTCGACACTCACGCGAGGACTGGCCGATACCCATGTCGGCGCAGATCGCCGGATCCAGCATCCACGCCGCCACGATGGTGACGATGCCCGGTGCCGACTCGACGGAAACAAACTCACCGGCGGTGCGCGCTTGTGATCTCTCAAGCCGAACACGACGTCCGGCGAAAGGGTGCCAGCGGTAATGGATTTGGACATCTTGCCCGATGTGGGCAGAATGACCCAGTGATTGCCATCGGACGGCGCAACTGGACATTCTGTGGCTCCGACGCGGGCGGCCACCGCGCCGCCGCCATCTACACGCTCATCGAGACCTGCCTATGCCGCGCTCGGCATAGTGCGGTTTATGCCGCGCGCCGAACTATGCCGAACGGTTCCGGAATGATGCATGGTTGTCGAGGTGCTGTCGGCTTTTGCGTGGCCGTTGGCTCCGTATCGTTCGGCATAGTTTAGTCGCTCAGAGCGCCTCTAGGAAGGCAAGTAATCGGTCGTTGGGGCGGAAGCGGGTTCGACTGCCGCCCTGGTATGGCTTGAGCTTGGCCAATGCTGCCTCCTTGAGTGTGAGATGCGCGTGCAGGTAGGTCTGCGTCGTCTCGATCGATTCATGACCGAGCCACAGCGCGATCACGGAGCAGTCGACGCCCGCCTGCAGCAGCTCCATCGCCGCGCTGTGCCTCAGCACGTGCGGCGACACTCGCTTCGACTTCAACGACGGACAGCTCTCGCCGGCGACCTGCACATACTTCGCCAGTAGCGACTGGACGCTGTCGGCGCTGAGTCGCCCACCGTGCACGTTGGGGAACAAAGCAGTTCCTCCCTTCCGTACCGGCTCCTTGAGCCATGCGGGGTCGCTGCAAGAAAGTGAGCTGAGCGTACGCTAAGGTCGAACGGAGCGGGAACTCAGGCCTTGGGGGCGTCTCCGGTGTCGGCGAGGGCGTCGTAGAGGGCGGTTTTTCCGACCTTCACCCGGGCTGCGGCCTCACGGACGGTGAGGCCGCCGGCGAGATGGGCGCGGGCGCGGGCGAGCTTATCGGCGGTGACCACGGGCTTTCGGCCGCCCTTCCTTCCTCGCGCCTCCGCCGCCTTCAGACCGGCGTTCGTGCGCTCTCGGATCAGGTCGCGCTCGAACTGGGCGAGCGCTCCGAACAGATGGAAGATCAGGACGCCGCCGGGCGTGGTGGTGTCCACGCCCTCGGTGAGGGACCGGAAGCCCACGCCCTTGGCGTCGAGTGCGCGAACGGTCTCGATCAGGTGGGCCATTGAACGGCCGAGCCGGTCGAGCTTCCAGACCACGATCGCGTCCCCCGCGCGGACGTAGGTGAGAGCCTGCGCCAGACCCGGCCGATCGGTCTTGGCGCCGGAGGCGCACTCCTCGAACACCCGTTCGCACCCCGCCGTGCGGAGCGCGTCGAGCTGAAGGGCGAGATCCTGCTCCGAGGTCGACACGCGCGCATAGCCGATCAGCGCCAACGTCCCCTCCGCGTCCGTTTTCCCGTCCGCTTCTATCCTTGTCCGCCTCGCCGTTGTCAACGCATGTTGCCGGACAGCTCGGGTCCTGTCCGCCATACGGTCGTATGGCGGACGGCCCATCGACACGGACTCCGTCGCGGGCGGGCGGGCGTAGGCTGCTCTGGGCTAGGAGGGGGGCGATGGCGAGGCGGCGGCTGCTGGGAAACGATCTGTGGGCGCGTCACCTGGAGCCGTCCGCCGACGAGCGGGAGATCGCTCGCTTCTACACCCTCGGTCCCGACGAACTGGCGCAGGTCATGGCCCGGCGCAGCGACGCCCACCGGCTCGGCTACGCTCTCGTCCTGCTCTACCTGCGCCACCCAGGCCGCGTGCTGGACGTGGGCGAGGCGCCGCCCGATTCCGTGGTCGCCTATGTCGCCCGCCAGCTCGGGGCGCCCGTCAGCGCCTTGAACGACTACGCCCGGCGAGGCGCGACCCGGCGGGCGCACTTGGCCGAGGCCATGGGCGCGGGCGGCTATTCCATGTTCGACCGCGCCGCGGCGCGCGAAGCGGTGTCGTTCCTGACCGCGACAGCTCAAACCATCGTGCGCCCCGGGCAGCTCGCCGGCATCCTGGTCGAAGAGCTGCGTCGTCGTCATGTGCTTCTCCCATCGGCTCTGGTCCTGGAAGCAGTGATCCGGGGCGCGCGCCAGCGCGCCGAGCGCTTGGCGCAGGAGGTGCTGACCGCAGGGCTTGATGACGCTGCGCTCGCCCGGCTGGACGAGCTTCTTGCGGCGCGTCCGACGGGCAAGCTCACTTGGCTTGGATGGCTCAGGAATGCGCCGCAGTCGCCGGCCGTGAGCAATGTGCCCCGCCTGCTCGACCGGCTTGATCGTGTCCGGGGCATCGGGATCGACCGGAACCGCGCGGCGGCGCTGCCGCTGAAGGTCTTCGAACGTCTGTCTGACGAGGCCAACCGGATCGCGGCGCAGCACCTGGCCGGTCTCAACCCGCTTCGTCGACAGGCCGTGCTGGCCGCCGCCGCGGTCGGGCTCGAGGAGGCTCTGACCGACGCCGCGCTCCTCATGTTCGAGAAGCTCATGGCCTCGTTCGGGCGCTCGGCCGCCCGCAAGACCGACGAGCGCGCGGCGCGCTCCATGCGCGAGGTGCAAGGCGACCTGCAGCTCTTCGCGCTGAGCGGACGGGCGATGATCGAGGCGCGCCAGTCCGGGGCGGATCTCGACCAGGCTGTCGAGGCCAAGGTGGGCTGGTCCCGATTCGAGGCCGCGGTCGCCCACGCCGAGGCGCTTGCAGCGCCGGAGCTGGTCGATCCCACGGCCGCGCTGGTGGCGCGCCATCAGAGCGTGCGCAAGTTCGGGCCGCGCCTGCTGCAGGCGTTCGCCTTCGAAGGGGCGGGCGCCGTGAAGGACCTCCTGGCGGCGCTCGACGTGATCCGTACGACCCATGCGAACGGCAAGCGGAAGCTTCCCGAGTCGCCGCCAATGCGGTTCGTGCCCCGGCGCTGGCGGCCGTTCGTGCTGACCAAGGCCGGGATCGACCGCGCGGGCTACGAGCTTTGCGCCTTCTCCGAGCTGCGCGAGCGCCTGCGCGCCGGCGATGTCTGGGTGGCCGGCTCCCGGCGTTACCGCGCCTTCGACGACGACCTCCTGCCTCGGCCCACCTTCGAAGCGCTGAAAGCGGCGGGGCCGCTGCCCCTCGCTGTCGCGCCCAGGTTCGACGATCATCTCGGCCAGCGTCGCGCTCGACTGGAAGAGGCCGCAGCCTCGGTTGCAGAGCGCGCCCGGGCCGGCAACCTGCCCGAGGTGCGGCTGGACGAGTCCGGGCTGACCATCACTCCGCTTCGCGCCGCGACCCCGCCGTCCGTCAAGGCCGTCAGGCAGACCCTCTACGATCGCCTGCCACGCGCCCGCATCACCGACATACTCCTCGACGTCGATGCCTGGACCGGGTTCTCCGACTGCTTCACTCACCGGAGAACCGGCCGGGCCTGCGACGATCGAGCCACGCTCCTCACCTGCGTGCTGGCCGACGGCATCAACCTCGGCCTGACCCGCATGTCGGAGACCTGTCGCGGCGCGAGCCTGCGCCAACTCGCCCTCGTGCACGACTGGCATGTGAGCGAGGCGGCCTACACAGAGGCCCTCGCCCGGCTGATCGACGCCCACCGCGCCCTGCCGCTGGCCCAGGTCTGGGGAGACGGCACGCGCGCCAGCTCTGATGGCCAGCACTTCTTCGCCGGCGGCGCGGGCGAAGCCATCGCGGACGTGAACGCGCGCCACGGCAACGAGCCGGGCGTGAGCTTCTATACCCATGTCTCCGACCAGTACGGCCCCTTCCACACCAAGGTGATCGCCGCCACCGCCGGCGAGGCCCCGCATGTCCTGGACGGGCTTCTCTATCATCAGTCCGGGCTCGTCATCGAAGAACAGGCCGTCGATACCGGCGGCGCCTCCGACCACGTGTTCGGGCTGATGCCCTTCTTCGGCTACGGCTTCGCGCCGCGCATACGGGACCTCAAGGACCGCCGTCTGCATCTGCCGCCGGGGCTGGTCATAGATCCGCTGCTCGCGCCCATGGTCGATGCGGGCCACCCGATCGACGTGGCGCACGTCGCTCAGCACTGGGACGAGCTCCTGCGCATGGCCGCGTCCATCCGCTCCGGCACGGTGACCGCGTCGGCCATGCTGAAGCGCTTGTCCGCTTACCCGAGGCAGAACGGCCTCGCCATTGCGCTGCGCGAGGTGGGACGGCTCGAACGCTCGGTGTTCATGCTGAACTGGCTGCGCGACCTGGACCTGCGCCGCCGTACCCAGGCGGGACTGAACAAGGGCGAGGCGCGCAACGCGCTCGCCCGCGCCATCTTCTTCTGCCAGCTCGGCGAGCTACGAGACCGCACTTTCGAGAACCAGGCCTACCGCGCCTCCGGGCTGAACCTGGTCGTGGCGGCCGTGATCCTCTGGAACACCCGTTACCTCGCCCTGGCCGCCGCCGACCTCGGCGTCGGCCCCGACATCATGCGCCACGTCGCCCCGCTCGGGTGGGAGCACTTGTCGCTCACCGGCGACTACGCCTGGGACGCCCCCGATCAGCCCGCCCCCGGCGAGCTCCGCCCGCTCCGGACCAAGCTTTCGCTCCTCGCAGCCTGATCGAGAAGGCTGTTCACGTCGCGTCCGCCCTTAGCGTACGCTCAGCTCACTTTCTTGTAGCGACCCCTTCAGGGGCGTGATCTTCAACTCGCCCCCCTTGATCCTGACATCCTCCAGCGTATCGGCGCCGGCCTTGACGTCGATCTCCTTCAGGCGTCGCTCCAGGAGGTCACGGCGTTCGGCCAGGTAATCCAGCGCGGAGGCCGGCACGGCGACCGGCAAGGGTCCGGCCTCGCGCATGGCGGTGAACAAGGCTGGCGAGAGGAGTTGATCCTCGACGGCACGCCATTGCCGACTGCCTTCGACCCAGATGTCACCGGCCCGCAACCGGTCACGCAACGCGAGAAGGGTGGCGGCCTCCCAGGTGCGGCGATGCTGGGTCTGGCCCTGTCCTTCGTTGTCCAGCACCGCGTTGCGCCAGGCTGGTCGGAGAAAACCGGTCGGCAGACTTTTCGGCCATGTCCGGCCGCCGCTGCCATAGACATCTCGCAGCGCCTCGGCCGCCCGCAGCGTCGCTACACCGGCCGGAATGGCGCGGAGCCGGAACGCATCGAGGAACACGGGGCCGAGCCGGTGCAACACGGGCCAGGCCCGTCCAGCCAGGGCATGCAGGTCCACCTTGCTCGGGCGGGACAGACGTTCGGCTTCGGCGATGCCGGCCGCCAGCTTGTCCCAGCCCACCGCCGTCGCCACGGCGCCGTCCAGGTCGGCCTTCTCCTTCTTCGCCGCGATCAGGGCAGCGCCCAGTCGGACCAGCAGACGCACCTTGTCGCCGACGGCCTTGGCGTCGCGCAGGACGGCGCCCTCCTCGCGGGCTTCGGCACGCCGAAACATGCGGCCGACCGCCCGGTCGAACAGACCGACGCCGTCGTCGGTCAGGCGCGTCACGGTGTCGAGCACGGTCGCCACCAGGGTCGCCCTGCGGCGCGGCAACGAGAGGGACCGCAGGTGCTGTCCGGTGAAACGGCCGCCCTCGCGAGCGAGTTTGCGCAGGCGCTCGGGATGCACGCCGTCGGCGCAGGCAGGATCGAGACCGACCTCGCGCAGACGGGTCAGCTGATCGACGATGCGTTTAAGGGCCTTGTGGTTCGGTGCGCCCGGTGGCTGTCGTGCCCAGGCCAGGACGCTCATGGGTGTTCCTTCGTCGGAGGCCAGAAGGGTGTCGAGGGCAGCGGTCTGACGGGGGGAAAGGTCACGGGTCAGTCGATCCGCGACATGACGCTCGGCCGAGACCAGGACCAGAGCGACGAGCCGTTCGATCACGCTGGGTCCGGGAGCGGCGATCCGACGTCGTCGCACCTCGTCCATCAAGGCTGCCGTGATCGCCAGGATATCGGTCGTGGCCAATGCCACGGGGAGCAGCCACGCCGAGAGTTCGCGAGCCTGCTCGGCCCCGTACATGCGGAAGCCGAACGTCTCACGCAGGTCGTCGATCTGCTCCTGCCGGGTCTGGCGTCGGGCCGCATAGGTGGCAAGTTCGTCGGCGGTGACGTGGATCTGATCGGCAACGAACTGCAGCGCCGACTGCGGGAGGGCTTCGCCCGGCCGCAGCAGCCGGCCAGGGTATCGAAAGGCACAGAGCTGCAGGGCATAGCCGAGCCGATTGGGGCCACTGCGACGTCGTGCGATGGGGACCTGGTCCGCCGCATCCAGGGTCCAATGACGGATGAGGTCGGGTTCCGTCGTCGGGAGGGCCAGCAGGTTGTCGAGCTGCGCATCGGTGAGCACGCGGCGTCTCGGCATGGCAGGCTGTCCCAGTTGAGGTATACCCTATCTGCTACGGCTCGGACCCGTGCGGAAACAGGGGTTTGCGGGCCGCACGGCGGGGAGGGTTCAATTGGGACAGCGCGCGGCACTCTACTGCCGGGTCTCGACCACCGATCAGTCCTGCAGCCGCCAAGAGAGAGATCTCGCCGCCTTCGCCGAGCGGGCGGGCTATGAGGTGGTCGGCACCTACAAGGAGATCGCCTCGGGCGTGAAGCTCGACCGGGCGGAGCGGCGCAAGGTGCTGGCCCTGGCGCAGCGACGCGAGATCGATGCGGTTCTGGTGACTGAACTGTCGCGCTGGGGCCGCAGCACGACCGACCTGCTGGCGACGCTCAAGGAACTGGAAGCCCGGCGCGTGTCATTGGTGGCGCTGAACGGGATGACGTTCGACCTCACCACGCCCCATGGGCGCATGATGGCGACCTTGCTGGCCGGCATCGCCGAGTTCGAGCGCGAGCTGACGGTGGAGCGCATCCGCTCGGGCATCGCTGCCGCCAAGGCACGGGGTGCGCAGCTCGGCCGCCAAGCCGGGCAGCGGCCAAGGTCGGATCGTCTTACCCCGAAGGTTCTCGCCCTCGTCGCCCAGGGCCGGAGCTATCGGCTGGTGGGGCGCGAGGTGGGGCTCAGCAAGAACACCGTCGCAGAGATCGTGAAGCGGAACCGGACGCCATAATAATCACTGGTTGCTGCCACTAGAGCTGTTGCCGGTCAGGCTGGATCATAGGCATCGTAGCCTGCTGCGGTGAGGTAGTTGCGGCACTCGTCGGGTCTGAAGTGGGTGAAGGCTTCTCGGATGGCCGCCCATAGGTCCGAGACG